>Ga0233424_10000438_pt1 | contig 53233 bp, 41 predicted proteins | sample Watercolumn_Towu_FD_181011 | JGI IMG/M metagenome (GOLD analysis project Ga0233424, IMG submission 181011) | Freshwater microbial communities from Lake Towuti, South Sulawesi, Indonesia - Watercolumn_Towuti2014_125_MG | ecosystem: Environmental > Aquatic > Freshwater > Lake | place: Indonesia...
TCATTGGTTGCTGTAGGTGTTGTTTTGTTGTTTTGCTATCACGCCAAGCCGTTCTGAGTGCGGGCACTTTACGCCCTAATGAGCCGTGGCCGTCAATAACAAATTACGCCCCAATAAGGCGTGCCCTTCAGTCGTTCACAAGCTCAGAGATTGGAGCAATTTGGTGCCAACGTGCGCCGTGAACGTGTCACCATGGGGTTGACGCAGGAGTGCTTTGCGGAACGGGTTGCCCTGAATATTCGGACAGTGCAGAAAATTGAAGCCGGAGAAATCAACATCTTACTGACAACAGTCCTTCGGATTCGTAGGGCACTGGAATGTTCATGGAACCGACTAATGCCGGGCGATTGAAGCCGAACTTCCGATATCCAGTGCCCGCGACTTCAGTAGAAACCCGCCTTAGCCTAACAAGGCACAAAGTTCCTTGAGCTTCTTGAGCACCGGCGGAATCGCCGTGAACGGGTCCTCCTTCGCCTCGTATTCGAGCGCGACCCAGCCTTGGTAGCCGCCATCGCGCAGGAGTTTCATGAACTTGGGCAGGTCGGCGGGTTCGGCGGCGTTCGCCCCGGCGCGGCGGAGTTCCGTCTTGATCTGCACGTTCACCGCGTAGGGCACGGACCGCGCGAAGTCGTCGTAGGGATTCTCGGTGTGGAAGTTTCCGCTGTCCAGGTTCACGCCGAGCCACCGGCTCTTCACGGGCTTGATGAGCTTGAGCAGATGCTCCGCGCTACCGATGGCGTCGTGGTTCTCGATTCCGAGGAAGATGCCCTTCGAGCCGGCGTAATCGCAGCACTCCTCGAGCGCGCTGATGACAAGCTTGTCGGCCTCCTCGCGCGGAATCTCGCGGGTCTGCCCGGCGAACACGCGGATGTGCGACGTGCCGAGCACGGCGGCGCGGTCAATCCACTGCTTGCACAGCGCGATTTCGCGGTCGCGTTTCTCGCCTTTCGGATGCGAGAAGTTGTTCCCGATGGCCGTCCCGCTGAGCGCGACACCGCGCAGGAATGCATGCCGCCGCAACTGCACCAGCCAGTCGGTCGTGACGTCCTTTGGAAAATAGTAGCTCGTGACCTCGGACCCATCGCAGCCGTGCTCGGCGCAGTAGTCCACGAACTTGAACATGTCCATCGCCTTGTCCGGCGGCGGCGGCTTCGCGGCGGGACGCGCGCCGTCCGTGAAGAACTCGCGCATGGAATAGGCCGCGAGGCTGAGCTGCAGATTCGCCCTGCCCTTGCGCGGCATGGGTTCGATGGCGGCGGCGCTGCACGCGCCGAGCGCGGAGGTGGCGAGGAAAGACCGGCGGGAGAGCGTGTTCATGGGTTGTGCGGCAAAACGTAGGACGAAGAAGAAAGGACAGGAAGGGAAAAAGGCGCGGACGAGGAGTGGCGAAAGCGACAGAGCGAACGGGGCGCTGTGATTCGTGTTCCGTGATTCGTGTTCCGTGATTTCAGTGTTGGCGTCCGAACTGAAATCACGGAGCACGCATCACGCGTCACGGATCGCGCCCCGCGATTCCGGCTTGGTAGTCGCGGCCCGTTTGCCGCTACTCTGCCCCTGCGCCCGATGAAGCTCGTCCTTTTCGCCCACACACCGCCGCCGCACCACGGGCAGAGCGCGATGACACAGCTCCTGCTCGACGGACTCGGCGGGGATGCGCGGCTTCGGGCGCCGGGAGAGGGCCTGCCACCGCATGGCATCGAGGTCTTTCACGTGAACGCGCGGCTCTCGAGCAGCACCGAGGACATCGGGCGCGCGCAGTGGCGCAAGCCCTTGCTGCTCCTGCGCTGCTGCGTCGAGGCGTTGTGGTGCCGCGTTCGCCACGGCGCGGCGCACTTCTACTACATTCCCGCGCCGCCCGCGCGCGCGCCGCTGGTTCGCGACTGGATGGTGATGGCGCTGTGCCGGCCGTCCTTCCGGACGGTCACGTTGCACTGGCACGCGGCTGGTCTTGGCGAGTGGCTCGCGACGAAGGCGCGCCCGTGGGAGCGGGCGTTCACGCGCTGGCTGCTCGGCGGCCACCGGTTGAGCATTGTGCTGGCCGAATCCAACCGTCGCGATGCGGAAGCGCTCGGCGCGCGCCGCATCGAAGTTGTGCCAAATGGAATTCCCGACCCGTGCCCGAGGTTCGAGGACGACGTTCTGCCACGCCGCGCCGCGCGCGCGGAGCATCGAGCGCAACTGCTCGCGGGCGGCTTGCCATCGGCGAATCCTGCCGCAGGCGACGATGCCGCGACGTTTCGAGTTTGCTTTCTCGGCCTGTGCGCGCGGAGCAAGGGATTGTTCGACGCGCTGGACGCAGTGGCGCTGTTGCACCGGCGGTTGCGCGAGCTGGCGGCCCCGGTGCGGGTGCGATTGACGGTCGCGGGCGCGTTCGCCGATGCTGCGACGCGGGCGGAGTTCGAGGGCCGCATCGCGCAACCCGACCTTCACGACGGCGCGGAACCGGTCGTGCGATGGGCGGGTTTCGTGAACGCGGCAGACCGCGACCGGCTGCTGCGCGAGGGCGATTGCCTGTGCTTCCCGACGTTTTACGAGGCGGAGAGTTTCGGGCTCGTGGTCGTGGAGGCGATGGCGTGCGGGCTGCCCGTGGTCGCGACGCGATGGCGGGCGATTCCCGAACTGCTGCCGGACGGTTCGGCGACGCTGGTCGAGCCGCGGTCACCCGAGCAGGTGGCCGACGCGCTCGAATCGGTGCTGCGCGCGCCGCCGGACCCGCGGGCGTTGCGCCAGCGGTTTGTCGAACGGTTCACCGCGGACCGGCACATCGGTGGCGTGCTGTCGGCTTTGCGTTCGCCCGGCTGAGCGACGAATGATTCCTTTGACAGCGCGGGGGCGGCGTTTCTAACGTCCATCCATGTCGAATCCGATGTTTCTCCAGGGAATGAGCGCAAGGCTGTGCATCGTGGCGCTTGCTTGCTTGGCGTTTGCCGCCTGCACCGACAAGCCCAAGCCGGCCGAACCTCCGCTGGTTGCAGCGCCACCGCAACCGGCTGCATCGAGCCGCGAGCCTTCTGCAGCAACGGCTGCGGCGCCCGCGCCACCAGCAGTTTCGCCGCGCGAGGCGGCGTTGTCCGCCATCGAGCGGGACATGATGTCGAGCGACCCGAATGTTTACCTGAAGACGCTCACCGACCTGCTCAACGGCTGGGTGATGTCCAAGAACAGCGTGCCGACGAACGTGGACGTGTTCGTGAAGGAGAAGATGATCCGCCGCCTGCCCACGCCTCCACCGGGCAAGCAACTTGCCATTGACGCGAAGGCGATGCGCGTGGTGCTGGCGGACCGTTGAGCCGCGGCTCAGAAGATGTCCCAGAGCGCGAGGCGGTCGCGGCGAAGGAGATTCGTGCCCGTGAGCGGGTCCTGAAATCCAAACTGGCTCGCCTTCATCGGCATGGCGGAGCCGTTGACGAACACGGCGCTCGATTGGCCGTTGTGCCGGTTGTAAACGCGCTCCGCGAACGTGCCGCCGCTGGTCCCGTAGCCGCTATACCACGGTTCGTTCGTTGGCGTGCGCCAGAGGAGCGTGCCGGAGAATTTCACCGCGGGCTGCCAGTTGTCGGGGTTGAGCGACGGGTTCGGCATGGAAGCCTGCGACATGCTCGCGGCGTCCGCCATCACGATGGTGTTCTCCGGGCTGGCGATCTGGTGTTCCTTGAGCGAGTTGTTGCCGGTCGGAATCCAGAAGCCGAGGTCCGGATGGTTCATCCCGATGCCGATGCCATTGCCCACCTTCACGCTGGGGCACTTGAATATCTCCCGCGCGCCGCCGAGGTGTGGCAGCAACAGGTCGGGCCACCAGACGTAAATGCCGTTGTTCGGCGCCACGGGATTGGGCACGGAGAAGTTCGCCCGCGCGAGTTCGACCATCTTCGCATCGGCGTCGTCGGCGTAGAACTTGTAGGCGAAGGCGATCTGGCGCGCGTTGCCAAGGCACTTGGTGCCGCGGGATTTCTCCTGCGCCTTGGAGAGGGCGGGCAGGAGCATTCCCGCGATGATGGCGATGATGGCAATCACCACCAGAAGTTCAATCAACGTGAAGGCCAGCAGCCCCACGGGACGGCGGGTAGGGTGTTTCATGGTTGTCTGACGGGACGAGGCGCGGCGCGCATCAATTGTTCCCGCGCGCGGGTTCGCGGAGAAAGGGCTACTTCACCGCGGCAAGCTCAGCGGCGTAAAGCTCGCCGGTCTTCGCCTTCGCGTCGGCGAGCGGGAGTTCGCCCTTGTCCAGCTTGGCGAGCAGGGCCTTTTGCGCGAGGTAGTCCTTGTTCACCACGCCGGCCTTGCTCTGGAGCATGCGCCACGCTTTGCGGCGCTCGACGGCGAAGAGCACCATCTGCCGCGACACGGCGAAATACTTCAGCTTGCCGTTCACGTCGGCCTTGATGTAGCAGCCGAAGTTCGGGACGAACGAGCGGTGGTTCGGGTCGAACACGCGGCGGTGGATCACGTCGTCCTGCGCGATGAGCGCGAGCATGTCGTCGAGCAGCACGAGGTTCTTGGCCTCGTCCTCCTTCACGGACTTCACGTGCTTGCGGAAGCGGCCCTCGGTGATGGCCCAGTGCGCAACGGTGAAGTTGTATTCCGTGCCATCGGCTTTGTATTTCGTGCGCCACCAGTCGCGCTCGGGCGTGGGGTTGCCCTTCACGTCGAAGGCCTCCTGCTGGGTCTCGCCCTTGCGCGGGTTGAAGATGAACTCCGGCATCCCGCGGCCGTCGCGCACGAGCTTGGCCTGGTCGGCGCTCATGTTGTCGCCCACGGCGTGCTCGGGCTGGCAGGTGGTGTAGCTTTGGAAGAAGGCGGTGCCGCGATACTCGAGGCCGTCGAGCATGGCCTTGTAGAGCTTGGCGGCGTTCGCCATCGAGACCTGCGCGACGAACGGCGAGCCGTGCCCGCTGGTAAAGGCCTCGGCGACGTTCTTCTTCTCGATGAGCTTGCCCTGCGACGCGGTGCCGAACTGGTTCATGTCGTAGCCGCCGAGCATGGTTGAGCTGTCGGAGTTCTGCCCGCCGGTGTTCGAGTATACCTGCGTGTCGAGCATGAGGATCTTCACGTTCGGCCGGTTCTGCAGCATCACCTTCGAGACGTTCTGGAAGCCGATGTCGCCGAGCGCGCCGTCGCCGCCGATGACCCACATCTTCGGCAGCTCGCGGATTTCCTGCTCGGTCATCAGGGCGTCGTCCAGGTGCGTGAGGGTGAAGTAATCCGCCGCGGTCACGACGTTCTCGGCGCGCTCGAGCAGCGCGGTGGCCAGGCGCTCGGGCACGACGGAGCGGCGCGAGTGGTTCAGGATGAGCGACTCGGCCAGGAGCCAGCTGATGGTCGCGCCGTCCTGGAAGAGCGAGTTCATCCACGGATACGGATGCGGATTGCTCGGCGGCGTGGAGCCATAGACGGTGTTACAGCCGGTGCTCGCGCCCATCATCATCACGCTCATGCCGTTGGCGCGGCGGCCGTCAATGGTCTGGAGGTCGCGGTGGTTGAAGGCGTCCTGCTTCATCACGGCCACGAGCGCGCCCACCAACTGCTCGTCGGTCACGACGCCATGCTTGGCCTCATAGGCGGCGACGCGGCTGGCGGTGTCCTGGTCATTCTCGCCGCCGAGGCCCATGACCGTGTGGAGAATGCTCTTGCGGTAGAGCTGATACTCGGCATCGCTGCGGGCCTGGAGGGCCTGGAGCTTTTGCAGGCCCTCGGTTTCGAGACGCACGGCCTTGGCGCGAAGTCGGTCGGCCTTCGCGTGGTAGAGCGGCCTCATGTAGGCCTCGGTCACGCTGGCGCAGGCGCGGAGGATGGACTTCTCGCCACAGCCGGCGCACGCGCCGTCGCCGGAGACGAGCGCCTCGTAATTGCGCCGGACCATGAGGTGATTCCGCAGCGCGGCCTCGCGCGAGCCGGCGGCGTTGCTGTCGTTGTAAAGGCCGAGGAACTTCTGCGGCGTGTCGGGCAGGAGGCGCGAGAAGATCTGCGCCGTGGTGAGGTCGGCGTTCAACGCCTCCGTCTCGGTCGTCATGCGCAGCGCGTCGTGGTCGCCGCAGACCTGCACGCATTCGCCGCAGCCCTTGCAGAGGTCGCTGACGAAGATGGAGAAGAGTCCGCCCGCGCCGGGCGTCTTCTGCTCGAGCGAGCGGAAAATCGCCGGGACGTTGCTGTAGGCGAGCGGGAGCTTGGCGATGATGCCGTTGAACTGGCCCTTGGCCTCGTCGTTCACCGTGGTAAGCGCGGCAACCTCGGCGGCGATGATGTCCTTGAACGGCAGATTGGCCTTCGCCTTGATGGACTCGCTCATCTTCGCGCGGGCGCGATCCTCGATGCCCTTGAGCTCCTTGAGCAGCTTGGTGCGCTCGGCGGCGTCCACGACGTAGTTGCCCGCGGCGGTGCGGAGAATGGTGGCGACCTCCTGCGAGGTGTTCGGCAGCGCGGTGTCCGGGCACGCGGTGATGCACTCCATGCACTGCGTGCAATTCTCCGCGATATAGACGGGCGTCTCGCGCCGGGCGACATACTTGGACTGCGTCGCGCCGGTGCCGGGGCCCATCACGCCCACGGAGGCCATCGCGCCGGCGGGCTGGTGGTAGCCGAGGCCCGCGCGGAACTCGCTGTCAAACTTCCCGAGCGTCTGGAAGGCCGCGCGCGCCGCCTGCGCGACGGGCGTCGCGATGCTGGCACACGAGCCGCCGACATTGCAGCCGGCGGTGGGGATAATTTGGTGGTCGCCGAGCGGCCAGAGCGGCGGGTTGCGCATGGAGGAACGGTCGGCGTCGCCGAGCTCGCCATACTTGATTTCCACCACGCGGGAGAAGCCCTCGGTCATGACGGTCATGTTCGAGGTCACGACGGCGTCGCCGAAGCGGCCGAACTTCTTCACGTATTGCTTGCGGACGGTTTCGTGGAACTGCTCCTCGGTGATGCCGTTGTCCTTGAGGAATGGCGAGACGCGGAAGAACGCGCCGAGGAAGGAGTTGCCCTGCATGCGGAGCTGCAGCTCCGTGCGGTCGGTCGCCTTCCGCGCGATGTCGAAGCCGGGCAGGATGAACACGCGGATGTTGTTCTCCTTCACGAAGCGCCGGTGCTGCGACGGGATGCGCAGCCAGGCCGTCTCCGGCGTGTCGCTGGATTCCCAGACGATGCAGCCGCCCTTCTTGATGCCTTCGAGGGGGTTCGTGTGCGTGAAGGCCTTCGGGTCGCAGCAGAGCACCACGTCCACGTGGTTGAGCTCGCAGTTCACCTTGATCTGCGCGGGCGCGACGGTGAGGTAGTAGTTCGTGGGCGCGCCCTTTTTCTCCGAGCCGTATTTCGGGTTCGCCATGATGAAGAGCTTCTCCTTCACGCGCCCGTCGGTGTCGTAGATGGGGTTCTGGTGCGAGAGCAGTTCACCGAACTCGCCGACGATTTCGCCGAGGTTTTTGCCCGTGGTGATCATGCCCCAGCCGCCGATGGAGTGGAACCGCACGGCGATGGCGTTCTGCGGAAGCAGCGACGGCGTGTCCTTGCTGATGACCGAGTAGGGATGGTCAATGCCAAGCGTGAAGTAGGTCTCGCCGTCCGCCGCGCCGCGGCCGTCCGCGCGCTTCGCGGCGCCGGTGGCGAACTCATACGCGCCCAGCGAATGCTCCGGCCGGAAATCGCGCGAGCCGATGCCGTAGGCGCCGCGGAAAAGCCGGGGCGTCTCCGCGGGCTTAAGCGCGGGCAGTCCGCCGCCGAACTTCACGGCCTCGTTCGCCTTGCCCAGCGCCACGCGGATGTCGCGTGCAAGCGGGTTGTCGCCGGCGAGCCCCTCGTCCGTGCGCTCGATGATGATGGCGTTCTTCTTGCCGCGCAGGGCGTTGATGACGGCGGCCTCGGGGAAGGGCCGGATGACGTTGATGTGGATGGAGCCGACCTTGGCGTTGCGCTGTTCGCGCAGGTAATCGCACGCGGCCTCGATGTTGTCCGCCGCGCAGCCGAGGGAGACGAACACGGTCTCGGCATCCTCGGTCTTGTATTCCGCGATCAGGCCGTAATGCCGGCCGGTGAGATGGCCAAAATCCACGTAGGCCTGCTCGAGGAACTTGAGGATCGGCTCGTTGAAATTGTTCCGGCGGGCGACGACGCCGTTCATGTGGTGCTCCTGGTTCTGCACCGGGCCGAGGAGGATGGGGCTCTTGAGGTCCATCATTTCCGGCACGCGGCGGCGCTTCGGCCCAAACAGCTCGCGCTGCGCCGGCGTCGGGCACTCGATCATGTCATCGGCCCCGCCGAGGAACTCACGGAGCAGCTCCGCCTCGGGCGCGAGGTAGGTGCGTTCCGAGTGCGTGGTGAGCATGCCATCCTGAATGTTCATTCCCGGATTGAGCGCCAGCTCCGCGACGCGCCGGAGAATGATGGCCTGATCCGCCGCCTGCTGCGCGTCCTTGGACATGAGCATGATCCAGCCCGTGTCCAGCGCGGCGTAGAAGTCATCGTGACCGCAGTGGACGTTCAGCGCGTGCTTCGTGAGCGCGCGCGCGCCGATCTCCAGCACCATGGTGCAGAGCTTGCCGGGTGCGTGGTAATACTGCTCCATCGCATACACGATGCCCTGGCCGGAGGTGAAGTTCACCGCGCGCCGGCCGGCGACCGCGAAGGCCGTCGCACCGCCCTGCGCCGCGTGCTCGCCCTCGGTCTCGACGGCGATCTTCTGCTGGCCCCAGACGTTGAGTTCGCCCATCGCGTAGGATCCCTGGTAGATCTCCCCGCCCTCGGTGGACGGCGTGATGGGATAGAAAATGCCGCCCTCGGTGATGCGCGTCTCGACGTATTGCGTGACGAGCTGGTTGCCGTTGCAGGTGACGCGGACGCCGGGATACTTCGGCCTCGACGCCGGACCGCCGTTGGAACCGCGCGGTTCGTTGGAGGCGACGGCTGGACCTGCCGCGACAGTTTCTTGGGTAACCATAAGCAATCAGCTCCGTGCGACCAAAACGGCTTCTCGCGCCCGGACATTCTCGCGCTCGCGCAAAGCACTGGAACATTAACCATCACTTGTTCGCCGACAAGCAGCAAAGCGCAATGATTTGACGCGAACGATTTCGACTCGCCAGCGCCCTCAAACGAACCCCGCGCGGGTCAAAGAAAAAATCGCACCGCGCGAAAGTTTTTCCTTTGGAGCGCCCCGCCACGCGGTGTTACAGCACGTCCAGAACACCGTCGACGATGGCCGCGACCCGCCACGAACCTGCGACCGAGCGCGTCAGCCCGATGCGGGGCGACGTGGCCGCACTCGCGCGCCAGCTTGGCGACGCGGCAGGCTGGACGCCCGACGCCACCGACCTCCTCGCGCCTGCGCAACTGCCGCAGACCGTCGCCGCTTTCCGCGCGTTCCTCAGTGATTACCGGCAGCGCGTGCTCGTGGCGCGCGAGCTGCCAGCCATCGCACGCGCCTTCGAACATGCGCGCCGAGGTGAACTGCGGGAACTGCTCGTCCTCGACAAGGAGCTTTCAGACGTGCCCGTGCCGGACGAATTCAAGCGCGCGAGCGAGGCCGTCGGCCGTCGGCAACTCCACAAGCTGCGGCCGATGCGCGACCACCGGCTCGTGCAGCGCTACATCGCCGCCGTGGACGAGGGCCACGCGCACGCATGGCATGCGCTCCTGTTCGGCGTGACGCTCGCCGTGTATTCGCTCCCGCTGCGGCAGGGCCTGCTGCACTTCGCGCAACAAACCGTGCTGGGCTTCATCCACAGCGCGGCGCCGCGGCTCGGTCTCAGGAATGGAAAACTCGCCGCGCTGGCGAGCGAAGCGTGCGAAGGACTTCCCACAGCGACAAACGAAGCGCTGGCGGGTGTTGCACCTGTCGCGGCCGCGCTGTCGCGCTGACCCGCGGCGCTCGCCGACACTGACCGGCTTGACCCGACCGGAGCCGCGGCGTTTGCTCGCGGACGACGATCCGTGAAGTCGCGCACCTCCCTCCTGTTTGCAATTCTCGCGGTGCTTTGCGCTGGCTCAATGGCGTGGCCGCAAGCGCCAGCGCCGGCGAACACGGGGAACAACGACCCCTTCCTCACGAGCGCCGAGCAGCAGGAGTTCGTCGTGGACGGCAAGAAGGTGAAGCGCTGGGTGCAGGGGACGAACCGTCTCGCGTTCGTGTGGTCGGACCAGCCGTTCGCCGTCCACATCCCGTTCCAGCTCGGAACCAAGATCGAGTTCGGCCGCATCACCTCCAAGCCCCACCGCGTGAGCGCGTGGATGCAGGGGTTCGGCACGACGACCAACTACGGCGGCCGCAGTTCGCCGGGCGTGGTGGCCGCGGGCCTGTATCGCTTCGATGGAATCCAATGCCTCTCGTCCGACACGAACCGCTTCTTCTTCCCCTACGACTTCGACCGGTTCCGCAACATGGCCGTGTTGCGCGATGGCGAGGCGCTGTCCACGAATCACTAGGTCCCGACGGTGTTCCTGCGCAGCGACCTGCTCGGGCCCGCGCGCTACGCCGTGTGGATGGTGATGGACCCGCGCTTGCGCTGGGTCCACGGGACCTTCGAGCCCGAGCTGCGCCAGGTGGAACGCCTGCTCGAAGTGCGCGGCATCCCGCCGAGTGTGTGGGGCACGAACGAAACGCTCAAGGGCTCGCCGAACGTCGCGCTCGAGGAAGTGGCGGTGGACCCGTCGAAGGACCGCCCCACGCCCGGCTGGAAGCGCACAAACTCGCTCGCCATCACGCTCAAGCAAAACGGCTGGCAGCTCCGCTCGATGGCCGTCACCAACATGGGCGACCTCGCGTCGCTCCGTTACACCGTCAGCGGCGACCGCTTCGAATACCGCGACCTCGGCGAGAAGTTCGTTCCCTCCACGTTCACCTCGACGCATCGCGTCACCTCCAGCGGCAGCGACACGAACCAGCCGCCCAAGCCGACCGACGTGCGCGTCACCGTCACGTTCCCGCCGCGCCTGTTCGACCACTCGTTGCAATGGGCGTCCGTGGACATGGAACAGGTTGGCAAGCCCGGCGGCACGCCCTATCACGCGCGCTATGGGCTCGCGCCGGATGACGGCTTCGCGCTCACCCGCTACCTGCTCCACGATGACGGCAAGCCGCCCGCGCAAATCAGCGAACGCCGCCGCGCGCAGCTACATCGGCCTCGCGTTGCAACAGCAGAACAGGCCGGGCGATGCCGCCGCCGCCTTTCGCGAAGCCGCGCAGCTCGAACCGGCGAACCTGCAGTTCCACAACCAGGCAGGCAACGCCGCCTTCGCCGCGCGCGATTACGTCGCAGCGGAAGCCTCCTGTCGCGAGATGACGCGCCTCGCGCTGCATTACCAGTTGAAGCTGCCCGAGGCCGAGGCCGCGTTCCGCGAGGCGGCGCGGCTCGACCCTGCGAACGGCGAGCACCCTTGGCGTCTCGGCCACAAGGATCACTGGGTCATTAAACAGCCCGGCCTCGCGCAGTGATGCGCCGCGCTCCGGCTTGCGCCTGCGCGGGCCAGCCCGTAGAACCTCCGCGTGCAAAAGAAACCCGCGCCCCTTGCCGAGCCGGCACTTTCGCCCGGACTGCGCCGCTACCTCTACTTCACGGCGATGCTCAACGGCGCGGCGATTCTCGTCGTCGAAATCCTCGGCGCGAAAATGCTCTCGCCTTACGTCGGCACGTCGCACTTCGTGTGGACCGCGCAGATCGGCGTCACCCTCGTCTCGCTCGCGGCGGGCTATTGGTTCGGCGGCTGGCTGGTGGACCGTTCGAGCAAGCTCGGCCGGCTCTACTCGTGCATCCTGCTCGCGGCGGTTTACCTCTCGCTCACGGTGGTCATTTGCGAGCCCGTCGCGTTTGGGGGGCTCAAGTTCAGCCTCGCCACGGGCGCGCTGTTCGCGTCGGCGGTGCTGTTCTTCGTGCCGCTCACGCTGCTGGCCACGACGGGGCCGTTCCTCGTGCGCGTGCTCACGCAATCGGTGGATGTCGTGGGCGGACAGGTCGGACGGCTCTCGGCGCTGAGCACGCTGGGGAGTGTCGCAGGCACGGTGCTCATCGGCTACGTGCTGATTCCGTTCCTGCCCAACGCGCAGACGATGTTCATCACTGCGGCCGTGCTGCTCGCCGTGGCGGGCGGATGGTTTTTCGGATGGGGCCGCAAGTCCGGCAACCCGGCCGGTGCCGCGGCGGGAATTGTGTTTGCTTTGCTGCTTGGCTGGGCGGGCGTGACGCAGGATGCGCGCGCGGAGTTCTCCGCCGGGCGGCAGCTTTACCGGGCGAACTCCAACTTCGGCCAGCTCCAGGTCATCGAGCGCCGTTCCGACGGCGTGCGCGTTTACCTGAACGATTACCTCACGCAAAACGGCTACGACCCGCGCACGAAGCAGAGCGTGCATCTCTTCACCTACATGCTGCACGGGCTGGCGCGCGCATACACCGAACGCTCCGACGACGTGCTCTGCATCGGTCTCGGCGTCGGCATCGCGCCGATGCAGTTTGCCCGCGAGGGCGCGCGCGTGGACGCCGTCGAGATCAACCCCGCCGTCGTGGTGCTCGCGGAGAAGTTCTTCGACCTCGAACCCGCGAAGCTGAACATCACCATCGGCGACGGACGCGCGTTCCTGAACACCGCGACCCGCACATACGACGCCGTCGTGCTGGACGCGTTCCTCGGCGACTCGACGCCCGCGCACCTGATGTCGCGCGAAGCGTTCGAGGCGATGCGCCGCGTGCTCAAGCCGGGCGGCGCGCTCGTGATGAACTCCTTCGGCGACCTTACCGCGGGCAACGACTTCATGGCCGCGTCGCTGCACAAGACGCTCAAGGCCGTCTTCAAGAGTGTGCGCATCCACGCGGATGGATGGGGCAACTGCTTCTTCGTCGCGAGCGACCGGCCCGAGCTCGCCTTCCAGCGCCAGCCCGAGTTCGAGCTCGTTCACCCGGCGCTGCTCGCGCGCGTGCGCGACACCTACCTCGCTATCCGCGAGACCAATCCCGGCCGCGGCATCGTGCTGACGGACGACTTCAACCCGGTCGAGTTCCACGACGCCAAAGGTCGCGAGCGCATGCGCCGCAGCCTCGCCAGCGACATGAGGCGGGTGAAGGCGGAGCGCCGGACGGACGACAACAAGCGATGAGCACCGCGTTTCCACTCATGCTCGGCGTGCGCCAGCAGTTCGAGCGCACGCCGCCGGTGGACGTCGCGGCCACCTTGCGGCGCGAGTTCGCCGCCGTGCTGCCGCGAGTGAAGCCCGGCGCGCGCATCGCGATCGCAGTTGGCAGCCGTGGCATTGCGCGCCTTCCAGAAATTGTCGCCCACGTCGTCGCCATTCTGCGTGGCGCGGGAGCGGAGCCGTTCCTCATGCCCGCGATGGGAAGTCACGGCGGCGCGACGCCCGAGGGACAGGAAGGCATCCTCGCGGAATACGGTGTCACCGAGGAAACGTGCGGCGCGCCGGTGCGACCCTCGCTCGAAGTGCGGCAGCTCGGCTCCACGCCCGAGGGCGCGCCTGTGTGGTGCAGCACCGAGGCGTTGGGCGCGGATGGCATCGTCATCGTCAACCGCGTCAAGCCGCACACGGACTTCGCGGGCACCTTTGGCAGCGGCATCTTGAAGATGGCCGTCATCGGCTTGGGCAAGATCACCGGTGCCGCCGCGTGCCACGCGGCCTCGTCGCGACTTGGTCACGCGCACGTCATCCGCTCGATGGCGCGAGTGCTCATCGAACGCGCGCCCATCCTCTGCGGGGTCGCCATCGTCGAGAACCAGTTCCACGACGTCGCGCGGGTCGCGGTGCTGCCGCGCGAGCGCATCGAGTCCGGCGAGGAGGAGCTGTTCGCCGTGGCGAAGCGCCTGATGCCGTTGCTGCCGTTCGCTGCGCTCGACCTGCTCATCGTGGATCGCATCGGCAAAAACATCAGCGGCGCGGGCATGGACCCAAACGTCACTGGCCGCCGCGTTCAGGGTTACTCGTCGTCGCTCGGCGCGGTCGAGGCGGGACCGCCCGTCATCCGGCGCATCTTCGTGCGCGACCTGACGCACGAGACGCAGGGCAACGCCATCGGCCTCGGCCTCGCGGACCTCACCACGACGCGCGTCGCGCTCGCCGTCAACAAACCCGTCACCTACATCAACTCGCTCACGTCGCTAACGCCCCACGCGGCGAAGATTCCGATCCACTTCGACACCGACCGCGAGTGCATCGAACGCGGGTTGGCGTCGCTGGCGGCGGACGACACGAGCAAGGCGCGTGTCGTGCGCATCGCCGACACGTTGTCGGTGGCGGAGATGGAAGTGAGCGAATCGCTTGCAGCCGAGGTGCAGGCCAACCCGCAACTCGTCACGACCCGCGCCGCGGAGGCGATGAAGTTCGAGGCCGACGGCGACTTGGCGGCGATGAGAGTTTGACCGACTCCGCACTCGCCTGAGCCGCGCTGGAGGTTACATTCACGACATGACATTTCGATTTCTCGCCCTGCTCCCGTTGATTGCACTCCCCGCAGCCGCGGCGACTGTCTCCACGTTTGCGGGCACCGGTCAGGCCGGATATTCCGGCGAAGGCGACGCGGCCACCGTTGCCCACATCAACAATCCCTTCGGCGTCGTGCGCGGGCCTGACGGCAACATCTGGTTCTGCGAATACACCGGCCAGCGCGTGCGCAAGGTCACGGTGGACGGGAAGATTCACACCGTCGCGGGCAACGGCCAGAAAGGCCACACCGGCGATGGCGGCCCGGCGCTCCAAGCTTCGTTCAACCTCCCGCATGAAATCCGCTTCGACCCCGCTGGCGACCTCTACATCGTGGACATGGGCAACCACGCCGTCCGCAAAGTCGCGCTCAAGACCGGCGTCATCACCACCTTCGCCGGCACGGGCAAGCCCGGCTACTTCGGCGACGGCGGCCCCGCGAAGGACGCGACCTTCAAACAGCCGCACAGCATCCAGTTCGACCCGGCAGGCGACCTCTTCATTTGCGACATCGGCAATCACGTCATCCGCAAGGTCAACATGAAGACCGGCGTCATCAGCACCTTCGCCGGCACGGGCAAGGCCGGCCCCACGCCCGACGGCTCGCCCATCGCCGGCACGCCGCTCAACGGCCCGCGCTCGCTGGACTTCGACGCCACCGGGAACCTCTGGCTCGCCACGCGCGAGGGCAACCAGGTCTTCAAGTTCGACCTCAAGGCCGGGAAGATTCAGCACATCGTCGGCACGGGAAAGAAGGGCTTCACCGGCCACGGCGGCCCGGCGAAGGAGGCGACGCTGTCTGGCCCGAAAGGCATCGCGGTCGCGCCCAACGGCAACATCTATCTCGCCGACACCGAGAGCCACAGCGTCCGCATGGTGGACGTGAAGAAGGGCACGCTCGAACTCATCTGTGGCACCGGCGAGAAGGGCGACGGGCCCGACGGTGACCCGCTCAAGTGCCAGCTCGCGCGCCTGCACGGCTTGTGGGTGGACCGGGATGGCAGCGTGTTCATCGGCGACAGCGAGGCGCATCGAGTGCGAGTCATCAGGCCGTGAGTGGAATTCCCGTCCAGCAAACTCACAGGTCGTAGAGCCCGGGATCGCGCGCAAAGTCCTTTGGCCCTCCACGGTCACGGCTGGTCTTCTCGTCGCCGTCCGCCGCGTCGAGAAACTTGTCGAGCACGTCGCCCATGTCCTCCTCGATGCGCTCGGGACTTTCGCCCGCCTCCAGCCGTTTCAACGCGGCGTCCATTTCCTTCGGCATCGCGCCGCGCGGCAGGGCGTCCTTCATCCGGCGGATGAGGCGCGCCACCTGCCGCGGGTCGTTGGAATCGAGCCGTGACATTTCGCGTTCGAATTCGCCCATCGCGCGCGAGAGCTTCGGGTCATCGAGGTCGGGAACGGGCGAACCGCTTCCTTCGACACTTCCGTCCGCGGGTTCCGCCGCGCCGCGAGGCGCGGCGAACGAACTGAGTTGGCGGGTGAGATTGCGCGAGCCGCAGCGCGGGCACTTGGGGACTTTGCGCGATCGGACCCGTCGCGCGAGGAACGAATAGATGCGCCGGCACTCGGGGCAGGCGTATTCGTAGATGGGCATGGCTGCGGGTCAGATGACGTATTCCATCAAGTTGGCCGGGTCGCCTCGGAGCTTGCGCACACGCTCGCACACCTGCGCGAGCGTCACGTCTTCGAGAATCTTCACGATGGCGTCGCGCACTTCCTTCATCACGCTGCGGATGCCGCAACGCGATTCGTCGGGGCACGAGCACGGCTCGTAAGCGCGCTCGCTCACGCAACTGACCGGCGCGAGCGGCCCCTCGATGTGGCGGATGACCTCGGCGAGCGTGATTTTCTCCGGTGCGCGCTTCAGCCGGTAACCGCCAGCGACACCGCGCCGGCTTTCGACGAGCCCGCCGGCTTTCAAGTCGTTGAGGATTTGTTCGAGGAAGCGCTTGGGAATGTTCTGCTTGTCCGAGATGGTCTGGATGCGCACGACGTCGGCGTCCAAGCTGAGCCCCAACACAATCAGCGCGCGCAGCGCATACTCGCCCCGCAATGAAAGCCTCATGACTGGTCAGTTTCCAATCTCTAGTTGTTGGGTCAAGAATAAATTGGTCATCAGAGGCTCACTGCCAGCCATCCTGAACAAGATCCTCAATCCATGGTGAATCAAATCTCCATTGACTAAGTCGTGTATCCTTGCACGATATGCCGCCGGTTTGCGTTCCGTTGTCGAGTCCACCCGCCGGACTTCGGACTCCTTCCGGCTTGGACTGCCGACGGCGTTTGCGCAAGAACCTCCGAGCATGGAAACCAAGTCGCGCAGTTTCGCAAAGGCTGTCAGCTATCGCATTTATTCGTCGGTCATCACGGCGGCGCTGGTTTTCATCTTCACCCGGCGGTTCGCGCTGGCGGTCGGCATCGGCGTCACGGAGCTCGTCGTCAAGGTGTTCACGTTTTTCATTCACGAGCGAGTCTGGGCGCTCATCCCTTACGGCCAGCAAAAACATCCGCTGGCGGAGTTCAACGTGAGCAAACCCCTCACCCAGCAGGACAAGGCCGTCATCGAGAAGAAACTCTCCGAGATGGGCTACTTGGGAGAGGGCATCTGAGTTTCGCGCGGCGTCACTCGGTCACCTCGTAAATGACGCCGGCGTGCGCGAACTGCACCGAACGGCCGAGCGACAGCCATCGGGCGGCCTGCGGAACGGTCGCGAGCAACTTGAAATACTCGGGCGAGCCGAACTTCACCTGCGCGCGGTTCGCCGCGGAAACCTTCTGCAGGTCCGAGTCCACCCACGCATCGCCGTTCTGGAAGAAGCTCTTGCCTGCGACGAAGCGGTTTTGCTGCGAGTAGCGAACGACGCGCTCGCTGGCATCGGCGACGGGCGAACTGACGACGAGCGCGGGAGTTCCGCCAACCGCGCCCCGCGGCGCGGATGTTGAAGGAGCCAAGCCGTAAGCGCGTTTTGCGACCTCCGCGCCGAGCCGCACCGCCTGTTCGGGCGCATCGGCCTGCTTCGCAGCGAGCGAAAGCCGCGCACCGCCGACGCCCGCGTCGCCGTCCTTCTCGCGCAAGGACTCGTAATACCAGTGCGCCTGCCTGCCGGCCTCGCGGTCGCGTTCGAGCTGGAGCATCGTGCGCCGCGCTTCGGGCACGTTGCGCCGCGCCTCGTCCTCGACGATGAGGTAGGCCGTGTAGGGCGTGACGATGCTGTATTGGCGCGCAAGCTCGGTGACCTCGTCCTTGAGTTCCTTGTTTTCGCCGCGCAGGCGGATTTCATCGAGCAGGAAGCCAACCCGCCGCATCGCCCACAGGCGCGGGATGAAATCGTGCTCGCCCTGCGATTCGGGGAACTGCACTTCTGCCTCGAAGCGGCGAGGCTCGCCGGCCATCGTGCCCTCGACGACGACCCTGCCCTTGCCCGCGCCGGCGTAGCGCCCCGCGAGCACCAACTGGTCGCCGCGGAACAGGTCGGGCAGCGGGTTCGGATACGTCCTGGTCACCCGCACGCCGTCGGGGAAGGTGACCTTCACATTCGAAAGCGCGGGTTCCTTGATCTTCGAGAAGAAGGCCGACAACTTCACCTCGAGGTCCTCCTCGGGCAGCACATATTGGCTGTAAGCCTTCGTCAACTCGGTGATGCGGTCGAGCAGGTGGGTGTTCACGTCGGTGCCGATGCCGAAACAGAACACGCGCGTTCCCGCGGCATTCTGCTCGCGCACATTGCGGACGATCTGCTCCTCGTCGGTCGTGCCGATGGTGGGCTTGCCGTCGGTGAGGAAGATGATGGTCGCCGGACGCGCCGCGCCCGCGCCGCGCGCGGGGAATAGCGCGAGCGCCTTGCGCAGCGCGTCGTCAATCGCCGTGCTGCCGAGCGGCTTGAGTTCCTTGATGAAGTCCGTCGCGCGCTTGCGGTTCGCGGGCCCGGCATCCACGAGCTTGTCGAAGGCGGGCTCGGCCTCGGTCGAGAACCGCAGCACTTCGAACCGGTCGTTCTCGTTGAGGTTTTCCACGCAGAAGTGCAGCGCCTTCTTGGCCTGCTCGAGCTTGCCGCCGGCCATCGAGCCGGAGGTGTCGAGCACGAACACCACGTCCTTGGGCTGCGGCTTGCGGTCCTTCGCGTCGAGTCCCGGCGACGCGAACAGCACAAAGTGGCCTTCGCCCCCGCCAACGCGATGCGCGAGCAGGCTCAAGCCCACGTCGGCGCTTTCCTGGCTGAAGAAAAGCTGGAAGTCCGCCTCGGGCCGCTCGTTGGCCGCCTCGAAGCCGACGGTCGCGCGCCGCGCCTCGCGCTTCACGTCCAGCTTGTGCGTCGGCGAGTAGAGCGCCTTGAGCGGCCGGCTCGTTTCGAGTTCGAGCTTGAGGCTCACGCTTTTCAGCGGCTTGGACGAGAACTTGTCCGCCGCGAGCGGGCAGGTGTAGGCGGCGAGGCCGGAGTCGCTTCGGAGAAGCTGCGTCCACGTGAGCGTCACGCGCCGGCTCGCGTGCGGGCCGATGGGAAACACCCGCACGCGAAACAGGTCGCGCCCGGCGTATTCGAGCAGGGCCGGGTCGCGCATCGAGCGCACGATGTCCTCGAAGATGCCGCGCGCCTTGGCGGCGTCGAGCAGTTCCGCCTCGGCCTTTTTGCCGTCAATGTCGAGCGTGAACTTGGACAGGTGCGCGCCCTTCGGCACCGGGAACATGAACGAGCCCTCGAGCGCCTGCGGGTTGGGATTGTAGAACACCTGCTCGACTGTCGTCGTGGCAAGCTGGTCGGCGATGCGCGCGGAGACCTTGTGCGATGTGATTTCCAGCGGCGCGAACGGATACGGCCGTGGCGGCGGGATGGGTGGGCGGGGCTGAATCGGAGGGCGGGGAACAGGCGGCGGTTGGATCCCAATCGGCGGACGGCGCAGCGGATCGTCGCCATCGAGGGGAGAGCTGACCACGACGAAGCCGGCGGCGAGGACAGGCGCGGCACTGGACAATGCGAGCGCCGCGGCGAGCAGAAGGTGTTTCATGGCGCGTTAGACGGCGCGGGTCTGGAGAAACTCCGCCGCGCGGCGGCGATGGGCTGAATGGTCAGAAGCGAAGCTTCAACCCGCCAAAGATGCCGAGCCGGGTCGCGGGGAACTGCGCGGCCTGCTCGTGTTTCACATCAGAGAGGTTCTCCGCGCGCAGCCAGAGTTGGGCTTCCTTCGTGAGCTGATACTTCGCCGCCGCGCGCAGCAACACAAAATCCTGCCCATGCGCCCGCGTCGTGTTAAAGAACGTGTCGGTGAAGAAATCCGTGCGCGCGCTCACGAGTTGCGCGCCCGCTGTGAGGGAGAGCTTGTCCGCGGGACGCGCCGCGAGGTCGAGCGTGCCGGAATGCCGGGGACGCCGCACGAGGCGCTGGCCGGTCGCAAGGTCGAGGGCGGTCAGGTAGGTGTAGCCCGCGCGCGCTTCGAGCCAGTCGAGCGGCTTTACCGAGGCGGAGGCTTCGATGCCCTCGGTCAGCGCACTCGCGACGTTTGCGGGCGCTCCGAACGGCGCGCCGGGCCGCGGCGTGGGATCGAAGTTGATGAGGTTTGCAATCTCGTTGCGGAACCATGTCGCGCCGAGCTTCACCCGCCCTTCCGCGAGCGGTTGCTCGATGCCGGCTTCCCAGCCGAGGCTGCTCTCGGGTTGCAGCGTGACGCTGTAGCCGAAGAAGCCGGGGAAGAACAAATCGCCCTGCGCCGGCGGGCTGAACGCGCGCGCCACCGCGCCGAACACGCGCGTCTCGGTCGTCGGAACGCGCACCGACAAAGCCTGCCGCCACGTGGTCGCGCCGGGGTAATCCGAATAGTGGTCGTGCCGCACGGAGTTCGCGAGCGTCACGCGCTCGAGCGGGCTCCACTGGCTCTGCGCGTAGAGGCCGAAGCTTGTCGTGTTGAGATGGATGTCCTCCACGCCGGCCATGTTGACTTGGGAGAAGGTGAGGTCTTGCAGCGCCGCGCCGAAGGTGAGCTTCCACTTCTCGCGCGCGAGCCAGGTCAACTGGCCCTCGACGAGTTGCGAGACGTTGCGCTGCTGGTCATCCGAACCACCGAAGAGCGTGAAGACCGAGCGCTGATACTGGTGCTCGAAGCCGTAGTAGAGCCGCGCTTCGATGGTTTCCGAGGGCGACCACTCGATGCCGGGCGAGAGCGTCGCCACTTCGCGCCGCAGGAACGCGCCGGCGTCGGGAAAGGTCGTCGAGCCCGGACTGCCGGCGTTGCTTTTGTAGAACGAGCCCTTCAAGTCGAGGTAGAGCGACGGACTCGCTTCCCAACCCGTCGAGCCGCGCAGCGCAGTCAGTTTGTAGTTGTCGTTCGCGCGGTCGAAGTCCGAGTCCTGCCGCGACGCGCTGAGCGAGTAGTCCCACGCGCCCTTCGCGCCGCGCGACGCGAGGCTCTCGCGGAACGTGGCGAAGCTGCCCGCCTCGAAGCTGACCGAGTGCTCCGGCGCGCGCAGTCCGCGTCCGCTGCGGGTGATGACGTTGATCACGCCGCCGATGGCTTCGCCGCCGTAGAGCGACGAGATGGGCGAGCGCATCGCCTCGACGCGGTCCACGTTGTCGAGCGTCAGGCTCGCCCAATCGTAGCCGCCGAGGATGTTCGGCGTCTGGCGGCGGCCATCCATGGTGAGCAGCGTGTGTTTGCCCTGCGTGCCGCGCGAGAAGATGGTCGTGGTCTGCCCCGGCGTCCCGCTGCGGACGACGGCGAGCCCGGCGAATTGGTCGAGCAAGTCCGCGAGCGTGTTGAGCCCGCGCGCCTCCGCCTCTTCGCGAGTCATCACGGACACCGACGCGGCGACGCTGTCCCTCGACTCCGGCGTGCGCGTGGCGGTGACGACGACCTCGGGCAGTTGCTGTGGTGGTTTTTCCTGTGCGAAGCCAGCGGTCGCAGCCAGCGCGAAGGCGAGGGCGGAATGCGGAATGCGGAATGCGGAATGGAGGGAACTGCGAACCTTGAACTTCGAACTTCGAACTTCGAACGCGCCGGGTGGGCGACGGAACACGGAACACGGAACACGGAACATTGCTTTCATGACTGGTCTCCTGAAAGTCCGCGCGAGGCGGACGGTTTCTGTTGCGAGACCAGAGGGAGCCTGAAAACGAAAACGCCTTCAGACTCCGACAAACCGGGAATGAAGACGTGCGCAAATCACTCTGCGATCCCGGCCCGCACACGCGGACCGGCTGGCCTCATCCTTCTCTTGTCGGAGGAGTGTCCCACGCAAGCGGGACGGACGAGCACAACCGGACCGGTATCCTGACTCCGGGGCTTGACCTCGCTCCCGCCTTCCGGCCGCGTTGCGGCAGTGGCGTTGGGAGTTTGTAGCCCTTCACAGTGGCGAAACCGTCCCCGATTCCCACGGGGTTCCCTGTCATCCGGCTGCGGTGCGGGCGCGAGGCCCGCGGGTCAATGAACTGCGGCGTTGGTAATGGACCCTGCGGAGGAAGCCAAGCGAAATCGCCGCGCGCTTGCGGTCGTTGCTACTTCCAAATCATGTCCGCGACGGTGCGGCCGGCGGGCGTGAACGGCAGCACGTGTTCGGTGTAGGGCACGATGACGTCGAGCACGTAGGGCTCGTCGGCGTCGAGCATCCGCTGCATGGCGGCGCGGAGGTCGCGCCGGAACATGACGCGCTCGGCCTTCACGTTGAAGGCGTTGGCGACCTCGACGTAGTCGGGATAAATCTGTTTCACATTCTCCGGGTCGCCGAGGTAGGTGTGGCCGCGGTTGCCGGCATAGAAGCGGTCTTCCCACTGCACGACCATGCCGAGGTGCTGGTTGTTCAGGATGAGAACCTTCGCCGCGATCTTCTCGATGTGCGCGGTCGCAAGTTCCTGCACGTTCATCAGGAACGAGCCGTCGCCGTCAATGTCCACGACCTGCCTGCCGGGCAGCGCGACCTTCGCGCCGAGCGCGGCGGGATAGCCGTAGCCCATCGCGCCAAGTCCGGCGCTGGTGAGGAGCTGGCGCGGGTGCTTGTATTTGTAATATTGGCCGGCCCACATCTGGTGCTGGCCGACGCCGGTGGTGATGATGGCGTCGCCGCCGGTGAGTTCGTAGAGCATCTCGACGGCCATCTGCGGGAGGATGACCTCGGACTCGCGGCCCGCGAGGTGGTCGCGCATGTGCTGCGAGTGCGCGACTTCCTCGGTGACGCGGTAAGCCAGCGGCGCCTTCGCCTTCCACGCGGCGATTTGCCCGTGCCAGGCGGTGAACTTTTTCGCGAGCGGCCGCTTGCGAAGCATCGCCACGAGCCGGCCGAGGGCGAACTTGATGTCGCTCTCGATGGCAAGCTGGACCTTGCGGTTCTTGTTGTGCTCCGAGGCGTCAATGTCCACGTGCACGATGGTGCCGGTCTCGCAGAACTTCTCGACCTTGCCGGTGACGCGGTCGTCGAAGCGCACGCCGAACGCGAGCAGCAGGTCGGCGCCGGGCTTGATGCGGACCATCGGGTCGTTGACGGACGCGCGCGGCTCGAACTCTCCGCTGACGGCCCAGTTCGCGTAGGCGGTGCCGTGCATGCCGAGCCAGCGCAAGGAGAGCGGATGCGTCTCCGGAAACGCGCCGCAACCCATGATGGTGGTGGTGACGGGAATCTGCGTCAGCTCGGCAAACTCGCGCAGTTCGGCGGAGGCCTCGCCGCTGATGACGCCGCCGCCGCAATACAGCACCGGCCTCTCGGACTTCTCGATGAGGCCGATGATTTCATTCAACGCCACGTCGTCCGCGCGCAACGCCGGGTCGTAGCCGCGGAGGCGCACTTCGGCCGGGAACACCGGCTGCGTGCGCGCCTGCTGGATGTTCTTGGGCACGTCCACCACCACCGGGCCGGGCCGGCCGCTGCGCGCAATGTGGAAGGCCTCCTTGATGACGCGCGGGAGGTCGTTCACATCCGTCACCAGATAGCTGTGCTTCACGATCGGCAGCGTCATGCCGAAGAAGTCCGTCTCCTGAAAGCCCCCCTTGCCGATCATCGCCTGCGGCACCTGGCCGGTGATGGCGACGAGCGGGATGGAATCCATGTAGGCATCCGCCAGGCCGGTGACGAGGTTGGTCGCGCCGGGGCCGCTGGTGGCCATGCACACGCCGGGCTTGCCCGTGGCGCGCGCGTAACCCTCCGCCGCGAACGCGCCGCCCTGCTCGTGCCGCGGCAGGATGGTGCGGATCTTCCGCGACTTGGTCAGCGCCTGGTGAAACTCCATGCTCGCGCCGCCGGGATAGGCGAAGATGGTGTCCACGCCCTCGCGCTCGAGGCAGGCGACGAGGATTTCGCAGCCCAGCATGGCGGGGCCGCGCTCGTCGCCGCGTGCCGGCGCTTGGGTCGCTTGGTGTCCACGCTTCAGCGTGTCAGCCGCGGGAGCGGACCTTATTTTGCGGGCCTCGGCGGTCTTGCTCATGGTTTTGCTCGGTTGCTGCGGGCACGGTCGCGGGCGAACAAAAAACCCACGACCGTTGCCAGCCGTGGGTTCGTCTCGAATTCAGGTCCTACGCCCGAACCACCGGCCCGACGGCGTCGCGCGCTACGGCGACGGCGATCAGGACGAGTTGCAGGGCGATTCCGTTCATTGGCGGCGCAGTCTATCGGCGACGGGGGTCGCGTCAAGCGTCGAAACCGCAGCCATCCGCTCAAAACGGCATGAACCGCAGCGCGAAGGCGCGGTCCACGAACCATGCCGTGCCCGGCGCCGCAATCACCAGCGAGAGCCCGCGATCGGCCTTGCGGACCGCGGCCTCGTTGTCGCGCCAGCGCGGGCAGCCGCGCCACGCCAGCCACGCCGGCGGGACGACCGCGAGTTGTCCGAGTTCCACGCCGACGTTGAAGGACAGCAGCGACCGCACAAGCCCCGTCGCCGGCAGGCCGAGTTCGCGCAGCACGTTCGCGAAGCCGAACCCGTGCACGAGGCCGAAGCAGAACGTCAGCAGCCAGCGGTGGCTTGTGTCCTTCGTCCACAAGTTCTCCAGCGCCACATACACGATGGTCAGCGCGATGCCGCTTTCGACGAGGCGCGTCGGCAGCGTCACCAGTTCCAGCGCAACGAGGATGAGCGTGAGCGTGTGCGCGAGCGTGAACGACGTGACGACGAGCACCAGGTCGCGGAAGCGGCTCAGCAGGATGAGCGCGAGCAGGAACAGCAGATGGTCGTAGCCGAGGAAGATGTGCTCCACGCCAAGCTCGCCAAATTGCAGCGCCTGCGGGAGCCGGCACGTGTATCGCGACCCCGGTTTCGCGCCGCCGACGCCGTTGCGCAGTGTCGGCTTGTCGTTCCCAGAAAGGCACCTGCTCTTCTCGGAGAAGGACACGACCAACGGGCAGTTCTCCATCGGCGCGGCGACGTTCAACAGCATCCGCACCGGCTGGAACGTGCTGGGCGCGGGCGGCCAGTTCCAGCGCTGGGGCAACGTGCGGCACATGTGGGGCCAGACCACCTCCGCGCTCGACGGCCACTCCGAATGGCTGAAAATGCCGCCGTTCTATCCTGCCGCCGCCGCGCCGCCGGACCTGCTCGAGCTCGGCGATTGCAGCAACGACCCGGCCAATACCCTCTGGCCCGCCAGCCCGCTGACCAAGCTCTTCATCTGTTTCCAGAACGCGAATGGGGGATACTGAAGCGAGACGACAGAAGTGAGGGCGCAACTTCTTCAGCGCAGAGACGCAGAGGGCGCGGAGGGTGCGGAGACTTGAGGCGGCAGGCTGGTTCGCTTTCCGGCAAGCGGTGCCGGCCTTCACTCCGCGAGTCTTTGCGTCCTTTGCGCCTCTGCGTTGTCAAGAACCGCGCGGAGTCAACTTCCAAGCTCCGCGCTGCTCCACCGCTCGCCGCACTTCAGCACGCGGCACTTCTGTCCGATTTTCGCGCAAGCGTCCTCGAACTCCGCCGGGGCCGCCGTGTTGAACGTGAACATGTCGTAGTGCATCGGCACGGCGAGCTTCGCGCCGATGTCCTTTGCGAGCTGCGCCGCCTCGCGCGCGTCGAGGTTGCCGGCGACCTTGCGCTCGGGCCGGTCGCCGTTGATGGGCAGCAGCGCCACGTCCACGCGGAACGGCCGCACCCAGTCCTCGAGACCGCGATACAACTTCGTGTCGCCCGCGTGGTAGATGCGCCATGGACCGAACTCCACGATGGTGCCGAGGAACTTGTGGTTGCCGTCGGCGTCCTCTTCCAGTTCGTTGTGCGCGGCGGGAATGCCGTGGAAGCGGAACCCGCCGAGTGTGCGGATATCTCCAGCGTTTATGCCGACGAACGTCGGCGACTTCGGGCTGAGCTTGAGCCGATACGCCGACACGCCGCGGTTCGCCTCGGGGATGAGCAGTTGAAGCTTCGGATTCGACGCGAGCAACGGAAGGAGCGTGTCCGCGTCGAAGTGGTCGGTGTGGTTGTGGCTGCTCGTGACCACGTCCACGAAGTCCAGCCGTTCCGGCGCAATCACGCGCGCCGTCATGCGCACATGCGGCTTGTCCGTCGCCGCATACTTTGCCGTGAGCGAGTCGGAGAGATACGGGTCGAGCAACGCGTGCCGCTTCTGCCATTGCAGCAGAAAGCCGCTCTGCCCGAGCCACCACAAATGAAAGTGCCCGTGCCCGTGGTGCGCCGCGCGGACATCGGCGAGCAGCGCTTCGTCTTGGAGAATGGGTCTTACCATGGAGAACGCATTTCTAAACCCACTTAACCTGCGCAAATGCTGCTCCGGTCAACTTTGCGTCTTGGAAGGCTTCTACGAAGTCAGCAGAAAAAAGCGCGCTTCCAAGAGATGGGTCGCAAACAACGCCACTACGTCCCGGCCACCGCTCTCGGACAATATGTGCGTTAGGAATACTGTCTTCCTTCCGAGGTGGAATCCCCCAGCGAGGATTCCACTCCAGACAGACCGGGCACTGAATGTGTCGGCGATTCAACCAGGCTTCATCCGTCACTCGGCAAATTTTTGGCATCAGGCTGAAATAGCGATAGACCTTCTTTCGGCGACCCTCGACAGGGACTTGGAAAGGGGCAACTTCCACACCCCTTTTTGTAACGGCGTCCAAAACTCGTTCACTGACCAAAAAGCCTGCCCTTTCCATCAGATAGTCCGTCGCCTCGGTTCTCAATCGGAAGGAAGGACTTCCCAGCCTGGTTCCGGGCAACAGAACTGCCTGTGTATTGGGGTCTGAGCTGGCGGAGCGAACCAGTTGGTCGAACTTCACATCAGGCATCGTGTGAATGCGATTGATGGCTTTCGGATTAATCGCAGCGGGAATCGGCAGATGGCATAACGTGTCAGGCCGAGGTGGATTCCGCGCTCTTTGCAACTCGAACACTCCCGGCATGGCAGGCTGAAGTCCTTCACAACTTCTCGCACTTCGCACCAGCTCCCACCTTCGACCGGGAGCCAGTATTCAATGAAGTAGGGCGCGTTCATCCTGAGAGTATCGTATTTGAGCCGTCGCACGATGACCTCAATTCCCCAGTTCGTTTCTCACCTGGCACACGCCGTCCACCATGTTCTTGAGCTTCTGCCTCGCCGCCCAGCGTGCCGTTTGCGAAAGGCCGCAGTCGGGCGCGAAGGCGAGGCGCTCGGCTGGCGCGTGCTTGAGGCAGGCGCGGACGCGCGCGGCCACGTCGTCGGGCGTCTCGATGTAGTAGCTCTTCACGTCAATCACGCCCACCGCCACGTCCTTGCGCTGCGCGATGGCGGCGATGAGTTCCAGCTCGGCGAATTCGCGGCTCGCCATCTCGACGTGGATTTCGTCCACCGCGAGGTCAAGGAACGCCGGGAACATCGGCGCATAGCGGCGCGGGCCGACGGCGCGGCCCTTGTAGTTGCCGAAGCACAGGTGCGTCGAGAGCCGGCACCGGCCCGCGACGGACTCGACGGTGCGGTTGAAGATGTCCACGAAGCGGCGCGGGTCTTCGCGATGCGCGTAGCAGCTCATGCTCGGCTCGTCCACGCAGAGTTCGCGGCAGCCGGCCTCGACAAGCGCCTCCAACTCGGCGCGCACGATGGGCAGCAGCGCCTCGGTGAGCGCCCAACGGTCCGCGTATTGCGGGCTCGGAAGCAGGCGGCCCGCGAGCGTGTAGGGGCCGGGGACGGAGGCTTTCAACGAGAATGCGGATTGCGGATTGCGGATTGCGGATTGAGCGAGACGCTTGAGCCGCTCGAAGTCGTCCACTGCGCCGAGGCCGCGGGGCGCGCGCAGTTCGCCGGTGACGCGGTGCTTGCCGCGCTGGTCGTGCGCGGGCGGACCGAACCGCCGCGGCGACGAGCTCTCCAGCTCGATGCCCTCGATGAAACCGTAGAAGCTGAGGTTGAAGTCGAGCCGCGTCTGCTCGCCGTCGGTGATGACATCGAGCCCCGCGTCGAGCTGGTCGCGGATGGCGAGCGCGACGGCGTCGTCAATCAGCTCCGCGCGGTCGGCCGCGCCAAACTCGCCGAGGTGCTGCGACGCGAATTCGAGCCAGCCGGGAAACGGCAGGCTGCCGACGACGGTCGTTCGCAGAGGGCAGGGTTGCATGGCGGTCAGTCTGCGCCGAGCCGGCGGTAGAGTTCCGCGAGCCGGCGCGCATGCTCATCGTAGGCCGACTCGAACAACTCTGCGGCACGCGCGGCGCCGACGAGCGCTGGCGCCGTGAGCACCTTCGGCGGGTGGCCCGCCTTGGTGAGCCGTTCGGCGACCTCGGCCTTGAGGCAGTTCACCAGCGCGCAGCCGCCCAGCGTCGAGCCGGGCGCGACCGGCGTCCCGAGTCCGTCCACGGTCACCATGGCGTCGCCGACCGGCGCGCCCGTGTCGAGCACGAGGTCGGCGAAGTCCTGCAGTTTCTTCCCGCTCGCGTGCCGGCTCGCGCTCGCCTCCGAGTGCTCGCGGCTGATGATGGCAACAACCTTGATGCCGCGCCTGCGGAACTCCGCCGCCATCTCGACGGGCACGACGTTGCAACCGGACGATGAGGCGACGAGCGCGGAGTCCTGCGGTGACAGGTCAAAGTTGCGCAGGATGCGCTCGGCAAGCCCGCTGACGTTTTCGAGGAACATCGCCTGTCGCTGGCCATTCGGGCCGACGACGAGGTTGTGGAACGACAGCGACAGTTCGACGATGGGATTGAAGCCGGGGAAGGAGCCGTAGCGCGGCCACGTCTCCTCGACGAGGATGCGGCTGTGGCCCGAGCCGAACAGGTGGACCATCCGCCCTGCGAGAATGGTCGCGGCGAACCAGTCCGCCGCCTGCCGGATCGCGGGCAACTGCCGCTCGACGGCTGCGAGCAGTTCGTGGCTGCGCGCGAGGTAGGTCTCCGCCGGATTCACGCGCGCGACAGTAGGCAAACGCCGTCCACGGCGCGAGCAATTCCCTGCGCGCGCGGCTACGGCGGCGGGACTGTTGGTCGCCGAAACTTTTGCTTCCAAGTCGGCGTCTCCGTTGCTACGCCTGTCGAATCATGAAGCCAAACTCCCTGTCCCGGTTGCTCCTGGCCTGGACTTCGCTCCTTGCCTTGCTCGCGGCTCCAGCGTCCGCGGCCGACCGCAAGCCCAACGTCATCGTCATCCTCGGTGATGACATGGGCTATGGCGACGTCGGCGTGCACGGGTGCAAGGACATCCCGACGCCGCACATGGACTCGATCGCGAGGAACGGCGTGCGTTGTTCGAGCGGCTACGTCAGCGGCCCTTATTGCAGCCCGACGCGCGCGGGTTTGATGACCGGCCGCTACCAGGCGCGCTTCGGGCACGAGTTCAACGAGGGACAGGGCACCGCGACGTTCGGGCTCACGCTGAGCGAGACCACCTTCGCGCAGCGCATGCAGGAGGCGGGCTACGCCACGGGCGCCATCGGCAAGTGGCACCTCGGCAGCCAGCCGCAATTCCGCCCGACGAGCCGCGGCTTCGACGAGTTCTACGGCACGCTCGCCAACACGCCGTTCCGCAACCCGTTGCTTCTCGACTCGAAGGCCGGGCCCGACCCCGCGCGGGTGGAGGACGACAAGTTCTACACGACCGAGGCCTACGCCGCGCGCGCCGCCGACTTCATGAAGCGCAACAAGGACCGGCCGTTTTTCCTCTACCTGCCGTTCAACGCGGTGCACACGCCGTTGCAGGCCGCGCAGAAATACCTGGACCGCTTTCCCGCCATCACCGACCCGCTCCGCAAGGCGATGGCCGCCGAGATGTCGGCGTTCGACGACGCGGTGGGCTCGGTGCTCGCGGCCGTGCGCGAGCTCAAGCTCGAGGAACACACATTGATCGTGTTCCTCAGTGACAACGGTGGCCAGCGCGGGCAGGCCTCCGACAACCGCCCCCTGCGCGACCGCAAGGCGACCACCTTCGAGGGCGGCATCCGCGTGCCGTTCTTCGTGCAATGGAAGGGTCGCCTGCCCGCGGGCAAAGTCTTCGATCATCCGGTCATCCAACTGGACATCCTTCCCACCGCGCTCGCCGCCGCCGGCGTGACCGCCAGACCCGAGTGGAAGCTCGACGGCGTCAATCTCCTCCCGCACCTCGAGGGCAAGACCACCGCCGCGCCACACGCAAACCTCTACTGGCGCTTTGGGCCGCAGTGGGCCATTCGCCAAGGCGACTGGAAACTCGTCGCCGCCCGCGACCCCGACGCCCAGCAACCGGGATTGCTGCAAGACTTGAAGGTGACCGCGCCGCTGCTCTTCAACCTGAAGGACGACATCGGCGAATCGAAGGACCTCGCCGCGGCAAACCCGGAGAAGGCGAAGGCGCTGAAGGCCGCTTGGGACGCTTGGAACAAGGAACTCGCGCCGCCCGCGTGGCTGCCGCAGCCGCAGGCCGCGAAGAAGAACAGGAAGAACCAGTAGCGCGCGGCGCTCCGGTCAGGCAGCCGCTGAATGTCCGCGGTCGCCGCGCGTCTGAGTGCTGCCCGCAAACAACGCATCCCCATGAAGACCCTCCGCCCCATCGTCGCGCTTGCCGCGCTCACGCTCGCCGTCCACCTCCACGCGCAGGACACCAAGCCCGCTGCCAAACCCGCACCCCAGTCGCCCGACATTGCCGCGCCCAAGTTCGGCAGGGACGGCAAGGAGGACGCCAACTTCATCAAGCGGCACGAGAGCTTCGTCGCCACCGCAAAGGCCGGGGGCGTGGACCTCGTCTTCCTCGGCGACTCCATCACGGCGGGCTGGGGCGGGCAGAAGGCCATCTGGGACTCGGCGTTTGGCAAACACAAGCCGGCCAATTTCGGCATCGGCGGCGACCGCACGCAGCACGTGCTGTGGCGGATCCAGAACGGCGAACTCGAAGGCATCTCACCCAAGGCCGCCGTGCTGATGATCGGCACCAACAATTCCGGCTCCGACTCCGCCGAGGCCATCGCCAAGGGCATCACCGCCATCGTCCAATACCTCCGCGAGAAGTCGCCCAAAACGAAGGTGCTGCTGCTCGCAGTCTTCCCTCGCGGACCGATGCCCAACCCGACGCGCGAGAAGCTCAAGCAGGTCAACGACACCATCGCCAAGCTCGATGACGGCAAGAGCGTGTTCTACCTGGACATCGGCGCGAAGTTCCTCGAAGCCGACGGCGCGCTGACGAAAGAGGTCATGCCCGACTTCCTGCACCTCTCCGCGAAGGGCTACCAGATTTGGGCCGACGCCATCGGGCCGAAGCTGGCGGAGTTGATGAAGTGATGTCGCAGCGCGCCGTGCGCGCTGGAGATTTCAGCGGCGGTCTTCGCGAGGAGGCCGCCGCTTCTTTGTGGCTACATCGTTGCCGCGCGAACGGCCGCATCGAAAACTTGTTTGAGCGGCACGCCGGCTTTCGCGGCAGCCTGCTTGCACGACTCGAACTCGGGCGAAGCTTGGATGATCTTCCCGCCGAGTTTGCCGAGTTTGACAGCCACTTCGCCAAAGGGAGTCGTCACGGTCACCACTTCACGCTGCAGCTTGCGGCGCTCCGCGAGCGTGCGGCGCACGCCAAACGCGCTCGTCTCGCGCAGCAGCATCTCGCTGAACTTGTCCGCATCCGCGGCCGCGCACAAAACCGTGAGCTGCACGCCGGGGCGGTTCTTCTTCATCTGGATGGGCGTGTGGATGGCATCCAGCGCGCCGGATGCGAGCGCAAGCTCGACGAAATGGCCGAGCACTTCGCCGCTGCAGTCGTCGAGGTTTGTCTCCAGCACGGCGATGGTGTCGGTTTCCCAATCGTGGCTCGCGTCTGTGGCTGCGGGCGACGGAGCGGCCGGAAACTCTGAACCTTGAACCTTCAACGCAGAACTTTGAACTTCGCCCAGCACGGCGCGCACGACGTTGGGCCGGGTCTTGTTGTCGCGCGTGCCGAGCCCGTAGCCGACGCGCGAGGCGACCAGGTCGCGCATCGGGCCGAAGCTTTCCGCGAACTCCGCGAGCAGCGCAGCGCCGGTGGGCGTGAGCAACTCGGCCGGCTCGTCGCATTGCGAGATGGCCGCGCCGCGGGCGCCGAGAATTTCCAGCGTCGCAGGCGCAGGCAGCGGGAAGCGGCCGTGCGCGCATTGAAAGAATCCCGTCCCTTCGACTACCGTTCCTGCCAGCACGCGCGGCTTGCCAAGCATTTCGAGTGCGATGCACACCCCCACGATGTCCACGATGGAATCCACCGCGCCGACCTCGTGGAAGTGGACGTGCTCGGGCGGGAGCCCGTGAATCTTGCCCTCGGCGACGGCGATGCGATGGAACACGGCGACGGCCTTCTCCTTCACCCAATTCGAGAGCTTGCCGCGATGTATCAGCGCGCGGATGTCGGCGAAGGTGCGGCCATGCCCGTGGTCGCAGGCGGGCCCGTGGTCGTGGTCGTGCGGGCCGTGCTCGTGGCCACCGGGGCCGTGCGTGTGAGCGTGAGAATGCGTCGTGCCGCCGGCGTGGGTGTGTTCGTGCGCGTGGGCTTCGGAGAGGAGCACGTCGAACTTCACGCCTTCGATGGCGAACTTCTGCGCGCGCACGATACGGAGCTGGTAGCCCTCGAGGTCGAGCTTGGCGAGTTCGTATTCGAGCTGGCGCGCGTCCACGCCGAGGTCCACGCACGCGCCGAGGAACATGTCACCGCTGAGGCCGCTGAAGATGTCGAGGTAGAGGGTGTTCACGCGGTCATTTAGCCGCATCGTGCCTACGGGACGCCAGTAAAAGCATCTTTGCCGGGCGCCGTGAAAGGCGGCTGGATGCGAGAATTGACCACAGGCCGCATTGGTTTCACACTCCGCGCGTGACCACGTCCGCGATGCCACCTGCGCTGCCACCGCCACTTCCCGCGTTCCACCACCCGACGTATCTGGTTCGGCGGAAGATTTTCAAGCTGCTAGGGGCGGCGTTTCATATCTACGACCCCGCGGGGAACGTCGCCTTCTACTCCAAGCAGAAGGCGTTCAAGCTGAAGGAGGACATCCGCATCTATTCCGGCGAGGACCAGCGGCAGGAGTTGTTGGTGATCAAGGCCCGCAACATTCTTGACATCGCCGCGACCTACGACGTGTTCGACCCCAACACCGGCAACGCCCATGTGGGCTGCGTGAAACGCAAGGGGCTCAAGTCCATCATGGTGGACGAGTGGGTGTTCATGAATCCCGCGGGGCGGGAGATCGGCTTGATCAAGGAGGACAGCCTCCTGCTGGCGCTCTTGAGGCGGATCGTCGCGGGCTGGCTGCTGCCGCAGGAATACAACGGAAGCATCGGCAATGCTCCGGTGTGCCGGTTCAAACGCAACTTCAATCCCTTCGTGAGCAAGGTGACGCTCGATTTCACCTCCGACACGGAGGGATTGCTCGACCGCCGACTGGGCATCGCCGCCGCGGTGCTGTTGGTGGCGATTGAGAACAAGCAGTCCTGATTACGCGGCCGGTGACGCGAGCGCGTTCATCTGGCTGGCGGCGTAGCCGGCGCCGAAGCCGTTGTCAATGTTCACGACGGTCATGCCACTGCTGCAACTGTTGAGCATTGCGAGCAAGGTGGTAAGTCCTCCGAGGTTCGCGCCGTAGCCCACGCTCGTCGGGACCGCGATGACGGGGCGAGAAACGAGTCCGGCGACGACGCTCGGCAGGGCGCCTTCCATGCCCGCGACGGCGATGACGACGTTGGCGGCTTCAATGGTGTCGAGTCGCCGCAGCAATCGGTGCAACCCGGCGACGCCGACATCGAAGAGCCGCTCGACACGGTTGCCCATGATGTCGGCGGTGACTGCGGCCTCCTCGGCCACCGGGATGTCGCTCGTGCCCGCGCATAGGACGGCGATTTTGCCGGGCCGTTTCGTGAGCCGCTTCTTCTCGATGGTCACGCAGCGCGCGAGTTCGTGATGGACGGCGTGTTTGAACTTCTTCCGCAGCGCGCGCGCGTGCTCCTTGCCGATGCGGGTGACGAGCACGTGCTGTTCGTGGGCGACAAGTTTCGCGGCGATCTTCACGACTTGCTGCGGCGTCTTGCCCGCGCCGAAAATGACCTCGGGAAAGCCCTTGCGCAGGGCGCGGTGCGTGTCCACCTGCGCGAAGCCGAGGTCGGCGAGCGGCGCGCGCTGGAAGGCGCGGAGCACTTCGTCGCGGCGCGCGTGGCCGGCACGGAAGGCGTCGAGCAGTCTTGCGGCCTCGGAGGCGGTCATGGACGAGGGAGACTGAACGTTCAACGTTCAACGTTCAACGTTCAACGTTCAGTGGGAATCCGGATGGCTCGATAGACCCAAGTCCGGGAGGGCCGGCTCAGAACGCCGCGGGGTGCCCGGTCTGACGCGGACGCGGCGCGGCGACTTCGCGCTTTGAGGCCTCGGTCTTGATGTAGTGCAGCACGACGGGCGCGAGGATCATGCCCGGGATGCCCATGAGGCGCTCGCCGACGATGAGCCCGATGAGCGTGAGCCACATGGGGTTCTTGATGCGGTCGCCGATGATCTTGCTGTTGAGGAAATACTCGAGCTTGTGAATGACGACGAGAAACATCAGCGCACCGAGGGCGAGCTTCCACGACACCGTGAGGGCGACGCCGACGATGAAGGTGTTGCTGATGATGTTGCCGATGATGGGAAGCATGCCGCAGCAGAAGGTGATGATAATCAGGAAGCGCGGGTAATCCATGCCCACGCTCAGGATGAAGACGGAGGTGAACGCCGTGTTGATCGTGGCGATGACGATTTGCGCGCCCATGACGGTCGAGAAGCTCGCGTAAAACGTGCGGAAGCGCATGACCAATTCGTCGGTCGTGAGCGAGTAGAGGTTGTTCTTCACGAAGTGCGTTTCGCGCGCGAGGTCCACCTTGCTGTTGACGAAAAGGCTCAGGGCCACGACCGCGCCGATGAGCAGGAACACCGTCTGGCGCGTCACGGCCTTGGCGTAGTTGCCGAGGCCAAGCGTGTTCTCCTGCAATGTTTCCATGAGCACGGCCTTGAGGCCGTCCACGTCGGTGAATGGCAGCTTCACGCCGTGGTCGGTGGCGGCCTTGATGACGATGGGCACCAGCGAATCAACGATCCTGGGCAGGTTGTCCACCGCGCGCTCAACGAAGACGATCATCACGTAGAAAAACGCCGCAACCACTATGCAATAAGCGCCGATGGCGACCGCCTTCTGCCCGCGGAAGCAGAGCTTCTCGAGCGCAAAGTAGGAGAAGAGGACGGTGATGAACGGCACCGCCATGTGCAGCCAGCCCACCAGCAGGAGCGTGAGCGCAATCAGCCCGTAGGAGAGTTTCGCAGGGGTGCTCATGTCCGGGCAGAACGTAGCAGAGCGCGGCGGCTTTGGATAGGGCCGCCGCGGCTAGCGGATCCTCGCCAGAAGCAACGCAGCCAGTTCGCCGATCTTCACGCGCTGCTGTTGCTGCGTGTCGCGGTCGCGCAGGGTTACGGTGTCCTTCAGCTCGGGGCCCTTCTCGCCGAGCGTATCGAAGTCAATGGTCACGCCGAACGGCGTGCCCGCCTCGTCCTGTCGGGCGTAGCGGCGACCAATGGAACCGGCTTCGTCGTAGAACACGGTCATGTGCGGGCGCAATAGATCGCGCACGTCGCGCGCCTTTGCGACGAGCTCGTGCCGGTTCTTGAGGAGCGGAAACACGCCGACCTTGATGGGCGCGATGCGCGGATGGAACCGCATCACCGTGCGGACTTCCTTCTTCCCCTTCTCGTCCACGGTTTCCTCTTCGTGGTAGGCGTGCGTGAGCAGCGCGAGGATGAGGCGGTCCACGCCGGCGCTCGGCTCGATGACGTGCGGCACGTAGGAGCCCCGGGCGAGCCCGTCGGCGTCCTCGCGAGCTTGCGTGGCGGCCTTCTCGGCATCTTCGCCCATCTTCACGAGGTAGTTTCGGCGCGCCTCGCAGTAGCGGCGCCAAAGGTCGTCCTGCTTATCCTTCGGCAGCTTTGCCCACGCGGTTTTGAGTTCCTCATCGAACACGGTCATGGGCTTGCCGGCGAACCGCTGGTGCTGGGAGAGGTCGAAGTCGCTGCGCGCCGCGATGCCCTCGAGCTCCTGCGTGCCGAAGGGGAACTTGAAGAGGATGTCCACGCACGCGCGCGCGTAATGGGCGAGCTCCTCCTTCTTCTGCCAGTATTCCTCGAGCGACGTGCGGGGCAGGCCGATGGATTCGTAGTAGCGGATGCGCTCCTCGACCCAGTATTTGTGCCACGTCTGCCAGCCCCACGAAGTCTGCGGGTCGCCGGGGTGCGATTCGCCGGGGGTCGTGACCGTGCCGCTGATCGCCTCGACGGCTTCGTCCGGCCGGATGAAGAACTCGATCTCCATCTGCTCGAATTCGCGCGAGCGGAATGTGTAGTTGCGCGGCGTGACCTCGTTGCGAAAGGCCTTGCCGGTCTGCGCGATGCCGAACGGGACCTTCTGCCGCGAAGTCTCGAGGACGTTCTTGAATTGAACGAAGATGGCCTGCGCGGTCTCGGGGCGGAGATAGGCGATGCTTGCCGCTTCCTTCACCGGGCCTACGTTGGTTTCGAACATCAGGTTGAACGGGCGCGCCTCGGTCTTCTCTCCGGCGCACTCGCCGGCCATCTTGCTGGGCTTCTGGGGGCACGGGATTTCATTCATCTGGTCCGCGCGGAAGCGGGCCTTGCAGGTTTTGCAATCCACCATCGGGTCGCTGAACGTGTCCACGTGGCCCGAGGCATTCCAGATCATCGGGTGCATGATGATGGTCGCCTCGAGGCCGGCGATGTCGTCACGGTTGTGGACGATGTGCCGCCACCAGGAGTCCTTGACGTTGCGCTTGAGCTCCGCGCCGAGCGGGCCGTAGTCCCAGAAGCCGTTGATGCCACCGTAAAGCTCCGACGACTGGAAGATGAAGCCGCGCCGCTTGCACAGCGACACGAGCCTTTCCATCTGCACGTTCTCTTTGGGCTGTGACATAGGCGCGGGAGTGTCGCAAAGGAAGGGGACGTGTCAAGGCGGGCAACGGCGGAGAGGGCAACATCAAACGCTGAACTTCCAACGCCGAAAAAAAGGAAGAACGCCGCGCGTCAGGCGGCCTTCATCGCGCAGACGAGGTCGCGACGCGGCTCGATGCGCCAGCGGCGGGCGACGTCCTCGAGGTCGGGATTGAGCGGCCAACGGTCGGCTTGCGCCACGCCGAGGAATCCGGGATTGCCGCCTTTCAACTCCATGCAGCCCTTGTTGTCGCCGACGCGGCCGATGAAGTCGCACTCCTCCGCGGTGAGCTTCACGTCCGGCAGCGCGGCGAGCTCGTCCACTTTCGACTCGATGGGCTTGGCGTCGGGGCCGGATTCCTGGATGAGCGTGGGCACGACGCTGCGGACGGCGGGCTGCGCGAGGTTCCACGCGCAGGCGAGCTGGAGCATGGTGAGGTCGTGGCGTCGCGCGGTGGCACGCATCTGCTCGAGCTTCACGCAACCGCTCTCGACCCAGCCCGCGGGCCGGAAGGCGCGATGGTCCTGCTGGCCAAACTTGTGCCCGGGCTTCACGTCGTCGTGGAAAATGCCGCCGTAATCCACGACCCGGGTGAGAAGCGCGATGTCGTGCTTTGCCGCCGCGTCGAGGCACAGGTTGCCGGGCCACGGTTCCATCGGGTTGAGGATGATCATCGCCGAGTCGAGCAGCGCGGCGAAGCGCTCGAAGCACAGGAGGATGTCCAGCGTGAAGCCGTTCGCCGGCCCCGGCGCGACCCCGATGGCGTCCGTGAGGCCCGCCTCGCGCAGCTCGTCCATGCCAGTCCATACTGCGTCGTGGGTGTAGCCGATGGAGTCGGGGTTGTGGAGCATCACGGCGTCGAACTTCGCCACGCGGCAGCGCGCGAGGGATTTCTCGGCGGCCATGCGGAGGTAACCGGCGTATTCGCCGGGCGTGCGCAACTCGGGATTTGTGAAGCGCGGGTAGCCCTTCGAGCCGTCGCGCTTGCCGGTGTAGATGTCGTGCCCGATGAGGCCGATGAGGCAATACGTGTCGCGCGGGATGCCCGCGAGCGCGCGGCCCATCATCTCGTCGGCTGAGCCGAGTGAATAGACGTCGGCGGTGACGAACGTGCGGATGCCGCGCTCGTAGGCGCGCTGGATGAGTCGCACGAACCGGTCCTCGGCGACGGGTTCGCCGAAATTCATGAAGCGGCCGCCGCTCCAGATGCCGTGCGCGGTGCGTGTCATTTCCATAAGTGCACGCGAATGAAACGCGACGACCCGCAGGCTGGCAACTCCGGTTTTGGGATTGGCTGGGCGGGAATTGGCGCGGTGAAGCACAGCGAGGCGAGTTCGCGCGGAGCGGGTGGGACTCGCGGAGTTTGACGCAACCGGTGCAGTGGTGCGTTGACTCCGCCGTGCGCGTCGCGGAGGGTCGCAGCGTGCGAGCGATGCGGATGTTCTGGTGCGGTGCGGCGACGGCGCTCGGCGTGTTGAGCGCCGCCGCGCAGCAAAGTCACGACTGGCCGCAGTGGCGCGGGCCGAATCGCGACGGCATCTCGACGGAGACCAACTGGAGCTTCAACTGGCCGCGCGAAGGACCGCGCCGCTTGTGGGCCGCAAAGGTCGGAGTCGGCTGGTCGGGAGTCGCCGTCGCCGGCAACCGCGTGTTCACGATGGGCAACGTCGGCGACGTGGACGACGTGCTGTGTCTCGACGCCAATACGGGCAGGCTTTTGTGGGAAGTTCCGTATGTTTGCCTCGCGGCGGACCCGAATGGTTATCCCGGTCCGCGCTGCACGCCGACGGTGGACGGGCGGCTGGTGTTCACGTTGAGCCGGCGCGGCGACCTCGCGTGCATCAACGCCGAGACGGGCGCGCTCATCTGGGGAAAGCAACTCGTGAACGAACTGGGCGCTCGCGTGCCGCATTGGGGTTTTTCGGGCTCGCCGCTGGTTGAAGGACCGTTGCTCATCGTGGAAACAGGCGCAGCGGGACGCTCGCTGATGGCGTTCGACAAGCTGACTGGGCGGCTCGTTTGGGCGAATGGCAATGACTCGGCGGCCTACTCCTCGCCCGTTGCGTTTGACCATGGTGGCGCGCGGTTGGTGGCGATGTTCAGCGCGAGCGGGCTCACGCTCCGCAACGGGCGCGATGGCCGGGTGACCGGCACCTCCCCGTGGAAGACCAGTTACAACGTCCACGCGGCGACGCCCGTCCTGCTCGGCATGAACCGCGTGTTCATCTCGTCCGGTTACGGGTCCGGTTGCGCGATGTTGCAGGTGACCAACGGCGCGCTGCGGCAGTTGTGGACGAGCAAGCAGATGCGGAACCACGTCGCTTCGTGCGTGTTGTTCGACGACCACCTGTTCGGGTTCGACGACAATCAAAACGCCCAACTCCGGTGCATCAGCGTCGCCAACGGCAACGTCCGCTGGGCGGTGCCGACACTTGGAAAGGGTTCGTTGATGCTCGCGGGTGACAAACTGATCATCCTGACCGACCGGGGCAGGCTTGTGGTGGCGGACGCGGCGACGGACACCTATCGCGAGCGGGCTTCCGCCCAAGTCATCGGTGGACGGGACACATGGGCGCCGCCGGTGCTCTCGCGCGGGAGAATCTACCTGCGAAGCTTGACGGACTTGGTTTGCCTGGACGTTTCGGTGCCGGTTTTGCCTCCGAAAACACCGGTGACGAAGCGATGACGGGCGGTCAGCCGATCTCCCGCGCTACCGATAACGAGCCGCCGGTGCTACTGCGATTCCTGTATTCCGCACCTGAAACTTCTTGTTTGACTTCACTGGATCCCACTCCTAGTTTCGCCCCAGTTGAAGTTGATTGAGGTTCTTACCTCGTTTCCTCACGACCCGGCGGGGGTAGTGCATTATCTCCGCCGGGTTTTTCTATTCTCCAGCCACGCCGGACCAGCAGGTTGATGAGCGCCGGAAGGAAGGTGAGTCCCGCGACCATGCACGTCGCCGTCCCCACCGCCATCACCAAGCCGAGACTGACGATGCCCTGATGCTTGGCGAGCACGAGGCTGCCGAACCCCGCGACGGTCGTCAGTCCCGAGACGAGCACCGCCTTGCCAGTGGACTTGGCGAGGATGCCCGGGTCTTGTTCCTCGGCAAAGCGATTGAGGATATGGATGCCGTTGGTGACCCCGATGCCGATGACGAGCGGCAGCGTCATGATGTTGGCGGGATTGAACAGCAGTCCCGTCCATCCCATGTAGCCGATCATCCACACCGTGCCGACCGCCACGGGCAGCAACGACAGCACGACGCAACTCACGCGGCGGAAGTGCACATACACCAGCAGCGCGATCGCGGCGAGCGCATACAACGCCGCCTCTTGGTAACTGCGCTTGAGCAGTGTCGTGTATTCGAGCAACTGCACCGGCGTTCCCGTGATGACCGGCTGCCCCGTGTCCTTCGGATCGAGCGCTCGGCGCAACTCATCCACGAACTCCTGCTGGTGCTCGCGCTGCCACACGTCCTGGCGCGGATACACTTGCAGGAGGAACTTGCCCGTGCGCCCGATGAACCGGTGCCGCAACGCGTCGGGCAGGTCCGCCACGCGCAACCCCGCGCTCGCGTCCTGTGTGCGGATGGTCTCGAGCGTGTCCTGCACGTCGTCGAGCAGCGCGCGCTGGAACGCGCCGAGCCTTTCCGGCGCGTCGGTGCGGTGGGTGTTGAGCATGGCGATGCGCAAGTCCTGGATGGAATTCCAAAGGCGGCGGAACTCCTTCGCGAGCTCGAGGTCCTTCTCCTTGCGCACGTCCTCCTCCGCGAGCGCGAGGTAGGACTGCATCGAGAAAAACACCTGGCTGAGTTCCTCGACCTGCACCGGCTTCGGATCGAGTGCCGGAAACCGCAACGACGCGAGCTGGCCTTTCACGTCGCGGATGATCTCGAGCTTTTGCGGCGCATTCTCCGCGAGGAACTGCCCCATCGAGCGCACCACGCTCACGGTCGGGAGGTTCGTGAGCTTCGCCTCGAGCGCCACGGCGTGGTCGAGGTTCGTCGCGACGACCGCCCCGAACAGCAGCGAATTCGAGGCCGAGTGCAGCAGCTTCTTCTCGTAGACCACCGCGGGCAGCCCGTCGGCCTGCATATTGAGCAGGTTGTAATCGAAACGCACCCGCGCAAAGCGCGCGAACGAAACCGCGCACAACACGGCCGTCACCAGCAGCACAAGACCCGGCCGGTCCAGCCATGCGCGCTCGATGCGCGCGCGCGGGTCCTCCGCCGGTGGCGCCTCGTGGTCCATCACGTTCTGCCGTCCGCGCAGCAGGAGCACCGGCAGCAATGTGAGCATCGGCACGAGGCAGATGAGCAGCCCGCCGCCGGCGATGACGCCCATTTCCTGGATGCCGCGGAAGTTCGTGATGGCCATCGCGAAGAACGCGCCCGCCGTGGTGAAGCAACCCGTGAAAATGCCGAGCCCCGTGAAGACCATCGCCTTGTGCAGCGCCTCGCGCTGCGTCCGGCCGTGGCGCAACTCCTCCTCGTAGCGCGTGACCAGGTGCACGCCGAAGTCAATCGCCAGCCCGATGAGCATCGGCGCGAACGTGATGGTGAGGATGTTCAAGTGCCCGACCACCAGCGTGGTGAATCCCATCGTATAGCCGAGCCCCACCACCAGGCAGCACGTGGCCTTGATGGGCCGGCCCGTCTCGCGATAGCCGTAGATGAAAATGAGCGCGACGATGACCAGCGACACGATGGTCGCCAGCGTCGTGTCCTTCTGCGACTGCACCATCTCATCCAACTCCAACACGGGTTCGCCGGTGATGCCCACGTTGAGGCCCTGCACCTCGGTCGAGGTCAGCCGCACCAGCTCGCGCAATCGCTCCACGGCATCCGCCGTGAGGTCGAGCGTGCGCGCATGCGCCGTCACCACGTGCACGCGCCCGCCGGCGAAGGTGATGTATTGCTCCTGCTCGGCCTGCTCGCCGCCCCCGAACAGCGCGGTCACACCCGGCGAACCGGGCACGCCGGGCCGCGCAAGCGCGTCGGCCGCCTCGCGCACGAGCCGGTCGAGCGCGGGCAGCGCCTTCACCAGCGACTCGTTCTCGGGCGTGGCCTCGCGCGACGCCGTCCGGAACTGCGTGTTCACGAGCTGGAAGAGCGAGGTGAAGTTGGTCGCGCGCGTGAAGGTCTCGAGGAACGGCTTGTAGAGCCGCAACTGGTCGCGCAACTCGCGCAGGTCGTCCTCCTTCACGAACAGCAGCGCCTTCGAGCCCATCATCTTCAAATCGCCCTTGTAGAAGATGTCGGTGAAGAGGTTCGTCTCCGCCTCGAGCCGCGTCCCGAGCCGCTCGACGAACCGGCGGTTGCGCGGCGGGTCGTCGCTCTCGACGATCACCACGAGGTCGTCCTGCGGCGGGAACTCTTGTTTGTAGGCGAGGAAGTGCCGGTGATACCGCTTGTCCGCGCCCACGAGGTCGTCGCGGCTGGCCGTGAACTTGAGGTTCGCGACCGTGTAAAGCACGCAGACCAGGAGCAGCGCCATCTGCGGGTAGAAGAACAGGCGCGGATACGAATACACCGCGTCCGCCAGCCAGCCGAGGAACCGCTGGGCAAGTGATGGTGTCGGGTCTGTGTTCACGAGGGGGTCAATCCGCCGGCCGCGTCAATCTGCAAACTCCGCGTTGTGCCACAACTCCTTTACATCGTCATGGTCCTCGATGGCCTCGATCAAGCCGCTGACCACCTCCGCCGCCGCGCCGCTGACCGGCACGGTCAGCGTCGGCAGCGCGGTCACCTGCGCGGCGGCGCAAACGATGCCGCGCGACTCGACCGCCTTGTGCACCGCCTCGAAGCGTGCCGGGTCGGTGATGACCTCGAACCCCTCGGGCTCGACCTTGTAATCCTCCGCGCCCGCGTCGAGCGCGACGCCCATCAGCTCGTCCTCCTCCGCCGCGCCGGTGGCGACGATGATCTGGCCCTTGCGATGGAACAGCCGCGCGACCGAGCCGGCGCCGGCGATGTTGCCGCCCGCCTTGGTGACCAGGCTGCGGATTTCCGCGGCGGTGCGGTTGCGGTTGTCGGTCGTCAGCTCGACGAGCAGCGCCACTCCGTGCGGCGCAAAAATCTCGTAGGTCAGGTCCTCGAACGTCACGCCGCTCGTGTCGCCGGTTCCCTTCTTGATGGCGCGTTCGACGTTTTCACCGGGCATGCTCGCGGCGCGGCACCGCAACAGCACCATGCGCAGGCGCGCGTTCGTCTCGGGGTCGCCGCCGCCGAGCCGCGCGGCGACCATCACCTCGCGCGCGAGCTTGGAGAACATTTTCCCGCGCTTCGCGTCAATCGCGCCCTTGAAGGTCTTGACCTTCGACCACTTGCTGTGCCGTGCCATGGCATCCGTGCGCCTAAACCGCCGCGGCGATGGCGTCGCCCATCTCGCGCGTGCCGACCTTGCGCGCGGCGGGGTCGGCGGTCGTGTAAATGTCACCGGTGCGCAACCCGCCGGCGATGACCCTCGCGACGGCGGCCTCGATGGACTTGGCGGCGTCCTCCAGCCCGAAACTGTGCCGCAGCATCAGCGCTGCGGAGAGAATTTGCGCGATGGGATTGGCGAGGTTCTTTCCGGCGATGTCAGGCGCGGTGCCGCCGGCGGGTTCGTAGAGGCCGAACGTGCGCCCGCCCGTGGTCGCGCCGAGGCTCGCGCTGGGAAGCATGCCGAGCGAGCCGGCGAGCGCGGCGGCTTCGTCGCTCAGGATGTCGCCGAACATATTCTCGCAAAGCATCACGTCGAACTCCGCAGGGCGGAGCAGCAGTTGCATCGCCGCGTTGTCCACGAACATGTGATCGAGCGCCACGTCGGGGAACTCCTTCCCGGCGCGCGAGACGACCTCGCGCCAGAGGATGCCGTTCTCGAGCACATTCGCCTTGTCAATGCTCGTCACCTTGCGCCGCCGGAGTTGCGCGGCGCGGAACGCGACGCGCGCGATGCGCTCGATCTCGGGCGACGTGTAAACCATCGTGTCGGTCGCGCGCTGGTGGCGGCGCAGCACGACGGCCTGGTCGCCCGGTCGCTGCGGCTCCTTGACCTCGAACTCCTCCGTAAGCTTGGGCTGGCCGAAATACAGCCCGCCCGTGAGTTCGCGCACCACGAGGATGTCAATGCCGCCGCCCTGCCGCTCGGGGCGCAACGGGCACGCGTGCGCGAGCGCCTTCGGAAGCTGCACGGGCCGCAGGTTGGCGAAGAGCGCGAACTCCCTGCGCAGCCGCAGGAGCGCCGCGCGCTCGGGCCGCTGCTCCTTCGGCAGCGTCGGGTCGCGGTCCGGCAAACCCACCGAGCCGAACAGCACCGCGTGCGACTTGCGGCACAAGTCGAGCGTCGCATCCGGCAGCACCGAGCCCGCGGCGTCCATGCCCGCCCAGCCCACGGGCTCCTCGGTCAGCAGGAAATCCAGCCCGTGTCGCTTCTCCGCGGCACGCAGGACTTTCACCGCCTCGCGCATCACTTCCGGGCCGATTCCGTCGCCCGCGAGCACGGCGATTCTGAGCGTCTGCGACATAGGGCGCGCAGCGTAACGCGGGCATCGGCGGAGTGAAGGAGAAACTCGACGGACGCCGGACGCGAAACCCAGAACCCCAAGCCTCTTAGGAAACGCTGATTTGACCACGAATGGACACGAATCAACACGAATCAGGAAATGACGAATGACGAAGCACGATGCTCGAATGTCCATTTCACGCCCGGCAGCCCCGACCCTGCGTCAGGGTTCGTCATTCGTCATTGTGGAACACCGACTCAGCGTCGGGGCTCGTGGTTGCAGGAATTTTTCAGTGCTTCCCTAGGTGCACGGTTGCGGTTGACCACCGGGAACACCCGCGGCGGCATTTCAGGGTGGTGGGTTTGTCCTGGCCGGTGAAGCTGTGGCCAAGCGGCTTTGAGCTACGGCGCTCGCTGCAAGTTCACAGACTCAATGCAGCTCCAGTGCAGCCACTCGTTCCTGCGCGGCTGGCACCCTTTTCATTCTTTCCTGTTGCACGGGAAACCGTGTTCGGAGCGGAAAGATTGAAATCCGGGTCCTCCTGCCGGACAACTCCTTGAGTTTCGGCCTCTTCCGGCATCCTTCGGCCCATTTCAACCTTTCCTCTGGGTCGCAACGAACTGCATCGTTCCGGTTTAGCCCGGTGCTAAAGAGAGGACTCAAGAAACTGAGATGCGCTCGGCACGGTGCGGGTCCGCAGTCGGCGCTTGCATTCGACCCGGCCGTGGCGTCCCTTGAGGCCGGTCAACCCATGATGCGCCTTTCCCCGAAGCTGTTCCTCTGGCTGGCCGTGTTCGCCGGGCTGGGCGTGATGATCCTGTGGATCGAGCACGAGCGCGCCGCGGCGGGACTGCGCGCATTCAAGGCCGGACTCGAAGCGAAAGGCGAGCGTCTATCGTGGAACAACCACGTCCCGCCGATGCCGCCCGCAGCCTCGAATGGCGCGCCGGACTTCAACCGCGCCGCTGCAGCGCTGCCCGCACTCAAGCCCGAGTTTCAGTTGCCGCGCATGAAGCTGCTCTCGCCTGGACGCGCCCGCGTCTCGTGGAGGCAGGAAGTGCTGCCGACCGACAAGCACCCGGACGTGTGGCCCGTCGTCGGCGCGATCGTGGAGGAGAACCGTGACTTGCTCGCCGAAATGCACGCCGCGCTCGAACGGCCGATGATGGTCAACGCGATACCCTACGAGAGGGGCTTCGAAGCGCTGCTGCCGCATATACCGAAGCTGAAATCAGCGACCGACCTTCTGGCCATTGCCGCATTGTGGGATTTGCGCAACGGCAACACGAACTCGGCCTTGACCAACTTGGTCGCGTCCATTCGCAGCGTGAGCAGGGTTCGCGAACCGTTGATGGTTTCCCAACTGATCAGAACGGGCGGTGGGACGATGGCGGTGCAGGCGACATGGGAGGCGCTCGATCACGACGGCTCGTCCGATGCGCAGCTCGGCGCGATGCAACGCGCGTGGGAGGAGTTCGACATCCGTGACGGAGCCGTTGGCGCGATTCAAATGGAGCGCGCGATGTGCATTGCCGTCGCGGCAAAGTGCCGGACAAACGTCTCCTATTTGCGACAAGTGGGGTCCGTGGGTCATTCCCACTCGTCATCGCCAGTGGTCGCGGCGCAAGACATTTGGTTCCAGATCATCTGGCCCGCGTGGACATCCTATGGCGACGAGCGGTGGATGATCGGGCGAGCTCAAATCCACCTCGATGCCAGCCGGCTCATGTTCGCCTCGAACTCCTACGCGCTCGGCAAGGCGCAGATGACGGCCGCGATGGCGGCGCATGGCGAACCTGCCAAGCTGCACATACTCTCATCGGTGCTTACTCCCTCGGTTGAGAACTACTTCAGGAGAGTGGCCGTGTTCGAATCCAGCAGGATTATCGCCACCACCGCCATCGCGGTGCAGCGCCACAAGCTGCGGCACGGGAAGTTCCCCGAAGCGTTGTCGGTGCTCGTGCCGGAGTTCCTTCCATCCGAGCCACTCGATTTCATGGACGGCAAACCGCTGCGCTACCGGCTCTTGCCGGACGGGCAATTTCTGCTGTGGTCCATCGGCGATGACTTCGTCGATGACGGCGGCGATGGCTCTACCGCGCCGGGCAGCACATCCGGCGCGCGCGTGTGGACGCAAGGACGCGACATGGTCTGGCCGCTGCCCGCGAGCGAGGCGGAAGTGGCGGCGGACAACGCCGCGATGGAAGCCAAGCGGCCGAAGGCTCCGTGAGCGAACAGTTCGGAAGGAGATCGCAGGCAGCATACGCGATTCGGATCAGCAGGACTTTGCCCCGGATCCCCGTAGGAGACGAGGTGACGAGTCTCCATCTCTCTCCCGCGGAAGTCAGAGACTCCTCACGTCGTCTCCTACGTTGGCTCAGCAGGAGTTTCGGGCTACCTTCGGCCGAGCAGAAAGGTGATGACGTCGCGGAATTCCTGCACCGTCATTCCCAGTTCCAAGCCCTCGGGCATGAGCGAGAGCTTGGATTGCGTGCGCGACTTCACCTGCTCGCCGGGAATCACCAAACCCCTGCCGTCCGCGGTGAGCAGCGTGAGCGAGCCGTCGGGCGTGGCGCTTTCGAGCAGGCCGGTGTGGGTCTCGCCGCCGGTGGTGGTGACCTCGTGCGTGACGAATTGCGGCGCGATGTCGCGCGAGGGCTTGAGGATGGAGAACATCAGCTTCTCGCGGTTCGCCTGCCGCGCGATGGTCGAGAGGTCGGGCCCGATGCGCCCGCCATGTCCCTCGATGTGGTGGCAGCGCGCGCAACCGAGCGCCGGGTTGAAGAACACTCGCCGGCCGCGGTCGGCATCGCCATCAGCGGCTAGCGCGGCGCGCCAGTCGGCCCCCGTCGCCGGGCGCGCGATGGCGGCCGCACCCTTGAGCGCGAGTTGCAACTGGTCCGCGAGCACGGCGTCGTCCTGTGCGCGGGCGAGCCGGCGTTCGAGCGCGGCGCGAACGAGCGGAAGTTCCACCGCGCCGCGCAGCACACGCGCTGCCTCGATGCGCACGACTGCGGCCGAGTCGTCCTCAAGCCCGATGAGCGCCGCGAGAAAGGCCGCCGGTTGCCCGGCCAGGCCGGCGAGCGCGTCGGCGCGGAGCGCAGGCGGCTCGGCGGGATTCATCGCGACGGACTTGAGCGCGGCGGCGGCGGTGTCGGTGCGCAGGTCGGCCAGCGTGCGCGCGGCCTCGACACGCAGTTGCGGGGCGTCCTTGTGACGCGGGCCGGTGAGCACTTCGAGCGCGGTGGCCTCGCTGGACGCAGCGCCGGATCGGAAAGCGAGCGCGCGCACGGCGGGTCGCAGCGCGGAGACGTCGGCCGCGGGCGCATTCGAGCCGAGCGCCTTCGCGAGGATGGTCGCGGTGGCCGCGTAAGTCTGGAAGAGCTCCGCCGACAACGGCCCGGCGTCGAGCGCGGCGGCGAGGTTCGTGGCGAGCGCGGTGTTGGTGGATTCGCCGGTCCACACGAGCGCGATGCGGCGGACGGATTCATCGGGGTCCGCGAGGCCGCGTTCGAGCAGCGCGGTGTTGTTCTCGAAGCCGCCCTGCCGCAGCGCGAGCAGCACGCCGAGCCGCACGGCGGGTGACGCGTTCGCCGCCTCGCCGAGCAGCAGTTGAGTGAACGGCCCGTGCGCCAGCGCGCCGACCGCCGCAGCGCGGATGAACGGGTCGGCGTCGCCGAGGTGGCGGAGCAGTTGCGGGAAGTCGCCGGGCGTGACGTGCCGCGCGATGAGGTCGGTGGCGTCGTCGGGCCGGAATCCGCGCGGCGCGACATAAGGCGGGGAGGGCGCGTTCGGCGCGCCGGGCACGGCGGACAGCCGCCAGATGCGGCCCTTGCCGTGGACGTTGTAGGAGCGGTCCACCCAGTCGGTGATGAACACGGAGCCGTCCGGCGCGATGGCGGCGCCGACGGGCCGGAAGGTTTCGTCGCCCTCGACAATGACCTCGCGCTCGGCGCGGAAGCTCGCGCCGTGCGGGCGCGGCTTGAAGACCTCGATGGCGTGGTCGCCCCAGGACGTGGCGAGCAGGTGGCCGCGGAACCGCTCCGGCAGCCGCGCGCGGTCGAGGTCCACGACGGCGCTGACGCCTTCGCCGGTGCCCGCGACCATCGGCAGCGTGCCGGGCAGTTCGCCGTTCCACGCGAGGTAGGGATGCAGCCCGTTGCGGCCGAACTTGAACTTGAATCCGTAGTCGCCGTGCTGGATGACGTGGAGCAGACGATTCGGCGGGCGCGAATCCGGGTCGTTGTCCACGGCGAACAAGTGGCCGGCGCGGTCGAACTCGAGCGCGAAGGGATTCCAGAAACCGGTGGCGACGAGCTGAACGCGCGCGCCATCGGGCCGGCAGCGGAAGATGTTCCCGCCCTCGCCGCCGCCGAGGACGACGGAGCCGTCGGTGCCCTTGAGCGCGTAACGCGCGCCGAGGTTTTCGCCAAAGCCCGCGTAGAGCCAGCCGTCGGGGCGGAACGCAATCCCACCGATGCCGTTGTGCGGATAATTGCCAGGCGTGTCGAGTTCGAGGACGGTCGTGCGCGACTCGCTCATGCCGTCACCGTCGCGGTCGTGCAGGATGACGACACCGTTGCGATGCGCGAGGTAGAGCTCGCCGCCCGGCGAGAACGCGACGTTCATCGCGTGATACAGGTCTTCCGCGAAGACGGTGTGCTTCGCACTGGAAGCGGGCGATGCAGCGGGCACGAACAGCTTCACGCGGTCGCGCTTCGGTCCGGGATAGTCGGGCTTCGGGAAATGCGTGTGCGACTCGACGACGAACAGGCGGCCCCTTGCATCGGACGCGATGCCGATGGGCGTGACGATGTCCGGCTCGGCGGCGACGAGGGTGAAGTCGAGCAGGCGGTCCTTGACCTGCGGCGCGGTGATGACGGCGGCGGCGAAAGTGGAAGGCAGCGCCAGTGCGGACGCAAGCGACACAGTCAGGAGCAGCACACGCATGGAATCGGGCACCTCTACTAGCACGGGCGTCCTCCCCGTGCCAACAGGAACACACGGGCGGGACGCCCGTGCCACTCGCGCGCTTGAGCGGCGCGCGCCTTACTTGGCCTTCTCGAGATACTCCTTGAGCGTCTTCTCGAGCTCGGCCTTCATCCTCGGGTCCTTGCAGAGCTCGATGGCCTGCCTCTGGAACTTGATGGCGTCCGCCTTCTTGCCCGTGTCGAACAGCGCGCGCGCGTAGGTGTCCACGATGGCGGCGTCCTTGCCATTGCAGGCGTCCAACGCGGCCTTGGCGACGCGCATCGCGAGGGCGAGGTCGCGGTTCTTCACGCGCTCCTCGGTGAGGATGAACCAGGCGAATTCGTTCATGAGCTGCGCGTTGGAGCCGGCGTCCTTGAGGATGGCGTCACCGAGCTTGGCCGCGCGCTCGGGGTCCTCGCCGGCAACCACAAGCTGGGCATACTGGCCGAGGAGTTTTCCTGCCTGCTGCGCTTTCTTCTCGGCGGCGATGTCGTAGGTGCCCGCGATCATCGCGTCGAGCACCTTGTCGAGCCCGGCCATCGGGTGCCCGTGCCAGGCGATGTCGCCGGCCTTGTCCACGACGAACGCGTGCGGAATGCCCTCGACCCGGAACGCCTCCATGTAGGCCTTCGAGGTGGCGTTGCCCTTGTCCACCGCGACGACGTAATCCATCTTCGCGGCCATTTTCTCGACGAACGGTTTGACGGTCTTGGCGTCCTCGTCGCTGACGCCGATGAACGTGACCTTGTCCTTGAGTTTCTTCTGCATCTCGGTCAGGTGCGGGATGCTCTCGCGGCAGGGCGGGCACCATGTGGCCCAAAACTCGACGACGTAAAGCTGCTTGCCCTTGCCGTCGGCGAGTTTGGTTTCCTTGCCCTTCACCCACTCGGCGATCTTGAGGGCGGGAGCGGCGTCGCCGAGTTCGGCGGCGGACAGGTTCGGCGCGAGAAGCGCGATGGCGGCGGCGGCTGGGGCAAACAGAGGTTTCATGGTCGGTAGCGGTTGGGGGTGTGTGGAGCGTCGCACCGGCCCGCGGACTTGGCAAGGGCGATGTCATTCGCGTTGGTCGCGTTCATCTGCGGTTTCAAGGTTCATTTGTGTCCATCGGCAGTTTTGGAAATGGGCAGCCAAATGGCTTGACCGTGCTGTGGCTTTCGCTTACTTGCGTGGCCGGCACCACGCCGAGAAAGCACATCCAATCCAACAATTGTCCCCGCACATGGCCATCGCACACCGTTTCCGGCACGGCCGGACCTCCACACTCCTCGCCCTAATCCTCCTGTCCGTCTTCGCCGCAAGCCCCGTCTGGGCCGGTGAGGCCGACATCAAAATTCCCCCTCTCAACACGATTTCGTTCGACCTGTTCGGCACGAAGATCGGCGGCATCGCGCTGCTCAACATCGGCATCCTCATCTGCCTGGTTGGCGCGGCGTTCGGCGTCCTGCAATACATCCAGACCAAGGCGCTGCCGGTCCACGCTTCGATGCAAAGCGTCTCGAACATAATCTGGGAGACCTGCAAGACCTATCTTTCGCAGCAGGGCCGCTTCCTCTCCGTGCTGTGGGTGCTTATCGCCGTGTGCATGGTCTATTACTTCGGGATCCTCGGTCAGGGCCACGCCACCGCCGCGAGTCCATGGATGGGTTGGGGCGGCGTGCTGGCGGTGCTCATGGCCAGCGTGCTCGGCATCCTCGGCAGCTACGGCGTCGCGTGGTTTGGCATCCGCATCAACACCACGGCCAACTCGCGCGCGGCGTTTGCGTCGTTGCAGGGCAACCCGCTCAACACACTCGGCATCTCGCTGAGGTCGGGCATGAGCGTTGGCCTGCTGCTCGTGAGCGTGGAGTTGTTCTTCATGATCCTCATCCTGGCCTACCTGCCGCAGAACCTCGTCGGCCCGTGCTTCATCGGCTTCGCCATCGGCGAGTCGCTCGGCGCGAGCGCGCTGCGCATCTGCGGCGGCATCTTCACCAAGATCGCCGACATCGGCGCGGACCTGATGAAGATCGTCTTCAAGCTCCCCGAGGACGACCCGAAGAATCCCGGCGTCATCGCCGACTGCACGGGCGACAACGCCGGCGACTCCGTCGGGCCGAGCGCGGACGGCTTCGAGACTTACGGCGTGACGGGCGTTGCGCTCATCGCGTTCCTCGCACTCGCGCTCGCGGGCGAGGCGAACGCCACCGCGTGCGGCACGCTCATCGTGTGGCTCTTCGTCATGCGCATGCTGATGATCCTCACCTCGCTCGTCTCCTATTTCGCGAACGAAGTCCTCTCCAAGTCGCTTTACGGCTCGAACAAGGAATTCGACTGGGAAGCACCGCTGACGAACCTCGTGTGGATCACCTCCATCACGTCCATTGTGGTCACGTTTGGCGCGAGCTACGTGCTGCTCCACAACTGGCCCGGCCAGCCGTCGCTGTGGTGGGTGCTCTCGCTCATCATCTCCTGCGGCACCATCGCGGGTGCGGTGATTCCCGAATTCACCAAGGTCTTCACCAGCACGCACTCGCGGCACGTGAGCGAAGTCGTCACGGCATCGCGCCACGGCGGCGCGTCGCTGAACATTCTGTCGGGTTTCGTCGCGGGCAACTTCTCCGCGTTCTGGAAGGGGCTCGTCATCCTCGTGCTGATGCTCGTGAGCTACAAGGCCGCGAGCTTTTCGGGTTCGCCGATTGAGGCGCTCATGCCGACCATGGCCTTCGCCGCGCCCATCTTCGCGTTCGGACTCGTGGCGTTTGGGTTCCTCGGCATGGGACCCGTGACCATCGCCGTGGACAGCTTCGGACCGGTGACCGACAACGCGCAGTCCGTTTATGAGTTGAGCCAGATCGAAGCCGTCCCGAACGTGAAGGCCGAGATCAAGAGGGACTTCGGCTTCGACCCCGACTTCGAGAAGGCCAAGCACGAGCTCGAGAAGGGCGACGGCGCCGGCAACACGTTCAAGGCCACGGCCAAGCCCGTCCTCATCGGCACCGCGGTCGTCGGCGCGACCACGATGATCTTCGGCATCATCATGTTGCTTGATGCGGTGGGCAAACAAGGCAACCCCGCCTTCAGCATCATCAGCCAGCTCAGCCTCGTGCAGCCCGAGGTCGTGATGGGCCTCGTGATGGGCGGCGCAGTGATCTACTGGTTCACCGGCGCGAGCACGCAGGCGGTCGTCACCGGCGCGTATCGGGCGGTCGTGTTCATCAAGGAGAACATCAAGCTCGACGCCAGCAAGGCCTCCGTGGACGACTCCAAGGAAGTCGTGAAAATCTGCACCGTCTATGCGCAGAAGGGCATGGTGAACATCTTCATCGTCCTCTTCTGCCTGTCGCTCTCGCTCGCGTTCTTCAACCCGTATTTCTTCATCGGCTACCTGATGGGCCTCGCGTTCTTCGGGCTGTTTCAGGCCATCTTCATGGCCAACGCCGGCGGCGCGTGGGACAACGCCAAGAAGATCGTCGAGGTGGACCTCCGCCAGAAGAACACCCCGCTCCACGCCGCGACCGTCGTGGGCGACACCGTGGGCGACCCGTTCAAGGACACCAGCAGCGTGTCGCTCAACCCGGTGATCAAGTTCACCACGCTCTTCGGTTTGCTCGCCGTGGAAATCGCCGTGGCGATGAAGGACGCCAACGTGAAACTCGGCATCGCGATCGCGTTCCTGCTGGTCGCGCTCGCGTTCGTGTATCGCAGCTTCTACGGCATGCGCGTGCCCGAGGAGAGCGTGAAGCAGTAAGGCATCGCCGCGGTGGAGACCATCCGGGGCCCGGTCGGGTCGTGAACGAGGCCGGCCGGGTCAAACATCACTCCGGTCGCCACGAGAACCACTTCAGTCGGGTCAATCCGAGACTGGGTCGAGTCTGGAATTGGCCCGGTCGGCCTGAACATCGCAGCGGTCGGATTCTTCCGAAGCCCGGTCGTGCCTTGCATCGCACCGGTCGGGTCAATCCGAGCCCCGGTCGGGTCGTGTATTGCTCCGGGAGTGCCCTGCAAAGCACATTCGGCCAACGACTTGCGAAGCACTGCCTCGTTTTGACCATCCCTTATCCGCTATCCCCCATCCCCCAGACCCTAGACCCTAG
>Ga0233424_10000440_pt1 | contig 53174 bp, 52 predicted proteins | sample Watercolumn_Towu_FD_181011 | JGI IMG/M metagenome (GOLD analysis project Ga0233424, IMG submission 181011) | Freshwater microbial communities from Lake Towuti, South Sulawesi, Indonesia - Watercolumn_Towuti2014_125_MG | ecosystem: Environmental > Aquatic > Freshwater > Lake | place: Indonesia...
GATTTCCAGAACCAATGCCGTCTTGCGCTTCGCGGTCCAGCGCTTGATCTCTTCGTCCATCAACGTACTCATGGTGTCTTCCTCTCGACGGTAACACCTGAGCAGGTTTTTACTGGGTCAATACATTGCGGTGCTTATGCTGCCACAAGCGCCGGCACGTGCTACACCCCAGCAAACCCCTGCCTGTTTGTTCCAGCAGGGGCACCCCAGGCCCTCGCGAGCGCGGCTAGGCACCGCCTGGGCATGCCCGCTCGCCCCGCCCCGGCTCGCGTTGCGGAGCCGTTCAAGCGGGACCGGCTCAGGCCTGCCGCGTCCGCCGGGTGAGCCCGGCATAGCGCGCCTCGCGTGGCTCAGCCCGCCTCGAACTGCAGCGCCGCCAGCCGCGCATACAGCCCGCCCTTCGCCTGCAGCTCGGCATGCGTGCCGGACTCGACGATGCGGCCATGCTCCAGCACCAGGATGCGGTCGGCCCGCTGCACCGTGGCCAGGCGGTGGGCGATGACCAGGGTGCTGCGGTCGCGCATGGCGGCCTCCAGCGCGGCCTGCACCATGCGCTCGCTCTCGGCGTCCAGGGCGCTGGTGGCCTCGTCCAGCAGCAGCAGGGGCGGGTTTTTGAGAATGGCCCGCGCAATGCTCAGGCGCTGGCGCTGGCCACCGGACAGGCGCACGCCGCGCTCGCCCAGAAAGGTCTGATAGCCCTGGGGCAGGCGCTCGATGAAGTCGTGCGCAAAGGCGGCGCGGGCCGCGGCCATGACGTCCTCGTCGCTGGCCTCGGGGCGGCCGTAGCGGATGTTCTCCAGCGCATTGGCCGAGAAGATCACGCTCTCCTGCGGCACCAGGGCAATGCGCTGGCGCAGGGCCTGCAGGGAGAGCTCGCGGATGGGCACGCCGTCCAGCCGGATCTCGCCCTGCTGCGCGTCATAAAAACGCAGCAGCAGCTGGAAGAGGGTGCTCTTGCCCGCGCCGCTGGGGCCCACCAGGGCCACGGTCTCGCCGGGCTTGAGCGTCAGGGCCACATCTTCCAGCGCCGCCTGCTGCGGGCGCGAGGGGTAGTGAAAGCGCAGGCCCTCGATGCTGAGCATGGAGCCGCCGCGCACCGGCGGCAGAGCACGTGGCGCGGCAGGCTCGCGCACCGGCGAGCGCGTGGCCAGCAGCTCCATCAGGCGCTCGGTGGCGCCCGCGGCGCGCAGCAGCTCGCCCCAGACCTCGGCCAGCACGGCCACGCTGCTGACCAGCAGGATCACATAGACCACGGTCTGGCTCAGGTGCCCGGCCGTGATGCGGCCGGCCAGCACGGCCTGCGTGCCCTGGTACAGGCCCCAGAGCAGGGCGCCGAAGGTGGCGCTGATGATGAAGGCCACCAGGGCGGCGCGCACGCGGGCGCGGCGCTGCGCGGTGTCGAAGGCGGCCTCGCTGGCACCGGCAAAGCGGCGGGTCTCGGCCGCTTCCTGCGTGTAGCTCTGCACCACGGGCACGGCATTCAGCACCTCGGCCGCGATGGCGCTGGTGTCGGCCACGCGGTCCTGGCTGGCGCGCGAAAGCTTGCGCACCCGGCGCCCGAAGTAGAGCGCCGGCGCCACCACCAGCAGCAGCAGGCCCAGCACCTGGCCCATCACCCAGGGATTGGTCAGCACCAGCATCACCAGGGCCCCCAGGCCCATCACCAGATTGCGCAGGCCCATGGACAGGCTGGAACCCACCACGCTTTGCACCACGGTGGTGTCGGTGGTGATGCGGCTGAGCACCTCGCCGGTCTGGGTGTGCTCGAAGAACTCGGGGCTCTGGCTCAGCACATGGGCATACACCGCCTGGCGCAGATCGGCGCTCACGCGCTCGCCCAGCCAGCTCACGGCATAAAAGCGCAGGGCCGAAAACAGGCCCAGGGCGGCGCCCACGCCGAAGAGCGCCAGGAAATGCCCGCGCAGGGCCAGCACGCGCTCGCCCGGATCGGCCGCCACCACGCCCTGGTCCACCAGCTCGCGCAGGGCCAGGGGAAAGACCAGGGTGGCCAGGGCCGCCAGGGTCAGGAAGAGCAGGGCCAGGGCAATGCGCCCGCGATAGGGCTTGAGAAAGGGCCACAGGCCCGAGAGCGAACGGGGTTGCCCGGGCCCCGGGCGGGCGCTGGCGCTGGAGGTGGCGGTGCTCATGGCGGCTGAGTGTAGCAATACCTGCCTTGACAATATTTGCCTAGGCAAGTAAATTTCCACCCATGCCAGAAACCCCTCAGCGGCCACCGCCGGCCACCTTCTACAGCGCAGAAAGCTATGTGCCGGGCGAGAGCCTGGGCTGGCTGATCAAGCGGGTGCAGCAGTCCATCGTCCAGCAGGCCGACAAGCGCCTGGCCGGCCATGGCCTGACGCATGCGCAGTGGTTGCCGCTGTTCCGGCTCTTCTTCGGTGGCCCCTGTCCCGCGGCCCAGCTCGCGGGTGATATGGGGCTGGATGCGGGCGCGCTCACGCGCCTGCTCGACCGCCTGGAGGCCAAGCAGCTGATCCAGCGCGAGCGCTCCAGCAGCGACCGCCGCGTGGTCATGGTGGACCTGAGCCCCGCCGGCCGCGAGCTGGCCCAGGGCCTGCCTGCCGTGCTCTCGGAGGTGTTCAACCTGCATCTGGCCGGTTTCACCGAAGCCGAGTGGCAGACCCTGATGAGCCTGCTGCGCCGCATGCTGGCCAATGGCGAGCTGCTGCGCAGCTGCGAAACCAAGGGCTGATTCCCGTCCGCCCCACCCAGACGCGACCGGACACACAACACATCCAGAGCCGGCGCGTCCGCTGCACCTCAAGACTCAGTTTTCCTCACACACCATGTCTGATCAGAAACTTTCCCTCGCGGCGCTGCGGCCCCTGGCCGCGGCGCTGGCCGCCCTGAGCCTGCTCGCGGCCTGCGCCCCCTTGCCCAAGCTGGCCGAGCCGGCGCGCGCCTACCAGGGCGCCGAGCTGGGCCTCAAGGACGAGTCCAGCGCCGCGCTCACCGCCCTGCACAGCGACTGGTGGCGCGCCTATGGCGACGCCGCGCTGGACGCGCTGCTGGAGCGCGCCCTGGCCAGCCACCCCAGCCTGGCCCAGGCCCAGGCCCGCATCGCCCGCGCCGGCGCCGGCATCGAGAACGCCCAGGCCGCCGACCGGCCCACCGTGGGCGTGGGCGCCGACATTACCCGCCAGCGCTACACCGAGCATGGCCTGGTGCCCCCGCCCGTGGCCGGCAGCGTGCGCACCAGCGCCAATCTGCAGGCCGGCATCAGCTACGACTGGGACTTCTTCGGCCGCCATGCCGCCGCCCTGCAGGCGGCCGTGGGCCAGGAGCGCGCCGCTCAGGCCGACGCCGCGGCCGCGCGCCTGAACCTCTCCAGCGCCCTGGTGCGCAGCTGGCTGGACCTGGGCCGTGTGCTGGCCCAGCGCGAGCTGCTGGCCGAGCAGCTGCGCCAGGGCGAGCAGTCCCTGGCCCTGGTGCGCCAGCGCGTGCAGGCCGGGCTGGACAACGCCCCGGTGCAGCGCAGCGCCGAGCTGCCCCTGCCCGAGCTGCGCCGGCAAGACCTGGCCCTGCAGGCCCAGGCCGAGCTGCTGCGCCACCAGCTGGCCGCGCTGAGCGCCCAGCCCCAGGAGGCCGTGGCCGCGCTGCAGCCGCGCCTGCCCCAGGCTCTGAATCTGGGCAGCGAGGGCAGCCTGGGCGTGGACCTGCTGGGTCGCCGCCCCGATGTGGTGGCCGCGCGCTGGCGCGTGGAGGCCGCCACCCAGGGCGTGGCCGAGGCCCGCGCGCAGTTCTATCCCAATGTGAACCTCACGGCCTTTGCCGGCTTCAATTCTCTGGGCTTGGACCAGCTGCTCAAGAGCGGCAGCCGCCAGCTGGGCTTCGGCCCCTCGCTACGCCTGCCCATCTTTGACACCGGCCGCCTGCGCGCCCAGCTCAAGGGCAATGCCGCCGAGCTGGACGGCGCCGTGGCCGCCTACAACGGTGCGCTTCTGGAAGCCCTGCGCGAGGCCAGCGACCAGCTCAGCCTGCTGGACAGCCTGGCGCGCCAGGACGCCGAGCAGACCCAGACCGTTGCCCATCTGCAGGCCAGCCGCGATCTGGCCCGCCAGCGCTATGAGGCCGGCCTGGGCAACTACCTGGCCGTGCTGAGCGCCGAGCAGAACCTGCTGCAGCAGCGCCGCAGCCAGCTGGAGCTGCAGGCCCAGCGCCTGGGTACCCAGGTGGCCCTGGTGCGCAGCCTGGGCGGCGGCTGGAATGAAGCCGCTGCCCCCATGGCGCAGGCCCAGCGCTGAAACCCGGCCGCGCTATTCAGAACAAGACACAAGAGATCCTCATGAACACCCCCAACACCGACACCAAGAACCCGCGCAAGAAGGCGCTGACCCTGGCCGCCGTGGCCGTGCTGATCGCCCTGGGCGCCTATGGCGTCTACCAGACCGTGGTGGGCAGCCGCTACGAGAGCACCGACAACGCCTATGTGCAGGCCAATGTGGTGCAGATCACGCCCCAGGTGGGCGGCACGGTGCGCGCCATCCATGCCGACGACACCGACTTCGTCAAGGCCGGCCAGCCCCTGGTGAGCCTGGACCCGGCCGATGCCCGCCTGGCCTATGAGCAGGCCCAGGCCCAGCTGGGCCAGACGGTGCGCGAGGTGCGCGCCCTCTACGCCGGCCAGAGCACGCTCAAGGCGCAGATCGGCCAGCGCGAGGCCGAGGTGGCGCGCTTGCAGTCCGAGCTGGGCCGCGCCCAGGACGACCTCAAGCGCCGCCAGCCCCTGCTGGCCAGCGGCGCCATCGGCCGCGAAGAGCTGGAGCATGCGCAAAGCCAGGTCAAGGCCGCCCAGAGCGCCCTGGCCGCGGCCCAGGCCGCCCAGGTGGCCGCGCGCGAGCAGCTGGCCACGAGCCAGGTGCAGACCGAGGGCACCAGCCTGCAGCAGCACCCGCAGGTGCTGCGCGCCGCCGCCCGCCTGCGCGAGACCTGGCTGGCCCTGCAACGCAATGAGCTGCTGGCCCCGGTGGATGGCTGGGTGGCGCGCCGCAATGTGCAGCTGGGCCAGCGCATCAATCCCGGCGCGCCGCTGATGGCCGTGGTGGGCCTGCAGCAGGCCTGGGTGGATGCCAACTTCAAGGAAAGCCAGCTGGCCAAGCTGCGCATCGGCCAGAGCGCCACCCTGCTGGCCGATGTCTATGGCGACAAGCTCGAGTACCACGGCAAGGTGGTGGGCCTGGGCGCGGGCACCGGCGCCGCCTTTGCCCTGCTGCCGGCGCAGAACGCCACCGGCAACTGGATCAAGGTGGTGCAGCGCGTGCCCGTGCGCATCGAGCTCGATGCCAAGGAACTGGCCGAGCATCCGCTGCGCGTGGGCCTGTCCATGGAGGTGAAGGTGGACGTGCGCCAGCAGGACGGCCCCAGCCTGAGCCAGGCCGCCAGCCAGCGCGCCCCGGCCCGCACCGCCGTCTTCGAGCTGCAGGAGCAGCGCGCCGACGAGGAGGTGCAGCGCATCATCCGCGCCCATAGCGGCGCTGCCGCCCTCAAGTCATGAGCACGCCCGCTGCTGCTGTGGCCGCCGCACCGGCGCCGCTCAAGGGCGGGGCCTTGGTGCTGGGCACGCTGGCGCTCTCGCTGGCCACCTTCATGAACGTGCTGGACAGCTCCATCGCCAATGTCTCGCTACCGGCCATCTCGGGCGATCTGGGCGTCAGCACCACCCAGGGCACCTGGGTGATCACGAGCTTTGGCGTGGCCAATGCCATCTCCGTGCCCCTGACGGGCTGGCTGACCCGGCGCTTCGGCGCCGTGCGCCTGTTCACGGCCAGCGTGCTGCTCTTCGTGCTGGCCTCCTGGCTCTGCGGCTTTGCGCATTCGCTGGAGATGCTGGTGTTCTGCCGCGTGCTGCAGGGCCTGGTGGCCGGGCCCATGATCCCGCTCTCGCAGACCCTGCTGCTGTCCAGCTACCCGCCCGCCAAGGCCGGCACTGCCCTGGCGCTCTGGGGCATGACCACCCTGGTGGCGCCCGTGGTGGGGCCGCTCCTGGGCGGCTGGATCACGGACAACGTCTCCTGGCCCTGGATTTTCTACATCAATGTGCCGGTGGGCCTGATTGCCGCCTTCCTGACCTGGAGCATCTACCGTGATCGCGAGACGCCCACGGCCAAGCTGCCCATCGACGGCGTGGGCCTGGCCCTGCTGGTGATCTGGGTGGGCGCGCTGCAGGTGATGCTGGACAAGGGCAAGGAGCTGGACTGGTTTGCCAGCGGCGAGATCCAGCTGCTGGGCGTGACGGCCCTGGTGGGCTTCGTGATCTTCCTGATCTGGGAGCTGACCGACGATCACCCCGTGGTGGACCTGCGCCTCTTCGCACGGCGCAACTTCCTGTTCGGCGCGCTCACGCTCTCGGTGGCCTACGGCCTCTTCTTCGGCAATGTGGTGCTGCTGCCCCTGTGGCTGCAGCAGTGGATGGGCTACACCGCCACCGACGCCGGCATGGCGCTGGCGCCGGTGGGCCTGCTGGCCATCCTGCTCTCGCCCGTGGTGGGCAAGAACGTGTCGCGCTTCGACCCGCGCCTGATGGCCAGTTTTGCCTTCGTGATGTTTGCCGTGGTGCTGGGCATGCGCTCCAACTTCACGCCGCAGACCGACTTCGGCACCATCATGATCCCCACCGTGCTGCAGGGCGCGGCCCTGGCCTTCTTCTTCATCCCGCTCACCACGTTGACGCTCTCGGGCATTCCCCCCGAGCGCATCGCCGCGGCGGCCGGTCTGTCGAACTTTGTGCGCATCACCGCCGGGGCCATGGGCACCTCCATCTCCACCACGGTGTGGGAGAACCGGGCCACGCTGCACCACCACCACCTGGTGGAGCGCCTGGGGCAGGGCGACCCGGTGGCCGGCGAAACCCTGAGCCGCCTGGCGGCCGCCGGCCTCAGCCCCGAGCAGGCCCTGGCCCAGATCAACCGCCTGATCGACCAGCAGGCCTTCACCCGGGCTGCGGACGATATCTTCCTGGCCTCGGCCGTGCTCTTCCTGCTGCTGATCGCCAGCATCTGGCTGACCCGCCGCCCAGCCCGCATGGCAGGGGCGCCGGTGGACGCCGGCGGCGCGCACTGAGCGCGGCCGGCCGGGCAGGGCGCTAGCTAGCGCGCTTGGCACCGCCTGCCACCCGCCCGCTCACACCCTCTGTTGCACCTCGCGCGGGGCGCGTCGCCGAAACCGGTGGCGCGCCCCTCTTTTTGCGGGGGTGGCCCAGGGCCGATCCGCACCGCGGCGGCGGCCCTGTGGTCGAATAGGGCTGCCTTGCCCCCAACAGAAGTTCCCGGATGCCCCAGCCTCAGCACGACCCCGAACAGCCCGCCTGGCTGCCCGTCCTGAACCGCTGGGTGCAGCGCCTGGGCCTGGGGCGCAGCCTGGCCTTGCTGGTCGGGGCGGTCTGGCTGCTTTCGGTGCTGATCTCCCAGCTCGTGATCAGCCTGCTGGGCGAGGGCAACCGCCTGATCGCCGCGCTGAGCGCCAGCGCCTGCGCCCTGGGCATCACCAGCGTCTTTGGCTACCTCTTCCTGAGCCTGGTCCAGCACCTGGACCGCGCCCACCTGCGCATGAGCCGCCACGCCACGCTGGACGGGCTGACCGGCACCTTCAACCGCCGCCATTTCCTGGAGCTGGTGGAGCGCGAATGGTCGCGTGCCCGCCGCTACGACACTGCCTGCGCCCTGCTGCTGCTGGATGTGGACCACTTCAAGCTGGTGAACGACCGCCACGGCCACCTCTGCGGCGACCAGCTGCTGCGCCGCATTGCCGAGGTCAGCGGCGAGACCCTGCGCCAGGCCGATGTGCTGGCGCGCTTCGGCGGCGAGGAGTTCATCGTCTTCCTGCCCCACACCGACCCCCTGGGCGCCCTGGACGTGGCCGAACGCATCCGCGAAGGCATACAGGCCCTGGACTTCCGCTGGGAAGGCGCCGTGATCCCCGTGAGCGCCAGCCTGGGCGTGGCCGCCCTGGCCGACCACCACATCACCCTGGACCAGCTCATCTCCGAGGCCGACGAAGCGCTCTACAGCGCCAAGGCCGCCGGCCGCAACTGCGTGCGCGCCGGGGCCGGGCTGCTGCCGGGGAGATCGGCGGGGGTGGTGAGGAAGTCGTGAGGGGGGCGCCGGCCGGGGCTTGAGCTGGCGGCTTTGGCTGTGGTGGGGATGCTCTGGCGCTGTGCTCAAATGTTGGGCAGATATCGTTAACGATCTGCATACGACTTGGTTGGGCCCCCAATGTCACTCATCCACGACATACAAGCCGCCGCTATCGCGCAGGACTTCGATATCCCCACTTTATTGCGGATGTGCAAACTCCTCGCTGCCCGAATCTCACACCGCGAGTTCGCCGACTGGGTGGATCGCGAGCTGAACGGCTACCCAAGCGTAAAGGGCTTGCCCGACTATCGCGTAGTTCGAGTGGACTCTTATGGTTCCTTCATTGGAACTTTCGCCCGCGCCGACAAGTTGCAGATTCCTGTATCCGTTCTTCCGGCAGAGCTTCAAGAGCAGTTCCGAAACGCATACATGGGCAGCAGCATCAGCGCATACACGGCGCTCCTATCGGGCGATAGATCGGGTAGTGTGCAGGAACCTTGGCCAGTCGCGCTTGCTGTGCACAACGCGTCAAAGCTGACTCCGGACATGCAGTGCGTCTCTGCGTGGAAGGAGATTCCTATCGGCGCGATCGTGCGCCTGATGGATTCCGTAAAGACTCGCGTCCTGGGCTTTGCCATCGATCTAGAACGCGAAGCCCCGGACGCTGGCGAGTTGCCGATCGGCAGTCAACCACCTCTAAGCCGCGAGAAGATGACACAGATCTTTAACACGAATATCACGGGCAATGTCGGCAACGTCGCCAACGCCAGTTCCGGGTTTAGCCAGTCGTCCCTCATCGTTGAACCGGGAAACTGGCAGTCGCTACAAACCCGCCTTCTCGAACTGGGGCTCGCTGACGAAGACATCGAGGGTCTCAAAGCCGATCTTGAGCGCGCGGCTGCCGCAGGAAGCCTAGAGGAGAAGACGAAGACAGCGGGCACTTGGATCGGCCGCCTCGCCGGCAAGGCTTCTAGCGGTGTAGCTGGCGTCGGCATTGAAGTCGCAGCAGCGGGCATTGCTAAGGCAATCGCCGACTACTTTGGCCTCGCTGGGGCCTAATCCCTCCGTCAAGGGGACCTGCCTTCGGCAGTCCCCTTACGTCGAACGTTGAGCCTCATGTCCAACGCTACGCGTGCATTCTGTTTTCTTTCTGCCTTTGCTTTGATCGCGGGCTCGATTTGGCTGCACAAGCTCGGAATGAATGAGCGCTCATTTCTGGCGATCTGCTTTGTCTATCCGCTGGGATGCATGGTGCTTGTCGGAGAGGCCTTCATTCCTTTGACAAAAGATCTCCCTCGACATCCCTACCGAGGGGAGTCGAACGCGGCCCTGGCTCGGCGTGAGCTGATGGAAATGCGCAAGCTGCATCCGAATTCAAAGTGGCTTGCCAATTTGTCGGCCATCAAGGCTGGCCTGATTCTTGGCTTTGTGGTTTGGGTGGTCTTGCTGGCATTTCTGTTTAAACGGTAGCTCCCAGCGGAGCGCTGTCGGCGCAGTTCTCAGCAGCACGGCCTTGGAAGTCGAAGACCGTGGCAAGGATAGGCGCCGGCACCGACAGCCAGGCCCGAACTGGCCGGCCGACTCTCACCCCACCCGCATCCTCTGCGCATACCCCGTCAGCTCCAGATAGCCGCGGCCGATGGCCTGGCCCTGGGCGTTGCGCAGCAGGGCGGCGCCTTCCCAGTACAGCACGCCGCTGCTGGCGCGGGCGTCCACTTCCTGGGCGTCGGCCAGGGCTTCCAGGCGCCAGCCTCCGCCTGATCCCAAACCTGGGCCGTCCAGGGCCCAGGCCAGGGGATAGCGGGCGCCGCTGGCGGGGCTGCGCCATTCGCGCAGGGGCTTGAGGCGCAGCTCGCCCGGGGCAAAGCTGCGGCTGGCGCCTGAGGCCTCGCGCAGGCTGCCGCCGCTCCAAAGCTCGCTACCGTCAGCACGGCGCAGGCGAAAGGCGGTGAGCGCGCGGCCGTCCTGCAGATTGAGGCCCATCCAGTCCCAGCCCTGGGCCTCGGGGGCGAGCAGGGCGTCGCTCCACTCGTGGTCCAGCCAGGCGCGGGCGTGGTAGGGCCGGGTCTTGCCTTCCTGATCGCGCAGCAAGACCTGGCCCTGGAGCTGGGTCTGACTGTAGTACTGGCTGGCATGCTGGGGCTCGGGGCCCTTGCGGGACCAGCCGGCCTCGCCCTGCAGCAGGGGGGGCAGGGCGGTGCTCAGGTCCAGCTGCAGGGCAAAGCGCTGGCCACCAAAGGCCGCGCGGTAGCGCGAGCCGCCAGCCTCTGCGCTTGCGGCCGGCTCACGGCGCAGCCACCAGTCCTGCAGGCGCAGATCGGTCTCGGCCTCGGCGTAGCGGGCATGGCCCAGGCCCAGGCGGGCCACGCGCTGATCATGCTGCAGCTGGCCGCGCGTCAGGTCGGTGAGCGCCACATGGGCCAGCAGCAGCTGGCGCGGGGCGAGGCGGCTCGGGTGCTGCTGCACGGCGGCGTCCCCATGCCGCACGCGGAAGAAGGTGAGCTGGAAGCCCCAGCGCGGCGCGCCCCAGTCTTGCTCGGCCAGCAGGCCCGTCAGGTACCACCACTCCAGGCCGGACTCGGGATGCGCCCCATGGTCGCGCGGAAAGCTCAGGGGCCGGCGCTCCAGCGCGAAGGCCGGCCGGGCCAGCAGCAAGGCGCCCGTGCCCGCCAGGCCTGTGCTCAGGCTCAGGGCCGCCAGCTGCTGCAGTAGCGCACGGCGTGGGTTCATGCCCTGGACGAAGCCCTGCATCACCAGTCCTCCCGCACCGCGCGCAGCAGATCCTGACCGAGGCTGCGCCGGCCCGCCAGCCAGGCAGTGAGCAGGGCCGCGGCCAGGGTGGCAGCCAGCAGGGCGGCCAGGCGGGCCGTGGGCAGGGCCAGGTCCATGCTCCAGTGGAAGCTCTGCGGGTTCACCACAAAGACCAGCACCGCGCTGATGGCCAGGCCCAGGCCCAGGCCCAGCAGGGCGCCGGCCGTGGTCTGCACCGCGGTTTCGGCCAGCAGCAGGGTGCGCAGCTGGGCCCGGCTGAAGCCCAGATGGCGCAGCAAGCCGAACTCGCGCCGCCGCGACAGCACCTGGGCCGAGAGCGTGGCCGCCACGCCCACCAAACCCAGCCCCAGCGCAATGGCCTGCAACCAGTAGCTCACCGCGAAGCTGCGGTCGAAGATGTGCAGGGAGATGGCCAGCAGCTCGCCGCTGGAGACCTGTTCGATGTCCTGCGCCTCGCCGGCCAGGGCGCGCAGGCCGGCCTGCACCGCGCCCGGCTCGGCGCCCGGCGCCAGCCAGAGGTAGAGCTCGTTCACCTCGGCGTCGCCGCTGGCGCGCAGGTAGTCGGCATGCGGTATCAGCAGGGCGCCGCTCTGGCGGCTGTAGTCGCGCCAGACGGCGCGCACATAGCCCTCCAGCGCCTGGCCTTGCGGCCCCAGGCCGGGCAGGCTGAGTCGGGCGCCGGGCTGCAGGCCCAGCTGGTCACGCAAGGCCTCGTTGGGATAGAGCGGCTGCAGGCCCGGTGCGGGGGCGCTGGCGCGCTCGCCCACCAGGGGCAGGCGGCTTTCGTCCGGCACGGGGCGGGCCAGCAGGGTGATCCAGCGCGGCTGGGCCTCGCCGGCCGCGGGCGGCAGGGCGATGCGGCGGCTGCGCTGGGGCTGGAGCTCGCGCACCAGGCCGCTGCGCTGCACAGCGGCCACGAACTCCGCGGGCAGGGGCGCGCGCAAGCCCGCCTCGCCGCGCAGGGCCGAGCGCACGTACAGATCGGCCGGCAGCATCTGCTGCAGCCACTGGCTCAGCGAAGCACGGAAGCTGTAGATCATCACCAGCATGGCCACCGAGAGCGCCAGGGCCACCAGCACCCCGGCCAGCAGCTGGGCGGCCTCGCCCGCGCCTTCGCGCGCACGCTGGCGCAACAGCAGCAGGCCGGCATGGCGCTGGCCCGGCAGCAGGGCGCCCAGGGCGCGCACCAGGGGCGGCACGCAGAGCAGGCCGCCCAGCAGCATGCACAGCATGCCCAGATAGGCCGCCAGGGGCAGGCCGCCCCAGGCCGGCAGCCAGGCCAGGCCTGCGCCGGCCAGCAGCAGGAACGGCCCCAGCCAGACGGGCGGTGCAGGCAGCAGCTCGGCGCCCAGGCCCTTGAGCACCTGGGCCGGCGCCATATGCCGGGCCTGCCAGGCCGGCCCGATGGCACCCAGCATGGCCACCGCCAGGCCCAGGCCGCCATAGATCAGCAGGGGCAGCAGCTCGATGTGCAGACGACTCTGACCGCCGCCGCCCAGCAGACCGCTGCCCAGATCGCCGTCCAGCAGCTGCAGGCCCAGGGCGGCCAGGCCGGCACCGCCCAGCAGGCCCAGGGCGCTGCCCAGCAGGCCCAGCAGGGCGGCCTCGGCCAGCACCAGGGCAAAGCGCTCGCGCGCCGAGAGCCCCAGCACGCCCAGCAGGGCCAGCTGGGGCTGGCGCTGCGCGGCCGCCAGGGACTGCACGGCAAACACCAGAAAGGCGCCGGTGAACAGCGCCATCAGGGCCAGCACGCTGAGGTTCACGCGGTAGGCGCGGCTGAGCGCCGCCAGGTCTTCGCCCCGCCCGGCCTCGGGCGGCACGGCCTTGAGGCCGGCGGGCAGGGGCGGGGCCGTGGCGCCCTCGGCCAGGCGCAGCTCCACCCGGTCCAGCTCGCCCAGACGGCCCAGCAGGGCCTGGGCACCGGCAATGTCCATCACGGCCAGGGGCGCGCCTGCGGCCTCCACCCGGCCGGCCAGGCGCAGGCTGGCGCTGCGGGTCTGGCCCTGGGCGCTCCAGCGCAGACTGATGTGGCTGGGCCGCGGCGTGGGCAGCAGGCGCAGCGCGGCCTCGTTCAGATAGACGGCATCGGGCGCCAGCAGGGCCAGCGGGCCGGCGTCGGCGGCCTGGTCCACAAAGGGCTGGGGCAGCAGGGCGGGGCGGAACTGCGCGCTCTGCAGCGCGTCCAGCCCCAGAAGGCGCAGGCCCTGGCGGCCGGGCAGCAGATTGAGCGTGGCCTCCAGCACCGGCGCGCTCTGCTGCACGCCGGGCAGGGCGGCCAGGCGGGCGGGCCAGTCGTCGGAGAGCGCGCCGCCGCCCTCGGCCGCCAGCACCAGATCGGGCGTGCCGGTGAGCTGGCGCTGGGCGGCCTCGAACTCGCCCAGGGCCGAGTCATTGAGCAGCTGCACGCCATAGGCCAGGGCCACGCCCAGGGCGATGGCCAGCAGGGCCAGCAGCTGGCGCCCGGCCTGGGCCCGCGCCATGGGCCAGGAGAGGGCGCGCAGCCAGCGCGTCAGTGGGCCGAGGGCGACCATGGCTGCAGGCCTTCGGCGTCCATGCGCAGGCAGCGGTCGGCGCTGGCGGCGGCACGCTCGGAATGGGTCACCAGCAGGCAGGCGGCGCCCTCCTGCCGGCACTGGGCGCGCAGCAGCTCCAGCACCTGAGCCGCGTGGCGCGGGTCCAGATTGCCGGTGGGTTCATCGGCCAGCACCAGGGCCGGCCGGTGCACCAGGGCGCGGGCAATGGCCACGCGCTGCAGCTGCCCGCCCGAGAGCTGGCGCGGCGCGCGCTCGCCCAGGCCGGCCAGGCCCACGGCCTCCAGCAGCTGCTGCACCCGCGCCGCGTCGGGCCGGCCCAGCAGCAGCAGGGGCAGGGCCACGTTGTCCGCCACGCTGAGCTGGGGCAGCACATGGAAAGCCTGGAACACAAAGCCCAGGGCGCGACGACGCAGCGCGGCCTGGGCCGGCTCGGGCAGGGCGCTCAGGGGCTGGTCCAGCAGGCGCACCTCGCCGGCCTCCACGCTGTCCAGCCCGGCCAGGCAGTTCAGCAGGGTGGACTTGCCGCAGCCCGACTCGCCCAGCAAGGCCACCAGCTCGCCCGCGCGCAGCTCCAGCGAGATGCCGCTGAAGACCGGCAGCTCGCCGTAACGCTTGCCCAGGCCGCGAGCCTGCAGCACCGGATGGCGGGGCGGGTTCATGTCAGCAGCTTGTGCACCGCGGCCAGCACATGCAGGGTGGCCTCGGGGTTCTGGCAGTCGATCACCTGGCGCTGGGGCATGCTGCGCAGCCAGGTGATCTGGCGCTTGGCCAGCTGGCGCGTGGCGGCAATGCCGCGCTCGGCCAGGGGTGCCAGATCGCCGGCGTCCAGGCATTCCCAGGTCTGGCGGTAGCCCACGCAGCGCATGGAGGGCAGATCGGGGCTCAGGTCACCGCGCGCGCGCAGGCCTTCCACCTCGGCCACCAGGCCCTGTTCCAGCATCTGGTGAAAGCGCTGGGCCAGGCGCTGGTGCAGCCAGGCGCGGTCCGTGGGTTCCAGCGAGAGCAGGGGCCAGTCCACGCCGGGGCTCTTGGCCTGTTCGGCATGCAGGGCCGACAGCGGCCGGCCGCTCAGGTGCCAGACCTCCAGCGCGCGTTGGATGCGCTGCGAATCGCCGGGCGCCAGGCGGGCCGCGGTGATGGGGTCCACCTCGGCCAGGCGCGCATGCATGGCGGGCCAGCCGATGCGGGCCGCTTCGGCATCCAGCTCGGCGCGCAGGGTCTCGTCGGCCTGGGGCAAGGGCGAGAGGCCCTCGAACAAGGCCTTGAAGTACAGCATGGTGCCGCCCACCAGCAGGGGCAGGCGGCCTCGGGCCAGGATCTCGGCGGCCAGGCGCTGCGCGTCGCGCGCGAACTCGGCGGCGCTGTAGCTGTCCAGCGGGTCCAGGATGTCGATCAGGTGGTGCGGGGCCAGGGCTTGCTCGGCCGGCGTGGGCTTGGCCGTGCCAATGTCCATGCCGCGGTAGACCAGGGCCGAGTCCACGCTGATGATTTCCAGCGGCAGGTACTGGGCCAGGGCCAGGGCGGCGGCCGTCTTGCCGCAGCCGGTGGGGCCGGCCAGGCAGATGGGGCGCAGGGTCATGACGGCGCTCATGGGCGGGCTCCCGCAGCGGCCGGCAGGCGGGCCTGGGACTGCACCAGGGTCCAGGCGCACAGGGCCGCGCCCGCGCCCAGCACCGCCATGGTGGCGGCCATGGGCCGCACCGTGCCGTCCAGGCTCAGGCTGAGCCAGCCGCCCAGCAGGAAGGCGCATACCGCCGAGGCAAAGCCCGAGAGCGCGGCCGCCGTGCCGGCCAGCTGGGGAAAGGGCCCCACGGCGCCGGCCTGGCTGCAGGGCTGCAGCACCCCATGGCCCAGCATGATGAAGACATGCGGCAGCAGCAGGGCCGGCACCGAGGGCGGCAGCACCCAGGCCGCGAGGCCCATGCCCAGGGCGCCGGTGGCGGTGAAGAGGGCGCCGCGCCGCGCGGTGGCGGCCAGGCTCAGGCGCGCGAGCCAGCGGCGGCAGATCAGGGTGCCCAGCACATAGACGCCGGCGCCCGCGCCCACCACCAGGCCGTAGCTGCCGCGGCCCAGGCCAAGCACCTCGATGAATACAAAGGCCGAGGCCGCCAGAAAGGTGTAGAGCGTGCCGTAGGCCAGGGTGGTGAGCAGGGTGTAGGCGCGAAAGCCCGGATGCGCCGCCACCTGGGTCCAGTTGGCCAGCAGGCGGCGTGGCTGCAGGGCCTGGGGCTCCCGGCGGGCCAGGCTTTCGGGAATGCGCAGCGCCACCACGGCCAGGGCTGCCGCACCCACCAGCGCAATGGCCAGCAGGGCCCAGCGCCAGCCCAGGGTTGCCGCCAGCAGGCCGCCCAGCGGCGGGCTGAGCATGGCCAGCAGGCCCAGGCCGCCCAGGGCGCGGGCCATCACGCGGGCGCCCTCATGGGGTTCGAACCAGTCGCGCAGCATGGCGCGCGCGCCCACCACCGCGGCCGCCAGGCCCAGGCCCTGCAAGGCGCGGCAGGCCACCAGCCAGCCGATATCAGCGGCCAGCGCACCGCCCACGCCGCCCAGGGCATAGAGGCTCAGCCCGGCCAGCAGCACCGGACGGCGCCCCAGGCGGTCCGAGACCGGGCCCAGCAGCAGCTGGCCCAGGCCGAAGGCCAGCATCAAGCCCGAGAGCGTGAGCTGGGTGGCCGACATGGCGGCGCCCAGATCGGCGCGCAGGGCGGGCAGGGCGGGCAGGTAGAGATCGGTGCCCACCGGCTGCAGGCCCAGCAGCAGGGCCAGGGCGAGCACCTGCCAGCCCAGGCTGGGGCGGGCGGGCAGGCCGCTGGGGCCTGTCGTGGAAGCAGCAGACATCAGTCGAAGCGCTCCCAGGGAGCCAGGTAGCGCCATTGGCCGGCGGGCAGATGGCCCAGATTGATGCGGCCGATGCGCACCCGCTTCAGGCCCACGACCTTGAGCCCCACCAGCTCGCACATGCGGCGGATCTGGCGCTTGCGGCCTTCGCGCAGCACGAAGCGCAGCTGGTCCTCATTGATCCAGCTGACCTTGGCGGGCTTGAGCTGCACGCCGTCCAGCTCCAGGCCATGGTTCAGCAGGGCCAGGTCTTGCTCGGGGAAGTCTTTCATGGGGGAGGCCTGGCCGTGGTACTCCACGCGCACCAGGTACTCCTTCTCGACCTTGCTCTCCTCGCCGATCAGCAGCTTGGCCACGCGGCCGTCCTGCGTCAGCACCAGGAGGCCGGTGGAGTCGATGTCCAGACGGCCGGCGGGCGCCAGGCCGCGCGCATGGCCGGCGTGGAACTTCAGGCCGGACGGGTCGTCCTTCCACAGCGTGGCGGCCTTGATCAGCACCGAGGCGGGCTCATAGCCGTCCTCGGCCTGGCCGGAGACATAGCCGATGGGCTTGTGCAGCAGGATGGTGACCTGCTTGGCCTGCTCCTGGCGGGCGGCGGGGTCCACCTCGATGCGGGCCTCGGGGCCCACGCGCTGGCCCAGCACGGCCAGCTCACCGTCCACGCGCACCCAGCCGGCGGCGATCCATTCATCGGCCTCGCGGCGCGAGGCCAGGCCCAGGGCCGTCATGCGCTTGGACAGGCGCTCGCCCTCGGGGCTGTCGCCCTCCTCGGCGCGGGGGCGAGGGGCAGGACGCGGCCGGGGTTGGGCCTGACTCTCGGGCGGGCGCGGGCCGCTGGCACGGCGCTGGTCGCGCCGCGGCGGTGCGCCGGCCTCGGGCGCGGGGCCGCGCGGGCGGGCTGGTGCCTGGGCCGGCTCTTCACGACGGAAGCTGCCGCCCGCGGTGCTCTTGCGGGGGGCGGATTTGGTGGCGGGGCCGCTGGGGACGTTGTGCCCACTGCGCCCGCTGTACCCGCCCTGGTCGGCCTGAGCGCCATAGCCGCTCTTGCCTCCTGAACGCTCGGGGCGCGCAGGCCGGCTGCCGCCCGGCCCGTCGCGACGATCACGCTGCTCGTCGGCAGCGCGGCGCTGCTCGAAGCTGGCCTGTCGCTCGGCGCGTTCGGCCTGGGCCTGCTCCAGCGTGGGGCGCGGGCGCGACAGGCCCTTGCCGCGCAGCGGGGCGCGACGGTCGGTCGGTGAAGCCGGCGCGGCGCCGGCGGGGGATTTCTTGAGTTTGAGCGTGGCCATCGTGTCCTTCGCGGCAGGGCGAACCCTCCGGGTCAACCCCATATTGGACCACGCGCCACGGCATTCTGCGGACCGGGCTCGTGGCCGCTGCGCGGTGCGCCGGCGGGATCGGGGCGGGGCGCCCACTGGCGGCGGCGGTATTCGTCCACCCAGGCCTGGATCTGACCGCTGCGGTGCAGGCGTGCAATGCTGGGCGTGATGCGCTGCGCCAACTCGCTGAGCTCGGGCTGGCGCAGGAGGGCCAGAAAGCCGGCCTTGAGCTCCACCGCCGGTTCCAGCGCGGCCAGGCGCTCGTCCAGCCCTTCCAGGCTGATGGCGCGCAGGCCCGGCAGCAAAGGGGCGCAGGCCAGGTCGGCCCGGCCCTGGTTGACCATGCGCATGGCAGCGCCAAAGCTCAGCGCCTCCTCGCAGCGCAGCCGGCCCTGGCGCACGGCTTCATCAAAGCCGTCGGCAAAGAGTCCGTCCTTGAGCTTGACGAAGCGCAGGCGCTGCACGCTTTGCAGATGGCCGTCCCAGCCAAAGTCGCGGCCGCGCTTGCCGAAGAAGGCCATGGGCGAGCGGTAGAGCGGCTCGCCCGGATAGCTCAGCCACCGCTCGCGCTCGGGCGTGCGGAAGGCGGGAATGATGCCCTCGGCCTCGCCCAGGCGCAGGCGCTGCAGCGCGCGGGCCCAGGGCAGGATCTCCACCTGGGCCGCAAAGCCGCTGCCCTCCAGCACCTGGTGCAGGGCGTCCACGATCACGCCGCCGGCCCGACCTGGTGCCTCGCTCATGATCAGGGGCGGCATGTCCAGGGCCACCACGCGCAGGCGCCGCGGCGCCGCACCCTGGGAGGCTGCAGCCAGCCGGGGCTGGGCCGCCGCCGCCAGCAGCGGGCCCGCGCAGAGGCTGAGGCAGCGGCGGCGCCGCACATCGGGCTGCTGACCGGACCTTGAGCTGGCGCGCGTGAGCGCTGGCGGGGGCAGGGGGCTCATGCGGCCATTCTGAACCAGACGGCCGGGGCCGCGCCCCCGCGTGGTGCAGCCCGCCTCAGCGGCCGCGCAAAAAGAGCGCATCCAGCTCGCGCATGCTGAGCTGGCGCCAGGTGGGGCGGCCGTGGTTGCACTGGTCGGCGCGCTCGGTGCGCTCCATATCGCGCAGCAGGGCGTTCATCTCGTCCAGGGTGAGCTGGCGGTTGGCGCGCACGGCGCCGTGGCAGGCCATGGTGGCCAGGATCTCGTGCTGGGCGCGCTCGATGGCATGGCTGGCGTCGTACTGGGCCAGCTCGGCCAGCACGCTGCGCGCCAGCTCCACCACATCGCCACCCGCCAGGGCCGCGGGCCGTGCGCGCACCGCCAGCACCTTGGCCGAGAGCGGCGCGATGTCCAGCCCCAGGCGGCCCAGGGTCTCGGCCTGGGCCTCGGCGGTGGCGATCTCCTGGGGCGTGGCCGCGAAGGTGACCGGAATCAGGAGGGGCTGGGACTCGATGGCGGCCGCGCCCAGGCTGGCCTTGAGCCGCTCATAGACCACGCGCTCATGGGCGGCGTGCATGTCCACCACCACCAGGCCCTGGGCGTTCTCGGCCAGGATATAGACCCCCTGGATCTGGGCCACGGCGCGGCCCAGGGGCCAGTCGCCCTCCGGCAGGGGCGCTGCCACCGTGGCGCTCTGGCCTACATCCAGGCGCGGCGCATTGGCGGCCGGCTGGGCCGCGGCGAAGCCCCCCGAGGCCGGGCGCGCGGGCGCCGGCGCGGTGAAGGCGGAGGCACCCGACAGCCCGGGCGCCGCGGGGCTGCCGTAGAGCGTGGCCACCTCGGCCAGGCCCAGGGAGGTCTGGGTATTGCTGTGCCAGCTGGGCGTACCGGCGTACAGCGGCGGGCTGCTGGACTCGCGCACGCCAGGGTAGCTGGGCGGGTAGGGGGCAGGCGCGGGAGTCGCGACCGGCTCGGCGGAGGCGGATGCCTCGGCACTGCGGGAGACGGCCAGCGCATCTTGCACCGCATAGCGGGCCTGCTGGTGCAGCTCGCGCCCGTCGCGAAAGCGCACCTCGATCTTGGTCGGGTGCACATTCACATCGACCCGGTCCGGCGCGATGTCGATGAAGAGCACATAGCTGGGCTGACGATGACCGTGCAGCACGTCCTCATAGGCCGAGCGCACGCCGTGGGCGATCAGCTTGTCGCGCACATAGCGGCCGTTCACATAGACGTACTGCATGTCGGCGCGGCCGCGCGCCGCCTCGGGCAGGCCGGCACGGCCGTAAACGCGCAGCGGGCCGGCCTCGGCATAGACGGGTCGGCTGTCACGCAGGAACTCGGTGCCCAGCACATCGGCCAGGCGCGACTCCACCTGGGTGGGGCGCAGCTGTTCCACCAGCTTGCCCTCGTGCCAGATGGTGAACCCCACATCGGGCCGGGCCAGGGCGTGGCGGCGCACGGCCTCCAGGCAATGGGCGAGCTCGGTGCCCTCGCTTTTGAGGAATTTGCGCCGTGCCGGGGTGTTGAAGAAGAGCTCGCGCACCTCCACGCTGGTGCCTTGCGAGCGGGCGGCCGGCACCAGCTCGCCGCTGCGGGCGTCCAGGCGGAAGGCGTGCTGGGCACCTTCGCAGCGGCTGGACAGGGCCATTTCGGCCACCGAGCTGATGGCAGCCAGGGCCTCGCCGCGAAAACCCATGGTGGCCACGGCTTCCAGCTCGTCCAGATCGCGGATCTTGCTGGTGGCGTGGCGCTTGAGGGCCAGGGGCAGCTCCTCGGCCGGGATGCCGCAGCCGTCGTCCTCCACCACGATGGCGCGCACGCCTCCGCCCATCAGCTTGATATTGATCTGGCGGGCGCCGGAGTCCAGGGCGTTGTCCACCAGCTCGCGCACCACGGAGGCCGGGCGTTCCACCACCTCGCCGGCGGCGATCTGGCTGATCAGTTCATCGGGGAGTTCGCGGATGGGCCGGCGCGGGGCCGGCGCCGGCGAGGCAGGCACATCGATCATCACCGGATTGTAAGAAGTCCGCCCCGGTGCTGCCCCCATAATGCGCGGCCATGGAATTCGCCGCCTTTCTGATCGACTTCATCCTGCATGTGGACCGCCATCTGGCCGAGTTCGTGCAGGCCTATGGCGCCTGGGTCTATGCCCTGCTGTTCCTGATCGTCTTCGTGGAGACGGGCCTGGTGGTCATGCCCTTTCTGCCGGGCGACTCCCTGCTTTTCGTGGTGGGCGCGCTCTGCGGTGTGGGCGTGATGAACCTGCCCCTGGCCATCGCCATCCTGCTGGTGGCGGCCATCCTGGGCGACCAGACGAACTACACGATAGGCCGCTATTTCGGCCCCAAGGTCTTTCAGTGGGAGCAGTCGCGCTTCTTCAACAAGAAGGCCTTCAACGCGGCGCACGAGTACTACGAGAAGCATGGCGGCGTGACCATCATCATCGCCCGCTTCATGCCCTTCATCCGCACCTTTGCGCCCTTTGTGGCCGGCGTGGCGGCCATGGATCGCGCCAAGTTCACGCTCTACAACGTGGTGGGCGCCCTGATCTGGGTGGTGGGCCTGTGCCTGGCGGGCTATCTGTTCGGCAATATCCCCTTCGTCCAGACCCATCTGAGCAAGATCATCTGGGCCATGATCATCATCCCGGGCCTGATCGCGATCTACGGCGGCTGGCGCGCCAGCCGCCAGAGCGCAGGCGCCACGCCCGCCGCCCCCACTCAACGCTGAGCAGGCTCAGCAGCAGCCAGGCCAGGCCCGAGGCCCAGCCCGCCAGCACATCGCTGGCGAAGTGCACTTGCAGCAGCACCCGGCTGAAGCCCACGCTGAAGACCGTGGCCAGGGCCGCGAGCAGGGCCGGCAGATGCCAGCGCGGCGGCAGCAGGCGCAGGGCCAGATAGGCCAGCATGCCGTAGGCCACCATGGCGCCGGAGCTGTGGCCGCTGGGAAAGCTCCAGCCGCCCTCGCTGACCAGGCCATGCTCGTGCACCGGCCTTACCCGTTCGAACACCCGCTTGAGCGCCGGGTTCAGCAGGGCATTGCCGCCCAGGGCCAGGGTCCAGCTCAGGGCCAGCAGGCGCTGGCGCGCGCGCCACAGCAGGGCGGCCACCAGCACTCCCAGCAGGCTCAGCGTCAGCACATCGGCCAGATGGGTGAGCAGGCTGAAGCCCCGCAGCCAGGCCCGCGGCGTGTGCTGGGCAATCGCCAGGGTCAGGGCTTCGTCCAGGCGCGCCAGCCGGCCGCTGGGGGCGATGCGCTCGGCTATCTCCGCGAACAGCCCGGCGGCCGACACGATCAGCACAAAGCCCGCCGCACTCAGCAGCAGCATCTGCCGCACCGGCAGGGGCTGGCGGGGCAGGGCGGGCTCGGGCTGCAGCAGAGGCCGCACCCAGGGCAGGAGGGCGCGGGCGAGCAGGGCGCCCAGACCCATCAGCAGGGCCAGGCCCGTGAAGTAAAGCGGCAGGGCATGGTGCCCGGCCCAGGTGGCCGCGGCGATCAGGGGATCTTCTTGCATCAGTAGACGGGAAGTTGAAGCGGATCGGGCGTCAGGATCCGGGCCTGCACCCGCACAAAGCGGGTCTGGGCCGCATCATGGTCCCAGCGCTCGGCCAGCGCCCGGCGGCCGGGGCTGATGCGCAGCAGGTTCACCGAATTCGGCGTGCCGCCGCGCAGGCGCCGGCTCAGCGCGGTGCCGGCTTGCAGGGCCCAGAGCAGGCGCGGCGGCTGGCCGGCCGCCACCGGCATCAGGGCCGGCAGATGCACATGGCCGCCCAGCAGCACATCCAGCCCGGCCTGGGCCCAGCGCTGCAGCACGCGCTGGTGGTCGCGCAGCAGATTGTGGCGCCGGTCGTATTCGCTGGGCCCGACCAGGGGATGGTGCAGGGCTACGGCCCGCAGCTGGCCCGGGGCCGCAGCGGCCAGGCGGGCGGCGGTGGCGGCGATCTGGGCCTCGGAGAGCTCGCCATGCTTGTGGCGGTACCAGCGGCTGCTGTTGAGCGTGAGGAGCAGCAGGTCCGGGCTTTCGAAGACGGCATCCTCCGGCGGGCCGAAGGCGCGGCTGAAATGCTGGTAGGGGCGGCGCAGGCGCTGCAGCAGGTTGAACAGCGGGATGTCGTGGTTGCCGGGCAGCACGCGCAGCTCGGGCACTTGCAGCGAATCCACATAGGCCCGCGCGGCCTCGAACTGGGCCGGCGTGGCGCGCTGGGTGATGTCGCCGCTGAGCAGGAGCAGCTCGGGGCGCTGCTCGGCCACCAGCTCGCGCAGGGCCTGCATCACCGCGGGCTGCTCGGTGCCGAAATGCGGGTCAGAGAGCTGGAGCAGGCGCATCAGCCCCCCCGAGTTCGGCGCGGCGCTCCGGGGCCAGGCCCGGCGGACGGATCAGGGGCAGGGCCTGGGGCAGCACGCGAAAGCGCAGAGGCAGATCCATCCAGCCGATCTCGCCGTCCAGCGCCACCTTGATGCGCCGCGCGCCGAAGGGCCGGACCCGCTGCACGCTCAGCTCGCGCAGGGCAAAGCGCTGCAGACCCTCGGCCTCGCCCAGGCGCCCGCAGGCCGCACGCAGCAGCAGGCCCAGCATGCCCAGGCGCGAAAGCGGGCGCAGGGCCATGCCGGCCAGGGCACCCTGGTCGATGGCCGTGGCCTCGGCCAGCCCCAGCTGCTCCAGCTGCAGCGCGTTATTGCCCACCAGGAGGGTGGGGGTCAGCAGCAGCTGCCGCTGACCATCGGCCTCCAGCTCCAGGCGCAGCTGGCGATGACCGCGCAGCAGGGTGCTCAGGGCGGCCCCCAGGGCCACGAGGCGGCTGCGACCCAGCTGGCGCTTCCAGGCCTCGCGGTCTTCCAGCAGTTCCGGGTAGAGGCCCAGGCTGGCATTGACCAGGAAAAGGCGCTCATTGACCAGCCCCACCTGCACCGGCTGCGGACGCTCGCTCAGCAGCACGCGCAGCGCCGCCTCGGTGTCGGTGGGGATGCCGTGGGTGCGGCCGAAGTAGTTGAAGGTGCCCTGGGGCAGCACGCCGAAGGCACAGCCGCTGCCCAGGCAGGCCTGCGCCACGGCATTGAGCGTGCCGTCGCCACCGGCTGCCACCACCACGGCGCGCTCGCGCCGGGCCAGGGCCACGGCCTCGCGCGCCAGGGCGGGCAGGCGCTGCGGATCATCCACCTGGCGCAGCACCAGGGGGCGGCGCGCGGCGGCGCAGGCCGCCTCGATGGCGTTGCGCGTCTGCTGCGGATCGCCATGTCCGGAGACGGGATTGAAGAGCAGGATCAGCGGGGCGCCGGGGTCATACACCATGGCCGCAAGCGTAGACCGAGGCGGCCCGGTCCCGGGTAGGACAAGGCCGCATCCCTGCCGCGGTCAGGGCCGCATGCGGGTGCTAGAGCGAGCGGTGGCGCGCCAGCGGCGGGTTCTTGGCGAAGTAGCGCGCGATGCCGGTGGCCAGGGCCTCCACCAGCTGGGTCTGGTACTCGGGATCGCGCAGCTTGGCCTCTTCCTCGGGGTTGGAGATGAAGGCGGTCTCCACCAGGATGGAGGGCACGTCCGGCGCCTTGAGCACGGCAAAGCCCGCCTGCTCCACCGCCTTCTTGTGCAGGCGCCCCACCTTGCCGATCTGGCCCAGCACCTCGGAGCCCAGCTTGAGGCTGTCCTTGATCTGGGCGGCGGTGCTCATGTCCAGCATGGCGCGCATCACCTCGGCATCCTTGACGGCCACGGTGTTGACCCCGCCCACCAGGTCGGCGCGGTTTTCCTTGTCGGCCATCCAGCGCGCGGCCGTGCTGCTGGCCCCGCCCTGACTCAGGGCGAAGACCGAGGCGCCACGGGCCTGGGGCGTGATGAAGGCGTCAGCATGGATGGAGACGAAGAGGTCGGCCTGCACCCGCCGCGCCTTGCGCACCCGCTCGTGCAGGGGCACGAAGAAGTCGCCGTCGCGGGTCATCATCACGCGGATATTCGGGTTGCTGTTGAGGCGCTCACGCAGCTTGAGGGCCACCGCCAGCACCACGTCCTTCTCGCGCAGGCCGCTGGGGCCGATGGCGCCGGGGTCCTCGCCGCCATGGCCAGGGTCCAGGGCGATCACGATCAGACGGTCCAGCTTGTTCTGGTTGATGGCCAGGGGCGGCGGAGGGGGCGGCGGGGCCGGCGTGTTGAGCGGCGGCGGCGGTGGGGCGCTGGCGGCCGGGCGTGCCGGCGGGGGCGGGCTGCCGGCCGGCAGCGTGGGGCGGTCCACCCGGCCGATCAGCTCGCCCAGGGCGTCCTGCACCGCCTGCGCGGCCTGGGTCTCGGCCTGCTCCTTCTCGCGGATCAGGGCCAGCAGGGGATCGCGCTCCTGCTGCGGGTAGAGGTCGAAGACGAGGCGGTGCTTGTAGGCGGCCACCGGCTCCAGCGTGAAGATCTGCGGCGCCACCACCTGCTTGAGGTCCAGCACGATGCGCACCACGCGCGGCTGGTTCTGGCCCACGCGCACGCCGGCGATGAAGGGGTCGTCGGGCTTGATCTTGCCCAGCAGCTCACGCAGGCCGGGGCTGAGCTCCAGGCCGTCGATGTCGATCACCAGGCGGTCCGGGCCTTCCACCAGGAAATGCTTGGCCGCCAGGGGGCGGTCGGACTCCAGCGTGACCCGGGTGTAGTCGCTGGCAGGCCAGACCCGCACCGCGACGATGCTGGCGGCGCTGGCCGCCCGCACCAGGGTGGGCGCCTGCAGCAGCAGGGCCAGGCTGCCCATGCAGCGCAGGGCGCGGCGGCGGGAACTCGCGCTCATGCCGGCACGCTCCCCTGCAGCAAGGCCTGACCCCGGGGCGTGCAGGCTTCCAGGCGCACCAGGCGGGCCTCGTCCTCGGCGCGGATGTCCAGGTGCAGGCGCAGATCGGGCTCGGGCAGCATGCCGGCCGCCTTCTCGGGCCATTCGCAGAGCTTGAGGCCGGGGCGGGTGAAGATCTCGCGAAAGCCCGCGTCTTCCCATTCGCGCGGGTCGCTGAAGCGGTAGAAGTCGAAGTGGCTGACCTCGCCCTGGCCGCCCCAGTCGGCCAGCTCATAGCTTTCCAGCACCGCATAGCTGGGGCTCTTGATGCGGCCCGCCACGCCGAGTGCGCGCAGCAGATGGCGCACCAGGCTGGTCTTGCCGGCGCCCAGACCGCCATGCAGTTCTATCGTCGCGTCGCGCAGGGCCGGCAGCGCGGCCAGGCGCGCGGCAAAGGCTTGGGTGGCGGCCTCCTCGGGCCAGACCAGGTGGCGGGTTTCTAGAATGCTCAAATGAACGGGGCTCCGCGGCAAACCATCGATACAGATCAGCTGATGCAGCAGCTGCGCGCCTGGGCGCGTGAACTGGGATTTTCACAGATTGGCGTGGCCGATATCGACCTCGCCAGCGCCGAGCCGGGTCTGCTGGCCTGGCTGGAGGCCGGCTTTCACGGCGAGATGCACTATATGGCCGCCCATGGGCTCAAGCGGGCGCGTCCCGCCGAGCTGGTGCCGGGCACGCTGCGGGTGCTGACCGCCCGCATGGACTACCGCCCGGCCGACAGCCCCGAGGACTGGCAGGCCATCGAGTGGCAGGGCCTGGGCTCGCCGCGGCGCGCCCAGGTTTCGCTCTATGCCCGCGGCCGCGACTATCACAAGGTGCTGCGCGCACGGCTGCAGCAGCTGGCGGACAAGCTGGGCCAGGCCATCGGCCCCTTTGGCCACCGCGTCTTCACCGACTCGGCCCCGGTGCTGGAGGTGGAGCTGGCGGCGCGCTCCGGCATCGGCTGGCGCGGCAAGCACACCCTGACCCTGCATCGCGAGCATGGCTCCATGTTTTTTCTGGGCGAGATCTATCTGGACCTGCCCCTGCCGCTCTCGGAACCCGTGAGTGCGCATTGCGGCCAGTGCAGCGCCTGCCTGGACATCTGCCCCACCCAGGCCATCATCGCGCCCTACCGGGTGGACGCACGGCGCTGCATCTCCTACCTGACCATCGAGCATGACGGCCCCATCCCGCTGGAGCTCCGGCCGGCCCTGGGCAACCGCATCTACGGCTGTGACGACTGCCAGCTGGCCTGCCCCTGGAACAAGTTTGCCCAGCGCAGCCTACTGCCGGACTTCGAGGTGCGCCAGCCCTGGCGGGATGCCGAGCTGCTTACGTTCTGGGCCTGGGACGAGGCCGAGTTCCTGCGCCGCACCGAGGGCACGGCCATACGCCGCATCGGCCATGCGCGCTGGCGCCGCAATATCGCGGTGGCCCTGGGCAATGCCCTGCGCCAGCGCGATGAAGCCGACATCCGCGCGGCGCTGGCCGCCCAGTTGCCGCAGGCCGACGCGCTGCTGGCCGAGCACATCGGCTGGGCCCTAGCCCAGTCTGTGCCAGAGCGCCAGCCAGAAGGGCAGGCTGAGCATGCCCACCAGGGTGGATAGGGTCACGAGACCGGCCACGAAGGCGGCATGCCCGCCCATGCGCGCCGCCAGCACATAGCAGCTGGAGGCCGTGGGCAGGGACGCGAACATCAGCAGCACCAGCTGCTGGCCGTCCGGCAGCCCCAGCCAGCGCCCCAGGCCCAGGGCGAAGAGCGGCAGCAGGGCGTGGCGGATGGCGAGCAGGGCGGCGGCCAGACCCGGCGCATCGCGCAGCGCGCCCAGGCGCAGACCGGCCCCCACGGCCATCAGGCCCAGGGGCAGGGCGGCCAGGCCGATGCGGTGCAGTGTGAGCGCCGCAGGCTCGGGCAGGCGCAGGCCCGCCAGATTGGCCGCCAGCCCGGCCAGGGTGCCCAGGATCAGCGGGTTGCGCGCCAGCTCGCGCGCCAGGCCCTGCCCACCATGGCGGGCCAGGGGCAGCACCGCGCCCACATTGCACAGGGGCACGCACAGGGCCACCAGCAAGGCCACCCAGGCCACGCCCTGGGCGCCCTGCAGGCGCTCGGCCAGGGCCAGGGCCACGTAAGAGTTGAAACGAAAGGCCACCTGGGCGCCCGAGGCATGGGCGCGCGCGTCCACGCCCGGCCAGGCGCGCAGCGCATAGGCCAGACCCATGCCCAGCAGCACCACGGCCATGCCGGCGCTGCCCAGGGCCAGGGTCTGGCCCGGCTGCAGCGGGGTGCGCACGATGCTGTTGAAGAGCAGCACCGGGAAGAGCAGGTAATAGACCAGCTTCTCCGCGGCTTCCCAGATCGGCCGGTCCAGCGAGGTGTGGCGGCAGATCACAAAGCCAGCCAGGATCAGCAGGGCATCGGGCAGCAGGAGCAGGAGGTCGGGCATGGGGCGGCAGTGTGCCATCCGGGCTTGCGCTTCATGATCGCTAAAGCCACCGGTCGGCGAGCTGGAGCCCGGATGCGTTAGGCTCTCGCCACCGGTAGAAACCCGTAGAAGGAGCCTGTTTGATGATGAGCCATGGCCCAGCCGCCCCGCGCGCCGCGCTTGCGGACACCCAACCCTCGCGCCTGCGCCGTGCCCTGCTGGTGACGGCCCTGGGCCTCAGCGTCGGCGCGCCGGCCCTGGCCCGACGCTACGAAGGCTATGACTTTGCCGACCGCATCCAGCTCGACGGCGCCAGCCTGCAGCTCAATGGCGTGGGCAAGCGCGCGGTGGCCATCATCCGCGGCTATCTGGCCGCGCTCTATCTGGGCCAGACCGCCAGTACGCCGGAGCAGGCCTATGCCGTGCCCGGCCCCAAGCGCATCCAGATCTACATGCTGCTGGATGTGGGGGCGGAGGAGTTCGTCAAGGCCGTGGACAAGGGCATCGCCCGCAACTGCACCGAGGCCGAGCAGGCGGCGCTGAAGGAGGCCCAGCCGGCCTTCATCGCCCAGCTGCGCGGGGTGGGCAAGGTCAAGAACCGGGACTTGATCAATATGGACTACCTGCCGGCCAGCGGCACCCAGCTGAGCATCAACGGCCGCCCGGCCGGCCCCGTGGTCCCCGGGGAGGTGCTGTACACGGCCCTGCTCAAGGTCTTCCTCGGCGAGCGGCCGGTGGACAAGCGCCTCAAGAGCGGGCTGCTGGGCGGCTCACCGGACTGAGCCCCTCTCGCGTCAGGCGGGCGCAGAGCGCGCACGTAGGGCCTGAGGGATCATCGGACGACCTACGTAGTTCCGCTAGCATGGGCCCAGGTCTGTGTGGCTAGCATCGCGCGGACACCTGAACATCCACCCAGCTACAAGAGGAGAAAGGCCATGAGCCGTCGAAACTGGATGCGTCGTTGTGGGGCCCTGGCGGCCGCTGCCCTGCTGAGCCCCGTGGCCATGGCGCAGAACTATCCGGCCAAGCCGGTGCGTCTGGTCGTGCCTTTCGCCCCGGGCGGCACCACCGACATCGTGGCCCGCGTGCTGGGCGAGAAGATTCACCTGGCCCTGGGCCAGCAGATGATCGTCGACAACAAGGCCGGCGGCGGCGGCATCATCGGTGCCAACGAGATCGTCAAGTCCAACCCGGACGGCTACACCCTGGGGGTGGCCACTGTCTCCACCACCGCCTCCAACCCGGCGATCAACCCCAAGACGCCCTACAACCCGCTGACGGACTTCACCTCCATCATCAATGTGGCGGCCACGCCCAATGTGATCGCGGTGCATCCTTCCTTCCCCGCGCGTGACTACAAGGGCTTTGTCGCCGAGCTCAAGAAGAACCCCGGCAAGTACAGCTTCGCCAGCTCGGGCACTGGCGGCATCGGCCATATGCAGATGGAGCTCTACAAGAGCCTGGCCGGCGTCTTCGTGCTGCACATCCCCTACCGCGGTGCGGGCCCGGCGCTGAACGACACGGTGGCCGGCCAGGTGCCCATGATCTTCGACAACCTGCCCTCGGCCCTGCCTTTCATCAAGGACGGTCGCCTGATCCCCATCGTGGTGGCCGCGCCCAGCCGCCTGGCCGTGCTGCCCAATGTGCCCACCTTCAAGGAAGTGGGCCTGGAGCCGGTGAACCGCATGGCCTACTACGGCATCCACGGCCCCAAGGGCCTGTCCAAGGAAGTGGTGGACAAGGTCAATGCCGCGGTCAAGAAGACCCTGGAGCTGCCGGATGTGCGCAAGCGCATCGAGGACACCGGCTCCCTGATCGTGGCCAACACGCCCGAGCAGTTTGCGGCCCAGACCAAGGCCGAGTTCGAGATCTACAAGCAGGTGGTCGTGCAGCAGAAGCTCAAGCTGGACTGAGCCGCCGCAAGGCATGATGAAGGGGCGCCGCGGCGCTCCTTTTTCGTTTCATCTTCTGACCTTCCGCATGAGTACCCTCCCGCGCCAGCACAGCCAGCAGGCCATCGAGCGCTTTGCCGAGGCGCTGTGGCTGGAGGATGGCCTCTCGGCCAATACCCTGGCCGCCTACCGGCGCGACCTGGCCCTGCTGGCCGACTGGCTGGCCGCCGGCCCGGACCTGACTCTGGACCAGGCGGATGAGCTGCAGCTGCTGGCCTATGCCAGCGAGCGCCACGCGGGCAGCCGCGCCACCACGGCCAATCGCCGGCTCTCGGTCTTCAAGCGTTACTACCGCTGGGCCCTGCGCGAGCAGCGCGTCACGCAAGACCCGACCCTGCGCCTGGCCGCGGCCAAGCAGCCGCTGCGCGTGCCCAAGACCCTGAGCCAGGGCCAGGTGGAAGCCTTGCTGAATGCACCCGATGTGGAGGCCCCCCTGGGCCTGCGCGACCGCGCCATGCTGGAGCTGATGTATGCCAGCGGCCTGCGGGTGAGCGAGCTGGTCACGCTCAAGAGCGTGCATGTGGGTTTCAAGGAGGCGGTGCTGCGCATCACCGGCAAGGGCGCCAAGGAGCGCCTGGTGCCCTTTGGCGAGGAGGCACACGGCTGGCTGATGCGCTATCTGCAGGAGGCCCGGCCGGCCCTGCTCAAAGGCCAGCGCGCGGACGCGCTCTTCGTGACCGTGCGCGGCGAGGGCATGACGCGCCAGATGTTCTGGACGCTCGTGAAGAAGCATGCCCTGGCGGCGGGCATCAGCGCGCCGCTCTCACCCCATACCTTGCGCCACGCCTTTGCCACCCATCTGCTCAACCACGGCGCCGACCTGCGCGCGGTGCAACTGCTGCTGGGTCATGCCGACTTGTCGACCACACAGATCTACACCCATGTGGCGCGGGAGCGCTTGAAGGCCATCCATGCTGCCCATCACCCGCGCGGCTGAGTTTCAGCGCACGGGATAGGGCGCTGGCGGCTTGATCTCCTCCAGACAGATCATGGAGCGGATGTCGGCCACCCCGGGCACCTGCATCAGCTTGTCCGCCAGGAACTGGGACAGGGTCTTGAGGTCGCTGCCCACCACCTTGAGCAGGTAGTCGCAGTCGCCCGAGACCGTGTGGCACTCCAGGATCTCGGGAAAGTCGCGGATCAGGGCCTCGATCTCGCGCACCCGGCCGAAGGCGCCGGCCTGGATGTTCAGACTCACAAAGGCCGTGACGCCCAGGCCCAGGGGCGCCGGGTCCACCAGGGCGCGGTAACCCCGCAGCACGCCGCGCTCCTCCAGCAGCTTGACGCGCCGCAGGGTCTGGGGCGGGGAGAGGTGGATCTCGGCCGCCAGATCCACATTCGACAAGCGCCCGTTGCGCTGCAGGATCTCGACGATGCGACGGTCGATCGCGTCCAGGGTGGGGGTGGGCTTGTCCATGAGGACTGGATTGTCCGGCAGGGCAGGGCGCGACAATAGCGCCCATGGACCATAGTTTTCTCTCCGCCCTGATCCTGCTGCTGCTGGTGCTGGATCCCCTGGGCAGCCTGCCCATCTTCATTTCCATCATGCGGGCCGTGCCCAAGCCGCGGCGCAAGCTGGTGGCCGCACGCGAAGTCGGCATCGCCTTCGGCGTGCTGCTGGCCTTCATGTTCCTGGGCGACGCCTTTCTGCGCCTGATGCATCTCTCCGAGCGCTCGCTGGAGGTGGCCGGTGGCGTGATCCTGCTGATCATTGCCATCCGCATGATCTTCGGCAGCAGCAGTGAGTCGGCCTATGGGCTGGAGCCCGGCCGCGAGCCCCTGATCTTCCCCCTGGCCGTGCCCCTGCTGGCCGGCCCCTCCGCCATGGCCACGGTGCTGCTGCTGGCCTCGCGCCAGCCCGAGCGCATCGGCGAGTGGGTGGGCGCCCTGGTCACGGCCATGGTCGTGTCCTTTGTAGTGCTGATCCTGGCCGACCGCATCCGCAAGCTGCTGGGCGACTCGGTGGTCTCCGCCATCGAGAAGCTGATGGGCCTGGTGCTGACCGCCATCGCGGTGGAGATGGTGCTGGCCGGTCTCAAGCGCTACTTTGTCGGCGGACTCTGAGTCCTGTCTTTTCACGATGCGAAACAGCTCTTCCGGATCGTGAAAACAGTGCTTGCTGCGCTGCCGCAATTTTTCTCATTATGGTGAATCGCTTTTCGTGATTCGAAATTGAATCTGTAAGTTGTTGATTCTCATGGTCTAAATTTTTAGTCTTATATAAGACATAACACTTCCGCAGCGGGGGAGGGAGGACTACGCTTAGAGCCATCGACAGCGAAGTTTTCTTCTTCCGAACCACCCCTGTAGGAGCATGACCATGAGCACCCTGACCCGCGAACAGCAGATTGCCGCCCTCGAAAAGGACTGGGCCGAAAACCCGCGCTGGAAGGGCATCAAGCGCGGCTACACCGCCGCCGATGTCGTCCGCCTGCGCGGCTCGATCAAGATCGAGCACACCCTGGCCCAGCGCGGCGCCGAGAAGCTGTGGAACCTGGTCAATACCGAGCCCTTCATCAATGCCCTGGGCGCCCTGACCGGCAACCAGGCCATGCAGCAGGTCAAGGCCGGCCTGAAGGCCATCTATCTGTCGGGCTGGCAGGTCGCCGGTGATGCCAACAGCAATGGCGAGATGTACCCCGACCAGTCGCTGTACTCGGTGGACTCGGTGCCCAAGGTCGTCAAGCGCATCAACTCGACCTTCAAGCGCGCAGACGAGATCCAGTGGAGCGAAGGCAAGAACGACACCGACTTCTTTGCCCCCATCGTGGCCGATGCCGAGGCCGGTTTCGGCGGCGTGCTGAACGCCTTCGAGCTGATGAAGTCCATGATCGACGCGGGTGCTGCCGGCGTGCACTTCGAAGACCAGCTGGCTGCCGCCAAGAAGTGCGGCCACATGGGCGGCAAGGTGCTGGTGCCCACCCGTGAGGCCGTGGCCAAGCTGGTCGCCGCCCGTCTGGCCGCCGACGTGATGGGCGTGCCCACCGTGCTGCTGGCCCGCACCGACGCAGAGGCGGGTGACCTGGTCACCACCGACGTGGACGACAACGACAAGCCCTTCTGCACCGGCGAACGCACCGTGGAAGGCTTCTTCCGCACCCGCAACGGCCTGGATCAGGCCATCAGCCGCGGTCTGGCCTACGCCCCCTACGCCGACATGATCTGGTGCGAAACCGGCAAGCCCGACCTGGCCTTTGCCAAGGCCTTTGCCGACGCCATCCACGCCAAGTTCCCCGGCAAGTTGCTGGCCTACAACTGCTCGCCCTCCTTCAACTGGAAGAAGAACCTGGACGACGCCACCATCGCCAAGTTCCAGCGCGAGCTGGGCGCCATGGGCTACAAGTTCCAGTTCATCACCCTGGCCGGCTTCCACAGCCTGAACTACTCGATGTTCGATCTGGCCTATGGCTACGCTCGCAACAATATGAGCGCCTTCGTGGAACTGCAGGAGAAGGAATTCGCAGCGGCCGAGCGTGGCTTCACCGCCGTCAAGCACCAGCGCGAGGTCGGCACCGGCTACTTCGACGCCGTGACCACCACCATCGAGGCCGAGGCCTCCACCGCCGCGCTCAAGGGCTCCACCGAAGACGAACAGTTCTTCGACGCCAAGCACGGCTGAAGCTGAAAGCGGCGGTCCCGGCGACTGCCGCGCACAAGCTACCCCATCGCCGCGTCAAGCTCTCGATGCGGCTCCCCGGCCCGCGGCCACAAGCCGCGGGCTTTTTCATGGGCGGCGCTCAGGCCTTGCGGTTGCGCGCCACCCAGGCGGCAAAAGCCGTCATGAACTTCTGCAGAAAGGCCTGGGTGTCGGGCTTGGCGATGCCGCCCTGCGCGTCGAAGAGATCGCCCGCTCCGCCGATATAGGCCTCGGGCTGCTGCAGCAGGGGCACGTTCAGAAAGCTCAGGGACTGGCGCAGATGGTGGTTGGCCCCGAAGCCGCCGATGGCGCCGGGCGAGACGCTGATCACCGCGCCGGGCTTGCCATCCCAGGCACTGTGGCCATAGGGGCGAGAGGCGATGTCCAGGGCGTTCTTCAGCACGCCCGGCACCGAGCGGTTGTACTCGGGGGTGACGAAGAGCAGGGCATCGGCCGCGGCAATCTGCTGCTTGAAGGCGGCGGAGGCCGGCGGCGGGACGGCATCGTCGTCCTGGTTGTAGAGCGGCAGGGCACCGATCTCCACGATTTCCAGCTTGAGGCTGGGCGGCGCCAGGGCCTGCAGGGCCAGGGCCAGCTTGCGGTTCAGGGATTCCTTGCGCAGGCTGCCGACCAGCACCGCGACACGATAGACCTCGGACATAGGCTCACTCCTTGAAGGGCTAGGTTCGGGGCTCCAGCACTGGGCCCCCGGGACCCCGTTTTTAGCCGCTTTAGGCAGAGGCTGCCGAGCCGGCCGAACTAAAGCGACTCGCGCAGCAGGGCGCGGTAGTCCTCGACGCTGGCCAGGCGCGGGTTGGTCTTGTGGCAATGGTCCAGCAGGGCGTGCTCGATGATGGCCTCGAACTGCGACTCCGCCACGCCCAGAGCGGCCAGGCCCGTGGGCAGACCCAGGCGAGCGTTCATGGCGCGCAGGGCCTCGGCGATGGCCCGCCCCTCGCGGTCGCAGTCTGCCAAGCCCATGGCCTGGGCCAGGCGCTGCAACCGGCCCTCCTGCTGCAGGCTGGCGTGGGCGGCGTTGAAGCGCACGACCGCCGGCAGGAACATGGCATTGAGCGTGCCATGGTGCAGACGCGGGTTCAGGCCGCCCAGGCTGTGGCTGAGTGAATGCACGCAGCCCAGGCCCTTCTGGAAGGCCATGGCACCCTGCATGCTGGCGCTCATCATGTTCAGTCGCGCCTCGCGGTCCTGCCCGTCCCGGGTGGCGCGCTCGATATGCGCCCAGCCGCGGCGCAGGCCCTCCAGCGCTATGCCGTCGGCCGGCGGATTGAAGGCCGCCGACATGAAGGTCTCCATGCAGTGCGCGATCGCATCCATGCCGGTGGCGGCGGTGAGCAGGGGCGGCAGACCCAGGGTCAGATCGGGGTCGCAGAGCGCAGCCTTGGGCAGCAGCTCCGAGCTGTGGAAACCCAGCTTGCGGCCATCGTCCACGATGATGATGGCGCCGCGCGCCACTTCGGAGCCCGTGCCCGCCGTGGTGGGCACGGCGATCAGCGGCGCCACCGCGGCCGTGATGCGCGGGCTGCCTCCCTCGATGGTGGCATAGGTCTTGAGCGGGCCCTCGTGCGTGGCGGCGATGGCCACGCCCTTGGCCAGATCCATGCTGGAGCCGCCGCCGATGGCGATCAGGCCATCGCAGCCGCGCTCGCAAAACAGGGCCGCCGCGGCGCGCACCGCGGCCTCGGTGGGATTGGCCGGTGTGGCATCGAACACCGCCAGGGCCTGGGCTGCGGCGCCAAAGCCCTGCAGGGCCTGATCCAGCACACCCGCCGCGCGCACGCCTGCATCCGTCACCACCAGGGGGCGCCGCATGCCCACGCGCTCGCACTCCTGGGGCAGCAGCCGCGCTGCGCCCGACGCGAGCTGGATCTGGGTCAGGTACTGGATCAAGGCCATGGGCATCCCTCTCTGGGTCAAAATCGCGACTCGTTTGATGGCGCGAGCCTAAGCCCTGGAGCCTTTCTTGAGTAGCACCTTGTTGACACCGCGCATGGCCGGTGTCCTGGAGCGCATCCACCGCGCCAACCGTCCCGCCTTCCACAGCCTGAGTCCCAAGCAGGCCCGCATCGCCTACCTGATGGGCGCCGAGATCCTGGACCTGCCACGCGCGCCCCTGCCGCGGGTGGAGAACCTGCAGCTGCCTGGTGAGCAGGGCTGTCTCAATGCCCGGCTCTACGCGCCCAGCACGGAGGCCGGCCTGCCCGTGCTGCTCTATTTCCATGGCGGCGGCTTCACCATCGGCAGCCTGGAGACCCACGACAGCCTGTGCCGCCAGCTGGCGCTCAGAAGCGGCGCGGCCGTGATCTCGCTGGACTACCGCCTGGCGCCGGAGCACCGCTTTCCGGCCGCGGTGGATGACTGCTGGGCCGTGCTGCGCTGGCTGGCAGCCTCGGCCCAGACCCTGGGGCTGGACCCCGCGCGCATCGCCGTGGGGGGCGACAGCGCCGGGGGCACCCTGGCCGCGGTGAGCGCCCTGCATGCGCGCGAGCTGGGCATCAAACTGGCCCTGCAGCTGCTCATCACGCCGGGCACCACGGCCCATGCCGACACGCCCTCGCACAAGCTCTTCGCCAACGGCTTCTTGCTGGATGCCGCGGGCATCGAGTGGTTCTTCAGCCACTACATCGAGCACCAGCACCGCCGCGACTGGCGCTTCGCCCCGCTGGAGGCCGAGGACCACGGCGGTCTGGCCCCGGCCTGCCTGGTGCTGGCCGAGTGTGATCCACTGGTGGACGAGGGCATCGCCTATGCCGACACCTTGCGCGCGGCCGGCAATGCGGTGCAGCTGGAGCTCTACCGTGGCGTGACCCACGACTTCATCAAGATGGGGCGCCAGATCCCCGAAGCGCTGCAGGCCCTGGAGGCCTGCGGCCAAGCCCTGAAGGAGGCTTTCGCGCGATGACTCTCTCGAGCAATCCGCCCGCGGCCGGCGTGCCGCGCCGGGCCGAGTTCCGCAGCTTCGAGCGCCTGCGCGTGCGCTGGGCCGAGATCGACGCTCAGCACATCGTCTTCAACGGGCACTACCTCACCTATGTGGACACCGCGGTTGGCGCCTACTGGCGAGCCCTCGCGCTGCCCTATGCCCAGACCATGGCCGTGCTGGGCGGCGATCTTTTCGTGCGCAAGGCCACGCTGGAGTACCTGGACGCCGCCCGCTACGACGAGCAGCTGGACGTGGGCGTGCGCTGCGAGCGCGTGGGAAACAGCTCCATCACCCTGCGCTGCGCGGTCTTCCGTGCCGAGCAATGCCTGGTGCATGCCGAGATGGTCTATGTCTTCGCCCATGCCCAGGAGCGCCGCCCCCTGCCGGTGCCGGCCGCGCTGCGCGAACTGCTGCTGGGCTTTGAGCGTGGCGAGCCCATGGTGGCGGTGCGTCTGGGCGACTGGGCCGCCCTCGGCGAGGACGCCAGCGCCATCCGCCAGGCCGTCTTTGTGCAGGAACAGGGCATCCCGGCCGAGATGGAATGGGACAGCGCGGACGCGGCCTGCCTGCACGCCGTGGCCTACAACCGCCTGGGCCGCCCCCTGGGCACAGGCCGCCTGCTGGAGCATGTGCCGGGTGTGGCCAAGATCGGCCGCATGGCAGTCTCGGCCAGCCTGCGCGGCAGTCGCGTGGGCCGTGAGCTGCTGGAGGCCCTGATGCGCGCCGCCCGCGAGCGCGGCGAGCGCGAGGTGCTGCTGCATGCCCAGCTCTCGGCCGAGGGCTTCTACACCCGGGCCGGCTTCCAGCGCCGCGGCCCGGTGTTCGAGGAGGCCGGCATCGGCCATGTGGAGATGGTGCGCGCCCTCTGAGCCGCGCGGAGCGGGCTCAGCCGATCAGGGGCTCGAAGGCCTCGCGGTGGCGCAGGCCCTGCACAAAGGGGCCCATGGCCGCCGCCACCGCGGGCTCAAGACCCGCCTGGGCGGCCGGGTAGACCTCCATCCAGGTCTGCAGGCTGGGGTCGGGATCGCGGCGCTGCAGCAGGCGCAGGGGCTGGCCCGCCCGGGCGGCCTCGAAGGCAGCCCGAGCCGCCGCCACCTGGTCGGCGCGCACCCGGTAGTAGACGAAGAGCTCGGTGCGGTGCGTCGCGCTCACTGCGGCTCGCCCACGCTGTAGGGCAGGGGCTCGGGCCGCAGCGCCGCGCCCTCGGCCGCGCCCAGGTGCAGGCTGCCGCCTTCCAGCGCCGCCAGCTTGACCTCGGCCAGCAGCAGGCTGCGCCCCTCGCGGCGTGCCACCGCCGCCACCAGGCCCGCGGGTTGGCTGGGATCGGCGCTGTGGAAGAGCTCCTGGCCGATCTGCGCCTCGCCCTCGCTGCTGAACAGGAAGGTGCGGCGCTTGACCGTGCCGCGGTACTGGCTGCGGGCCACGATCTCCTGGCCGGGGTAGCAGCCCTTCTGGAAATTCACACCGCCCAGCAGCTCCAGATTCAGCATCTGGGGCACGAACTGCTCCACCGTGGGCTGGCGCACCCAGGCCAGGCCGGACTGCACCTCCAGCCAGGCCCAGTCCTGCGCCGCCAGGGCGGGCAGGGCGGGGGCCTCGGCCTCGGCCTCGGCGGCCTGGATCAGCAGGAAGCGCGGCGTGCCGGCGTCGGGCAGGCGCAGCACCCAGGCGGCCTTGCCGCGGCGGCTCACGCCCCAGACCTCGGCCGGCGCTTCGGCGCCCAGCCAGGTCCGCGCCGTCTCGCCCGCCAGGCCCCAGACCGCCAGCTGGGCGCTGGCATCGCTGAGCTTGCACTTTGCGCGCAGCACAAACATGGACAGGCGCTTGAGCGTGGCCGGCAGCAGCTCGGCCGGCAGGGGCAGCAGCAGCTCCTCGGGCCCGGTCTTGATCGCCAGCATCAGGGCCAGCAGCCGGCCCTTGGGCGAGCAGTAGCCGGCCAGGCGGCCCTGGGCGGGCGTCTGCAGCACGGTGTCCTGGGTCAGCTGGCCATGCAGGAACTTGGCCGCTTCCTCGCCCTGGGCGCGCATCACGCCCCAGTCGGCCAGGCGCAGGGCGCCGCCGGTGGTTTGAAATTCTGGGGTGGGGGAGATCTCACTCATGCCCCGATTATCATCAGCGCCCGCATCACCTAGAGGGCCTCGGGTCTTGTCTCGCAGAACAACAAAGCATGGGAAGCGCCACGCAGGCCGCCGCCAGGGCGGTCGCCTGCTGGGCTGGTTGGCCGGCCTGCTGGCCCTGGGCGTGCTGGCCGCGGCCGCCCTTGCTGGCGGGGCCTGGTGGTGGTTGCAGCAGCCCCTGAGCCTGGCCCAGGCCTCGGTGGAGCTGTCCATCGAGCCCGGCACCTCGCCCCAGCAGGTGGCCCAGGGCTGGGTGGGCGCGGGCGTGCAGACCGATGCGCGCCTGCTCTACCAGTGGTTCCGCTGGTCGGGCCAGGCGCGCCAGATCCGCGCCGGCAGCTACGAGGTGCACCAGGGCATCACGCCGCGCCAGCTGCTGGACAAGATGGTCAAGGGCGAGGAGGTGCTGGAGGTCGTGCGCCTGATCGAGGGCTGGAACATCCGCCAGTTCCGCGCCGCCCTGGCCAAGGCGCCCAACCTCAAGCCCGGCACCGCAGGCCTGAGTGAATCCGAGCTGATGGCAGCCCTGGGCAGCCCCGGCTGGCCGGCCGAGGGCGCCTTTTTTCCCGACACCTATGCCTACAGCCGCGGCGTGAGCGATCTCACCGTGATGAAGCGCGCCCATGCCGCCATGCAGCGCCGCCTGGAGAGCGCCTGGGCCGGCCGCGCAGAAGGCCTGCCGCTCAAGAGCCCGGCCGAGGCCCTGATCCTGGCCTCCATCGTGGAGAAGGAAACCGGCGCCCCGGCCGACCGGGGCCTGGTGGCCGCGGTCTTCATCAACCGGCTCAAGATCGGCATGCCGCTGCAGACCGACCCCACCGTGATCTACGGCCTGGGCGAGGGCTTCGACGGCAATCTGCGCAAGCGCGATCTGCAGACCGACACGCCCTACAACACCTACACCCGCGGCGGCCTGCCGCCCACGCCCATCGCCATGCCGGGCCTGGCCTCGCTGCAGGCCACCCTGCACCCGGCGCCCAGCCGCGCGCTGTACTTCGTCGCCCGCGGCGACGGCAGCAGCGAATTCAGTGAAGACCTGGCCGCGCATAATCGCGCCGTCAACAAATACCAGCGCGGCCAGAAGTAGCCGTCGCCCATCCTTCCGTGAGCAGCAGCAGCGCCCGTTTCATCAGCTTCGAAGGCATCGACGGTGCCGGCAAGTCCACCCATCTCGAGGCGGTAAGCGCGCGCCTGCGCGAGCGCGGCGCCACGGTGCTCAACACCCGCGAGCCCGGCGGCACGCCCCTGGCCGAAACCCTGCGCGGCCTCTTTCTGCACGAGGGCATGGACCATCTGACCGAGGCACTGCTGGTCTTCGCCGGCCGGCGCGACCATCTGGTCAAGGTCATCGAACCGGCCCTGGCTGCGGGAAAGACCGTGGTCTGCGACCGTTTTGCCGATGCCAGCTTTGCCTACCAGGGCCATGGCCGCGGCATGGACCTGCAGGTGCTGGCCACGCTGGAGCAGTGGGTGCTGCAGGGCCGCCAGCCCGACCTGACCCTGTGGTTCGATCTGCCCGCCGAGCAGGCCGCCCAGCGCCGCGCCGCGGCCCGCGAGGCCGACCGCTTCGAGCAGCAGGACCTGGACTTCTTCAACCGCGTGCGCGCCGGTTATGCCGCGCGCGCCGCCGCCGCGCCGCAGCGCTTTGTGTGCATCGACGCCAGCGGCGATATCGCCAGCGTGGCGGCCCAGGTGGCCGCGGCCCTGGACGCGCGGGGCTGGTGATGGACGCGCTCGATCTGCCCTGGCTGGCCCAGCCCCTGGCCCAGGCCCTGGCGCATGCGCGCTCGCACGCCCTGCTGGTGCAGGGGCCGGCCGGCGTGGGCCAGTTCGACCTGGCCCTGCTGCTGGCCCAGGCCTGGCTCTGCGAGGCCGCGCCCGAGGCCCGCCCGGCCGACGGCCGCGCCTGCGGCCACTGCGGCAGCTGCAAGCTCTTCCAGTCGCGCACCCACCCCGACTTCCAGATCCTGCTGCCCGACGCGCTGCGCGAGCCCCTGGGCTGGGCCGCCGAAGAAGCCGAGGGCAAGGAAGGCAAGGAGAGCAAGAGCAAGCCCAGCCGCGAGATCAAGATCGATGCGGTGCGCGCCATGCTGGGCTTTACCCAGACCACGCCGGCCCGCGGCCGTGCCAAGGTGGTGGTGGTCTACCCGGCCGAGGCCCTGAACACCGTGGCCGCCAATGCCCTGCTCAAGACCCTGGAGGAGCCGGCCGGTGCGCTGCGCTTTGCCCTGGCCAGCATGGCGCCCCAGGCCCTGCTGCCCACCATACGCAGCCGTTGCCAGCCCGTGCCCCTGGGCCTGCCGGACGCGGCTCAGGCCCGCGACTGGCTGGCCGCCCGCGGCGTGGAACAGCCCGAGGTGCTGCTGGCGGCTGCCGGCGGTCGCCCCCAGCAGGCCCTGGATTGGGCGCAGGACGGGCTCAAGGCCGCGACCTGGCTGGCCCTGCCAGGCCGGCTGGCGCGCGGCGAGGTGGCGGCCATTGCCGACTGGCCCGTGCCCCGCGCCATCGACGCCCTGCAACGCCTGGCCCACGATCTGCTGTGCCTGGCCCATGGCGCCGCGCCGCGCTTCTTCCCGGCAAGCAGCCTGCCCAAGAACCCGGTGGCCAGCGCCGTGACGGCCTGGAGCCGGGTGCTGCAGCAGGCCGCCCGCCATGCCGAGCACCCGCTCAATGCCGGCCTGCTGCTGGAGTCGCTGCTGCTGCAGGGCCAGGCGGCCCTGCATCCGGCCCGGCCCGCTGCGCGGGGCGGATGAGGGCGTGTCCGCCGCAGGGGATGCGACATATGTCGCGGGACGCTTGTCGGGCATTCGCTAAACTCGTGCCTCTATGAGTGAGCTGCCCGCCAAACCCCAAGCCGCTGCCCTGGCCGCGGCCGGTGCCCGTCCCAGCGTGATCCAGCTGGTGTTCCGGGAGAAGGGCGCGCTCTATGCGGCCTACATCCCCATGTTCTCGGACGGCGGCCTCTTCGTGCCCACCAACCGCGAGTACCGCCTGGGCGAAGACATCTACCTGCTGCTCTCCCTGCCCGATGATCCGCAGCGCTATCCGGTGGCCGGCAAGGTGGGCTGGATCACCCCGGCCAATGCCTCGGGCGGCCGCACCCAGGGCGTGGGCGTGCGCTTCCCCGGCGACGAGAAGCACCGCCTCATCAAGCTCAAGATCGAGGAGATGCTGGGCACCATGATCTCCTCGGCCAAGCCCACCCAAACCATTTGAGGCCGGCCGCGTCGGGCTTCGCGTCCGACGTGTGGCGGCTGTCTGCAGTGCCATGTTCATCGACTCCCATTGCCATCTGAGCTTTCCCGAGCTCAGCGCCCAGCTTCCCGAACTGCTCGCCGCCATGCAGGCGGCGCGCGTGGAGCAGGCCATCTGCATCTGCACCACCATGGAGGAGTTCCCCCAGGTGCGGGCCCTGGCCGCGGCCCATGAGCCGCTCTGGGCCACCGTGGGCGTGCACCCGGACAACGAGGATGTGCACGAGCCCAGCGTCGAGGAGCTGCTGGCCGGCGCTCAGGATCCCAAGGTTGTGGCCATCGGCGAGACCGGCCTGGACTACTACCGCCTGAACGGCCGCAGCGTGGCCGATATGGAGTGGCAGCGCGAGCGCTTTCGCACCCATATCCGCGCGGCCCAGCGCTGCGACAAGCCCCTGGTGGTGCACACCCGCAGCGCCAGCGAAGACACGCTGCGCCTGCTGCGCGAGGAGAAGGCCGGCGGCGACCGCGTGGGCGTCTTCCACTGCTTCACCGAGACGGCCGAGGTGGCCCGCGCCGCGGTGGATCTGGGCTTTCACATCTCCTTCTCGGGCATCCTGACCTTCAAGAACGCGGCCGATCTGCGCGAGGTGGCCAAGGCCCTGCCGCTGGACCGCATCCTGATCGAGACCGACAGCCCCTATCTGGCGCCCGTGCCCTACCGCGGCAAGCTCAACCAGCCCGCCTATGTGCCCCATGTGGCGGCCCAGATCGCCGAGCTGCGCGGCCTGAGCGTGGAAGCCGTGGCCGAGGCCACCAGCGCCAACAGCCGCCGGCTCTTCGGCCTGCGCTGAAGGGCAGGGCGCCATGCGGATCAAGCCCTTGAGCCGGCGCGGTCTTCTGGCCCTGAGCCTGGCCTTGGCCGCCGGCCTGAGTCCGGCACGGGCCGACTCGATCAATGACGATCTGATCTGGGCCGCGCGCCGCGACGACGGCCACCGCCTGATGACCCTGCTGCTGCGCGGGGCCGACCCCAATGCCCGCGACGAACGCGGCCAGACCGCCCTGCTGATCGCGCTCAAGGAAGAGTCCGAGAAGGCGCTCAAGAGCCTGATGGCCCACCCGGGGCTGGATGTGAACCTGGCCAACCCAGCCGGCGAGACCCCGCTGATGCTGGCCGCCCTGCGCGGCCGCCTGGACTGGGCCCAGGCCCTGCTCAAGCGCGGCGCCGCCGTCAACCGCCCGGGCTGGACCCCGCTGCACTACGCCTGCAGCGGTCCCGACGAGGGCCTGGTGGACTGGCTGCTGCTGCAGGGCGCCGAGATCGACGCGCGCTCGCCCAATGGCAGCACGCCCCTGATGCTGGCCGCCGGCTATGGCGGCATCAGCAGCGCCGAGCGCCTGCTCAAGGCGGGGGCCGACGCGCGGCTGCGCAATGAGCAGGGCCAGACCGCGGCCGACTTCGCCGAGCGCGCCGGCCGCGACCGCCTGGCCCGCCAGCTGCGTGCCGCGGCTGACAAGCCCTAGGAAGAAATCCGACACGCGCTTTGGGACCGGGCCGACTGGGCCGCCCGGGCAGGTCTGCCTACAGTGGAGTCCAAGCACAAGGAGTCCACCACCATGCGTCTGCACACCCAGCTCACCCCGCATCCCTTCGCCATGCTGCTCGATCCCGAGCAGGTCAGCCAGGCCGTGGAACGCTCCGAGCGCCTCAAGCGCCTGCACAGCCGGGTCTATCGCCCGCTGGACAAACCCCTGATCCCCAAGGCGATTGCCGGCGCGGCCGACTTCGACCGCCTGGTCGACAACAGCGCGGACGAAGATTCCGAGGACTGAGTCCCCGCGCCGGGGCTGGAACCCGGCTTGGCGCGACAATGGCGGCCCCATGCCCGCCATGCGCCTGAGAACCAAGATCCTTCTGCTCGCCATCCTGCCGCTGCTGGCCTCCCTGGTGCTGATCGCGCTGGCGGTGCGCCAGCAGGAGCAAGACCTGGCCCGCCGCGAGCACGCTCTGGTGGAGCGCGCCTATATGGACGCCCGCCGCGCCGAGCTGCGCAACTATGTGGCCCTGGCGGCCAGCACCATCCAGCCGCTCTACGAAGCCAGCGCCGGCCAGGCCGATGAGGGCGCCGCGCGCGCTCAGGCGCTCAAGCTGCTGGCGGCCCAGGACTACGGCACCGACGGCTATTTCTTCGTCTACGACCTGCAGGGCCGGGTGCTGATGCACTCGCGCCAGCCCGAGCTGCTGGGCCGCAATCTCTGGGAGCTGCGCGACCCCGGCGGCCGCCCCACCATCCAGCAGCTGATCGCCAAGGCGCGCGCCGGCGGCGGCTATGTGGACTATCTCTGGCGCAAGCCCTCCAGCGGCCAGATCGCGCCCAAGCTGGGCTATGTGATCGCGCTGGAGCGCTGGAACTGGATGCTGGGTACCGGCCTCTATCTGGACGGCATCCAGACCACCATGGCCGAGCTGGAGCGCGAGGCCAGCCGGAATATCGAGACCACCCTGGTCTGGATCGCCGGCATCGCGGTCTTCGGCATCGCCCTGATCAGCGCCTCGGGCCTGGCCCTGAACCTCAGCGAGCAGCGCGTGGCCGAGACCAAGCTGCGCCTGCTGGCGCGCCAGGTGCAGCAGTCGCAGGAGGAGGAGCGCGCCCATCTGGCGCGCGAGCTGCACGACGGCATCAGCCAGACCCTGGTCTCCACCAAGCTGCTGGTGGAAACCGCGGCCGAGGCCCAGGGCGAGGCCCCGGAGCAGGCGCGCGCGCGTGGCCTGCTGGCGCGGGCACTGGAGCGCATCAACAGCAGCCTCACCGAGATCCGCCGCATCTCCCACCGCCTGCGCCCGGCCCTGCTGGACACCCTGGGCCTGCCCGCCGCGCTGGAGCATCTGGGCCATGAGTTCGAGGAGGCGGGTGCGCCGGCCTGCCTGGTGCAGATCGAGGGCGAGGCCCGCGAGCTGCCGGCCGAGATCAAGACGGCCTTCTTCCGTGTGGCCCAGGAGGGTCTGACCAATGCGGCCAAGCACGCCGGCGCCGCCCAGGTGGGCCTGCTGCTGAGCTTCGAGCCGGACGGCGGCCTGCTGATGCAGATCCAGGACGATGGCCGTGGCTTCGACACCGAGGCCGTGAACCAGCACCCGGAGCAGGGCATAGGCCTGCGCAATATGCGCGAGCGCCTGGCCGCCATCGGCGGGCAGTTGGAGGTGCACTCGGCGCCGGGGCAGGGCACGCGCATCCGGGCGCAGCTGGAGGGTCTGGCATGAGCCCGCCCATCCGCATCCTGCTGGTGGACGATCACCCCATGGTGCGCGAGGGCCTGGCCGCGCGCCTGTCCAGCGTGGCCGGGCTCAGCGTGGTGGCCGAAGCCGGCGATGCCGAGGAGGCGCGCCACCAGCTGCTGGCCAGCGCGCCCGATGTGGCCCTGCTGGACGTGGGGCTCAAGCACAGCAATGGCATCGCCCTGGCCGAGGAACTGCTGCAGCTGCGGCCCGAGCTGCGGGTGCTGATGTTCAGCATGTACGACAACCCCGAGTATGTGCAGCGCGCCCTGCAGGCCGGGGCGCGCGGCTATGTGCTCAAGGACGCGCCGGCCAGCGAGATCGTGGCCGCCATCGAGGCCGTCGCCGCGGGCGGCACCTTCCTGAGCCCGGCTGTGTCGCGGCGCCTCTTCCGCAACCAGGCGCCCAAGCCCGTGCTCTCGCTGCGCGAGGGCGAGATCCTCGCGGCCCTGGCGCGTGGCGAGTCGAGCAAGCAGATCGCCAACAGCCTCTCCTTGAGCGTGCGCACCGTGGAGGCCCATCGCCAGAACATCAAGCGCAAGCTGGGTCTGGCCGGCCAGGCCGAGCTGATCAAGTACGCCGTGGAGCATGCCCGCGATCTGGGCCAGGGCTGAGCTGCCGACCACAGCCTAGGGTTGACCCTTAGGTGATCCCGCGCACCCGGACGCGCGGTCTCACAGATGCGCTGACCCGACCGAGCGGTCGACACTGCCGCCTGCACAGCGGCCCACAAGCCTGGGCCGCGGCATGGTCGCCATGCGCACCCCCGAAGCTGTCGCCACGCGGCAGGTCTCCCCCCGCTGGGGATGAGACAACTTGGGGCGGCCCGGCGTTTTCTCTTGAGGAGACAAACCGATGTCTGGAATGGGTCGCCACCTCGCGTGGTTCTTTGTGGCTTTGCTGGGCGCTTTTGCGCTGGCAGCCGTGGCGCTGGGGCGGGGTGAAGCCGTCAGCGCCCTGTGGGTGGTCGTGGCGGCCGTCTGCGTCTACCTGATCGCCTACCGCTACTACAGCCTCTTCCTGGCCACCAAGGTCTTCGGCCTGGACGGCAAGCGCATGACGCCGGCCTGGCGGCACAACGATGGTCTGGACTATGTGCCGACCAACAAGTACGTGCTCTACGGCCACCACTTCGCCGCCATTGCCGGCGCCGGCCCCCTGGTGGGCCCGGTGCTGGCCGCGCAGATGGGCTATCTGCCCGGCCTGCTGTGGATCCTGGCCGGCGTGGTGTTTGCCGGCGCGGTGCAGGACTTCATCGTGCTCTTCATCTCCACGCGCCGCGATGGCCGCTCGCTGGGGGATCTGGTCAAGCAGGAGCTGGGCACGGTGCCGGGCGTGATCGCGCTGTTCGGCGCCTTCATGATCATGATCATCATCCTGGCCGTGCTGGCCCTGATCGTGGTGAAGGCCCTGGCCGAATCGCCCTGGGGCACCTTCACGGTGGCCGCGACCATTCCCGTGGCCCTGTTCATGGGCATCTACACCCGCTATATCCGTCCGGGCCGCATCGGCGAGGTCTCCCTGATCGGCTTCGTGCTCCTGATGCTGGCCATCCTGGGCGGCCAGTGGGTGCATGAAAGCCCCACCTGGGCGCCGCTCTTCACCTATGACGGCAAGGCCCTGACCTGGATGCTGATCGGCTACGGCTTCGTGGCCGCCTCCATCCCCGTGTGGCTGCTGCTGGCGCCGCGCGACTACCTCTCGACCTTCCTGAAGATCGGCACCATCGTGGCCCTGGCCATCGGCATTGTCGTCGTGGCCCCACCGCTGCAGATGCCGGCCATCACGCAGTTCGCCGCGGGCAGCGGCCCGGTCTGGTCGGGCAATCTTTTCCCCTTCCTCTTCATCACCATCGCCTGCGGCGCCGTCTCGGGTTTCCACGCGCTGATCAGCTCGGGCACCACGCCCAAGATGCTGGACAACGAGGTCAACGCCCGCTTCATCGGCTACGGCGGCATGCTGGCCGAGAGCTTTGTGGCCGTGATGGCCCTGGTGGCCGCCTCGTGCATCGAGCCAGGCATCTACTTCGCGATGAACAGCCCGGCCGCCCTGGTGGGCAAGACCCCCGAGACCGTGGCCGCCACGCTCTCCACCTGGGGCTTTGTGATCACGCCCGAGATGCTGGTGCAGACCGCCAAGGACGTGGGCGAGCACACCATCCTGGCCCGCGCGGGCGGTGCGCCGACCCTGGCCGTGGGCATGGCCCACATCCTGCACCAGGTGGTGGGCGGCAAGGCCATGATGGCCTTCTGGTACCACTTCGCCATCCTCTTTGAGGCGCTCTTCATCCTGACCGCCGTGGACGCGGGCACCCGTGCCGGCCGCTTCATGCTGCAGGACCTGCTGGGCACCTTTGTGCCGGCGCTCAAGAAGACCGAGTCCCTGCCGGCCAATCTGATCGCCACCGCCCTGTGCGTCGCGGCCTGGGGCTACTTCCTCTACCAGGGCGTGGTCGATCCGCTGGGCGGCATCAACACCTTGTGGCCGCTGTTCGGCATCGCCAACCAGATGCTGGCCGCCGTGGCCCTGATGCTGGGCACCGTGGTGCTGTTCAAGATGAAGAAGGACCGCTACGCCTGGGTCACCATCGTGCCCGCGGCCTGGCTGCTGGCCTGCACCATGACGGCCGGCTTCCTGAAGATCTTCTCCAGCGACCCCAAGGTCGGCTTCCTGGCCCATGCCCAGAAGTACAGCGACGCGCTGGCCGCCGGCCAGGTGCTGGCCCCGGCCAAGAGCCTGGACGCCATGCAGCGCGTGATCTTCAACGACCGCCTGGACGCCGTGCTCTGCGGCCTCTTCATGTTCGTGGTGATCAGCGTGCTGGTCTACAGCATCAAGTCGGTGCTGGCGGCCCGCGCCGCGGGCAAGCCCACGGTGCAGGAAACGCCCTTCCAGCCCCTGCCCGCGGGAGCCGGTGGTGATTGATCAGGCCGGCGCCAAGCTGGCCGACCTGGCCGCCGATGTGGGCCGGGCCGGCCGCTACATGGCTCAGAGCTTTCGCCTGATGGTGGGCGTGCCCGACTACGGCAGCTATGTGGCCCATATGCAGGCCACCCACCCGGACCAGGCGCCCATGAGCTACGAAGACTTCTTTCGCGAGCGCCAGGCCGCGCGCTACGGCGCGCGCATGGGACGCTGCTGCTGAAACCCCGGCCGCTGCACGCGGCCAGGTCCGCGGCCCTCAGGTTTCAGGAAAGCGCCGGGCCCAGAGCCCGGCCAGGCGCGGCTCGGCATCCACCCGGCGGATCACCGCCGCCATGCCCGGCGCCTCGCCCGTGAAACGCTCGCGCCAGGGGCCGAAGCGCGAAACCACGGCCACATAGAGGTCCAGCACGCTCAGATCCTCGCCCAGCAGATAGCGCCCGGGCCGGATCTGCGCCTCCATGCTGCGCCAGCAGAAGGCGATGCGCTCATGCACCGCCTGCACTACGGCCTCACGTGCCGCGGGCGGCGCGCCGATGCGACTCACATCGGGCTTGATCCAGTGCAGGGCGTAGATCGCCGAGGACACGAAGAACATCCAGCGCAGAAAGGCGCCGCGCGCCGGATCGGCCAGCCCCGGCGCCAGCCGCGCCTCCGGGTGCTGCTCGGCCAGATGGATCAGGATGGCCGCGCTCTCAGTGAGCAACTCGCCGCCGGGCAGGACCAGGGTGGGGATCTGGCGCAGGGCATTGTGGGCACCCACGCGCTCGCGCGCCGCCTTGGACTGCCAGGTGGCGGCCTCGATCAGTCGATAGGGCTGGCCCAGCAGGGTCAGCACGGCCTCCACCGCGACCGCGCCGGAGTGCGGGGCGCCGTAGAGCAGGTATTCCTCAGGGTGGACATTCATGGCGTGAGTCTCTTGCGGCCGGCATGCTTGAGGATGAGCCTGCCTGCCGCGAACATCACAGGCAGGCTGGCCAGCACCAGCAGGGCCATCAGGGGCGCGGCCCAGCGCAGGGTGGCGGCCTGCACAAAGCCCTTGGCCAGGGCCCGGCGCAGAAAGAACAGGCCCAGGGGCAGGTTGAGCAGCAGGGCCGTGGCCGTGCCCGGCAGGTAACGGCGCAGCAGCAGTGTGCCAAGGCCGTGGGGCAGGAGCACATTGACCAGCATGGCGAAGACGCAGCCGGCATAGGCGTAGGCCCAGGCCGAGCCCGCGCCGGCTCGCAGCGCCTGCCAGGTCAGGCCCAGCAGCAGCAGCGAGAAGATCAGGGCCGCCAGGGCGAACTCGCGCGGTGCGGCTCGCGCACGCCAGGGCCCCAGTCGCAGCGGCCTGCGCGGCAGCAGCAGGGCTTCCTCGGCGTTGTGCAGCAGCACGCCCAGCGTGAACAGCCAGGCCAGGGTCTCCAGCGACATCACTCCCTCTTGACGGACAAAGCCGACCGGCTGCCATTGCATTCCAGGGCGACTCGGCCGTCAAGGCGGCGCTTGCTCAGAGCAGGCTCACCCCGGGCAGATTGATCAGCGAGGTCTCGCGCATCAGGCGCACGAAATCGGCCAGAAAAGGCTTGCCCGCCAGGCGCTGGCTGCTCACGGCATAGAGCCTGCCGGTGAGCCCGGCTTCGCCGATGCGCTGCTGCGCCACATAGCCGCGCGCCAGGTACTGCTCCGCGGCCCACAGGGGCAGGGCGGCCAGGCCGCGGCCGCTGGCCACCAGCTGCAGCATGGCCACGGTCAGCTCGGTGCTGCGCCGCGCGGCCGGGTTCACGCCCGCGGGCTGCAGCACTCGGCGCACCAGGTCCAGCATTTCATCCGGCACCGGGTAGGTGATCAGGGTCTGGTCGGCGAAGTCCTGGGCCTCCAGCCAGGGCTTGTCCAGCAAGACATGACCCTTGGGCAGCAGGGCCACGATCTCGAAGGCGAAGAGCGGGTGCACGGCCACCTCGCGCTCCTCGGCATCCACCTCGGACACGATGGCCAGCTCGGCCCGGTCCTGGTGCAGCAGGCCCACCGGGTCGGCATGAAAGCCCGAGACGATGTCCAGCTCCACCTCGGGCCAGCGGGCGCGGAAGGCGTCCATGGCCGGCATCAGCCAGTCAAAGCAGGTGTGGCATTCCACGGCAATGCGCAGCTGGCCGGCCGAGCCCGCCACCAGGCGGCCCACATCGCGCTCGGCTTCCTCCACCTGGGGCAGCACCTGCTCGGCCAGGCGCAGCAGGCGCTGGCCGGCGGCGCCAAAAACCACCGGGCTGGACTTGCGCTCGAAGAGGCTGGCGCCGTAATGCGCCTCCAGGGCCTTGAGCTGATGGGAGAGGGCGGACTGGGTGAGATTGAGCAGCTGGGCCGCCCGCGAAAGATTGCCGGCTTCGCGCAAGGCCAGCAGGGTTTTCAGATGGCGCAGCTCCAGCGGGGATTGCATGAGTGAAATTCAGTGTGAACCCAAAAACGTTTCGTTTGAATCATAGAGGCGAAGGCGGGATCATGGCGAATCGTTTTCATCGTCATCACGTTTTTCCATGATCAAGACTCATGTTCTGGGCTTTCCCCGCATCGGCGCGCAGCGCGAACTGAAAACCGCCCTGGAGCGCCACTGGCGCGGCGAGATCGATGCCGCGGCCCTGGAGCAGGTGGGCCGCAGCCTGCGGGAGCGCCACTGGCGTCTGCAGCTCGAAGCCGGGCTGGGCTTTGTCACCGTGGGCGATTTCGCCTTCTACGACCAGGTGGCCAATCTGATCCAGCTCTTCGGCTGCGAGCCCGCGCGCTTCGGCTTCAGCGGCGAGGAGCCGGCCTTGGCCCGCTACTTCGCCATGGCCCGCGGCACGCCCGCCCGACCTGAGCAGCCGCGCGGCCAGCCGGCGCTGGAGATGACCAAGTGGTTCGACACCAACTACCACTATCTGGTGCCCGAGTTCGACGCCGCCACCCGCTTCAGCCTGCAGCCCGAGCGCCTGCTGGCCGAGCTGGACGAGGCCCTGGCCCTGCCGGCCACGCCCAAGGTGGCCCTGCTGGGGCCGGTGAGTTTTCTGCACCTGGGCAAGAGCCACCAGGCCGGCTTCGACCGACTGAGCCTGCTGCCCGAGCTGCTCAAGGCCTATGCCGCCCTGCTGGACAAGCTGGCCGCGCGCGGCGTGTCCTGGGTGCAGCTGGACGAGCCCATCCTCGGCCTGGAGCTCGCCGAGCCCTGGCGCGCCGCGCTGCGCCAGGCCTATGAGCAACTGGCCCGCGGCGAGCAACAGATCCTGCTGACCAGCTACTTCGGCCCCCTGGGCGAGAACCTGGAACTGGCCTGCAGCCTGCCGGTGGCGGGCCTGCATCTGGACGCGGTGCGCGGTGGCGCGGAGCTGGAGCAGGCGGCCCGCGCGCTGCCTGCCGAGCGCGAGCTCTCGGTGGGCATCATCGACGGCCGCAATATCTGGCGCGCCGATCTGGACGCGGCGCTGCAGCGCCTGCGCACGCTGCGGGCCCTGCGTGGCGGCCGGCTCTGGGTGGCCGCCTCCTGCTCCCTGCTGCATGTGCCCTACCGCCTGCGCGAGGACACCGGCCTGGACGTCGAGCTTCGCAGCTGGCTCAGCGGCGCCGAGGAAAAACTGGCCGAGCTGCGCCTGCTGGAGCGCGCCTTGTGGGCGGATGAAGCCGGCCCGCAGGCCGCAGCAGACGCCACGCTGGCCCAGGCCCTGGCCGAGAACCGCGCCGCCCTGGCCAGCCGCCGCGACAGCCCACGCGTGCGCCGGCCCTCGGTGGCCGCCCGCCTGGCCCTGCTGGGCACGGACGCCGACCGCCGCGCCTCACCCTTTGCCCAGCGCCGCCCGCTGCAGCGCCAGCGCCTCGCCTTGCCGGCCTTCCCGACCACCACCATCGGCTCCTTCCCGCAGACGGTCGAGATCCGCGCCGCCCGCGCCGCCTACAAGCGCGGCGAGCTGCCCGAGGCCGAGTACCGCGCCGCCATGCAGCGCGAGATCGCCCTGGCCGTGCGCAAGCAGGAGGAACTGGGCTTGGACGTGCTGGTGCACGGCGAGGCCGAGCGCAATGACATGGTCGAGTACTTTGGCGAGCAGCTGCAGGGCTATGCCTTCAGCGCCCAAGGCTGGGTGCAGTCCTATGGCTCGCGCTGCGTGAAGCCGCCCATTCTCTTCGGCGATGTGGCCCGTCCCCAGCCCATGACGGTGGACTGGACGCTTTACGCGCAAAGCCTGACCCCGCGCCCCATGAAGGGCATGCTCACCGGGCCCATCACCATGCTGCAATGGTCCTTCGTGCGCGACGACCAGCCGCGCGCCGACACCGCCCTGCAGCTGGCCCTGGCCATCCGTGACGAGGTGGCCGATCTGGAAGCGGCCGGCATTGCCGTGATCCAGATCGACGAGCCCGCGCTGCGCGAAGGCCTGCCGCTGCGCCAGCGCGACTGGGCCGACTACCTGGCCTGGGCCACACGCGCCTTCCGCATCAGCGCCGGCGTGGCGGCGGACCGCACCCAGATCCACACCCATATGTGCTACGCCGAGTTCAACGACATCCTGCCCGAGATCGCGGCCCTGGATGCGGATGTGATCACCATCGAGACCAGCCGCTCCGGCATGGAGCTGCTGCGCGGCTTTGGCGACTTCCGCTATCCCAACGAGATCGGCCCAGGCGTCTACGACATCCATTCCCCCCGCGTACCGGCCCGCGAGGAAATGCTGCGCCTGCTGCGCAAGGCGGCCGAGGTGATCCCGGCCGACCAGCTCTGGGTCAATCCCGACTGCGGCCTCAAGACCCGCGCCTGGCCCGAGACCGAGGCCGCGCTGCGGCATATGGTGGAGGCCGCGCGCGAGCTGCGCACCGAAGCGACCGAGCTCGGTGCCGGCGCAGCCTGAGTTGGCCGGCCTGGAGGCGGTACGCATCCGTCAAGAAGGAAAGGCCGACTCTCCTTGTGCCCGGCTGGCCCACGCCCTGCATCACAATGCGCGGGCGCCCACGTTCTCATAACAAAAAATCGTGACAGCCGAATGAAACAACAACGAGGAGATTCGACCATGGTCCAACGCCGACAATTCCTTCTGCCGCTGCTGGCGGCCCCTGTGCTGCTGGCACCCGTCCTGGCTCAAGCCCAGGACGGCAGCTATCCCAGCAAGCCGATCAAGCTGCTGGTTGGTTTCCCGCCCGGCGGCGGTATCGACTTCGCGGCCCGCAGCATCCAGCCCGCGCTGGAGAAGGCCCTGGGCCAGCCGGTGGTGATCGAGAACAAGCCTGGTGTGGGCGGCATGCTGGCCGCCACCGAGCTGTCGCGCCAGGCGCCGGACGGCTATACGCTGCTGCTGGCCAACACCGGGCCCTTTGCGATCGCGCCCTATCTGGGGTCGCCTCAGAAAACGGAAAATAAAGCACGCTAAGCCGGTTGCAGCGGTCGTAGCGGCCTGAACTTGCCCGCGCCGATCTTGGCGCTGCTGCGCCAGAGGTAATCGCCGGTGAGGTTGATGTGC
>Ga0233424_10000443_pt1 | contig 53067 bp, 51 predicted proteins | sample Watercolumn_Towu_FD_181011 | JGI IMG/M metagenome (GOLD analysis project Ga0233424, IMG submission 181011) | Freshwater microbial communities from Lake Towuti, South Sulawesi, Indonesia - Watercolumn_Towuti2014_125_MG | ecosystem: Environmental > Aquatic > Freshwater > Lake | place: Indonesia...
TAAAGAACGATGTAGTAAGAAGCTTCATTTGCTCTGGCCATCTCAGAAAAGAGCTACCAACATCGTAGCGTTCTAAAACAGTGAAATTAATCCCGACCTTCTTTAGTATTATTGATATGCCAACGCCGGCTGGCCCAACCTACATGGACTAATTTGGATATTGATAATCTACCAGGTGTTGATATTGTTGATGATATTCGATTCTTACACAAAATTCAAGATCAATCCTGTGACATAATTTATGCATCACATGTTTTAGAACATGTTGGAAGAAATGAGTTTGAATCTGTAATCAAGTTATGGAATAAGAAGCTGAAGCTAAAAGGCGTACTGAGACTTGCAGTTCCAGATTTTGAAAAAGCCACTGCATGGTATTTGCAAACAAAAAAAATTGCTGATATATTAGGACTTGTTAGCGGTGGACAAAAAAATGAATTCGACTTTCACAAAATGATTTTTGATAGAAAATTCTTAACTGATGTCTTACATAACTGTGGTTTTAGCGACGTACGTGAATGGGACTGGAGAAAAACCGAACATGCAAATTATGATGATTATAGCCAATCTTATTTCCCGCACATGGATAAAGAAAATGGACTTTTAGTTAGTCTTAATATTGAAGCAGTAAAAACTTCAGAACCTTCGTCAAAGAATCAGGAATTTGGAAGATCTCCTTGGGTCAAAAAGCTATAATAAGTTATAGAATAATTCAACGAGCTTTTCAACAGCATTTTTGTTAGTTAAATTTTTCAATGTGTAATCTTGCCCAAACTGAGCAATCTCTTTCCATTTAGTGTTATCAGGATCACCTAAAAAATCTTGAAATTTTTGCTTATAGTTTCTTTCATTTATGAAAATAGCTGTTTCATTGTCTTTGAATCCTAAATATTCACCATGATTAGTATTCGTAATCTCCATGAATGTTAAACAGCCTGCAGCTGGTATTTCCCAATACTTCTGAGTTGGATAATAAGTAGTAGCCGCAATGGCAGATCGATATTGAGAAAGATATTCTGGATAATTTAGATCAGGATATTTGCTACCCCTGATTCCCTTGTAGTCAACATAAGGAAGTTGATTACACTTGGTTCTTAGCTTGTAATAATACCATCCTGACTGTCTTGGTTTAATGATTGATCCCAATATTCTTGACTTTAAATTTAGTTTTCCTGTCGCACCAGAATTTAGAATTCGATTATTGATTCTTTCATCATATGGTTTGAGATTCCTGTATAAGTCTGGTTCTAAACCAAACAGTATAACCTCGTATCGAAATCTATCTGGATAAAACTTATAAAAATAATTTTTAGGAATCGTACCAAAATAACACGAAATTCCCCATTGTTCATGATATGATAATTGATCATATTTCATAGCATGGTGAGGATCGCCAGTTCTCGATACAACAGGAATGTCTAGTTTTTTAATTCCAAAAAGACTTTCTGGAGTTGCATCGGTTCTATTGTTTGCAAGTAAGATTATGTCGCACTTTCCTTTCAATTTGGATACATCAAATTCATTTTCGCATTGATAATATGACATTTCTAATCTTGGATGTTTATTTATCGAGCTTAAGAAAAAGTCCCTTGTATTTCTATCAAAATGAGTAGGGTTAAAAAAATTATAATTTTTTTTAAAAATTAAAGAAATTTTGATTTTTTCTTTCATATGATCCATTCACAGGACATGTACATATCTAATGATGTCTACAAGACCCAGTAATTTTGTGCACAAATACTCATCAGATAAGTTAATTAAAAAAGACATAATTTTTTTCCCTATGAATTCGTTTGAAAATTATAACCTGATTTTAATTAATCTAGATGGTCTTAGACGAGACAAATTAGATTTATCTCCAGTTCTAGCAAATATAAAAAAAACATGCTATTTTTTTAATAGAATGAATACTGTAGCTCCTTACACATTCGCATCGTTACATGCTATCTTCAGTGGTACTTATCCATCAAAAAATGGAGTTAATGGTTATTACAATATTCTCAAATTCAAAGATTCAGAAATGACAACTATAAGTTCTGTTTTACAACATGCAGGATATTACACGTGTTGTGATATAATTGATAAATCGGTCATACCAAGACAAGGTTTTGATGAATATAACATATTTGAAGAACAGTCAGTAAATTTTACTGAACGACATAGCTTACTATTAAAAAATCTAGCTAAAAAAAATAAGAAATTCTTTGTTTTTCTTCACTATACGGAAACCCACAAACAATTGGTAAGAAAAATTGTAGAAAAATATGATCCAAAATCAAACGATGATGCATATTTCAACTCACGCGAAGAAAATGAAAGAAGATATGAGTCTCACATACCTCTATGCGACGAATATCTAAAAACACTACTCAAAACATTGACTGAAACTGGTATTCTTGATAACACAATACTCTTGATATTTTCTGATCATGGTACAAGTCTTGGTGAAAAGAAAGGAGAAAAATTCTATGGAGTGTATGTCTACGATTACACCATTGAAGTCTTTACAATGTTAAAAATACCTCACATGACACCAAAAGTTATAGATACACAATGTAGAACTATCGATATATTTCCAACGCTTGTGGAAATTGCAGGTCTAGACGTCAACCAAATCAAACAAATTCAAGGGCAAAGCTTACTCAATCTAACTGAGGATCCTTCTCAACCAGACAGAGAAGTGTTTGTGGAAACTGGTGGTTTGTATGGATTCTGGCCATCTCCAAACAAACCAAATGTTTTTTGTATAAAAATTAATGATAAAAAATTAATCTATAATGACACACCTATGACTTGGGAATTTTATGATTTGAAGCAAGATCCATCGGAATTACAAAATATGTATGATGCAAATTCACCTCAGGTACAATTTCTAAAATCCAGACTCCTTCATTATTTGAAAGAAAATAAAATTCAAACTAATATTACTCCTTAATACCAAATGTATCTTGGAATCTATGTATTAATTTTTGATAAATTATCGATGCTACTTTCATGTTTCCCTCTATAGATAAATGCCCGCCATAGTCATTATTATCAGAATATAGTTGATCTATCTGTTCTTCATTAAGAAAATAATCAAGTATGTCGATAAGATAAATGCCAGTTATTCCTTGCAGCTCTTTGATGATATTTTTATAAAAATGATAGTTCTTTTTAACAAATAAGACATCGTCTTTTTGTGGTATGAACACAAATACTGGGATTGAATTTTCTTTATGCACATATTTCACATACTCTTCTACAAGTTTTTTTAATAACTGTACAGCATCTTTATCTGCATAAAGCTTAACCCTCCATTGTAAATTAATTCTCATCACGACTTGCATAGGCTTCCATTGTATTACCTGGTTACTTTTTTTAGATTTTTTTAATACGCTAATCATTAATATCCAAAATATGATTGAAAAATTTCGTGACATATTTCTAAATATTGAAATAGAATACGGAAATCGAATTTTCTCTTTTACAAATTTATTATTATAGAAATAATCCTGAACTTTGATATGTTCCAATGCATTTTCATAGTCAAGAAATTTATCTTTATTATTGATTGGATTTTCTACAAGAACTAATATGTCGTTTTTTAATTGAAAACGAGGTTTGAATCCAAAAGTATTGCCATATTCATAATAATGCTTCCAAATACTCAGAATGCGACTAATAGTATCTGGTACTACTGCCATAATAACAATTGGAGTTCTATTTTTTGTGTATTCACGTTTTAACCTAAGTAAAGCCTGATCCACGCCATAATTTCCAACACCGAAATTCTTAACATTGGTGTGAAGCATCTTAGAAAGAAAATGTTCCCATGTTTCACTATCGTTTACCTGTCTACAAAATGCAAATGAGTCTCCATAACAAGATATCTTTGATTCTAGTTCTTCAAAATCTGGATTATGTCTAGCTGCGTTTGAATTAGTATTCCATTTGGTCTGACCGTATTTACCATTCTCTAAATGCCACGTGTTGGGTTTTCTTACCCAACCAAGTTCTGGATCATAACCATGTTCAATGAATTTTCCTAATGCATCAGGCAGTATTTTTGGTTTTTCATCTCTTTCAATAATTAACCATTGAAATTTCTTATTAACATAGGTAACAATAACATATGTTGTTATCTCAACAAAAACACCAATCATAATAAACCAAATAAAAAACTCTAACATACTGATATGTAGAATATATTGCGAATATTTAAGGTACAAAAATTATTTTCTAGTTTAGGAAATCTGAATAATCTATTACATCTATAACTGATTTACATTTATGAATTTTGTGAGTGTATTATTCTGATACATTTTGTAATAGGTTTGATAATCCTCTATGCTATCAAGTTCTAGCCAACCATTACTGATTAAAATCCCTCTGAGTTTTATTTTTTCCTTTATCATACCTTGAAGCATATCTGTCATGTATGATTGTTCAAATCTAATTTTTGGATTTAACACATTACCCTTGATTGATTTATCTCTTGCATCTTTGTAAAACTGTTTCAAAATGTTCACCCCATTATTTTGAAATTTCATCAATCCTATGTACTGTCCTTGTATTTTATCGATGGTAGAAACTTTCTGTCCTATATTAGTGATGAAGCCATCACTATTCATCTCTAGACTTTCTGCGTCTTCTAATGGTTCACTAAACCTTGCGTCCCAATATCTCTTCCAATCTCTATCAACTATTATGGAACAATTATCTTTAGACTCAATTAATTTTTCTAAAACTTGTTTTTCAAAAATAATATCTCCATATGAAATTATTACTGAATCATCAAGTTCTTTAGCAGCGCAAAATAAGGTTTCGACCATGTTTGTAGTGTCATAATTAACATTTTTGTAATACCTCAAATTTGGCAAACTAATACTCTCAGATTTGTATCCGGTAACAACAACTAAATCATTGATATCACACTTATGAAATACAGAAATCTGGTGTTCTAAAATAGTCTTATCAAATAATTTTATCATACATTTAGGAACATCGTTTGTCAGAGGCCGTAGTCTTTTCCCTTCTCCCGCAGCGAGAATTATTGCCTTCATTTTGACCATAAAAGTTTATTCTGGAAAATATCAAGTAGAACAGATTCATACTTGAAATTCTTATCTCGTTCAGGATGCCACATGACTCCAATTATGGGTAGTTTTTTATGAAAATAGCCTTCAACTGTATTATCTTGATTTACCAAGGCAAATGGCAATAATCCTTCCCCTAGCATTGTAGGATTTATTATATTATTGTGATAAGAATTAACCTCAAAAGAATTAGTATCTAGTAATTCTCCAATTTTCTTATCTACTATTTGTATGGTGTGCGGTTTACCAACATGACTTGAAGTAGTATTAACTTTAATGGAGCCCCCAAAATAATTATTGAGTATTTGCATTCCGCGACATACTCCAAAAATCGGTAATTTTTTCTCGATACTGAAATCAATAATCTTTTTTTCTGTCTGATCTCGTTCAGGATAATCTCCAATATTGTCGCCTCCAGATAAAATAATACAATCTACCTGCATTTCTTCTAAGAATATCTTAACATCGTCAAGCATATTTGGAATTAAAACAGGTAATGCATCAATTTTTTTTAATAATCTTATCCAGTCTTGACTAATAGCATCTCTTTTTTCATCATATTTCTCTATATGATCAATTCTTAATGATATGCCAACACGACGTTTTTTATCTTGCAAAGTCATTCGTAAACAATCATGATAGATAATTAATCTTACTTGATATATCCTAATGTTTTGAGGATTTTCTTTTCTTCCATATGCTCATCAATTTTCTCATTCTGTAAAATTATGATTTGTTGATTGTGACAATCTAGATTAATCTTTTTTGAATTTGATAATTTTTCATATAATATTTCACCACAACCTATTGCAGCTGGTAAACCTACTTCAGCACATCTAATTGCCATATGAGATGCTATCCCTCCATATTTCGTAATTAAACCGGAAGGATTAGCAGTAAATATCCAATCGTAACCAGGATCCGCATTTTCAATTAGGACGATGTGCTTATCAATATCAATTGCATTATGGACATTTTCAAGTAATTTGAGATTTGCTGTAACTACATTAGTTGTAATAAAGTTTGGCTTTGAAATGTAATGTTGAATTATTTCAAAGTCATCCTCTGAAAAAATAATCGGAGGCAGTGAAAGATAATTATTGAGTTGTTTCTTATTTTTATTTTTAATAATTTTCTTCTTCCAATATTTTTTCAGTATAAATCGATCGTAGTTTTTATAAATTTCTGATAGTGATAAGTAAGACATATCCTCTCTACTAAATCCGAGAATAAAACCTGCTTTTGCAATTAATTCCAATGCTGCGCTGAGATTTTTAGTGAATTCAAATTTTATCGTCTCACGCTTAATTATTGATTGTGATACAAAATCAAAAAAATTAATTGATTGAAATCTCAAACCATGTCTTTCTAAAATTGATTCAATATTTGGTAATTCCAATTGTGGGGTAGGTCTTTCTTTAAATTTGAAATGTTTGATATCGTGAATTATGATCTTATTTTTATCATATCTTGTTGCTGTTATATCATATGTACCTGGTCGTAAATGACCATATTTTTTAAGAAATTCATTTTTTGTTAATTTATTGTTTTTTAATAGTTCCAAATCGATTTGTATTTCGGATAAAGGCGTTGTTATTGATCGCATAAAATCATCTACAAATTCTTTTTTAACATGGTCAGAAGTATGAAGGCTTTTTAGCAAAGCTGTACCTATAAATGCAATTCTTGCCATTATTACAAAATTATATGCGCCAAGAGTCTTGCAATCTTTTAAAAATTTTTTTGCGAAATACAAAAGTTGTTTTGGATCGTTATTATTTCTAATTTTTGTTAATATGGTCTTCCTATTCTCAGACATTTTTGAAATATCTGAGTCGAATTTTGTTACTAATGATGGAAATCTGTTAATTATGTCATTGGTAAAATCAATCAATATGAATTTGATTTTATCTAATTCTGCTGTACCAAAACCATAATCTCTTAGTTCAGCTAAACGCTTCTCAACGTTGAAATCATAACATGAAAACAATATTTCAAATTCTACTTTATCGTGTAAATTTGGCAATTTGGATAATTTATTAAAATAAAATTCAATTAACTTCTTTTTCAAAATACAGCTCATTGTAGAAGGAAGAAGGGAATTAAAACTTCCATACAAATCCACATACGGTTTGTTTCCAAATTTTTCCATTAAATGATATTTTTCCATATCCTGATAGCCTATTTTACTTCGACCTATTCTCCAAGAATCTTTCATGAATAAGTAATTGTATAATGAATAATCAAGAGGATTTGGATTGTTACCAATTATTTCAGCGGGATTCCAATCGCTCATATCAGAATAAATTTTTTTTTGTAATTCAACAAATCGTTTCTTGTTTATTTTAATTAATTTTAGAATTCTAGCATCTGAATAACTATCGAAATATTTTGTTGGAGAACTTGTTAATGGCCGTACTTGAAATATGACAACCTGTTTATCTTTCTTTATGCCAAACTCAATATCTAAAAAACTAGTATGTAGGATCTGCTCTATCTCTTTTACGGCCTTGATTAATGATAACCATTTTTGTGGAATTTGATGAGTATCTATATCCCTAAATATCTTAATTATATTATCACTAAATCCTTTTGTAACATTATCAGTAGCTGATCCATCTTCATAATTAATAACGTAGTATGGTGCTGCTATATCTGAGGTTCTTGTAAAAATAACCCCACTAGTTTCTATATCTTCAGTTTGTTTTTGTATTAAAATTTGGTTATTCGTATTATAGTTTTTTTTATTATGATATGATAACACAACATTATCTATTGCAGCAATTAATTGATTGGTTGAGGAAGAATCCACATTGAGAATACTTGTATAGTTTCCAGCCTCTGATTTTTTGATAGAATCCTCACCAATAGCTGAACTTCTTACAATAACATTAGATAGTCCAAAATAATTGGAGATTTTATTTAGAATTTCGTCTTTTTGTTTTTTCCATTCTTTTACATTAAAAACAAAAATCTTCTCAACATGAGAATTTTTGACTGTTGCTTCTAAAAACTCAAGTACGTTTGCTTTAGTTGATAGGCGTTTATCTGAATGAAATAAGCCATAATGATAATCATGTCCTAGTTTGGTCATTCTGTTTAATATGTAGAATCATTTACATATTAAATATTAGAATGAAATCGTCGCCTAAATAATTTATAATATTCATTAGTTAAGTTAACTCTTAATTGCAGAATTAAGATTATCGAATTTTTGATAATTAATTTTGAAAATCAAAATTGTGTGTTTGTATCCATGTTCTCTTGAATTAAATATCTTCTCCAAATATTGATAATCAGTTTCATTATATAGTATGTTCCTGATATACTGTGGGCTTCTATAATCATTATCTACTACTATGTGTGTTAAACCATCTTCTCTTGATGACCTAATCATCTCATCTAGTGAATTAAATTTAGACGCATCAAATCTTTTTGTTTCAATAATGATCTTATTCAATTTACTAACATGGGGTAGATTTGGCCAGCTTTTTTCTAGCTCCGCTACCTTTGCATATCCACTACCATAGTAATTATTAACGCCATTGGCAACAACCACAATTTCTTGCGTTATTTTATAGACTTCCATCTCATAATCAAAATCAAAGATTGTGTAATTGAGGAAGATAATGGATAGAATGAGAATAACTGCAGTTATCGATATGGCATGCAAAGTCTGAAATCTTTTTTCAAATATTTTGTTTATTATAAAGATAGAAAAAATACAATATAATGGAAATAAAGTAAACAGATAGCGTGTCTCTTCTATTCCTCTTCCATATGCATATAATCCAGGCAGTAATAGGAAAAATAAAAACAAAAGTACTATAATAAATAATTTTATATCATTTTTCTTATAAAACAAAAAAAATCCTAAAGGAACGAGAAATATAAAATATGGAAGTGAAGATAATGCCAAGAATTTTGCCATACTGTTAAGCGAAATAATGATGAATGAATCAGATTTATTTTCAAAATCTTTTCCAGGAATAGGATCATCTGATTCAGGAATTCCTTGTATGACGTATTGATCTAGAAATTTTATGGCACCAGTTGATTTCCCATTTCCTATTATGTGACTAATAAAACCATCTTGACCGAAAGATTCCATTCGTATTATTGCTATGGGCGTAACAATTAACAGAAAAATACAGAGTGCTATTCCGTAAGTAATTATGGATTCTTTTTTTACATTATTTTTTAAAAAGAATGAAGCAGTTAAAGGAATAAACAACAATAACCCTTCATATCGTACAATTGATACACACGCAATAAGTGCAAACGAACAAAAAACAAAATACTTGCTTCCTCTTATAATACCAAAAATAATTATGGTGACTAAAAAAATATACAACGGCTCTGTAATACCAAATAAAGAATTTTCAATTATTTTTGGATTAAATCCAAATAATGCTGTTCCTACTATTGCCATTTTATTTTTTACAAAAAACCTTAAGAGGAAAAATAATGGTATTATAGTCAAATTAGTGAATAGTATACTGATAATACGTTGAAGATTCATCAAGTCAAACATATTTTCAAATCTAAATATGAAAAAGAAAAATGAAAGTACAAGCGGCCACCCATCATTCGTAACTAAATACTCAGCTGGAAACCCATCTCTGCTCACAGAAACTGCATATAGATAATATGAAAAAGCATCCAACTTTGACGGTGCATGATTTGGAAAGTAAAACAAGCATATTCCAATATTGATCAACATGACTGAAACTAACAACATGATGTCAAACTTGGTTATTGGTCCAGATTCTTTGTTTGGTCTAATGTCTGATAAATCCCAATTATTTTTAGGCATGATCTTATCTATTTGTTAGTAAGACTCTGAAAATAGTAAATAAAACTTGTTAATGATACGTATCTTTACCTAGTAATCTACAGAATTCACGCCCATCATTTCTTCACTAATTGATCTGCATGGAATACTGATAACAGTATCTGTAAAGGTTTTTAGAAGATTTCGTTCTTTGATGAAATATGTTGATTGTATCACAAAATCTTGCAAATTTTCATTTTCCATTACCACCAGATACTATTTTTCGAATAAATCTAGCTTGGATAAACTCATTAGACGAACTGGAATTAATTCTAGAAAAACATAAGTCTCATAAAATTTTTCTTGACATGCCTATAGGTAGAACTAAGCCTCCATCTAATAGCTATTCCATGGCAGAGCTAATCACAATTTTTACAAAATATGACAATATCTCTTTCTTTGCAATATCAAATGTTAACTCAGAATTAGATATTGTGGAAATTCAGAAAATCTTACCAAAGAATATAATCCTAGTACCAAAAATCGAAAGTCCAGAAGGTGTTTTAAATATTCAACAGATTGTATCTGTGTTACAGAGTGAGAAAAAAATTGTAATGCTGGATCACGATGATTTGTATTCTTCGCTTACAAAACAAAATAAATCTCCTTCTGAATTCAAGATATATTTCAATAAATTAGTAGATTTTTGTATAAAAAACCAAGTTACCCTGTTACGAACCATTGGTGTGGTTTTTAGTGATGAGGAAAAGAAAGTAAGTCAATATATTAAGTGAAAATAATCCAAACAACAAATAATCTTCATTACAATGTTGCTGAATTGATTCGTTTTAATGTTTTTTCCATTTTTTCCAATCATAATCATCAAAACCAACGTTAATCATTTCGTTGTCATTTGGTTTCCATGCTACATCTGCAAGAGTTAAAACTCTAGAAACATCTTTTGATAAATTTATGTGTGCAGAGGGAATATCTCGAGGAACAAAAACTAATACTGGATTTTCTTCACTCGATTCTATTTCTATGTACTTGCTAGTCTTATCTTTAATTATAAAAACAACATGACCGTGAATACATACAAAATAACTATTTCTCTTTGTATGTAGATGAGGACCCTTAATCTCGTTAGTGTTCACCGAGCTAACATAGACCATCTTTGGATGATTTTTAATTATATGATCCCAATCTCTCCATATCACTGTAAGTGAGCCGTTTGGATGATTATCAGCTATGTCTTTGGTAACATGCTTTTCCAATCTAATTGAAAACTCGCTATCATTCATGGTGTATGTGTTTAGCTTCAAAATTATAAACAGTTCTTTCTCAATGCTACCAATGTTTTATTAAGGAAATGTATGCGGTGAATTAATTATGAAACTACTTGTTACAGGAGGACTTGGTTTCATAGGAAGTAATTTTATTCTTGCATTTCTACAAAAACATAAGAATTCTATAGTCAATGTTGATGCAGAATTACATGGTTCAAATCATAAAAATCTTGAATCATTAAAAAGAAACGCCAATTATAAATTCGTCAAAGGTAACATTACCGACAAAAAACTTATGGCAAAGTTGATAGAAGATTGTGATGCAGTAGTAAATTTTGCAGCCGATTCATTTGTTGATAGAAGTATTTCTAATGCAGAGCCTTTCTTAAACTCAAATGTTAAAGGTGTTTTTACAATTCTTGAAATTATACGAGAGCAAAAAAAACGCCTAATCCATATCTCTACTGATGAGGTATTTGGAAGTCTGAAAAATGGAACTGCATCTGAAAATTCCCGCTTTAATCCTTCTAGTCCATATGCTGCAACTAAGGCAGCTGCAGAGATGTTGATAAACTCTTATTCTATTACTTACGATTGTGAAGTCCTCATAACCAGATGTACAAACAACTACGGTCCAAGACAGTTACCAGAAAAGCTTATCCCAAAAATAATTATTCTGGCACATAAAAACAAAAAGATCCCTATCTATGGAACCGGCAAAAACATCCGTGATTGGATCTATGTAAATGATCATTGTAATGCGATTATGGAAGTACTAATGGATGGGAAAAAAGGCGAATCATATAACATAGCAGCTAATAATGAAATAGCTAATATCGCAATAGTCAAAAAAATTCTATCTATTATGGACAAATCGACAGATCTAATCGAATTTGTAACTGATAGACCAGGCCATGATTATCGATATAGCATCAACTCATCAAAAATAAAAAAAGATCTAAAATGGGTAACAAAAACTAATTTCGATGATGGATTAAAACAAACCATTGACTGGTATCTTGCTAATCTGAATCACTGGAAAAATACTGACAATATAACAAAATCTAAAACCCCTTGGAAAAACTGAATTTTGGAGCATAAAATATGAAAGGTATACTTCTTCACGCTGGGCATGGGACGCGATTGAGACCTTTAACTCATACTGGCCCAAAACAGCTTCTTCCAATTGCCAACAAACCAATGTCTGAATATTGTATTGAGTCAATGAAAGATGCTGGAATAACTCATATCGCAATAATTGTAGGTGGATCTGGAGTAAATAAGGTAAAAGAGTATTATGGCTCAGGCGAAAAATTTGGCATAAAAATAACATATGTTGAACAAGACTATCCTAGAGGTATAGCACATGCGATTCGATTATGTAAAGATTTTATACAAAATGAAAGATTTTTGGTTTTTCTTGGAGATAACATAATCCAAAAAAGTATTGTAAGGTATGTAAAGGATTTCCAACAATCTGATGTAAATGCAACAATCTTTCTTTGTGAGGTTGACAACCCATCAAGATTTGGCATTGCAGATGTAAAGGATGGTAAAATCACAAAAATTATAGAAAAGCCGAAAAATCCTCCTACCAATCTTGCCGTAACTGGAATCTATCTACTCACACCAACAATTTTTGAAATAATAGATAGACTCAAACCATCATGGCGTAATGAATTAGAAATCACGGATGCATTAGATATGCTTCTAAAAGAAGGCCATAAAGTTACTTACAATATGATAACAGATTATTGGAAAGATACCGGAACTCCTGAAGACATTCTTCATGCTAATATGGCAATCTTGGAAAAAATGCAACCTTATTTTGATGGAATAAAAGATGACAATGTACTGATTAATGGTTCTGTTATGGTGGGCAAAAATACCATAATCAAAAAAGACGCATTGTTAATGGGGCCGATAATAATAGGTAATAATTGTGTAATTGATTCTAACACACGCATTGGCCCAAATACCAGTATAGGAAATAATTCAAAACTATCTAAATGTAATATTGAAAATTCAATAATCATGAATGACTGTATAATTGATGGTGAATTAAAGATTAGAAATAGTATAATTGCAACTAATTCAAACGTCTCCCTTAACAAAACAACATTTGACGAAAAGGTGTTTCTCTTGGGAGAAGGCACAAAGATAATCCTTTAACCAGATTCAAATTTTATTAATGAATAGGATTACAAAAAACATGACTTTGCATGAAAACAGCCTCACAATAAAAAATATCAAAGAAGTAACAAACGAATTACATGAATTCATAAAAGATCAAACTTTTGAAAAATTCAGACGAAAGGGAGCAGTAATAGGCATCAGTGGCGGTATTGATTCAGCAGTTGTAAGCGTTTTATGTGCTAATGCAATAGAATCTGGAAATATGCTCGGATTGATCATGCCTGAGAAAGACTCTAGTCCAAATAGCAAGATTTACGCCGAGCTTGTTTCAAAAAAATTTAATATTCAAACAACAGTATTAGATCTGACTCAAATTCTAGATGCATTTGGGGTGTATGAAAAAAGAGACAACATTATTCTAAAATATTTCAAAAACTTTGATAATAAATGTAAGTATAGAATCGTTGTACCGGATCAACTTACTAACAAAACAAACATCTCTATACCACATTTAGAAATTCTTGACACCAATAATCAAATTCATAAAATAAAAATCAACTTGAAAGATTATTTAGAGATAACAGCTATAACCAACATAAAACACAGATGTAGAATGATAACACTTTATCATTACGCCGAGAAAAATCATTTTGTTGTGGCTGGAACAACAAACAAATCTGAACTCATGCAAGGATATTTTGTAAAATATGGTGATGGGGGAGTAGATATAGACCCGATAGCTGGTCTCTACAAATCTCAAGTTTATCAACTTGCACATCATCTTGGCATACCCACAGAAATTATACAAAGAAAAGCATCACCTGATACTTGGAGCCTTGAAGTAAGTGATGAAGAGTTTTTCTATGGTTTACCATATAAAACTCTGGATTTACTATGGTTTGCAAAAGAAAATAACATTCCAGTATCTGAGATTTCACGTGCTCTCTGCTTGTCTGTAAAACAAATTGAGCGTATATTTGACAATCAACAACGAAAATGGAAATCAAGTCAACATATGAGATCTATTCCGCCGCAAGGGAAGCCAAACATTATTTTATCATAAGCTAGATGATAATGATTCAATAACTTGGTAAATATAACAAACAAAAATCAATGAGAAAGGAATTGATCAAAGAAACTGAACCCTTTGTAAGCATAATAATACTGAATTATAATGCAGGAATTTTGTTACTCGATTGTGTAGAATCGTTATTGAAAACTAACTACAAAAATTATGAAATTATTGTGGTTGATAATTTATCCAATGATAACAGTCACATAAAGTGCAAAGAAAAATTCAATCAAATCACCATTATTGAAAATAAAGAAAACCTTGGTTATTGTGAGGGAAATAATGTTGGTATAAGAATTGCAAAGGGTACATTTTTAGTAATTTTGAATCCGGATACAGTAGTTGAACCAAATTGGTTGCAAGAGCTCTTGAATGCTTATGCTACTAATGGAGAGGGACTATATCAACCAAAAATACTTGCAACCACGGATCACAAAATGCTACTTAGCACAGGCCAAATGCTAAATCTATTTGGATTTGGATATTCACGTAGCAAAGGCGAAGAAGACAAAAATCAATTTAATGTATTAGAGAAAATTAATTATGCATCAGGAACATGTCTTTTCATATCGCATGAAACAATGAAAAAACTTGGCATGTTTGATTCATTCTTATTTGCATATCATGATGATCTTGATTTAGGATGGAGATCTATTCAACTAGGCATAAAATCTTACTATGTACCAAAATCGGTCATCTATCATCCTATAGAAGGATACAGCTTCAAATGGAGTCGTTTAAAATTCTATCTCTTGGAGAGGAATAGGCATTATTGTCTTCTAACACATTATTCTAGAGGTACATTTTACAAAATACTTCCAGCATTGCTCCTAGTAGATATTGCAGTCTTTCTATTCTATTTATCAAAAGGAATGGCATGGTCAAAAATTAAGGCACATATTATTCTCTTAAAAAACATCAACAAAATCAACCAACGTTATCATGAAATACAAAAATCACGAATAGTAGATGATAAAATAATCATTCGTGACTTTTCAGATGAATTAATGGTGCCAAAATGGGTATCTAATGATTTTAGCAGCAAAATGTTCAACAGTTTCATAAAAAACCTAAGTAAAATCATTAAATCCGTCATTTAGATATCTGTTGTGAGATTACTACAGCTACCGCAACTCTGGCATCATGACTTACTGATATGAGAAAATTATATGGAAGTTGTTTATCCAACTCGATTTGTGGTTTTGATTTTTTATGTGATGTTACGATACCAATCATCTGAATTTTGATGGGTAATGATTTTTTTACAGCCTCTTTTATTGCAAATTTTCCTGCAAAATGTTGTGAGGAATTTTTCTGTTTTAAGCAATATCTGATTTCTGATCTAGAAAAAATTTTATGATAAAATGACTTGTTTGTTTTGTATGGTAATTTTCTGAAGCGTTCTATATCAACAACATCTATTCCTACACCTAAATTTTTTATCACTAAATATTTCTCATGTAGGATGTATTTATTATCCTCCGATCGCATTATAATCGTAATGGACATTACAAACGAAATAAAAAAAATATTCCTTGAGGTATTTCCTACAATGCCGCCTCAAGAATTTGATTGGAATAAACTACAAAAGGAATATGAAAACTGGGACTCATTTGCACATCTGCACATTCTGACATTGACCGAAGAAAAATTTAGAATATCATTAAGTATAGATGAATCAACATCAATTAATTCTGCAAAAAAACTATTAGATTGTGTTAAATCACATATATGAATACAATTTTTGATTTTCTTACAAATTCTACTGCTAGTTTCCCTAAAAAAATTGCTATAATAACAAAAGAAAACAAGTGTACCTATGAGGAATTATACACGTTAACCAATATGGTGTCATCCACACTATCAAAATATCCACAAAAAAGCGTCATCAGCATTATCCTTGAAAATTCTATTGATTCAATAGCAACTTATCTTGGAATATTACACTCTGGATGTATCGCACACATCATATCACCTAATACGGCAGTGCATAATATTTCTGAACAATTAAACTCTGCTAAACCACAATTAATCATAGGTACCAAAGCAATTACCGACAAAATTAACGCAAGTGTAGTAACCATGGATTTTGATGGAATATTATCTGATAATAAAGTGCAGATTAAAAGAGACATTGATCCCTCTGATATTGCATATCTAATCTACACCTCAGGTACGACTTCAAAACCAAAAGGGGCAGCGGTGAGTCATGCAAATGTCGTATTCACTACGTCAAATATTGTGAAAGTACTTGGTTATACAAAATCTGATATCGACATATTGCCTCTACCATTATCTCATTCATTTGGTCTTGGTTGTTTACATACCTCGTTATGTGTTGGCTCTTCTCTGGTTTTACACAAAAATACACTAGATCCAATAGAGATCTTCAAATCATCTGAGATGTACTGTGCTACTACATTTGCGGCAGTACCTGCTACCTTAACAAAACTATTGCATGAGTTTCCAGATGATCTAAAACGTTATTTTTCCAATATGAGACTTGTGATAACAAACAGTACCTCTATACCAAAGGAAACTGTGAGCGGTTTTAGAAATATTCTAAAAAAAGGAAATCTGGCAACATATTATGGCTTGACTGAAGCTTCAAGATCCACTTTTATGATATTCAGTTCATATGGGAAAGAAGAATCCGTTGGCACTCCAGCACCAGGAGTGATAATAAAACTAGTTGATGAAAATAATCAAAGTACAAAACAGGGTGAAATCTGGATAAAAGGTCACAATGTAATCAAAAACTATTGGAATGATCCAGAATCTGATAAAAACTTGAAAGATGGATGGTTGAGGACTGGCGACTTAGGACATTTTGATGATGATGGTTATCTGTACCTGAGAGGAAGGAATGATGACATAATAAATGTCGCAGGGGAAAAGGTGTCTCCACAAGAAGTTGAAAGGATAGTGAAGCTTTTAACAGAGGTTGAGGAAGCAGTGGTAATAGGAACAGAACATAATGTTTTTGGTCAAGTGGTAAAATTGTTTGTTAAGAAAGCTAATAACGCTTTACTGACAAAATCAGAAGTCATGTCTCATTGTATAAAAAATATGGAAAGATACAAAGTACCTACTATTATTGAATTTGTTGCTGAATTTCCACGTACTGAATATGGAAAGATAAAACGATTCATGTTAAAATAATGGTTTTCAAAAATGGGGAATAGTCATCTTGCTATAAATGAAAAGGAGCTGATGGATTACTACCATTACTCTGGTTCATATGGTAGAATGAAACTTAGAGCAAAATTCTTGCGCACATGGATTTTACATTCTATTGCATACTCTAGTCCGCTTCCTGGCATAATCATACGAATGCAACGCGCACGTGGAGTAAAAATTGGAAAAAATTGTCATTTTTCCCCTTACGTGCAAATTGATCTTCTGTATCCACACCTTGTTAGAATAGAAGATGAAGTTGCAATAGGATCAAATGTAATGATCTTTGCACACTTAAATCCGACTACCAATTTATATCTTAAATCACATGGTTATTCACGTGAAGTAAAACCAGTGCATATCAAGTCTGGTGCAATAATAGGACCTGGAAGTATAATAACTGCGGGAGTCACAATAGGTGAGAATTCTCTAGTTGGTGTAGGTAGCATTGTAAGTCAAGATGTACCTGATTACTGCGTAGTATTAGGAAACCCAGCTAGAATAATCAAAAAAATTGATCACTGAATAATTAATTCTGAAATCTTAATAATCAAATTTCTCTTCTGTTAAATATTGAATATACTTGGAATTGATTTTGAGGACTGGTATCATCCAGAACTAATTCAACGTCATATCAAATCAACAAAACACGAACCCACCGTAATAAATGGCCTCGATAAAATCCTTGAATTGCTGCGTAAGAATAATACTTATGCCACATTTTTTGTGGTTGGGGAATTATTAGAGTCTAAACCCGAATTGTTGGACAAAATAATTGAAAATGGGCATGAAATAGGTTTTCACACTATGCATCATACTAGAATTGACTTATTTGAAAATAAAGAGAAATTTGTTAATGAAATACATACATTTACTAAAATTACAAATGGGAAATCTAAAGGATTTAGAGCTCCAACATTTTCGTTAAATCAAAAAAGCGCATGGACAATAGACGTGTTATCAAATGAAGGTTACATCTATGACAGTAGTGTGGTGCCTGCTAAAACAAGTATGTATGGAATTCCAAATGCTGAATCTAGGCCGTATAAAATATCAAGTTCGTCATTAGAAAAGAACGATCCAAATGGTAAATTAATAGAATTTCCATTGCTTACTACCACATTATTTGGGAAAAAAATCCCTGCAGGAGGTGGATTCTATATCAGATTTCTACCAAATAACATCATTAATTCAGCAATAACAAATTACGAAAAAAACAACATACCTGCTACATTTTATATTCATTCATGGGAGCTTACTCCAGAATTTATGAAAAAAATCCATTTACCATTTAAAGATTCATTTATCACTTACTATAATCTCCAAAAAACATTTTCACGTATGGAAAAACTTCTCCAAAAATTCAAATTCACTTCGTTTACTAGATATTTACAATCAAAAGAATTTACTTTAAATTAATTTCATGTTTTTGAAAATAATCTAATGTTTTTTGTATTCCTTCCTTAACTGACATTCTATTCTTCCAGCCTAAAGACATTAATTTACTATTATCGACTACAAAATTACCAACATCTACTTTTTTGGTGTATGGCGGTGTTTTAACATATTTTATTTTGGCATCAGTAATCTCTTCTAACCATTTGCCAAACTGATAAAACCATGTCTTTTTACCAGATGATATCCAATATAGATTTCCAGCTTTACCGTTTTTTAATATTGTACTAACGCCTGATATAACATCAGAAATGTAAATCAGATCTCTGAAAAATTTACCATGATTGAATATTGTGATATCTTCGCCCTTAAACGCTTTGTAAATCAAAAAATTAATTGCATTTTTATTTGCTATGACCTGTTCTCTTGGACCAAACGAATTTGTAATTCGAAAAATTCGCGTGTCTAAACCGTAAACCTGGTTGTAAATTTTACAGTAATGCTCACTAGCTAATCTGTTTGCACCATAAATGGTAGTGGGATTACAAGGTGTTGTCTCGTTTACAGGCAATGATACAGGCTTTCCAATTACTATGAATGTGCTTCCAAGTATGAATTTACATGTGGGATTAAACTCCTTTATGGCTTCCAGAATGACCAAAGTAGATTTGGCATTAGAGTCAACATCGTGAATCGGACTTTCAAAAGATTTAGAGTGTGAAGTTTCACCTGCTAAATGAACAATGCAATCCGGTCTAATTTTTTTAACTGCTAATCTGAGGTTATTGTCATTTGTAATATCTATTTTTTCGATATTAACGTGCTTTTTGATCTGTTCTATGTTCTTCTTTTTAGTATTACTTCGGCTCAAAATGGTTACATTGTGTTTTTCTCTAGTCAGCTGATCGCAAAGATGGCTACCTACAAATCCCATTCCACCAGTAACCATGAATCTCATAGCCGTGTTCAAAATCCGTAGGTTAAAAGTTAATTCTTCGGAAATTTATTAAGGCTTTTAGAAATTAAAAATTCACATGAAAAGCACCGTAGCACAGAAATTCCACATGTTACAAAGATCAAGAAATATTCTCAAGAACTGGTATATGTATCCAATGTTATATTATGGACTTGTCAAAAAACCCAAGGTAATTTTTGCAACAAAAACAAATAGGTTTGTCAAAATTCGAACAAACGGAACTGATCTTATGGCATTCACACATGTGTGGCTCATTCAAGAATATTTTATACCGGGCTTTGAGATAAACAAAAATGATGTTGTCATTGATATTGGTGGACACATAGGTCTATTTTCTATATATGCATCTCAATTTTGTACTGATGGGAAAATCTTCTGCTATGAACCAATAAAAGAGAATTTTGATTTGTTAACTGAAAATATAGAATTAAATCATCTGCAAAATGTTTACACATTTAATACTGCAGTTTCAAGGTCATCAGAAGAAATCACGATTTATCTAAATGATGACGCAGCAGGACATAGTATGTTTTTACCTACGGCAAAATATAGAAAATCTAAATCTACAACATTGACACAAATTTTTAATGATAATGGCATTGACACATGCAATTTTTTAAAACTCGACTGTGAAGGAGCCGAATATGAGATAATCGATACAACACCTCCAGAATATTTTGATAGAATTGATAAAATGATAATAGAGTATCATATGGCAGACACAAAACCAGAGCTACTGGAAAACCTAAAAAACAAACTAACATCACTTTCTTATTCACTTAGCTCAAAAACTCTTTTTCCTGACATAGGGTTTCTTTATGCTATCAAACAATAAAATATTGTATTGTATTCTAATTAATTTTTAATAATGCACCAAATGAAGATTCAGCATCACCAGACATGATAAGTGCTTTTGTTTTTTTATCTAAAGTGAAATCATAAAATGCGTTATTATCAAGAATGTCATCAGAAAGTATCAGACCATTTTTTCTTATGTACTTCCACACAGTTTCATACTCAAAAATCATGTTTTTGTAAGTATGGAGGCTATCATGAAAAAAGAAATCTATAGTTTTTAATGATTCTAACAACTGCATAAGCTTCTCTGATGAAGTTCCCAAAACTAACTTCCATCTTTTTTTCAAATATTCTGGTATGGCAGATCCAATCATCTGCTCTGTTTCCCATGGCTTGAACGTTGAATCAATAGAATAAAGCGTTCCTTTGTTATTCTCTGTTAATGCCTTTAGTATGTAAGAGCTACTACGACCATATGCTACTCCAGTCTCAATAACTCTGTCAGGTTGTATTATTTTACAAATCGCATACAACAACAAACCAGATTGGTCATTTAGTGAATATGAAATCGGATATGGTTTCTTTTTTGAAGGATATTCTTCTTTTTCTATCTCTGTGAAAAAATTTGTGAAGTGATGTTCTAGATCTAGAGTTTGATTTTTTAATTCATTTAATGTGTATCCAGAATTAGGAAATATTAGTTTCAAGAAATCAATAGTATTTGTTGCATCTACGGAATAATGGTGAATGTCTTGCTTATCGTCTTGTTGTGATTGTTGCAGTGCTGAGAACAAATCTGCACCCTTTTTTGGATTTCTGACAGAATATTTTAACAAAGAAAGGTAAAATTTGATTTTATTCAATCTATTGTTATCCAAACAAATGGCATTATGAATTTTTATTGGTAAATAGTAGCACAAACTAAATAGCTCACAAATGCACATCATTAATTGATGAAAATTGCATTAGCTTGTCCTGCCTCGTTGCCTGCAACACAATTCGGGGGAATCTTGTTTCTCGCTGTAGATATTGCTAAAAATCTGTCTAATTCAGGTCATGACATTACGATATACACAACCGATCTAGACTTTGCTAATAATCCCAAGACATTCAATAAACTACTTCCAAGAATAGAGCAAGTTGATAATTTTAAGATCTGTCGTTCGCATACATGGCTTTCAATAAGACTATTTTACATTAATCCAGGCATGTACCGACAATTGAAAAAAGATGATCCTGATCTGATTCATATAATTGGTGTACGAAGTTTTCAGGCATTAATAGCAACATTAATCTCAATTAGAAAAAAAATTCCACTAGTTGTTTCAGATCAAGGTGGATTGACTACACATCCTGATTTACAAACAAGCAACTTTCTACATAGAGTTTTGTTTAAAATTCAAATGCCGTTAATCCAATTTATCATAAATCATGCTTCACTTGTGATTGCTGCTAATGAATACGAAAAAAAGATTTTTGAAGAATTTTGTGACGCTTCAAAAATAATAGTTATACGAAATGGAATTGACCGCAATATAATGAATTCATCTGGAATAAATTTCAAAGAAAAATACAAAATTACCGAAGATTTCATTCTATTTCTTGGCCGCTTTCATAAAGTCAAAGGAATTGACATTCTATTGCAAGCTACAAGTATGATTAAAGATGATCTCTTGAATTTACACACAAAACTTGTCATTATGGGAGTAGATTTTGGATTTGAATCAGATATGTTACATATGATAGACGATCTACAAATTTCAGAAATAGTATATGTTATTAAAAACCCTCCACGCCAAGATGTTCTAAGTGCATACAATGAATCAAAATTTCTAGTTTTACCATCACGATGGGAATTATCACCACTTACTCCTCTTGAAGGATTTGCATTCAAAAAAACTGTAATCAGTACGACATCACATGGAATTCCTTATACAATTGATAATGGAATGAACTCTGTTCTAGTCCCACCTGAAGATCCAAAATCACTTGCTAACGCTATATTGACCCTATTGAAAAATCCACAAAAATGCTTGGAATATGGTAAAAATGGATATGATCTAGTTCAAAAAATCTGTAATTCAAATGAAATGACAAATCACATTCTAAGTGCTTACACCAAAATTCTTAATCAAAAACAAACTAATAATTAAAACAAGTTTTGAGACAGGCCATGAAAAAAATTCTCATCGTCGGCTTTGGTTCTATTGGCAATCGGCATGCAAAAAACTTACTAAAAACAACAGATTTCAATATAATAATTTGTACAAAACAAAATCCTATCATCTCCGAAAAACTGAGAGCTCTCTTTAGTAAATATTCAAATCGTATAGAAATCATCTCTTCAATAGATGATGCCATAAAAAAGAATCCAAGTGTTGCATTTATCACAAATGAAACAAGTTTACACATTCCAATTGCATTAAAACTGGCAAAAGCAGGAATTGACATGTTCATTGAAAAACCTCTCTCTCACTCATTGAAGAATGTTGAGAGATTGATAACGATCACTAAAAGAAAAAAACTCATAACACAAATCGGCTGTAATTTGAGATTTTTTCCACCTATTAAAAAAATCAAAGAGATGATAGATTCTGGATTGCTAGGGCGAATCATTTCTGTACATGTGGAGATGAGTTCGTACTTACCAGATTGGCACCCATATGAAGATTATAGAAAAGGCTATGCAGCTCGCAAAGAATTAGGTGGGGGGGTAGCTTTGACTCAGATTCATGAGATAGATTACTTGTATTGGCTGTTTGGAGATGTGGAAAAAGCTTTCTCAGTTACCGGAAAATTCAGCAATCTCAAAATTAATGCAGACGATCTGTCTGTATCAATACTAAAATTCAAAAATGGCATGATTGCTGAAGTACATCTAGATTATTTTCAAAGACCATATTACAAAATCTGTAAAGTAAAAGGTACAAAAGGAACTATTCTTTGGAATTCTGACAAGAATACTGTAATGTATTATCTGAATGACGAGAAAAAATGGCTGGTAACTCAAATACAAAATAACTACAAACTTACCTCACCAAAACTAAACAAAATGTACGTTGATGAAGTAAAACATTTCTTGGCCTGTGTTAGAAAAAGACAAAGAACTATCAATGATATAGAGCAAGGCAAAAAAACACTTGAAATAGTTGTTGCGATGTTAAACTCTTCTAAACTAAATAGAATGATTCATGTTGGTCAATAATTAATTACTTCTTTTTTTATTTTCATAAATCTTCATAATAATTAAAAATAACGTCCCGATAATATTTGAGCATAATTGGGAAATAGCTACACCCTTAATTCCTAACATGGGTCCTAAAACTATCATGCCTATGCTAAGAGAAATAATCAGCAATAAGTAGCTAATTAGAACATATTTGCTTTGCTCTCTTGCTAAAAATTCGGAAGTATATTGTAAATTTACTGCGTAAGGAATCGTGCTTAAACTCATAATTTGGATCGCGATTACTGCTTCACCATACTTTGGAAAGAATGAATCTATGATTATTGGTAAAACAGCTACGCCAAAAAACGCTATTCCAATTGAAATCATGAAAGAAAATATTTTTATCTTTTTATTTTTAATTCCGCTAGCATCTTGTGGTAGTAAATACCTGAAAAAAATATTCGGTATGATATTCAAAACATTTAGCGCTTGCAATGCTAAACCGTAATTTCCTAGTATGGCAAAACCCAAAATTGGAGGAATGATTAATTTGTCTATCTGACCGTTTAATCCACTTGATATGTTCATAACGTAATTATTAATTACAAATCTCCATCGGTTTTTCAGAACTGAAAAATCAATTTTGGATTCTCTGAATCCACTTATGATTTGTATAATGAATATTGAATAAGAAAGTATAAGTGCATAAATTATTCCGTCTGATCCAAACATAAAAAAAAATGTTAAACCTATAACAACTGCAGCTATCTTTTGAATAAAAACAATAATAGAGAATTGGGAATAGTTTTTCTTTCCTAATAATTCCCCCATTGCCAAAGTGCTTATAACATACGCAAGAACAAGAATCGATGCATCAATTCTTTGATATATGATAAAGACGATGACAGATCCTACTGCCCCAATTATGAGAGAAAGTGAAAAAAATACTGCTTGAATAGGCATCTTCTTTGCTACGTAAATTGTTATTGTTTGTTGAGTTCCAATTAAAGCAAAGTAGCTAGCAAAGCCAGCTATCCCTACATAAAAAATAATCTCACCATATTGATTTGGTTCCATATTATTACTAACAAAAAACCAAAAAAATGCAGTTATGGCAGTACCTAAGATCTGAGTAAAACCAAGAGATGTGAGATCTTTGATTTGTACCTTCAACAGAAAAACGTCTTCCTACCGGTTCATAATGATTTAGGTTTAATTGTTCATATGAGGACTTCTACATGCGAGAATATGACAAGATTACTAATAGTTGTTAATCTCTTGTAAAATAATATAGTGGAATTGTCTTAAACAAGTAGTGAACATAAAAAAGACATTCGATGTAAGTAACAAAGTAATCATCATTACTGGTTCTGCTGGTCTGTTGGGTGAACAATATGCAGATGGATTTAGTCAGGCGAAGGCTAATGTTGTATTAGCTGATATTAATTATCAAGCTGCTGAAAAACTAGCAAAAAATCTTAAGATAAAATACAAAACAAAACCATTACCAATTAAGTTTGACATTACTGATAAACAATCTATTAAAGATATGATATCAAAGGTTCTAAGAAAGTATGGTCGTATTGACGTTCTCATCAATAATGCTGTTGATCAAGGAAATACAAAGTCTCGTACTACTCACTTTGAGGATCTCAATGTTGAGGATTGGAATAGAGCAATATCTGTCAATTTGACAGGTGTTTTCCTATGTTGTCAAGAAGTAGGTAAAGTCATGTTAAAACAAAAAAATGGAGTGATAATCAACATTTCTTCAACATATGGATTGGTGGCGCCAGATCAACGAATCTATGGTAAGAGTGGCCAAAATGCCTCCATATTCTATTCTGCAACAAAAAGTGGAATCTTAAACATGACTAGATATCTTGCGTCATATTGGAGAAATACCGGAATACGAGTGAACACTCTGACACCAGGCGGAGTTGAAAAGGGTCAAGATCCACAATTCATTAGAAATTATGCAGAAAAAACAATGCTGGGGCGAATGGCAAAAAAAGATGAATATGTAGGGGCAATGATCTTTTTGGCTTCTGATGCCTCATCATATATGACTGGCTCAAACCTTGTTATAGATGGGGGTTGGACTGCGTGGTAGCAACCTATAATTGGGAAATAATTACAATCGACTTGAACTTTGAATCAAAATAACAAACATAATTGTCAACCACCTTTTGCATGTTCAAATATCCCATTTATGGAACTATTAAAATAAGATTTGATAAACCATGAAAAAAACTAAAGATGCCTTCAATAATTCAAAAATCAAAGTTCCGTTCGTATCGCCAGATATTACAAGAGAAGATAAAGCAGCAATTAACAAAGCTTTAAGATCATCTTTACTCACGGATGGTCCTACTCTTCAAAAATTTGAACAAGCATTTTCTAAATATACTGGCTCAAAATATGCAATTGGTGTTTCCAATGCAACATCAGCTCTAGAATTGTCATTAGTAGCCTTAAACATAAAACAAGGAGATGAGGTTATTGTCCCAGATATGACATTTGTTGCAACTGCAAGTGCAGTTTTACATTGTAGCGCAACACCAGTTCTTGCTGATGTGGAAGAAGAAACCATGAACATCTCAACTGAATCAATAAAGAGAAATCTAAGTTCAAAAACTAAGGCCATTATACCGGTTCATTTCGCGGGCCAAATTTGTAATATTAAGGAGATCAAAAAGATTGCATCTGCAAATAACTTGTTTGTGATAGAAGATTGTGCCCATGCTCTGGGAACGAAATTAGATTCAAAACATGTAGGAACTTTCGGCGATACTGGCTGTTTCAGCTTCTATCCAACAAAAAACTTTACCACAATTGAGGGTGGCATGATCATTACTAATTCTAAAAAAATTTCGGATTATGTACATAGAGCAAGAAATCATGGAATAATAAAATCGCTTCAGGAGAGATTTATAAAAGGCAAGCCTTGGGATTACGATGTTCATGATGCGGGTTTTAATTATAGGTTAGATGAGATTCGCTCAGCATTAGGTCTCACACAAATGAAGAGACTAGATAAAATGAATCTGATGAGAAAAAATGCTTCTAAATATTATGATTCACAATTGAGAAATATACAGGGCATAGTTACTCCGTCACTTTCACATGATAAAGAAAACTCATTTCATCTATATGTAATAAAAATAAAGCCAGAGTATGGAATTTCACGAGATAGATTATTTGAAAAACTGACAGAGTCAGGTATTAGAACATCTGTTCATTACAAACCATTACAAATGTTCTCAATTTTCAGAAAAAAAGCAAAGTGGTATGAAAAACCAAAGACCAGTAGGAAACTATATGAAGAAATCATTTCATTACCAATGTTTTCATCTATTACACAAAAAGAACAAGACTTGGTGATTAATTGTATCAAAAATAACCAAAAATAAATGATTATGAGAGAATTTGGAAAAAGATAAAAAAATTCTATTAATTGATTCTGACACTAGCTTTGAAGAAATAGATCAACACATGTTAAGAAAAGACACTGTAATCTGTTTTGATTTTGATTCTCATAAAAAACTAGAGCAATTAGAAATATCTCATGAAATTGCAGATGACTACTTGAACAGAACTGAACGAATGCAGTTATTTGATACAGTCGTATCTCTTTATACTTGGTATCAGAAAGATCCTATTTTCAATGAGTTGGAATTTGAAGGTACAAATCTTATTGGAGTAATGGATTCATTAGAGTTTCATCTGTTTTTGTTGTCCTCATTGATTAAATTTTCAATCATAAAAAAAATAGTTGAAACAAAATCTCCAGAACATATAACATGCACTAGTGAATTATCTCAACTTGTCAAATTAGCTACACTAAACACTTCATCACAATTAAAGATCATATCATCAAAAGAAAAACAGCGACCAGATACAGTAGAAATACGATTTAACATAGGTAAGAAACCAATCGTATTTTTATTATCATCAAAAAGATTTTCAAAATTAAAATATCTGTATGAGTATTCTATTTGTAAATTATTCAATTTATGGTATAAATCAACAAATGAAAAAATCATACTCCTAGTTGAGTTTAATACATTCACTTATTCTAGTCTCATTTACAATCTTAGCGAGTCAAAAAAAACGCCTGTAATATTGAATAGAAGAAGACCAGTATTTTGGAATTCTGAATCATTAAAAATACTAAGAAAATCAAACTGTAAAGTACTTGACTCAAATAATATATTAGATAAAAATACAAAACAAAAACTTGCAAAACTGGAAAAACATTATGCCGCAGTTATAGAATCTTTGTGGAAAAATGAAGATGTTTTCAATCGAATTTTTTCAATACATGGCGATTCTTTTTGGCCTGCTATAAAAGATCATCTGTATGATATGTGCAAACACAAAATGTCGTCTTATCTAAGGCATCTGATCGAATCAAAAGAGATCTTCAAAAAATTGGACATAGATTGTATGTTATATCAATATGAATCAGGTGAAACAGAAAACTCTCTGTTACAAACAAAACCTAACACAGTTATCTCGTACTTATTACGACATGGATTTTCATGTTATTACGATGAAACTTCTACACTAAGATGGAGATATGATACAGAAAGACTACTCGACAAACATAGCGATAAATTTCTTTTATGGGGAAATGCAGATCACAAATACTACACTTCGAACTTGCCAAAGAACAAAAGAGAACTAATTATAACTGGAAGTCCTAGATATGACTCATTTTTCAAAAAAAATCTCAACATCACGTCATCAACTAAAAAAACTATCCTTCTAACACCAGAACCTCTTACATATGGTTGGTCTGGACTCTTAGACATCAATATTGCAATCAGATATGAGAATCTACTCAAGAAATTATTCAATATTATAAGTAAGATTGATGATGTTGACGTGATAGTTAAACTACATCCTGGAGTAGGTTGGCTGCATAATCAAACACTGATTAAAATCATAAAAGAAATAGATAGTAACATCTCAATTTATCAAATAAAACCAGTGGAAGAGCTACTGAAATCTTCTGATATTGTGATAAACATCACTCCTGAGGATAATGAACCATCAACGGTAATGCTAGAAGGACTAATACATCAAAAACTAATTTTGGACATTTCTTTAGATGAAACTAACAAAAATCTAGAGTATCAACAAGGTAATCCAATGGTTAATGTGTCGTATAATGCGAATCTAGAAAAATATCTAAAATTGCTTCTGTTTGATGATGAATTCAGACAACTACTATTATCAAACAATAAAATACATCTACAAAAATATCTTGCAAACCAAGGTACATCTTCAGAATCTATAGCAAGACTTCTTACTGAATAATCGCACTATTTTTTTCTATTATATGTCGATCCAACCAGAGAATTTCTAATCCAGAATTTTCAAATACATATGCTGCATCTTGTATGGTGTTTACTAAAGGATATCCGTGTAAATTAAATGAAGTATTTAGCAAAGACGGAACCCCAGTTTTGGTATGGAATTTCTTAATTAGCTCCCATACAAGCGGATTGACTTCTTTTTTCAAAAGTTGTGCTCTAGCAGTGTGATCGTACTGATGTATGGCAGCAGGAATCTTATCAATGCCTTTTATTGTATTGAATGCTACTGTCATATGTGGGGCATCAATGTTTTTTGGGTTCTCAATTAACTCGTCTTGGTATTCACTCAATATGACTGGCGCGAATGGCATCCAAAAGTCTCTACTCTTTATCATTTTATTAATTATCTGAACGTTTTTGGTATGGCGAGGATCTGCTAAAATACTCCGGTTACAAAGTGCGCGTGGACCCATTTCCATTCTACCTATACACGTCGCAATTATTTTTCCTGCTAGAATCTTTTCAAGAATCTGATCAACATTATCAAATTTTGTGATGTTGTGTTTCTCAAAGATCTTTAAGTCGTTATCATCATATGATGCATTAGGGCCAAGATATAGATTTTCCAATGGTTTTGGTTGTATCCCTAATGATTCTGCGTAAGTGTAACACGCACCCATATGTATTGATTCATCTCCGCCTCCTCCACAGACAAAAAATTTCTTGATCTTTGATAATTTTGCAATACTGCTATTTGCTTTCACATTTAACGATACTCCCCCAGAAAAAACTACGGATTCAACATTATAATATTCGACTGCATTTTGGAACCACTTGACTAACATTTTTTCAGTAAACGACTGAAGGCCAGCCGCAATCTGATCAAATCTATAATCCCTAAGATTTCTACTCAAATGATCAAAAATATCCTTTATACTACTATCAAATTTGAATTCAAGACCATCAAGGGACTGCATATTGTCAAAAACTGATTCTACTTCTTTCATAGCAGTTCCAGTATGGTATGGAGCTAAGCCCATCACCTTGTATTCATGCTCGTTTGGAATCATTCTTAATAACAGTGTGGTGTATCGGTAAATTCGTGCCAACTGAAAATCTTTATGTGAATATTCTTTTACACGTTTTATGCTATTCTCTCTTTTATTGAATAATGCGATAGTTGCACTTAGATCATCACCCCAAGCATCTGCTGTTACAATTAGTGTATTGTCATCTCGTATTGGACTTCCATACAGTGCATATGCAGCATGACATGCATCATGCTCAATATGGATAATTTTTGATTCGTCTATATTCAAATGAACAGAAATGGAATGTTTGTAAAAGTCTGAAATTTTCTTATCATTTTCTTTTGTTGTAGGATGTTCTATCTCTGAAAAGTTTAGCTGTTTTACTGAATTAGAGTTGAAAGGATAACGTTCTGTGGAGATTCTTGATTTAAAAATCTCAACCATTTTTGTAGGTTGATTTTTTACCAAACGAGGGTACCAGTACTCACTCATCATTCGCAGATGATCTTTAACCGAAAAATCACTGTAAACTCGAATTAGTGGTGGTATCAATTGTATTTGATTGCCAGCTATTAACACTCTGTCGATATCCTTTGCTTGTAGGTCACAAAATCGCAAAGCATCGTTTATGGAGTTTATTGGATAACTTTCATCAGATTTTTTTCCTGTGTATCTTTCTTCGCTTGTGGCAAATTCAATTTTGTCATCAATAAATATAGAACAACCTGAACAACGACCTAATGTGACACCTAAAAGTATGGTCATTCATTTGTGTGATTTTTCACTATAATAAAAATTGATAATCCATAAAACACGGTAAGATATACTTGCGGAGTAACTATTGCATATAAATAGAAATGATGAATCATTATTCAACATTATGACTAAACTAACTCATGTCTACATACAAGCAAGAATCGGTTCAAAAAGACTACCGAAAAAAATTCTAAAAAAGATCTGCGGTAAATCAATACTATCTCTAATTCACGATCGCTTAACTAACATTAAAGATGTAAATAAAATCCACTTGGTGACAGGTGATTTAATTAATAATTCTGAGCTAATAGAAGAAGCACGCCGTCTAAAGATAGAATACTTTTCTGGCAATGAAGAAAATATCCTTGACAGATTCAATAGTGCAGCTAACAAATTTTCTTCGGATATAATTATCCGTGTTAATGGTGATTGCCCTCTAATAGATTTTAATGTGATAGAAAAAGGCCTTGAAATTTTTAATAAAAATAATTATGACATACTTAGTATTACAAGAAAGCGTACATATCCACATGGATTTGACTTTGAAATTTTTTCAAAATCCGCCTTAACAAGATCTTGGAAAATAAATTTAGCCAATTTTACGAATGAAGAAGAATTCAAAAAAAGTCCAATTAATCCCACTAAGTACATGTTAGAAAATGATCAAGATTTTAGTAATTATGATTTAATAAATCATGTAAACCTATCTCACATACGTCTTACTCTTGATTATGATGAAGATTTTGAATTGATACAAAAAATCTATGAACACCTATACTCTCAAAACAACAAATTCAGTTTACCTGAAATAATGGATTATCTTAATAATAACCCCTCCCTGCTTGAAATAAATAAAAAACATGCAATTTACAGTAATATCTGATAAACAAAGATGGTCTTAATGAAAGTAAAAATCGGCAATAAATTAGTCGGAGAAAATGAGCCTTGCTTTATATCGTTTGAGCCTAGTGCTACATTTGATAATATAAGAGAAGCAAAACTGATGATAAAAAAGGCTGCGGATGCAGGTTGTGATGGAATAAAATTTCAAACGTTTGTACCTGGTGACAGCGAGAGAATGATGGGTAAAAAAAACATCTCTGTGAATTTTCGCACTGCAAGCGGACAAAAACAAGAATTAGTCTATGACGCTCTAAAAAGAAGGGAATTATCAGAATCTGGATGGGGCGAACTTGTTAAATATGCAAAAAAACTAAAGATTGGCTTCATATCAGCTCCATACTTTCCTGAAACCGTCAATTTTCTATCCGATTTAAAGATTGATGCATTAAAGGTGAGTAAGGGTGACATAAACAATGTACTTTTGATTGATCAAATGTCGAAAACAAAACTTCCAATTATTCTGGACACACGAGAAAAGATTTTTGATATAAATACCGCCATTAAAATATGTGAAAAAAATAAAAATCAAAATATCATAATAATGCATTGTCCATCTGGCTACCCTGCAGAAGATGCAGGAGTACATCTTAGTGCAATACCAGCACTTAGAAAGAAATATTGTTATCCAATTGCATTCGCTGATCACTCTCCTGGGGATTTTATGAATTATGCAGCTATAGGATTAGGTGCCAAAATGTTGGAAAAAACTATCACTACAAACAAAAAAATTGAGCGAGTAGAACATTTTATGTCGCTAGAACTTGATGAGCTAAATACGTTTGTACAAAATGTGAGATCAATTGAAAAAGCAATAGGAGATCCAAAAATACTAAGAAAATCAAGAGTTGAAGAAAATGCAAGAAGGAGCTTTGCAACTAGAATTGATATTACTAAAGGCCAAATTATCACAAGAGAAATGCTTGAATTCAGGAGACCTGGGAATGCAGGCATTCCGTGTTCTGATGGATTTAAAATACTCAACAAAAGAGCTAGATCAGATATCAAAAAGGGTCAGTTCTTACAATGGAAAATGTTGGAATGACCTTCTGATTTACTAATGATTACTCATAACCTTAATGATCTTGATAGTTTCATACAAATTAATTACCCACAACTTATCGTATCAAAAATTGAACCACTTTTACATGTGAATATTAATAGTAAAAACTTTCTAATTTATACTAACAAAGGAAAATTTGTTTTGCATAATTTCAGAGATAATACCGATATTATCAAATTTGAGAAAATATGTAAAATATTAGAATTTTGTTCCAAACATAATGTTAAAGTGATAAAACCATTACTCAATAAAGACGGAAAATATGCAAATAAAAAAAATAAAACATACTTGACAAATTATGTAGACGGAGAAAAATTCAATGGTTCAATTATTGAATTAAAAAATGTTGCAAAAAATCTAGCATTATTACATAAAGCTCTAAAAAAAATTAAAATCAAATATGATTACAGAGTAGGTCAGTTATTTTATAAAAATCTGGATGACACAGAATTTACTATAATCAAAAAAGTACTTGTAAAAAAGAAAAAAACCACAATAGATAATTTCATTTTAAAAAATCTTAATTATATAGAAAATATAACTGAAAGAGATACTGAATTCACAAGATCGCTCAACAAAGTCAATCTACAAAAACAACTAATTCATTTTGATGTTCAGCCAGGGAATGTAATTTTCAAGAATGGAAAAGTAAACGCTTTGCTAGATTTTGATTCAATGAGAAGTGGATATGTAGAACAAGATGTATCTTTTGCATGCATGAGATTTGCTGCATCACAAAATATGAATCAGGCAATCATCAAAAACAGAGTCAATAATTTTCTACAAATCTACATTCAAAATAATGGTACTTATGAACTCGACAGACATCAATTAGGACAGTTTGCACAACAATTATTTTTATGGCACATAAACTATATTCTAAGAAAAAGATTCTTTTATAATTCTGAAATATGGTCAACTGATTTTGCTAAACATCTGTATTATCTAAAAATATCAAATAAAATCTGGCCAACAAGTTAATAATGAATTACCGAGCTATAGTTAAATGTCGGTTAGTTCAGCTCAACAATATTGCGATATTGTCTTAGATGTTGTTATCCAGAAAATACCAAACCATTCATAATATTTGATGAACAGGGTGTTTGCAGTGGTTGTAGAATGTCCGAACAGAGACGCTCCAGAAAAGTAGATTGGGGAACCAAACAAGAAGAACTAAAAAATATTCTTGCACATTATAAAGAAGTAGCTAGGAAAAATGATGCTCCTTTTGACTGTATTATTCCAATAAGCGGCGGCAAAGACAGTCATTACCAGGCTCATCTGATCACTCAAGTATACAAAATGCGGCCTCTGTTTGTAACATACAATCATTCATACAACTCAAAAGTTGGAATAAGAAATCTTACTAATATGGTGGAAAAATTTGGGTGTGATCTTATACGTTATAATACCAACCCAAAAACTGCAAAAAAAATTTCAAGGCATATGCTTTCAAAAGTGGGAGACATTACATGGCATTATCATGCAGGAATAATGACATTCCCAATTCAAGTTGCAATAAGATACAAAATCCCACTTATGATCTGGGGCGAACATGGTGAGGCTATGTTACACGGAATGCATAATTTGGACGACAAGGTTGAATTTACAAAAAAACACAGACAAGAACACCTAATGAGGGGCTTTGAACCTGAAGACATTTTAGATGATCCTGATAATAAAGAACTTACCAAAACTGATTTGGCACCATTTTTCTACCCATCTGATGATGAAATTGAATCCGTCGGTCTTAGAGGAATATATCTGTCGAATTATTATCCTTGGGATGAATATGAGCACACAAAAATGATGATTGAGATGTATGGATTTGAAACATATCAACAACGTGAAACCTCATTTAATCTGTATCAGAAAGTTGATGATTTTTTCCAAGATACCCATAATTATCTAAAATATCTTAAATTTGGCTATGGAAGGTGTACAGATCAAGTATCGATTGAAATAAGAAATCATAGGATGACAAGAGAACAAGGAATAGATCTTATAAAAAAATATGAGCACAAAATTCGACCGAAAAACCTGGATGTTTTCTTGAAATTTGCAGAGTTAACGGAAAAAGAATTCCTAGATAAAATCGAACATTTGAGAGATCGTAACATGTGGGAAAAGACCTCAAATGGTGAATGGATTCTTCTTGATTGGGTGGGCAATCACGTTTGGGATAAAGGGGTTGAAGATGCACGGCTACCAATAAAAGAACCTTGGACTAATTTAAAATCCCCCAAATTCAAATCGTCAAGAGATTATTCATTACCGGATAGCGACGAAGAACTCATATTTCTATAACCTGAGTTTAACATGTTGTTATCCATCATAGAATATGGTATGGGTAATGTACGTTCAGTGTACAATGCCTTCCAGTTACTTGGCCAACAAGTTGAGATAACCAATGATCCAATATCTATAAAAAAATCAGACGCAATAATTCTGCCTGGAGTAGGAGCATTTTCTGATGGTATTGAAAATCTAAAAAAAACAGGCATCTATAATATTTTACAACACGAGGTTCTGATAAATAAAAAACCATATCTTGGCATATGTCTTGGATTAGAATTTTTAGCCGAAAAAAGCTACGAAGGTGGTACTCATAATGGATTTGGTTGGATTAAAGGTAATGTGATCAAAATTGAACCAAATGATCCGAAACTTAAAGTTCCACATATGGGTTGGGATGATACTACAGTGAAAAATGATCAGAGCATACTCAAAGAACTAAAAGACCCATCGTTTTACTTTCTACATAGTTACCATTTTCAAGTGGCTGAATCTGAAAAAGACTGTGTTACATCAACCTGTGATTATGGTGGAATACCGTTAGTTGCCACCGTGCAAAAAGAAAATATTCATGCTGTACAATTTCATCCAGAAAAAAGCCAAGAAAATGGTCTGATGCTATTAAAGAACTTTCTTGATTTTGTTAGAAAATAAAATGCTAAAACATCGTTTAATTCCAAATATTATATTGAACAATGGCAATGTTGTTCAAAGTGTAAACTTTAAGCACACGAATGTTATTGGTAATGCAATTACTGTAGTTGACTTTTTTAATAGCTGGGCAGTAGATGAAATTTTAATTCTTGATGTAACCAGGGGAAATAAGTATAAAAATTTTCTAAAAATAATTAATGGCCTCTCAAAAAGATGTTTTGTACCGTTGACAGTAGGTGGATGGATAAAAAATCTTGATGAAATTAATGCATTACTCAAAAATGGTGCAGACAAAGTCTCTATCAATACTGAAGCCGTAAGAAATCCAAAATTGATCAGTGAATCTGCAAGTGTATTCGGTTCACAATGTATTGTAGTATCCATTGATGTAAAAAAGAACCAAGATGGAAATCATGAAGTGTGTATCGATAGAGGTACAGAACATACCTCATTAGATCCTGTAAAGTGGGCGCAACAGGCAGAATCTCTTGGTGCAGGTGAAATTCTACTGACCTCTATAGATATGGATGGTTCCAGATTGGGGTATGATCTAGAATTGATAAAGAAGGTAGCTACTGGTGTTACAATTCCAGTCGTTGCGTTTGGGGGTGTAGGTAATTGGCAACACTTTGTAGATGGAATAAAAATAGGCAAAGCAGATGCAATCTCTGCAGCCAACATCTTTCACTATACAGAACACTCTACTTATAAGGCCAAAGAGTATCTGAACAATTCTGGAATTGAAGTGCGAATGCCTCAATTCTATAAGCTACCTACACCAAGAAAACCAAAATACAATGAGATATACTAATTCTTTTTAATTCTTAGTGATATTATCTAAAATGATTTAACTGATCTTTTATCGTATTCTTCTAAAATTATTTTAATCACTCTATCTGTACCTCTTCTTAAATCAATTTTTTCCAAATTTGCGATAAATCTTTTTCTTGTAGTGTAATGAAACATCTTCTCGATACAAGAAAGAAGCTCATCAGAAGCCGTGTTTTTGATAAAATCAATATGGAATCCAACTTTGGACTCTCTTACAAAATCGTGCTGTTTTTCACGAGAATTCACTGATAGTGCAATAATTGGTAGCTTTAACGAAGCAGCCTCAAATACAGTTCTGCCATTAGATGTCACTACAAAATCTGCATCAATCATGTGTTTTGACATCAGTTCTGCTTTTCGTATTACATTGATTTTGTAGCCATCTTTTTTCATTATTGAAATCAAGGAATTCAGCTCTGTTTTATGTACAAAGCCTAGGCCGAGAATAATATCAATTGTTATTTTTTTAAGCGTTTTGGAATTTCTGATTGTCTCAAGAATTTTGCATGTATTATTATTATAGTCTGTTCCTCCCAACGTAATGACAATTTTTTCTATTGATTTTCTAATTTGTTTTCTCTCAAAAATACGAAATTCATCTCTAACACATGCGTAATTAGAGCCGTAGAACTCATTGGGAAATCTATCTTTTGATTCAAAAATTGGGTTAAAAACTAAATCTGCATATTTTCGTCCAGATCCTAAATCCTCAAAATTAACAACGAAAATATTTTGTTTTTTTAATTTTTTTATATAATTGATCTTAGTATTTAGTATGTCGTTGAAAATTATGTTTGGCTTAAAATTATCTATGGTCTTGAAAAATTCTCTCTGGTTTGCAAAGGTCTTTACATTATAGAGATTTTCCTTTAATTTTTTTAGACCCAAACTATTCTTCTTATCCATCATAACAAGAATGTCTTCATTCCTAAATTGATTCAAAATAGTTAGCATATTGTATACATGACCCAAACCAATTAATCTACTACCGTGAAGTCTTACAAGAATTCTTTTTCTATCAAGAATTTTTTCTAAAATTCCAAAATGATGATAATTCTCTGGATAGAATATTTCATCCTCTTCTAGTTGAATTCCATATTCAGGTTTTGTAAATCCACATGTCATAAGTAAATCCTGACAATAAAATGAAATGATCTTCTTTCTCTTGACCATGTAATCTCTTATTGGAATTAACTTAGTAATACGAGAATTTGCCTTCCCAATTACTCTGCAATATGTTGTAGCTTCTTGTCTCTCATAACCAAAAATAGTTCGAATGTCACTGTTCAAAAGTGAAAAAAATTTCTTGATAGAATTAAGATTAATCAATGGGAAATGAGGGCTTGCAAGTAAGCATTTCTCATAATGCATTCCTCTTTCGTTTAAATGTGAAATAGCATGATATGCAATTTTTTCTGCTGGTGTGGTATCTCTTGATAGCTCTCGCGGTCTTTTAATTACATGAACTCCATATAATTGAGCGATCTCTTTAATCTCATCAGAATCAGTTGAAACAAAAATATCTGTATGTTTTAATTTTTTAGCTGTATTTATGATATAATACAATAAAGGTTTATCATTGACTAATCTGATATTTTGTTTTGATACACTCTTGGTTCCCATTCTGGCCATGATGAGAATCAAATTTTTCTTCATTTCTAATTATTAAGATCGTCCCATGAAAGTACTTGATCTTCTTCAATATTCTTTTTAGACGTACGTCCAACTATTTTTTCAAAATACTTTGGAGCTATGCCAGTGCCGGGCCTTTTTACATCCAACATATCTCTACTAATTTTCGTACCCTCTGGGATTTTTTTCGCGGAAACAATACTTCGTCTAGCATATTTTATTGACTCAGCTTCAGCCTGAAATGCATCTCTGACTGAACTTCCTTTTGCACTTTCAGAAATTCGTAACTGTTGCACTAGTTGCGCAAATTCTTCCTGATTAAGTGATAATCGATGATCTGGACTGTCTTTTAATTCGTTATCGAACGTAAAGTGTTTTTCGATACATCTAGCTCCATAGAGGGTAGAACAAACTGCAATCAGAGTTCCTAATGTATGATCAGAGAAACCAATAACGTAGTCAGGAAATTTCTGGCGTAGTGTTCTGATCATCTCAAGATTTGCATCTTCAGCCTTTGTAGGATATGAGGTAATGCAATGTAATATTATGATCTCATGATTTCCAACATCCTCAATTACATCTATGGCTTCTTTGATCTCATTGTTTGACGCCATGCCTGTTGATATAAAAATTGGGAGTTTTTTTGACGCAACATGTCTTATCAGCGGTAGATGTGTTATGTCAGCTGAAGCAATCTTGAATGCTGGTACTCCTAATGAATATAACAAATCTACACTTTTCTCATCGAATGGTGTAGAAAAACAGGTAATTGATTTTTTTTGTGCATATTCAAAGATTTGTTTCCAATCATCATCGCTTAAATGATCAAGCTTTGAGAAAACATCAAACTGAGTCTCGTTTTTGTTTCCATCATCCCAATATTTTGGGGCTGTTTTTGTTGCAAGCTTGGAAGCCTTGTACGTCTGAAACTTGATACTGTCTGCATCGGCATGATGTGCAGCATCGATAAGCTTGAATGCTTTTTTCAAATCACTATCATGATTAGCTCCTGCTTCTGCAATGGTGTAACAAGGATAGTCATCACCGATAAACTTGTTTGCTATTTTCACTCTTCTCAATTAACTCTCAACTATTGTAAAACCATATTTAAGTTAGTTTAAAATTTGATCTACATGCCAGCTTAATCATCATGTTAATAAAAACCTCATAATCACTCAGATCATGATGGGTTGCATAATACAAGCTAGGATGGGTTCTACTCGTTTACCTGGAAAAGTTCTAAAATTAGTAGATAATACAAATTCAAGTCTATATTATACTATTAATCAATTAAAAAATTGCAAAGGCATTGACAAAATTATTGTTGCAACCACAACAAAAGAAGAAGATGATGTCATAGTAGAATACTTACAAAAATTAAGTATTGAACATTTTAGAGGAAACCCAACAGATGTTCTAGATAGATATTATGCATGTGCAAAGAAATTCTCTGTAGATTCTGTTATTCGCATAACTGCAGACTGTCCATTAATAGATCCTGAAATAGTAGATCGAGGGATCTCTATTTTCAAGTCTGGCCAATATGATTATGTCACTAACACATTTCCAAGAACCTTTCCGGATGGTAATGAAACAGAGATTTTCTCATTTAATGCCCTAGAAATAGCATGGAAAAATGCGATACTTCCTTCCGAACGCGAACATGTCACTCCTTATTTTCGTAATCAAAAAGAGAAATTCAAAATAAATAATTTTGAACACACGCAAGATCTGTCACATCTTAGATGGACTATGGATCTTCAAGAAGATTTGAACCTAATCAGATCTATCATATTAAAATTAGACAAACACCCCATTCATTTGGCCGATATTTTGGAGTTATTTAATAAAAATCCTGAATTAGTAAAAATTAACAAAGGACACATTCCAAACGAAGGTTACATGAAATCATTAAAAGAAGATGAGGAATTTTTAAAAAGCAAAAATTCTAGTTTTTTTAACCCCTGATATTTTCTAAATCAACATTTTATGTAGTCATTCTCTCACAATAGAAATTTGTCATGTGATTGGGAGGCGGTGAATCATAAAATCTAACAACTGTGTCTATGTCTGATAAGGCCAATTGTTTACCGTCGCTCAGATTCTTTACACTAAATCCTTCCTTGAATAGAAACCTTAAAAATTCTTCCGGAGAATCACCTGATTTTTTTATTCTTTCTGGGAAAAATTCTATTAAAAATTTTGGATTAGAATTTCTTAAAATATTTTCCATTCCTTTGAGAACTTTGAAATCATAACCTTCGGCGTCTATTTTCAGAAAATCGATTTTTTTGTTTAATTTTTCGCAGAAATGATCTATAGATTCAATATTGACTTCTATTGCACCTTTATTATAACCAAAATCACTTAAACTATGTGCAGATATTCCCTTTGAAAAATAAAATGAGCCTTTTCCGGGTTTATCAGATACTGCGTTATCTATGACCGTCACATTTTGAAAACCATTCAAACTAACAGTATTTTTTAATAATTTAACATTGTATGGTGATGGTTCAAATGCAAAAACATGGCCCGTCTTACCGACATACTTGGCCATAACAACTGTATGAATTCCAATGTTTGCACCTACATCGATAACTACATCCCCATTTCTAATAATTTTTTTAATTAATTCTCTCTCTTTAGGATCTTCTTCGCCATAAATTGTAAATGCATGTCTATCAGTTTCATCAAGTAATAGCTTACAACCATCAATCAAGATAAAATCTTCTTTAAGTTTTTTTTTGACAAACTCTGCAACATTAAAAACAAGTTTATTCTTTCCTATTCCAGTTCCAGCTAATTGTAGTGCAATTTTTTTAAAAATAATACGCAATAATCTCTTCATTTGAAATTCAGAATTAAGGGGCACAATATATTTTTAAAGTTATGATTCTCTATCTCTATCCTTAAACCACTTCATTTTTCTTATATGATCGTCTGCTAAAACTTGTAGTAAAGATTCATTCTGTTCTAAAAATACTTTCATTTTAGATTCTATTATTTCAACATTCATTAAATTATTACCATAAAAAAATTCTTTTCCTAATTTTACAATAAAATCCGCATAGTCAAATTTAGAGACATTTCTCTCAACAAGTGAAATATAATGATCTAAATCAAGCGGATCTATTTTTTGTGTTAATGTTTTTCTAATTAGTTCTGGAAGTTCCTTTAAATCTTTCAGTATGTGAACAGATGGTAATAGTGAATAAATTACATCTGCAAAAGTAATTACAGGTTTTCCATGACACACAGCTTCAAATCCAGCCGTACCGGCTATGGTCATAAGCAATGAACAATTTTTGTATAATTCATCATTTGAAAATTTTGGATGAAGCAAAACAACATTAGGTATGTTCATTATTTGTTTATAATCAGAAATACTTCTCCATGATCTTTTTACCTGCGCAGGATGTTCTTTAACATAAATCTTGAAATTGATTGGTAGTGATTTAGCTATCCATCTGATCACATCTATTTGATTGATGTAGAATGGAGCAGCGATGAGTAAAGTTCTCTCTATTTCTGTATGAAGTGGGAAATAAACAAATGGTTCAGAAGACTTGAAATTTTTCTTAAGATTTCTATTGATAAATCGTTCTCTAAACTTTGTTTTTACATAATCTATCAGGTAATAAAAAAATACTTTGAATTTAGTTCTACCATAATACGTGTAATGGGTATTCGTATTTCCAGAATCCGATTGGAAAAAGAATCTAGTAGCAGCATTTATTGGTTCTAACAAACCAGAACTAGTTTTAATAATTTTATTATCAAGCTGTTTTAGAAGATCAAATGAATGCAAATAATTTTGTATGTCTTGCAAACTTCGATTTTTGTTTTCTAATCTGTCTAGCTTTTCAACATAATCAAATTTTACAGGATCTTGTGTGATTAAACAATGTTGCCCCAATACTCCGTAGGTAAGAATCTGAACTTTAACACCTGAATTTTTACACATCTGATAAAAAAGTTCCTGATGGTGCAGACTAGATATCTTTGTGAAAAAAAAATCAGGCTTAATTGTTTCCAAAACATTTTCAAAGAATCTACATTCCTGTTCTAATATACATAAAATTTCTTTTGAAGAAAACTTATGAAAATTATTATAATAAAGAAAAACTCTCTCGTTTTGAACTAGCTTCCATAAGTCAATTTTATACTTCCTCTCAAAACGTGCTAAGTATTCTAGATCGACATCATTTAATTCTCTCTTGATTTGATCATGAAAAAACCAGCTTTTCTCAAACTTCACTAATTTCTGATTCTGAAAAAACTGCTTAGGTTTTTCAGCTACTTCTATGATTGCATATATCTCACTACCGTATTTTCTTTGAAAAGCATACGCAAGACAATAATGAGTATAATCGTTTCCTAGCCAAAAAATAACCTTATCTCTCATATGACAAATTTTTCAAAAAATTATCATTTAAATCTTTAAAATAAGGAACATGAAAATTGTTAAACAATTGATTGTTTTTTGTTTTTTCAATTACAAAAACGTTCTTAGAAACATCTCATCTGATTTTCTATAATATTCTCTTCATTGTTACAAAATAAATATGCGAACTGATAATTTTTGAAATATGAATTATGATCACAAAAATCGCATTGAAATTAATGGAACGATAATAGGCTATAATCACCCTTGTTACATTATTGCAGAAATCGGGATAAATCATAATGGTGATCTATCTATCGCAAAAAAATTGATTGATGTAGCTGTTGATGCAGGTGTAAACGCTGTTAAATTTCAGAAACGGCATATTGAGAATATCTATCAAAAGGAAATACTTGACAACCCAACTATGGATAGTCAGGGAACAGAAATCTTAATTGATGTGTTAAATGAAGTAGAGTTTAACGAAGATGAATTCCAAGACATAGTGGAATATTGTAAAGAAAAAAAGATTACCTTCATGTGTACCCCATGGGATGTTCCCAGTGTTGATTTTCTAGAAAAACTCCATGTTCCGGCGTACAAAATATCATCTGCAGATATGACTAATCTTCCATTACTCCGTTATGTAGCAGAGAGAAAAAAACCAATGATTCTGTCTACTGGAATGTCTACACTTGATGAAATTGAAAAAACTGTTAACTTTGTAAAAAATCATGATGTGCCATTTGTATTACTACATTGTAATAGTACATATCCATCTCCAGTTGAATTGTTGAATCTAAATCTAATTCCATTATTGAGAGAAAAATTCAACGTGCCTGTGGGATATAGTGGTCATGAATCTTCCATCATTCCTTCAGTAACTGCAGCGAACATGGATGCTGTGGTGATTGAACGCCATATCACATTGGATAAAACCATGTCTGGACTAGATCAATCTGCATCTCTAGAACCAGATGAACTAAAACAACTTGTTCAGTATATTCGTGAATCTGAAAAAGCAAAAGGTGTTGCAGTTAAAAAAATGACAAGAGGTGAAATTCTACAAAGAGAAGTTTTATCAAAAAGCGTAGTTTGTTCATCAGCAATTAAAAAAGGGGATCTATTTTCGGAAGAGAATATTGAAGTTAAAACCCCGGCGCGCGGTATATCTCCTCAATATTACTACGAGCTTATTGGGAAAAAATCCAACCGAGATATTAAAAGAGGAGAATATCTACAACTGAATGATTTAAAATGATTCTTGGAATGAAGGTAAGAAAAAAGGATCTGCAGGATATGTTAAAATTTAATCCAAAGGTCTTGGAATTTCACTTCTCAGATAGTGATCTAAATCTAGAATTAGATGGAAAATTTAATCAACGACTAATTGTACATTGTTATGAATATTTTGAAAGGAAACTCTTAGACATTGTAAGCTTAAAAGAAACAAATCAAGTTCATTCTAAAGAAACGTCATTGGAATTAATTCAACGAGCTATTGACAAAACTATTTCGTTGAGTAACCAATTCAAAGGTACTCCAACACTAATTGTTCATCCGGGTGGTTACTCTATAAAAGAATCTTCTAAATCTGATATAGAATCTATGAAGGGCATGCTTATCGATTCCGTAAATAAGCTTGATCTAAAAAATGTGACATTTCTTTTAGAAAACATGCCTCCATATGCATGGTTTTTTGGAGGACGTTGGAATAGTAATGTATTCCTAAATGCCGATGATATGGTAGGATACTGCAAAGAAACAGGCTTAAGCGTTTGTTATGATCTATGTCATTCTCATCTTTATTGCAACAAAAATAACATTTCTGTTATCGATGAATTACTAAAAATTGAAAAACATGTAAAACATTTCCATCTGTCTGATGCAGGAGGCGATGATGGTGAAGGATTACAATTTGGAGAGGGAGATTTACCATTTGATAAAATTATACCAATTCTTAATAATCATAATGAACAAAGCTTTGCAATAGAAGTCTGGAAAGGACATGAACAAGGAGGAAAAGGATTCGAAGAATTTTTAGATAAGGTGGCTCAAGCAGGTTTGATTATATCGTGAAAAATGCACTCATAATCGGTGTCACTGGACAAGATGGAGCATATCTATCTGACTTTCTACTGAAAAAAGGCTATTCTGTTTTCGGCACATTTAGAAGAACCAGTCATAAATGTTTTGAAAGAATTGAAGAGATGAATAATTATGACAAAATCATAAGGATCAAGGCTGATCTAGCAGATTATTCCTCACTCCAAGCTGCAATTCGTCAAGCGCAACCGGATGAAGTTTACAATCTTGCATCACAATCATTTGTAGGAGTATCATTTCAACAACCAATTCTAACTGCAGATATAACTGGACTTGGCACTCTGCGAGTTTTGGACGCTGTCAAAGAGAATATGCCTAATGCAAAATTCTATCAAGCATCATCAAGCGAAATGTATGGGAATTATACAGGCGTAAAAAATGAAGACTCATATTTTAAACCAAGAAGTCCATATGGTGCAGCAAAGGTTTTTGCTCATCATATAACAAATTATTATCGAGAAGCATACGACATATCTGCTTCTTGTGGAATTTTATTCAATCATGAATCACCTCTACGAGGAATCGAATTTGTCACTAGAAGAATAACTTGGAATTTAGCTAGAATAAAACTTAATCAAATAAAGAAATTCACTCTTGGAAATATTCATGCCAGAAGAGATTGGGGCTTTGCAGGAGATTATGTTGAGGCAATGTGGATGATGCTTCAACAAAACAAACCTGATGATTACGTGATTGCAACAGGAGAATCTCACTCTGTAGAAGAATTCCTTACTTTAGCTACTGAATACGCTGGACTGGGAGATTGGCGTGATATTATTGAAATAGATAAATCAATCATGAGACCAACTGATATTGATGATCTAGTGGGAGATTCATCAAAAGCACGTAAACAGCTAGGTTGGAAACCAAAAATGAATTTTAAAGATTTGGTTAAGACTATGGTCGAGCACGACATTGACTATTTTAAATCTGGCATGGATCAATTCCATCTTCATACATAGAAAATTTCTACGTAATCTTGTTATTCTTTCTCATGATTTGATTAGCTTTAGTCAAGTCAGATTCTATATCTATGTCAATTGACATCTCTGATGGCATTTCATACAATCCAATTCTTCCTGAAACTCTGCACTTGGTTTTAATGAATGATGAATATTTTGTAATGTATATTGCACCATTTTCTATAAACTGATCTTTGAATTGTTGTCTGTTTGGCCTTCTTCTTGGATTATAGTTTATTGGAATAGCTCGATTCTTTTCACGTTTCCAAAAAAATTGATGAGAATTAAACCCACTTAATACTGAGTCATACCTTCTCTTCACAAAAAATCTTATTGCATCATCTATGTGTTTTGTAGTTCTTAATGGTACTGTATTTTGTAGCAATATTATTACATCAGGTGTGTAATTGTTTTCTTTTTTGATTTGTTGTAAACAATGCATAATTACATCTTCAATAGATGCTGCATCGGTTGAAATTTTTTTTGGTCTTTTAATTGTTCTCACTCCAAGCCTTTTTGCTCTATGTAAAATTCTTTGATTATCACTTGAAACAATTGTCATATCAATTAGCTTTGAATTTATGGACGCATTTACCGAATAATCTAGTAATGGTTTACCATTTAATACTCTCAAATTTTTCATTGGAATACCCTTAGAGCCACCTCTTGCAGGTATTATGGAAACTATCTTCATACTAAATACTAGTCAACATGTTATCATAAATTGATTAGTCTCAGAAAAGTCCCTTTGCAGCCTCTGCAACATCATCTTCAATTTTTGCCGAAGCCTTTGACCAGTATGTTTTAACAAATTCATCGCTTAGCTTGGCATGTAACTCTGGATTTGTTTCAGCTTCTTTGATCTCGGGCCAACGATTCTTTGGGAATTTAATATACATGGCAAAAACATCACGTAGCCGTGTTATGTCTTTTTTATCCCATTGTGGCATGTTAAGCAGGCTTTCGCCTGAGTTACTAACTGCACAAATAATATCTGGATTCAGATATCCCTTCTTGACTGCGTACTCGTGCAATTCAGTTCCATGGAAAGGAACAAAAATTGAACAACTTGTATTATCTGATTTGAACTGTCTGTTCAGCTCAATAGTATCAAAAGCTAATTCTCTCGTCTCATCTGGGAACCCGATAATATTGTTGACACTAAAAATGATTCCAAGCTTTTCAACTATCTTTATCTTCTTTATCGCATCCTCGTTTGTATAATCTCTCTTGACAACTTCTCTTCTGAATTTCTCATTACCATGTTCCATACCAAAAGTGATTCTATCTAGACCAACTTCTTTCATTCGTCTGAACTTTTCTTCTTCTATGGTCTCAATCCTAGTTTGACACCAAAATGGCAGTTTTATGTGGGAATACATTTTGATGAACTCATCAAATTCCTTGTCCGTCCATGCTAGGAACGTATCTGCCCAAAAGTAAATGTATTCTACATTATGTTTCTTGATGTGATTCTCAATTTCCGCTTTCACTAGATCCATGTTTTTTTTGCGGAAAAATGACAGACCTTTTGCAAAGTCTCCTCCACCATACAATCTGTTCTGAGCAGGAGAATTACAAAATGCACAAGTATATGGGCATCCGCGGTGCGTTTCAACAGGCAATAACCTACGAATCTTTCCGCCCATTGGACGATAGAATCTTTTTTCTCCAAATAATCCAACGTCCGTTATTGGGGGTAATTCATTGATGTCTACCGGCCTTGAAACATCGTTTCTTCTTATGGTTCCATCTTTTTGCCGAATCCACAGATTAGTGACATTGGAATAATCTTCTCCATTTGAAATACAATTAGCTAAATCAATAATTGTGTTTTCTCCTTCACCGACGCATAACATATCTACATTAGGATACTTCATGACTAGATCTGGAGCAAATGTGGGAAATACTCCACCAAAAATATTCTTGATACCACAGTCACGTGTCTGATCTATTAACTTCATTCCCCGAAGAAAAGTCGTCTCAGTACATGATACTGCAATTAAATCTGGCTCAAAATCGTTTATCGCGGCATAAAAATCTGCAACAGCAGATCTAGTTGTCTTTTTGAAATGCAAGTCATCGTCATCAATGTCTAGTGCAGGCCTATGTGTGAGGGCCTTTTGGTTTACAATATCGGAATCTTCAATAGCTAACTCATCATCGAATTTGTAAAAGGTAGTGTCAAAAAGACCAGTTTGATGACCATCATTTTTTAAAATTTGTGATAGAGTAGCAATGGATGGCGGAACTGTGCTCATACCGCGTTCATTTGGATATAGAAACAAAATGCGAGCATCTCGCGTGTTAGGCTTTCTAACCACCTTGGATGTTAAGAATGGGTTTTCTACCTCTGCGAGCTGAAGTTTCACTGCCACGCCAAAAGTTATTCTTTCATGCTTATATACATAACAGACAATTTATTCAACAAATCAGAAACAATTCCATTTTTGTTGTTACGAAGAACCCCTGTAGATCTAGTTAAAGTCATCCCAAGGTAGATCCCTTTCTAGAAACAGTTTCAAATTTTTTACTTCTTGCTCGTATATTTCCCTTAAAATCATTCGTTCTTTTGTTGACATTGGAGGCTTTGTTGTTTGTTTTAGAAAAAACCCATCTCCAATTTTTTGTCTTGTGACAGTTGGAATAAGTTTAGTCGTTGTTTTTCTAAATAATTTACTACTCAACAAAAAACCAGAAAGGGCTCCTTTTGGAACTCTGTATGATCCTTTTTCCTGCTCACTAAATTCTATCGATCCATCAACATCTAGAAAACGTAATATTGATGTAATCGTACTTTCAATGTTTTTGATATATTCTTCAAAAATCACAATTCTAATTTTTTTGGCATCAAAATGATTTTGGAATCTTTTTATCTGTTCAGTATAAAATCCACCTAGCAAGATATTCCTGATATTGAATTTTCCACTCATGATCTCATCATGATGCAAATTAATCATATCTGTGAAGCTTGTCTCTTGCGGATGCATGAATAGGTATGAAAAATATGCAGAATGAGCCCTTTCTATTGGATTACGTAATGATATTATGATTTTTGATTCTGGAAATGCTTTCTTTATTTCCGAAGCTGCATGAGGACATGATAAATATGCAGAAGTTGCCTCACCTATTGCTTTATGATTTTTAGCCTTTTTGAATAATTTCAGATATGTATCCATATCTCTGATCATAGAATCTCTTTCGAAATTCTCTGGAACATCAAATTTACAAAAATAATAAGGCTCGTTTAATTCGGAGATAAAGACCTGTGGATGAAGATTGAGATAATGTGAGATATTGGTGGTTCCACATTTTGGTCCACCTACTATGAAAAAATTTGGCTTCATTTTCTATTTTATTTAAGGTGTTATTTTCTCTCTCTAACTATGCTTACCATTGAATAAAGAATTATGGCTGTTATCAATAGGATGGTGCCTAGAATTATTCCTCCAATTCCAATCAATGCTATGTTTGTTATCAATCTTCCATCTTCCGTGAAAGATTGTACTCCCCATGCACCAAAAGAAAGACCTATGATTAAAAAAATCATCCCTGGAATTCCGTAGAATGTCAGTGGACGTTCAATAGCAACATATTTCAATGTACTTAAGATGACTGATGAGCCGTGAACAAGCGGATTGTGCGTTGATGTATTTTCCCCATAAAGAATTGTTATTGGTACTTCGACAATCCGAAATTTATTTTTTGAAGCTTTGATTAAAATTTCTGTCGAAACCCCCATTCCTCGATCAGATGGCGTTATGCTTTCTAATACTTTTCTGCTATATGCTCTAAAACCGCTTTGGGCATCAGTTATTTTTGAATTAGTGGTAGCATTGGTAAGACCCGTAATTGTCCTAATTCCCATCTTTCTGTATTCTGGAACTTGACTACTTTCAGATAGAAATCTAGAACCAATTACAATATCTGATTCATTCTTTAAAATTGGCTCTAGTACCTCTTCTATGTCTTCAATTCTGTGCTGGCCATCTGCATCAAATGTGACTAGAACATCTACTCCTATTTCACGAGCCTTTGAAAACAAACTTGCAATCGCTGCACCATATCCAAGATTTTTTTGATGTACTATTGTAATTGCTCCAAGTTCAGATGCAATTTTGCTTGTAAGATCGGTAGAACCATCATCACACACTATGATGGTTTCAGTAATTTGTTTTAATTTAATAATTATTGATGAGATATTCTTTTCTTCATTGAAAGCAGGTAGTCCTATTGCGAAATTCAATTACAACAAACTTTGACCATCATGGCATTAAAAATTATTGTGACAGAATTATCTTCTTTTAAATATGAATCTAATTAAAATTACTCAATAAAATACTGATCCGAATACAAAAAAATACACCCAAATTAGTTATCATTTTATCATGTTAACTTTGAAGTATAATCCGCAATCAATAGATTATTTTGATCGATTTTTTACAAAATCAATAGAAGCAACAGGTGTTGGGTCTATCCCTGATATAACAGAACGATAAATTGTGGAATAATCTAACAAATAAATCAAATTAATTAATTTTGTTAAAATGCTGCCTCTAACTGAAAAAATTTCTTTATACTCTATCTTTTTTTGTTCAAAATATTCCTTAACTATGTCCCATCTTTCCCTAGTTTTTATGTAATCATCATGTCCTCTAATCAAAATTGGCCTGACATCTGATTTCTTTTCCCATGCAACTATTCCATTATGACATGCTTCTATCACATCTTCTACCATTGCATGCATTTTTGCATTCTCTTGCAAGGAATTCTTGAATCTAACAGCTGCTGCTTGAAGACCCCATGGATAATAAATTACTGGTATACTGGAAAGCCAGCTTGCCAGTTCTAATGACGGATTATTTGTAACAATATTATGAGATGATATTTTTCTTTGTAGCTCTTCTAAATTATTAATTGATTCAAAAATATCTTCTTTTTTTATTGAAATTATAGGTTCTAAAACATTTAACATTGAAAACAAAAACGACGGAAATGACGATCGCGGAGAAATATACATTGGGATATCTCGGTGTTCTATTTTATTCTTAATACAATAATTTTTCATCTTACCATCACTTGAAAACGCAATTAGCTTACAATCAGATTTTTTAGCTGAATCTAAAACTGTCATTGTTTCTGCAGTATTGCCTGATACACTTGTTGTAACAACTAATGTGTCAGAATCAATTGTATTTGGTAAGTGGTATCCTTTGACTACGCTTACATGAATATTGGTCTTGGATAAGATTGCTGAGAATATGTCGTGCAGTGCTCCCGATCCTCCCATTCCAGCAAAAACAATATGTGTTATATCCTTAAAATCAACCCGTCCTAGATTCGTGTTATAACTTTCTTTTGCAATTTGAGGCCATTTATCGTAGATTTTATGCATTCCTTGTGGATCAAATTTGTTTAAAATTGAAGAATCTAACAATCAATTTTTAGATAATATTTCAAGATATAATGGTTAATGAGTTTATTTTAAATAACGAAAAAAATTCGTTTATTCTGCTTGGCAGAAAAATCTCTATCGTTACTAAAGACAGTAGAATGGAAAAACAACAAAGTAGTAATGATTGATCAGACTAAACTACCAAACGAGCTAGTTTTTGTGGAATATTCTGATTATACAGATGTTGCACATGCAATCAAAACATTGATTGTACGTGGAGCTCCAGCAATAGGTGTTTCTGGTGCATTTGGTCTTGCGCTTGCAGCGTTACAAAGCAAATCAACAACAAAAGAACAACTATTATCTGACCTTGAAATGGCAAGAAAAATTCTATTTGAAACAAGGCCTACTGCAGTAAATCTAGCGTGGGGCTTGGACAAAATCATGCAGATTGCAAAACAAGGAAAAGATGTACTATCAATCAAAGATATGATTGTAAAAACTGCACAAGAAATGGCGGAGGATGATATAAAAATAAACATGCAGATGGGAAAAAATGGCTCGGTTCTGTTTGATAACAATGATGCCATAATGACTCATTGCAATGCTGGTTCATTGGCAACAGTAGCATATGGAACAGCATTAGGTGTAATACGTGCAACTAAAGAAAGTGGTAAAAGTATCAAAGTCATAGCTACTGAAACAAGGCCAGTACAACAAGGATCACGTCTTACCGCATTTGAGCTAAAACACGACGGATTTGATGTTAGTCTGATCCCTGATACTGCTGTAGGTTATACAATGGCAAACAAACTAGTAAACAAGGTAGTAGTTGGTGCCGATAGAGTATTACGAACAGGACATGTATACAACAAAATTGGGACATATCAAGTTGCATTGATGGCAAAACAGCATGGCATACCATTCTATGTTGCTGCACCGCTTTCAACATTTGATATGAAAAGCAATCCACAAGATGTTGTAATAGAGCAAAGAAAAGGAACCGAAGTAACACAAATTGGTGATAGAAAAACAGCGCCAGATGGAATCAATGTGATAAACCCAGCATTTGATATGACACCACCTGAGCTAATCTCAGGCATAATCACAGAAGCTGGTGTTGCCAAGCCTCCATTTGTAGAATCTATATCAAAATTATTTGAAGCTAAGAAATAGAAAGTTTTTATTCATTTTTAAAATTACAAACAAAATATGTCAACTGTAAGTGTGGACCAAATAAGAGCATCCCTTACCAAATGCATGGATCCAGAAGTTCCATTAAACATAGTGGAAATGGGTCTAGTCTATGGAATTGATGTCACACCATCAAATGACGTTAATATCAAAATGACACTTACTACTCAGGGATGTCCATTACACCAAACTTTGATCCAAGATGTAACTAGATATGTCAAAAAGGTACCAGGAGTAAATGAAGTCAAAGTCGATATTGTCTGGAATCCTCCATGGACAATGGACAAAATGTCAGAATCTGCCAGAGCAAAGATCAAGAGTTTATCTTCTGCAAATACTCCAGCACCAATTGACTACGAAACTGCCATGCCACAAGGTGTTGGTTCTTTAGTACAGCAAGAAGATGGTGGAATGGTTTTGGCAAACGAGCACAACCAAGGATTTATGGTAAATCAAGCAATTATTGACTTTTGGAGATCCTGCAATGGACAACGTAAGATAACAGAGCTAGTAGATATTTTTGCACAAAAAACAGGACTACAACGCTCACAGGTAGAAAAAGAAGTCATCCAGTTAATTGGTCAGCTGCGCGACGGCGGATTAATTGTAATCTCACAGGCAGAAATGCCAAACGTTCAATTCAAAAAATAATCACACTTCGTTAATTTCAAGAATAGTGGCA
>Ga0233424_10000444_pt1 | contig 52987 bp, 52 predicted proteins | sample Watercolumn_Towu_FD_181011 | JGI IMG/M metagenome (GOLD analysis project Ga0233424, IMG submission 181011) | Freshwater microbial communities from Lake Towuti, South Sulawesi, Indonesia - Watercolumn_Towuti2014_125_MG | ecosystem: Environmental > Aquatic > Freshwater > Lake | place: Indonesia...
GTACAGCGCCACCGCCTTGCACATCGCCAGTCCTCAATGCAAGCGCCAATCTAGAACCCGCTGGGGCACTTGGGCAAGGCAGTACCCCACGCGTCAAAGTATGTGTTGCCAACTGACCCAAGATCGGGCGTCTTCATGTTCATCGCCACCATGGTGTTCTGGGCGGGGCGGCGCAAGTATGTCCATCTCAAGCCCACGGCCCATGAGGATCCGAACAGCTTCCTGAAGGTGGTGCGCACCGCGCTATCGCAGGGCCGGGCCGGCCAGGCTGTGGCCCTGGCGGGTGTGGCGCTGGCCCTGCTGGGCCTGTACCACTACCGCGAGCTGGGCATCGTCGCCGCCCTGTGCCTGGCCTTTGTGCTGCTCATGGGCTTTGGCGGCCTGGGTGCCTGGATGCAGCTGGAGCGCGCCGTGCCCAAGCATGGCGTCGCCGGCGTCGAGGCCGTGCGCACCGTGCTGCGCCTGCTGGTGCTGTTTGCCCTGGTGACGCCCTTCTGGTCCCTGTTTGACCAGAAGGCGTCCACCTGGGTGCTGCAGGCCGACCAGATGAGCAAGCCGGACTGGTTCCAGAGCTCCATGATGCAGGCCCTGAACCCTGCCCTGGTGATGATCCTGATCCCCTTCAACAACCTGGTGCTCTACCCCCTGCTGAGCCGCCTGGGCCTGCGGGTCACGCCCCTGCGCCGCATGGGTGCGGGCATCGCCTTCGCCGGTCTGGCCTGGATCGTGGTGGGCACCACCCAGCTGTGGATGGACGGGGGCGACCGCCTGTCCATCCTCTGGCAGATCCTGCCCTATGCCCTGCTGACCTTCGGCGAGGTGCTGGTGGCGGCCACCGGTCTGGAGTTCGCCTACAGCCAGGCGCCGCTGGCCATGAAGGGCGTGATCACCAGCTTCTGGAACCTCTCGGTCACCGTGGGCAATCTCTGGGTGCTGCTGGCAAATACCAGCGTCAAGGGCGCGGCGGTGACGCAGTACATCCAGGGCACGGGGACCAGTGTGACGGCCTTCCAGATGTTCTTCTTCGCCGGCTTCGCCCTGGTGGCGGCCCTGCTGTTCGGGCTCTACGCGCGCCGCTATCCGCTGCAGGACAACTACCGCGGCTGAGGCGCTCAGCCTCCCTGCACAGACCCGCTGCCGGCCAAGGCCGGGCGGGTCTCCACCACCACAAAGGCGGCGGCGTACTCGGTCTCGTCCGTCACGCTCACATGGGCCTGCAGGCCCCGGGCCTCGAACCAGGCGGCCAGCTCGCCGTGCAGGCGGATCTCGGGCTTGCCGCTCGCGGCCTTGACGATCTCGCAGGCCCGCCAGGTCATGGGCATGCGCAACCCCATGCCGATGGCCTTGGAAAAGGCCTCCTTGGCCGAGAAACGCGTGGCCAGATAGGCCACGCCGCGCGCCTCCACCAGGGCCAGGCGCTGGTGGAAGACCTCGAGCTCATGCGGCCCCAGCACCTTCTCGGCAAAGCGCGTGCCGCGCCGCGCCAGGGTCTCGCGGATACGGCGGATGTCGCAGATGTCCGTGCCTATGCCGTAGATCATGATGCGGCCTGTTCCTCTTGCCAGGCACACCAGCCCAGCACCTCGTTGCGGTGACCCTCGCCTTCGAGCTCGAACCAGGTCTCGCCCAGCAGCCGGGCCCGCTCGCGGCGGTAGAAGCGTAAAGCGCCGGCATTGCCCTCCCAGGCCCGCAGCCACAGCCCATGCTGGGGCAGCGCCCGACGCGCCTGCGTGAGCAAGCGGGCACCGTGGCCCTGGCCACTGCAAGGCGGCGCGACATACAGCCGCACCAGCTCGGCCTGCCGCGGCGAGAGCCGCAGGCAGTCCGGCGGCGGCGCCTGGTCCAGGGCCAGATGCGTCCAGGCCAACAGGTGCGCCCCCCGCTCCAGCAGCCACATGGGCTGGTCCTCGCGGGCCATCAGGGCCTCGAGGATGGCGGGCGTGAAAGCCTGGTCCAGATAGGTCAGAAAGCTGGGGCGGAGGCCCTCGCCGGCATAGGTCTGCAGCCAGACCCAGCGCGCCAGGGCGGCCAGGGCCGGCGCATCCTCGGCGCGGGCGCGCCGCAGCACGGCGGCGGCCGGCGCCGCGGCCTCAGGCATAGGCGCGCTGGATGGCACGCTGGTACTCGCGCACGGTTTCGGCGTAACCCAGCTCCAGCGCATCGGCGATCAGGGCGTGGCCGATGGACACCTCCTGCACGCCCGGCACCGCGCGCAGAAAGTCCGTCAGGTTCTCGCGGCTGAGGTCATGGCCGGCATTGATGCCCAGGCCCACGGCCAGGGCCGCCTGGGCCGTGGCCGTGAAGCCGGCCAGCTCCTCGGCCTGGCGCTCGGTGCCCCAGGCGCTGGCATAAGTCTCGGTGTAGAGCTCGATGCGGTCGGCACCCAGCTCGGCCACGAAGGGCATGGCCTGCGGCACCGGATCCATGAACAGGCTCACGCGCACGCCCAGGCTCTTGCACTCAGCCACCAGGGGGCGCAGCCGCTCCATATCGGCGGGCAGGTTCCAGCCATGGTCGGAGGTGAACTGGTCCTCGCTGTCGGGCACGAAGGTGACCTGATGCGGGCGCACCTGGCGCACGAAGTCCATCAGGTTCTGGGTGGGGTTGCCCTCGATGTTGTACTCGGCCTGGGGCCAGTCCTTGCCCAGCAGGGCGGCCAGCTCATGCACATCCTGCGTGCGGATGTGGCGGCCATCGGGCCGCGGGTGCACGGTGATGCCCTGGGCACCGGCCAGCAGGCAGAGCTCGGCCGCCTTGCTCACGCTGGGAATGCCCAGGTGCCGGGTGTTGCGCAGCAGGGCCACCTTGTTGACATTGACCGAGAGCGCGCAGCGTCCGGCGTCGTGGCGGAGGTCGGGGGCGACGAGCGGGTTCATGGCAGAGTCCGCCCGGCCGTCCGAAGGACTCTGCAGGCCCCCTCGGGGGGCAGCGATGGAAGAGAGCGTGGGGGCATGAGTTTCACTCCATGAGCTTCTGCACGTCCAGCAGGACCTGGCGCGTGCGCAAGGGCTTGTGGCCCAGATGATATTGAAGCAGGCCGCGCAATGCGGCGCGCAGGGCCTGGGCGGGCGCACCCTCGCACGCCTGATGCAGGGCCGCGGGGCTGCCATGCAGCAGGGCCGCCTGCAGCTGCACCAGGCTGGCGCCGCGCAGGGCCGCGGGGTTCTCGGCCTCGGCCGCCAGCACGCCGGTCTCGGGCGAGATGGTGTAGAGCCGCTCCAGCTCCAGCGGCGTCTGGCGCGTCCCGCTCAGGCTGAGGTCGGGCAGCAGGCCCACCTCGGCCAGCAGGCGCAGCTCGAAGGCGCGCAGGGCCGGCTCATCCAGGCGGGCCAGGGTCTGGGCATAGGCTTCGAAGAGCGCGGGATGTGGGTCCTGGCGCGCCAGGAACTTGAGCAGCAGCTCGTTCAGGTAGTAGGCGCTGAAGAGCGCCGCGCCGGCCGGCAGGGTGTGGCCGCCCACCCACTCGGCGCTGCGCAGGGTGCTGACCTCGGCCGCGGCCTCGCCCTTGGCCGGGCGCGAGAGCCCGACCTGGATGCGCTGAAAGGGCAGCAGCACGGCGCGCAGCTGCGAGTAGGGGCGCTTGGCCCCCTTGGCCACCACAGCCAGCCGGCCCTGCTCGCGGGTGAAGAGGTCCAGCACCAGGCTGGTCTCGCTCCAGTCGTAGTGGTGCAGGACGAAGGCTTGCTGAACCGCAGGCGCTCTGGCCCTTGATGCGTTCACTCGTAGCCGTAGCTGCGCAGATGCTCTTCGCTGTCGGCCCAGCCGGAACGCACCTTGACCCAAAGTTCCAGGAAGACACGGCCGTCGAACAGATGCTCCAGCTCCTGGCGGGCCTCGGAGCCGATGCGCTTGAGCAGCTCGCCGCCCTGGCCGATGACCATGCCCTTGTGGGCGTCGCGCTCCACGATGATGGAGGCGGAGATGCGGCGCAGCTCACCCTCGTCCTCCCACTTGTCGATCACGACGGTGGAGGTGTAGGGCAGCTCGTCACCGGTGAGGCGGAAGAGCTTTTCGCGGATCAGCTCGCTGGCGAGGAACTTCTCGCTGCGGTCGGTGAGCGCGTCTTCCTCGTAGAACCATTCCTGCTCAGGCAGGTAGGGCTTGAGGATCTTGAACAGGCGGGTGACGTCGGCCGCCTTCTTGGCCGAGAGCGGCACGAACTCGGCGAAATTGCGCCGCTCCTGCATGCTCTTGAGCCAGGGCGCCAGCTCGGCGCGGCGGTGCACGGCGTCGAGCTTGTTGGCAATCAGCACCACGGGGCGGTCCTCGGGCAGCAGGGAGAGCACCTTGGCATCGTCCAAGCCGAAGCGGCCGGCTTCCACCACGAAGAGCACCAGATCCACATCGCCCAGCACGCCGTGCACGGTGCGGTTGAGATTGCGGTTGAGGGCGGCGTTGTGCTTGGTCTGGAAGCCGGGCGTGTCCACGAACACGAACTGGGCCTCATCCAGGGTGCGCACGCCGGTGATGCGATGGCGCGTGGTCTGTGCCTTGGCCGAGGTGATGCTCACCTTCTGGCCCACCAGGGCATTGAGCAAGGTGGACTTGCCCACGTTGGGGCGGCCCACGATGGCGATCAGGCCGCTGCGGCGGGCGGGCGCGGTTCCAGCATCGCTGGGTGCCGGGGAGCTCTTGTCTTCAGTCATGGGGTGTCGGCTCGTGGCCGCCTTCAATCCCGCAGCCCGGATCCGGGCTTGTCGCGGGCCATCAGTTCGTCGAGCAGTCGACGGGCGGCGTCCTGCTCCGCGGCGCGACGCGAGCGGCCTTCGCCCTGGGTGGCCAGGCTCAGGGCCGGCACCGCGCATTCCACGGCAAAGGTCTGGTTGTGGGCCTGGCCACGGGTCTCGGTGATGCGGTAGCTGGGCACGGCCAGGCGGCGGGCCTGCAGCCATTCCTGCAGCGCGGTCTTGGCATCCTTAGCCCAGTTATCGCTGCCGCTGCTGGCGATCAGCTCGCCCAGCAGGCCGCGCACCACCTCGTGGGCGGCTTCATAGCCCCCGTCCACGAAGGCGGCGCCGATCAGGGCCTCCAGGGCATCGGCCAGGATGGAGGGGCGCTGGGCACCGCCCCCGCGGGCCTCGCCCTCGGAGAGGCGCAGCACCTGGGGCAGGCCCAGCTGCAGGGCCAGCTTGTGCAGGCTGTCTTCGCGCACCAGATGGGCACGGATGCGGGTCAGGTCGCCCTCGTCGGAGCCGGCGTAGCGCTCGTACAGCAGGCTGGAGACGGCCAGACTCAGCACCGCATCCCCCAGGAACTCCAGGCGCTCATAGTGGTCAGCCCCGAAGCTGCGGTGGGTGAGCGCGCGCATTAGCAGGCCCAGATCACTGAACTGGTGACCCAGGCGCTGCTGCAGGGATTCGAGGGACGACAAGGCAACCATGTAGGGAACGATACAACAGAGACTGCCCGACTTCAGTTCGAGTGGCCTTGGTACTTGATCAGCAGGGAGACGGGGCCGAAGAGCTCGACCTGGCGTTCATAGGCGAAGGAGATGCGCACCTTGTCGTTCTCCTTGCTCACCTCCAGATCGTTGCCGGTGATGCTCTGGATGGAGTATTCGATCTGCCGGATGCGCTCGAACTCGGCCTTGGCCGCCGGCACGGTGGCCGGGTTGTTCTTGGCGATGCGGTTGACGGCGCCCTGGATGGTGTAGAACTCCATCACGGTGGGCGCGACACGCGCCACGACCACGCCGCCGCAGGCCAGGAACACGGCCCAGAACAGCAGGCCGATCAGGCTGATGCCGCGCGCGCCCGAACGCCCGCTCATGCTTTGCTGACGCATCGATCCAGTCCCTCCAGATAGGTCTTAGATGGCGCCGGCCGGCTTCATCAGTTGAAGCTGCCGATGCGCTTGAGATTACCGAAATTCATCCAGACAAAGAAGGCTTTGCCGACGATGTTCTCGTCAGGCACAAAGCCCCAGAAGCGGGAGTCGCGCGAGTTGTCGCGGTTGTCGCCCAGCACGAAGTAATGGCCGGCCGGCACCGTGCAGCGCACGCCCTCGGGGCTGTAGCGGCAGTTGTCCTGGTAGGGGAAGGGGCCGTCGCGGCGGTCGGCGCGGAACAGGGGCTCGCGCTTGGGATCGACCAGGATCTGGTGCTCCTTCTCGCCCAGCTTCTCCATGAAGTGGGGGCGGTAGACGCGGCTGTCCTCGTCGTAATAGTCGCCCTGGGGCTGCACCGGCGCGGGCTGGCCGTTGATGTACAGGCGCTGGTTGATATAGGCCACCTCGTCGCCGGGGATGGCCGCCACGCGCTTGATGAAGTCCAGGCTGGTGTCCTCGGGGTAGCGGAACACCATCACGTCGCCGCGCTTGACCTCGTTGTTGGCGATGATCTTCTTGTTGATCACCGGCAGACGCACGCCGTAGTGGAACTTGTTCACCAGGATCAGGTCACCCACCAGCAGGGTCGGCACCATGGAGCCCGAGGGGATCTTGAAGGGCTCGAACAGGAAGCTGCGCAGCAGGAAGACGATCAGGATCACCGGGAAGAGCCCGGCGGTCCAGTCCAGCCACCAGGGCTGGCGCAGCACTTCCTGGCGCGCGCCTTCCAGATCACCGTCCACGCGGGCAATGCCCTGGGCCGACAGCGCGGCGCGGCGCTGGGCATCGCTCTCGCTGAGCTGGGCCGCAGCACGCTGGCGGGCCGGCGCGAAATGCAGCCGCTCGGCCAGCCAGTAGGCCATGGTGACCGCGGTCAGGATGAACAGCAGCAGCGCGAAATTGCCACTCCAGTAGCCGGTATACCAGCCGCCCAGGTAGGCGATCAGGACGGCGTAAAGAATTCCGGTCAGGGCACTCATCGGCTTCAGTCGTTCCTCAGTCTTCAACTTGGAGAATGGCCAGGAAGGCTTCCTGCGGCACCTCGACGGAGCCGATCTGCTTCATGCGCTTCTTGCCGGCCTTCTGCTTTTCCAGCAGCTTGCGCTTGCGGGTGATGTCACCGCCGTAGCATTTTGCCAGCACGTTCTTGCGCAGCGCCTTGATGTTCTCGCGCGAGATGATGTTGGCGCCAATGGCGGCCTGGATGGCCACGTCATACATCTGGCGCGGGATGATCTCGCGCATCTTGGCCGCCACCTGGCGGCCGCGGTACTGGCTCTGCGAGCGGTGCACGATGATGGACAGCGCGTCGATGCGGTCGCCGTTGATCAGCATGTCCACCTTGACCACGTCGGAGGCGCGGTACTCCTTGAACTCGTAGTCCATGGAGGCGTAGCCGCGCGAGACGGACTTCAGCTTGTCGAAGAAGTCCAGCACGATCTCGGCCAGCGGGATCTCGTAGGTGAGCATCACCTGGCGACCGTGGTAGGCCATATTGATCTGCACGCCGCGCTTCTGGTTGGCCAGGGTCATGACCGGGCCCACATAGTCCTGCGGCATGTAGAGATGCACGGTCACGATGGGCTCGCGGATCTCGGCGATCTTGCTCTGCTCCGGCATCTTGGAGGGGTTTTCCACCTCGATGACCTCGCCATCGCCCACCACCACCTCGTAGACCACGCTGGGCGCGGTGGTGATCAGGTCCTGGTCGAACTCGCGCTCCAGACGTTCCTGCACGATCTCCATGTGCAGCAGACCCAGGAAGCCGCAGCGGAAGCCGAAGCCCAGGGCCTGGGAGACTTCGGGCTCGAAGCGCAGGGAGGCGTCGTTGAGCTTGAGCTTCTCCAGCGCGTCGCGCAGCGAGTCGTACTCGCTGGCCTCGGTCGGGTACAGACCCGCAAAGACCTGGGGCTGGATTTCCTTGAAGCCCGGCAGGGCCTCTTCGGCGGGCCCCAGATTGTTGGGCAGCTTCTTTTCCAGGGTGATGGTGTCGCCCACCTTGGCAGCGGCCAGCTCCTTGATGCCGGCAATGATGAAGCCCACCTCGCCCGCATTGAGCTGCTCGCGGTTCTCGCTCTTGGGCGTGAACACACCCAGATGCTCCACCGGATAGACGGCGTTGGTGGCCATCATGCGGATGCGCTCGCCCTTGCGCAGCGTGCCGTCCACCACGCGGACCAGCATCACCACGCCCACATAGGCGTCGTACCAGGAGTCGATGATCATGGCGCGCAGCGGCGCCTCGACCAGGCCCTTGGGCGGCGGCATGCGCTCGATCACCGCTTCCAGGATGTCGTCGATGCCCATGCCGGTCTTGGCCGAGCAGGGAATCGCATCGCTGGCGTCGATGCCGATCACGTCCTCGACCTCGGCCTTGGCGTTCTCAGGATCAGCCTGCGGCAGGTCCATCTTGTTGAGCACGGTGACGATCTCGACACCGAGATCCAGGGCCGTGTAGCAGTTGGCCACGGTCTGGGCTTCCACGCCCTGGCTGGCGTCCACCACCAGCAGCGCGCCCTCGCAGGCGGAGAGCGAGCGGCTCACCTCGTAGGAGAAGTCCACATGGCCCGGGGTGTCGATCAGGTTCAGGTTGTAGACCTGGCCGTTCTTGGCCTTGTACTGCAGGGCCGCCGTCTGGGCCTTGATGGTGATGCCGCGCTCGCGCTCGATGTCCATCGAGTCCAGCACCTGCGCCTCCATCTCGCGGTCAGACAGGCCGCCGCAGCGCTGGATGATCCGGTCGGCCAGGGTGCTCTTGCCGTGGTCGATGTGGGCAATGATGGAGAAATTGCGGATGTGGTTCATGCTTGATCGCGATCTGCGCGGCCGGGGGTGACAACGGCGCCGCCGTTGCAGTGAAGGCTCTCAATCGCGCAGCGATGTGATGGCCTCGGAGAGGCCGTGCCGGACATAAAAAAAAGGCACGTCGAAAGAGGTGACGCGCCTTCCAACAAAACTTATGGCAACTGCTTGTTGGGCCTTCATTGTAGCCAAAAGCCCTTGGCAGAAAACCGCGGAACCCCAGGATTGGCCGTCGTTGCAGCCCGCCAACAGCGATTTATTCACAAGTTATCAACAAGTCGCTGTGGATGGCCTGGGGATAGTGGAAAGGCCCGGCGCTTTGTATCGCGTAACAGTCGCAAACAAAGGCTGGCAGGCCTGGATTCTATCCGAGTACCCACACAATCCGGCCTGCGCCGTGCAAGTTAGCGAGTACCAACCCTGCAAAACAAAGGCGGCGGGCTCTCACCTGGTGAAAAGACCCGCCGCGGTACTGGGTCGGGGCGCCGGCTCAGCGACCGGGGCGCAGCAGCAGGTAGTTCACCACATTGCCGCGGCGCACCAGCATATTGATCAGCTTGGCCTTTTCCAGCTTGGCGATCACGCTCTGGAACTGCTTGGCGTTCTGGATCTCGGTGTTGTCCACAGCCAGGATCAGATCGCCTTCGCGCAGACCGGCGCGGGCCGCAGCCCCCTCCACCGATTCCACGCGCACGCCACCGCGCAGCTTGAGCTCGCGCTTCTGCGCCTCGCTCAGATCGGCCACACCCAGCCCCAGGGTCGGCGCGGGCTTGGGCGCGGGCTCGGCATTGCGACGGGCGCTTTCATCCTCCAGCTCGGCCACGGTGATGGGCAGATCCTTGTAGGCGCCACGGCGCCAGACCTGCATGCTCACCTGGCTGCCGGGCTTGGTGGCGGCCACGATGCGGCGCAGATCGGCCGCGCGCTCCACCGCCTTGCCGTCGAATTTGACGATCACATCGCCGCCTTCCAGGCCCGACTTCTCGGCCGGACTGTCTTCCAGGATGCGGCGCACCAGGGCACCGGCGGCCTTGCCCAGACCGATGGCCTCGGCCACCTCCTTGCTCACATCCACCGGCTCCACGCCGATGCGGCCGCGCACCACTTTGCCGGCCGCGCGCAGTTGGTCGGACACGCGCACCGCCTCGTCGATGGGAATGGCGAAGGAGATGCCCATGAAGCCGCCCGAGCGGCTGTAGATCTGCGAGTTGATGCCCACCACCTCGCCGCGCATATTCAGCAGCGGGCCACCGGAGTTGCCGGGGTTGATGGCCACATCGGTCTGGATGAAGGGCAGGAAGTCGCCGGTGTCGCGCGCCTTGGCGCTGACGATGCCGGCCGTCACCGTGCTGTCGAAGCCGAAAGGCGAGCCGATGGCCAGCACCCACTCGCCCACCTTGAGGCGCGAGACCTCACCGATCTTCACCGCCGGCAGGCCGCTGGCCTCGATCTTGACCACGGCCACATCGGTGCGCGCATCGGCGCCGATGATCCTGGCCTTGAACTCGCGCTTGTCGGTGAGCGTGACCCAGACCTCGTCGGCGCCATCCACCACATGGGCATTGGTCATCACAAAGCCATCGGCACTGAGGATGAAGCCCGAGCCCACACCGCGGCGCTGGGGCGTGTCGTCCTCCTCACCCTCGCCGCCACCACCACCGCCACCGCCACGCGGATTGCGCTGGTTGGGCACCGGGATGCCGAAGCGGCGCAGGAACTCGAGCATCTGCTCGTCCATATTCGGGCCGCCCTGGGCGCGGCGCACGCGCTCGGCGGTGCGGATATTCACCACGGAGGGAGCGCTGCGCTCAACCAGCTCGGTGAAGTCAGGCAGCTCCCGGGCGGCCTGCGCATGAGCAGCAGGCAGATGCAAGGCGGACAGCCCCAGGGGCAGCAGAGCCGCAGCAGACCAGCGCAGGAGCGCACGACGGAATTTGACAGAGGTTTGCATCATCGGTTTCTGGAAAAGGCTGCCGGCGCTTGCCGGACGCGCAAGCATCGCACAGGCCGGTAATTTACGTGCGACAGCGCCGCCTGACCTCAGTCACGGTCGGCGGCCGCAGCCTCGGCGGGCGCATCCAGGTCCAGCGGCTGCGCGCCCGGCGCGGCCGCCGACTGGGCAAAGCTCAGCGCGCCGGGCGCCATGGCGGCACCGCTGCCGTGACCCCAGACAGGCAGCGGCGGCGCCGCGAGCCCGGCCCGCGCCTGCAGCGCCCCGGGCTCGCGCAGACCGCCCGGCACCATCAGGCCGCCCAGCCCCACGCCCAGGGCCACGAAGCTTGCCGCCACGGCCAGGGGGGCCCACCAGCGGGCCTGCTGTCCGCGCGGCTCGGCGCGCGTTGGCAGCGGCAGGCGCGTCTGCGCCTCGGCCGCCAGGCGCGGGCGCAAGGCCTCAAGCAAGGACTGGCCGCGCTGCGCATCCGCGGCCAGGGCTGCGGCTGGATCGGCCCGGCGCAGCCCCTCCCCGATCAGCTGATAGGCCTGCCAGCGCAAGCCCAGATCCGGCTGTTCCGGCAGCTCGCGCAGCAGCGCATCCAGGGCCTCGCCCTCCAGCTCGCCGTCCCGCAGCGCGGACAGGCGACTGTCTTCCACCGCCCCCTCGGGCACGGCATTGTGTGTCGGCAGCGTCTTCAGCAATCGCATCTCCATCCAGCCATGGCACTCACCGGCGCCGCGAACCCCGCACCTCCAGCAAGGGCCGCAGCTGCGCCGCCACCGCTTCGCGGGCGCGGTGAAGGCGCGAGCGCACGGTCCCCACCGGGCAGCCGAGCAGCTCGGCCATATCTTCATAGCCCAGGCCCTCGATCTCGCGCAGCAGCAAGGCCTCCCGGAACTCGGGCGGCAAGCTCTGCACGGCGGCCTCCAGGGCCTGCGCCAGTTGCTGGCCCGCCAGCAGGGTCTCCGGCGTGGCCATCTCGCTTGGAGTGGCCTGGCCGGGCAAAAGTTCCCCGTCCTCCTCCCCCGGAATGAGGGAGGACTCGGTCTGCACCGGATCGCGGCGCAGGGCAGCCAGCTGCTTGCGCGCGGCGTTCAGGGCAATACGGTGCAGCCAGGTGTAGAAGCTGCTCTCGCCGCGAAAGCCGGGCAGCGCCCGGTAGGCGCTCAGAAAGCTTTCTTGCACCACATCGGCCACCAGATCGGGATCGGGCAGCACCCGAGCCACCAGCCGGCCAATACGCCCCTGATGGCGCAACACCAGCAGCTCGAAGGCGGCCATCTCGCCCTGCTGGGCGCGGCGCAGCAGGGGCAGATCGGGATCGGGCTCAAGCATGGGGCGAGGCCTCGTCATCCAGATCGGGATGCTGGGCGGCGAGATTCAGGGTAGCGCGCAAGGCGCCCCAGTGCAGAGGCTGGCTGGCGCGGGACAGAGCGATGTAGCGCCCAGGATCCCATCGCCCGGGCTGGCGCACCTGCAGCAGCAGCCAGTGCTCGAAATCCAGGGTCACGCGCAGGCGCACCGGTTGTTCGGGCCGGCTGCCCGGCCGGGGCGAACCCAGCCACCAAGCTTGGCCATCCCAGTGCAGCTGCAAGGGCGGATGCGCCGGCAAGCGCCAGCCCAGCCAGGCCGCCAGCGGCAGGGTCGGCAGCGCCAACCCCCACCAAGCCCAGACGGGCAGCCAGGGTGGATGGGCGACCGCGCTGTGGCTGGCCAGCCAGGCCAGCAGGGCTGCGGCCGTGAGGCTCAGGAGGCAGGCGGCCGCGACGCGCAGCCGCGGCTCGGGCTCCACGCGCAGCACGAAGGCGCCGGCATGGCGTGACAGGGCCGTCATGGCCCCGGCCTCAGACGCGCTTGAAGATCAGCGTGCCGTTGGTACCGCCGAAACCGAAGTTGTTCTTGGCGGCGTACTCGATCTTCATCTCCCGCGCGGTGTTGGCGCAGTAGTCCAGGTCGCACTCGGGATCCTGGTTGAAGATATTGATGGTGGGCGGCGCCACCTGGTTCTGCACGGCAAGAGCCGTGAAGACGGATTCGATGCCCCCTGCCCCGCCGAGCAGATGCCCGGTCATGGACTTGGTGGAGCTGATGACCATGTTCTTGGCGTGATCGCCAAAGGCCAGCTTGATCGCATTGCTTTCGTTGACGTCGCCCAGCGGCGTCGAGGTGCCATGCGCATTCATGTACTGCACCTGGTCGGGATTCAGACCGGCGTTGCGCAGGGCCGCGCGCATGGAGCGCTTGGGGCCGTCCACATTGGGCGCGGTCATGTGATAGGCGTCGGCCCCCATGCCGAAACCCACCAGCTCGCAGTAGATCTTGGCGCCGCGCTTCTTGGCGTGTTCGTACTCTTCCAGCACCAGCACGCCAGCGCCCTCGCCCAGCACGAAGCCGTCGCGATCCCTGTCCCAGGGACGGGACGCGGTCTTGGGGTCGTCGTTGCGGGTGGACAGGGCACGGGCGGCCGCGAAGCCGCCAATGCCCAGCGGCGAGACGGTCGACTCGGCACCGCCGGCGATCATCACGTCCGCATCACCGTACTCGATCAGGCGGCCGGCCTCGCCGATGGCGTGCAGGCCGGTGGTGCAAGCGGTCGCAATGGCCAGATTGGGGCCCTGGAAACCGTATCTGATCGACACGTGGCCGGAGATCATGTTGACGATCGAGGCCGGCACGAAGAAGGGCGAGACGCGGCGCGGACCGCGGTCGGTCAGCTCGCCGTGGGTTTCCTCGATCATCGGCAGGCCGCCGATGCCCGAGCCCACCAGCACGCCGATGCGCTCGGCCTGCTCTTCCGTCAGCTGATCCTTGGTGGGCAGACCGGAGTCCTGCACCGCCTGGATGGCCGCCGCCATGCCGAAATGGATGAAGGTGTCCATCGTGCGCGCCTCTTTCGTCGAAAGATAGGCGCCCACGTCGAAGCCCTTCACCTCGCCAGCAAAATGACAGGCGAAGACGCTGGCATCGAAACGGGTGATGGTGTCAATGCCGGACTTGCCAGCCAGGATGTTGGCCCAGCCTTCAGCCACCGTGTTGCCCACGGGGCTGATCAGGCCGAGGCCCGTGACGACAACGCGACGACGGCTCATGCGGTTCGGGGATCAGTTAACGGAAGACAGACCTGGGCGCGACAGCGCTCGTCAGGCCTTCTGGTGCTTGACGGCGTAGTCGATCGCCAGCTGCACGGTGGTGATCTTCTCGGCTTCCTCGTCCGGGATCTCGATGCCGAACTCGTCTTCCAGGGCCATCACCAGTTCCACGGTGTCCAGAGAATCGGCGCCCAGATCAGCCACGAAGGCCTTCTCATTGGTCACATCCGCTTCAGGCACGCCGAGTTGCTCGGCGATGATTTTCTTGACACGTGCTTCGATATCGCTCATGACTCCTCCAGGAGGGGTTTGCTAGGAACAGCCCGGGATTCTAAGGCCTCTAGGGTGGCGCACCTAAGTTCAGGCTTGGCAGCACCCCGGAAGGCCCTCACCGGCCGGGCGAATCCGGTGGGCGGGGCCGCGAGGCGCCCGCCACAATCTTTCAATTCATGAACATGCCGCCGTTGACATGCAGCTCGGTGCCGGTGATGTAGCCGGCCCCCGACGAGGCCAGGAAGGCCACCGCGGCAGCAATCTCTTCGGGCGCACCGAGGCGGCCCAGGGGAATCTGGCCCAGCAGTGCGGCCTTCTGGGCCTCGGGCAGGACCTCGGTCATGTCGGTGGCAATGAAGCCGGGGGCCACGCAGTTCACGGTGATGCCGCGGCTGCCCAGCTCGCGCGCCAGGGCGCGGGTCATGCCGGCCACACCGGCCTTGGCCGCCGCGTAATTGGCCTGGCCCGGATTGCCCGAGGCGCCCACCACCGAGGTGATGCTGATGATGCGGCCATAGCGCTGCTTCATCATCGTGCGCATCACGGCGCGGCTCATGCGGAACACGGCCTTGAGATTGGTGTCCAGCACCGCATCCCAGTCCTCATCCTTCATGCGCATGGCCAGGGTGTCGCGGGTGATGCCGGCATTGTTGACCAGCACCTGCAGGCCGCCATGGGCCTTGACGATCTCGTCCACCGCGGCCTCGCAGGCCGGGCCGTCGTTCACATTCAGCACGATGCCACGGCCGCCCTGCGGGGCCAGGGCCTCGCCGATGGCAGCCGCGCCGGACTCGCTGGTGGCGGTGCCGATCACGAGATAGCCCTGGGCGGCCAGGTGCTGCGCGATGGCGCGACCGATACCGCGGCTGGCGCCGGTGACCAGCGCGACTTGCTTGCTTTCGCTCATAGATTCTTCTGCTTCTCAGCCCAGGAGGTTCTTGGCCTCGGCCAGGGAGGCCGGGTCCAGCACGGTGCAGCTCTGCAGCTCGGCGTCGATGCGCTTGACCATGCCGGCCAGCACCTTGCCGGGGCCGCACTCGATGATGTGCGTCAGGCCGCGGGCCTTGAGCGCCTGCACCACCTCGACCCAGCGCACGGGGCCGAAGGCCTGGCGGTAGAGCGCGTCGCGCAGGGCCTCGGCGCTCTCGGTCACGGCCACGTCGATATTGTTCACCACCGGGAAGGCCTGGGCGGCGAAGCCGACCTCGGCCAGTCGGGCACGCAGCACCTCGGCGGCGGGCTTCATCAGACTGCTGTGGAAGGGCGCGGACACCGGCAGGGGCAGCGCGCGCTTGGCGCCCGCGGCCTTGAGCAGCTCGGCGGCCTTCTCGGCACCGGCCTTGCTGCCCGCGATCACGGTCTGCTTGGGATCGTTGAAGTTGACGGCCTCGATGACCTCGCCGCTCTCGGCCGCCGCCTGGGCACAGCCGGCGCGCACGGCCTCGCCATCCAGACCCAGGATGGCGTACATGGCGCCTGCGCCCACGGGCACGGCCTGCTGCATGGCCTGGGCGCGCAGACGCACCAGGGGCAGGGCTTCGGCCAGGCTCAGCGCACCGGCGGCCACCAGGGCCGTGTACTCGCCCAGCGAGTGGCCGGCGGCCGCGGCGGGCTGCAGGCCGGTCTCGGCGATCCAGGCGCGGTAGCAGGCGATGCCGGCCGTGAGCATCACGGGCTGGGTGTTGGTGGTCAGGTCCAGCTGTTCCTTGGGACCGTTCTTGATCAGGGCGCCGATGTCCTCGCCCAGGGCCTCGGAGGCCTCGGCCAGGGTGCGCAGCACCTCGGGGTGCTCACCCCAGGCATCCAGCATGCCCACGGCCTGGGAGCCCTGGCCGGGGAAGACGAAAGCAAACTTCGCGGTCATGTGTTCTTGTCTCGTGGCTTGAATCAGAAGTCCAGCAGTACGGCGCCCCAGGTGAAGCCGCCGCCCACGCCTTCCAGCAGCACGGTCTGGCCGCGCTGGATCTTGCCGCTGCGCACCGCGACGTCCAGCGCCAGCGGGATGGAAGCGGCCGAGGTGTTGCCATGCTCGTCGACGGTGACGATGAGCTTGTCCAGCGACATCTTCAGCTTCTTGGCCGTGCCCTGCATGATGCGGATATTGGCCTGATGCGGGATCAGCCAGTCGATGTCGGCATCGGTCTTGCCGGCTTTCTCCAGCACCGAGCGCGCCACCTTCTCCAGCACGCTCACCGCGAGCTTGAAGACGCCCTGCCCGTCCATCTTCAGGAAGGGATGGCCGGTCACCGCGCCGCCGGCCACCTGGCCGGGCACGCAGAGGATGTCCACATGGCGGCCATCGGCATGCAGCTCGGAGGCCAGGATGCCCGGCGTCTCGGAGGCGCCCAGCACCACGGCGCCGGCACCGTCGCCGAAGAGCACGCAGGTGGTGCGGTCCTTGAAGTCCAGGATGCGCGAGAAGACCTCGGCACCCACCACCAGGGCCTTGCTCGCGGCGCCGCTCTTGATCATGGCGTCGGCCACGGTCAGGGCGTAGACGAAGCCCGAGCACACGGCCTGCACGTCAAAGGCCGGGCACCCCGCCACGCCGAGCTTGTGCTGCAGCAGGGCGGCGGTGGAGGGAAAGACCATGTCCGGCGTCGAGGTGGCGACGATGATCAGGTCGATGTCCTCGGCCGTGATGCCGGCCGACTCCAGGGCCGCCTGGGCCGCGGGCAGGGCCAGATCGCTGGACGTGACCTCGGGGGCGGCGAAGTAGCGCGCACGGATGCCGGTACGCTCGACGATCCATTCGTCCGAGGTCTCGACGCCGTCGCGCGCCAGGCGCTCGGCCAGCTCGGCATTGCTCAGTCGCTGGGGCGGCAGATAGCTGCCGGTGCCGAGGATGCGGGAATAGCGGGGGGAAGATGTGGAAGAGGCGCTCATGCAGCTTGCGGAGCCGCTTGCGGCCCCTTGTCTCCTGCATCGCCATCGTTCTGCGCGGGCATGGCCTGCAGGGTGGCGATGATGCGGTCGTGAACCCGGTCCAACAACCGGTTGCGGGCGGCATCATACGCCCGGTTCAGCGCCTGCTCGAAAGCGAAGGCATCGGCCGAGCCGTGGCTCTTGAAGACCAGGCCGCGCAGACCCAGCAGGGCAGCGCCGTTGAAGCGGCGGTGATCCAGGCGGTGCTTGAAGCGCTTGAGCACCGGCAGAGCCAGCAGGGCCGCGGCCTTGCTCAGCACGCTGCGGCCGAACTCCTCGCGCAGCATGGTGCTGATCATGGTGGCCAGGCCTTCAGAGGTCTTGAGGGCCACATTGCCCACAAAGCCGTCGCAGACCACCAGATCGGTCGTGCCCTTGAAGATGTCATTGCCTTCCACATTGCCGTGGAAGTTCAGCAGGCCCGCGGCACCCGCCTCGCGCAGCAGCTCGCCCGCGCGCTTGATGGTCTCGCTGCCCTTGATCACTTCCTCGCCGATGTTCAAGAGGCCCACGCTGGGCTCCTCGCGGCCCTCGACGGCGGCCACCAGGGCCGAACCCATCAGCGCGAACTGCAGCAGATGCTCGGCCGTACAGTCCACATTGGCGCCCAGGTCCAGCACCGTGGTGTAGCGTCCGGTCTGGTTGGGCATGACGGTGGCGATGGCCGGCCGATCAATGCCTTCCAGGGTCTTGAGCAGGTAGCGGGCCACGGCCATCAGCGCGCCGGTATTGCCCGCCGAGACGCAGACCTGGGCCGCTGCGGGCGCGCCGTCGGCCGCCTTGAGCTGCTGGATGGCCACGCGCATGGAGGAGTCCTTCTTGCGGCGCAGGGCGACCTCGACCGGGTCGTCCATCGTGACCACCTCGCGGGCCGGCACGATGGTGCAGCGGGGCCACTGGGCCGCCTCGGCCAGCGCCTCGGGGCGCCCCACCAGCAGCAGCTCGGCCTGGGGATGCGCCGCCAGAAAGGCCCGGCAAGCCGGCAGGGTCACGGACGGGCCATGATCGCCCCCCATGCAATCAACGGAGAGACGCACGGGCTGGCTGGAATCGTAGGAATGCATCAGGGCAGGAGACTGCGGTGCAGGTCTGATGTGTGAAGGCGCGACCTTACGCGAGGCCTTGGTGAGCAGCAAGCGGGCGCACCCGCAGACCGACACCGGGACACAAACACAAAAACCCGGCACCGCAGCATGCAGTCCGGGTCTTGCGTACCTTCATACCTGGCGTCGCGCGGGGCGCGACGCAAACAGGATTTAGGCGTCAGCCTTGGTCTTCAGGACCTTGCGGCCGCGATAGAAGCCGTTGGGGCTGATGTGGTGACGCAGATGCACTTCACCGGTGGTGGGCTCGATCGCGGTGCCCGGATTCACCAGGGCATTGTGCGAACGATGCATGCCACGCTTGGAAGGCGACTTCTTGTTTTGCTGAACGGCCATGATTTTCTCCTATGGGCTTCGGTAGCTGAGGCCTGCATGCCAGGCTTTGTTCAAGCCTGCTACCGCCGCCCCAAAATTTCGACGTTTCGAGGTTCCCGGGCGCTACTTCTCGGGCCATGCGCACCGCGCGCAATCGACACCTCAACCGGGAAAGCCAAACATTCTAGCACAGCATGGAAGATGTCTTCCACACCACCCGCGCCCTACTTCTTCTTGAGCGCGGCGAGCGCCGCAAAGGGATTGGGCTTCTCGGCCTCGGCCTGACTCAGCGCCTCCTCGCCCACCGCCTGCGGCAGGGCCTCGGGGCAGACCTCATGGCGCGGCACCAGGGGCAGATCCAGCAGCAGTTCGTCCTCCACCAGCTCCTGCAGATCGAGCGAACGCGTCAGGGCCAGCACCTCGTCATCACTGTCGGCATCGAGCTCGGCGGCCTCAGCCTCATCGCGCACGAAGCGGAACCAGCGCGAGAACTGCAGGCTCTCGCGCACCGGCTGCAGGCAGCGCTGGCAGCTCAGCGCCACCTCGGCCGAGGCCTCCAGCAGCATCCAGGTCTGGGCCTCGCCCCCGCGCGGCTGGCGCAGCTCACCACGCACCGACCACTGCACGGCCGGCCAGCCCGCCGCCGGCGCCTCGGGCGCGGCCGCATCGGCCAGACGCTCCAGCTCAACGGCCAGCCACTCGCCGGACAGAGACTGACCATCACGGGCCAAAGCGGCCACATCGAGCTTGCGGGGAGAAGGCGGCTTGCTGGCGCCGCGGGCACTGCGCGTATTCATGCCCTCAAGTGTAGAGGGCGACCCAAGCGCGATGGGACAATCCCGCGCATGTCATCCCCCGCCCTCCCCGCCGCGGACGCTGGCGCCACCGCCCCGCACCGCCTGATTCTGGGCAGCAGCTCGCCTTACCGGCGCGAGCTGCTGCAGCGCCTGCACCTGCCCTTCGAATGCCATAGCCCGTCCATCGACGAGCGCCCCCATCCCGGCGAAGGCCCGGCCGATACCGCCCAGCGCCTGGCCCTGGCCAAGGCCCACGCCGTGGCGGCCCAGCAGCCCGGCGCCGTGGTGATCGGCTCGGACCAGGTGGCCGAGCTGAACGGCCAGCCCCTGGGCAAGCCGGGCACCCATGAGCGGGCCGTCGCCCAGCTGCGCGCCATGAGCGGCCAGCAAATGCACTTCCACACCGCGGTGGCCGTGCTGGATGCGCAAGGCCTGTGCGTGGGCCAAGCCCTGAACACCGTGCGCGTGCGGCTGCGCACGCTGAGCGAGGCCGAGATCGAGCACTATCTGCGTGCCGAGCAGCCCTATGACTGCGCCGGCAGCGCCAAGGTCGAGGGCCTGGGCATCACCCTGCTGGAGGCTGTGGAGTCCGACGATCCCACGGCCCTGATCGGCCTGCCCCTGATCGCCACCACCACCCTGCTGCGTCGCGCGGGCTTCGCCCTGCCCGGCACCGGAGGCGTCGCATGAATGCCCCTCAGAAACCCTCAACAGGTCGGCTCTATCTGATGCCCAACACCCTGGACTTCGGCGTGCCCGGCGCCGAAGTCCCGCTGGACCATGTGCTGCCGCGCCGGGCCCTGGAAGTGGCGGCGCGCCTGCGCTGCTGGGTGGCGGAGAACGCCAAGACCACACGCGCCTTTCTGAAGCGGGTGGATGCCATGTGCCCGCTGCAGCAGCCCCTGCAATGCCTGCAGATCACCGAGCTACCTCGCCCGCCCAAGGGTGGCGGCGCGCACAAGCCCCTCAAGGAAGCCCAGGCCGGCGGCGGCAAGGATGAGTGGCACGGCCTGCTCGCGCCCGCCCTGCAGGGCGAGGACCTGGGCCTGATCTCGGAGGCCGGCCTGCCCGCCATTGCCGACCCCGGCGCGCAGCTGGTGGCTGCCGCCCATGCGGCGCGGATCGAGGTGGTGCCGCTCTCCGGCCCCAGCTCCCTGCTGATGGGCCTGGCGGCCAGCGGCCTGAATGGGCAGAGCTTTGCCTTCGTGGGCTATCTGCCGGTGGAAACCGCGGCACGGGTGGCGCGCATCCGCGAGCTGGAAGCCCTGTCGGCCCGCCAGCAACAGAGCCAGCTGATGATCGAAACGCCTTACCGCAACGAGGCCCTGCTACAGGCCCTGCTGGGGGCACTGAAGCCGCAGACGCGGCTCTCGGTCAGCTGCGGCCTGAGCCTGGCCCAGGGCTTCACCCGCAGCGCCACGGTGGCGCAATGGCGCGCCCAGCCCAGCACGCTGCCGGACAAGGTGCCGGCGGTGTTCGCGCTGCTGGCCTGAGCCCCGCACGAACCCATAAGAAAAAGGGCGCCGGTGGCGCCCTTCTTGTTTTTGCGACTCAGCGCCGGCTCAGGCTTGCGGAGCCTCGGCCTGGGCTGCCGCCTGGGGGGCAGGAGCCGCTGCAGGCTGTGGCGCGGGCTTGGCACCAAAAAGAGCTGCGACCTTCTTTTTGGGCTTGATATAGGGCGAGAGGCCGCCGCGGCCGGCCGTTGCCGCAGCCGGCGCCGACTTTTCCCAGGCCGGCTTGGCATCGTCCGACAGGCTGGGCTCGTAAGGCTTGTCGAAGAAGGGATCGCGCGAGGCCGGCGCCGGGCGCGGCGCACGCGGCGCGGGGGCGGGGCTGGCCGCGTAGGACGAAGCGCCCGACGACTCGCCATAGCCTTCGCGACGCGGCGCACGGCGCGGACGCTCGTCTTCCAGCTCCAGGGCTTCAAGCTCGATCTTGCGCTTGGTGAGCTTCTCGATCTCGGCCGTCAGGCGGGCATCGGACTTGGTGACAAGGGTGACGGCAATGCCCGAGGCGCCGGCGCGGCCCGTGCGGCCGATACGGTGCACATAGTCTTCGGCGTTGAAGGGCACGTCGAAATTGAAGACGGCGGGCAGGTCGGCGATGTCCAGACCGCGCGCGGCCACATCGGTACAGACCAGCACATCCACCTCGCCGCGCTTGAAAGCGTCCAGGGCCTTGAGGCGCTCGTCCTGGGACTTGTCGCCATGCAGGGCATTGGTGCGCAGGCCGTCGCGCTCGAAGGAGCGCGCCAGGCGGGCGCAACCCAGCTTGGAGTTGACGAAGACGATGGCCTGCTTGATCTGGCGCTCGCGCAGGATGTGGATGACGGCGCGACGCTTATCGTCGTCTTCCACACTGAAGAAGCGCTGCTCCACGGTGGAGGCCGTGGCATTGGGCCGCGCCACCTCCACCAGTTCGGGGCTCTGCAGATAGCTCTGAGCCAGGCGCTTGATCTCGGGCGAGAAGGTGGCCGAGAACAGCAGGGTCTGGCGCGCCTTGGGCAGGTAGCTCAGGATGCGCTGCAGATCAGGCAGGAAGCCGATGTCCAGCATGCGGTCGGCCTCGTCCAGCACCACGTACTCAACCTGGTTGAGCACCGCGTTCTTGGCCTCGATATGGTCCAGCAGGCGACCCGGGGTGGCGATCAGCACCTCGACCCCGCCCTTGAGCTGCAAGGTCTGGGGCTTCATATCCACCCCGCCGAAGACGCAGGCCACGCGCAGATTGGTGTGCTTGGAATAGGCCTTGACGTTGTTGGCCACCTGGTCGGCCAGCTCGCGGGTGGGCGCCAGCACCAGGGCGCGCACCGGATGCCGGGCCGGCGAGGCGCTGGCGTTCTCATGCTTGAGCATGCGCTGCAGCAGGGGAATGGAGAAGGCCGCGGTCTTGCCGGTGCCGGTCTGCGCAGCGCCCATCACGTCGCGGCCGCTGAGCACGATCGGGATGGCCTTGGCCTGGATCGGCGTCATGGTCGCGTAGCCCTGGTCGGCCACGGCACGCAGCAGCTTGGCATCCAGCGGCAGCGTGTCGAAGCGGGCGGGCGGCGGAGTGATGGTTTCTTCGGTCATGGGGGCGGATTATCGCCCAGGGCGCTTGTCCAGCGGGATTCCCCGGGGCTCAGCGCTCGCCCAGGCGTGATTTGTCCGCGTTCGCCGTGGCGCGGAACACCAGCCACTTGGGGGTGCGGAAGCGCACGATGCGCCAGTACAGGCCCACATACAGCACGCCGAACACCAGCATGCAGGCGGCCAGCACGGCGGTGGAATGCCAGAACAGCAGAGCCGGCACCAGGGAGGTGACGCAGAGCATCCACAGATAGGGCGCGGTCATGGAATTGCGCCGGGTCAGGGCGCGGGCGTCCCGCGCCCCCACCGCCCAGCGCATCAGGCGGCGGTAGACCAGGGAGTGCAGGTGGATGCCATCCGGATCCCCCGGCGAGACATCGCGCAGAAAGCGGCGCCGGTAGATGGAGAACACCGTCTCGAACACCGGGTAGATGCAGACCATCAGCGGGAATAGCGGCGAGACCTGGGGATGGCGCGCGATCAGCAGGATGCCGATCTCGGCCAGGAAGAAGCCCATGAAGTAGGCACCGCCGTCACCCAGAAAGATCAGGCCGGCCGGGTAGTTCCAGACAAAGAAGCCCAGGATGGCCCCCACGCCCGCCAGCGCCCAGAGCGCCAGCTCGGTATCACCCAGCTCATAGGCGACATAGGCGAACACCAGCAGCATCAGGCTGACACACATGGACGACAGGCCATTGAAGCCGTCGATGATGTTGACCGAGTTGGCCACGCCCGCCACCACAAAGACCGTGACCAGCATGGCGCCCACGGTGGTGGCCACCACCCAGTCCAGACCGGGAATGTCGGTGCGGGTGATCAGGGCGCCGATGAACCAGCCCCCCAGCGCCGCAGAGACAGCGGTGGCCAGCAGGCGCTTGGCTGGGGATACGCGCTTGGTGAAATCCTCCACCAGACCGGCACCGAAGGCGGGCAGACCGCAAAGCAGGATCAGCAGGCCCAGACGCTCGCCCGACGCGCTCCCCAGCCAATAGCTCAGCAGCACGCAGGCCGACAGACCGGCAAAGATCCCAACCCCTCCGATGCGAGGCACGGGGCGGGCATGGAATTTCTGGGGGCCGGAAAGGTCGTGGTCGGCGGACAGGTGGCCGTGCTTGGCGGAGGAGTGCACCACCATCAACGTGACCACGGCCGCCACCAGAAAGGAAGCGAGCAAAAACAACATGCCGGCAGTGTACGAGTGCAAGCTGAAGCAAAGCCTCAGGAGGCAGCAAAACGCCCCCTTAGAATGTCGCGCTTATCTCACACCCGACTCGCCTCAACGCGAGGCGGGATTGTCACGAGTTCACTCGCCGAGACCGTACATGAATGTTCGCGCCCCTCGCGCCTGCCTGGCGCTGCGCCCTTTTGTAGCCGCCGTGCTGGCAACTGCCTCCCTCGGTCTGAGCATATGCAGTCCCACAGCATCGGCCGCTGAGCAATACGGAAGTGCCGACCAGAGCGACAGCGGCGTAGGCCCCGTACGCCTGGGCGCGACCCGCAGCCAGAATCCGGACAACTTGGCGGCGCGGGAGGGCAATAGCCTGAGTTCGAACCGTGAGCGCAAGACCCAGCCCTACAAACCCGGCGAGTTCGAGATCTATGTGAACAAGTTGTTGGGCTGGAAGGCCTTGCCAGAAGACAGCAATGAATCCGGTACTGTCATGCTGCCGAATGGTCAGCTACGCGAGAAGGAGCGCGAGCCCGAGCGTGAGCTGATGGTCAAGCGCCTGGGCGCCGAGTTGATGGTGCCGGCCGCGGGCGACGAGCGCGGCGCCGAAGCGCCGCGTCAGGTGCCGCTGGACTATGTGATCGGCATCGGCGACGAGGTCCAGCTCACTCTGTGGGGCTCGGTGGACGGCGATCTGCGCCTGACGGTGGACAACGCCGGTCGCATCGCCGTGCCGCGCGTCGGCCCGGTGCTCGTCGCCGGCCTGCGCTATGCCGAGCTCAATGAGGCGATCAGCCGCCGCGTCGGTCAGGTCTTCAAGAACTATCAGGTCAGCGCTTCGCTCGGCCGCCTGCGTGGCATCCGCGTGTACATCACCGGCTTCGCCCAGCGCCCGGGCAGCTACAACATCAGCAGCCTGTCCACCATCGTCAGCGCCCTGATGCAAGCGGGCGGCCCCTCTGCGGCCGGCAGCTTCCGCCAGATCGAACTGCGCCGCAGCGGCAAGCCTGCTGTGAAGTTTGACCTCTACGACCTGCTGCTCAAGGGCAACCGCGCCGCCGACCTGCCCCTGCAGTCCGAAGACGTGGTGCACATCGGCCCCGTGGGTGCTCAGCTGGCCGTGCTGGGCAGCATCAACAAGCCTGTTATCGCCGAGCTCAAGCCCGGAGAGACCATTGAGGACGCGCTGAATATGGCCGGCGGCTTCAACCCGGTCGCCGACCGCAGCCGCCTCTCCATCGAGCGCCTGAGCGATCGCAACGACCGGCGTGTCACCGAACTGGCCCTGCCTGCCGGCGCTAGCCAGCCCCTCAGCAATGGTGACATCATCCGCGCCTTCAGCAGCGTGGCGGCGACCCTGCCCCAGCACAAGCAGTACAAGCGCGTGCGCGTCGAGGGCGAAGTGCAGCGCCCGGGTGAATATGTGCTGAGCCCCAGCAGCACCATCAACGAAGCCATTCAAGCCGCCGGCGGCATGACGCCACTGGCCTTCGTGTTTGGCACCGAGTTCTCGCGCGAAAGCGTGCGGGTCAAGCAGCAAGAGAACTATGACCGGGCGCTGCGCGACCTTGAGACTGAGTTTGCCCGCTCCACAAGCACACAGCGGGCCATCAGCGCCGATGACAGTGCTGCCCAAGCGTCGCGCGCCGTCGGCACTGCGCGGTTAATTGAGCGGTTGAAGGCCGTCAAGCCGACCGGTCGCGTTGTGCTGCAACTGGCTACCGATGCCAGCAGTCTCCCGGACCTGGCCTTGGAAGAGGGCGACCGCATCCTCATTCCGCCGCGCCCCACGACCGTGGGCGTCTTCGGCAGCGTGTTCAACAATGGCAGCTTCCTCTGGAAAAACGGCAGTTCGGTGGATGACGCCTTGCGCTTGGCGGGAGGCCCGACACGTGGTGCCGACACGAGCAGTACCTTCGTGCTGCGCGCCAACGGGAGCGTAGTCAGCGCCCAGCAAACCAGCGGTGGTTGGGTCAATTTTGGCAGCGCACTCAGCAATGTGGCTGCGCTCCCAGGTGACACAGTCTTCGTTCCCGAGGAGATGAACAAGACAACGTTCATTCAGTCGGCCAAGGAATGGACGCAGATCCTGTATCAGTTCGGTCTTGGTGCTGCGGCCCTGCAGACAATTCGAAAGAACTGACTGAAGCGCCAGCAGCGCTAACTTCAAACTGCCACTTGACCCCATGTATCAGGCAAATTCAGACCACACCCTAGATCTGCAGGTCGCTGTCGACACACTCCGCGAGCACTCCGTGCGCATCCTGCTCATCGGCTTCGCCGTTGCGGTGGCGACTTATGGGGCGACTTGGCTGGTTACTCCCACGTTCACTGCACGTACGGTCATCATGAGTCCGCAGCAGCAACAAAGCGCAGCTACAGCTGCATTGGCATCACTCTCTTCCTTATCGGGCTTGGCGGGCATTACCGGCATCAAGAGCCCGGCGGACCAGTACGTGGCAATGATGCAGAGTGAAACGTTGAGCAGCCGCATCATTGATCGCTTCAAGCTCAAGGAGCTGTACGAGAAAGACCTATTGATCGAAACGCGGCGTCACTTGGCTCAGCAAGTCCGCATTGTGGTGAACAAAAAAGACAACCTCATCTCAATCGAAGTCGATGACCATTCGCCACAGCGCGCGGCAGAAATGGCCAATGCTTATGTCGATGAGTTGCGCAAATTTTCCAATGAAATGACGTTGACGGAAGCCCAACAACGACGGGCCTTCTTCGAGGATCAGCTCAAGAAAACGCAGCAAGCCCTCAGTGTCAGCCAAGCGTCCCTGCAGGCCGCCGGCATGGACACCTCTGCGGTTAAAAGTGACGCCAAGGCAGCCATCGAAACCTATGCAAGACTCAAGGCGGAATACGAAGCCGCGCAAGCCCGCTTGAATGCGCTTCGTATCGCCCGATCCGACAGCGCAGTCGAGGTTCAGCAGTTGCGCACACAGGTGGCATCCCTCGGGACCCAGCTCGCACGGCTCGAGACCCCAACGAGGGAGGCGAACTCGATTGAATATATCAATGCTTATCGCGACTATCGCTACCAGGAAGCACTGTTTGATATTTACGCACGCCAATTCGAGGCCGCCCGGCTTGACGAGGCCCGAGACGGAACGCTGATTCAGGTGCTAGATATAGCGAGTGTGCCAGAGCAAAAAAGCAAGCCCAAACGAGCTGCAATTACGCTGAGTGCAGCTGCAGCAGGCGTCTTGCTGAGTTTCGTATACCTTTGCCTGCGTCGCAGCACCCGTCGTCACTCCGCTCGAGTCACCATCGCATCATGAAGAAAATACTCACCATTGTTGGCGCACGGCCGCAGTTCATCAAGGCTGCGGCCGTTTCACGAGCTATCCGGGATTGCTACGGCGGCAGCCTCGAAGAAACGCTTATTCATACCGGCCAGCACTTCGACCACAACATGTCGGAGGTATTCTTCGAGGAGCTGGGCATACCTGCCCCCCGCCACAATCTTTCGATCTCCGGGGGCTCGCATGGTGCAATGACTGGTCGCATGTTAGCCAGCCTCGAGGAGGTGATGCTCAAGGAACGGCCAGACTGGGTGCTGATCTACGGCGACACTAACTCCACACTGGCGGGCGCATTGGCCGCGGTGAAGCTCCATATACCCATCGTGCATGTAGAGGCAGGCTTGCGTTCATTCAACAATCGAATGCCGGAGGAGATCAATCGCATCATGGCGGACCGAATCTCAACCCTGCTGCTTTGCCCAACGGAAACGGCCGTGAGCAACCTAGCGGCAGAGGGCATCACAAATGGCGTCTCGAACGTTGGCGACGTCATGTTTGACGTTTCGCTCCACTTCCGCGAACTGGCGCGCCAAAAGAGCCGCATTCTGACGACCATGGGTCTGAAACCCGGCCATTACGTGCTCGCTACTTGTCATCGTGCGGAAAATACGGATGACCCCGCGCGACTCCAGCAGATTGTCGCTGGACTGGGTACGATTTCCCACTCTATGCCGATCGTGTTGCCGCTCCATCCGCGGACACGGCAAATTCTCGACACGGCCGGCTTGCTTGAGACTCTCGGCGATATCCGAGTGACTCCCCCCCTGCCCTTCCTGGATATGGTCGAGCTGGAACGATCAGCGCGAGCAATCGTCACCGACTCGGGTGGCGTGCAAAAAGAAGCCTATTTCTTTCAGGTGCCGTGCATCACGATGCGCGACGAAACCGAATGGACCGAAACTGTCGCATTGGGTTGGAACACCCTAGTAGGTGCAGACGCGACACGCATTGTTTCGGCTTTCGAGGCACTGCACGATGGATCGCTCGATGCTGCACCATACGGGGATGGGCGCGCCGCTCACAAGATCGTTGATCTGATTATGGCGCATTGAGTTCCGGACTGACTGAAGTCGTTCGCGCGGCATCAGCCAACACATTCCCATGAACAAGAAGAACCTGACCTGGTTCACGCTCGGATCCCTGGCATCGAGCTCGCTGAGCTTCATCTCCATCCCGATCATCGCGTGGGTCTTCCCGGACGCAGACATTGGCAAGGTAGCCCTTCTGGTCTCCGCATCCGGCCTTGCGACCATCTTCTTTTCGATGGGGATGGACCAAAGCTACACACGCGAGTTCAACGAAACGACAGACAAAGCAACCTTGTTGCTCAACGCCGCGGCGCCGGGCACGGCTCTGATGCTAGTCATTGGACTGATCGTGCTGCTGCTAGCGCCCACCGCTCTATCGCGGCTTCTATTCGGCGAAGACTCGACGGCGCTCAGCGCCTTCATCGTGGCTTACCTGTTGGTAGTGCTGGTATCCAGATTCCTGACTCTGAACCTGAGGATGGAAGAAGATGGCAAGCGCTACGCACTTAGCTCCTTGCTTGCGAAGCTGACCTTTGTCGGTTCCGTGTGCTTTTCCTATAGCAAGCCATCTCCCGCCTTGACCGACCTGCTGATCGCCCATGGAGCTTCGGTCGCGGTCGGGCTGCTGTTCTTGCTCGGGGCTACGTTGCCAACCTCGCGTCAGCTCAGGTGGTCAAAGCTCGATCCACGAATGCAACGACAGTTGCTGGCGTATGGCCTGCCCGTCGCCACTTCGGGCCTATTGTTTTGGGGTCTCGAAGGCGTTGACAAGTTTCTATTAAGGACCTTTTCAAGTTATTCGGAGCTGGGCATCTACAGTATTGCACTGAGTATTTCAGCAATGGCGACTGTCTTGACCAGCATGTTCACCACGGTATGGATCCCTGTGGCCTATCGCTGGATCGCAAGGGGTGAGGACCTGCAGCGTATTGATGAGATAACGCGACATGTACTCGCCGGTGCGCTTATATTGGTCGGATTAACTGGCTCTTTGAGTTGGCTACTGGAGTACGTTCTGCCAGCTAAGCATTCAGTCGTGCAGGACATTATCCCGGCATGCATGCTGTGGCCCATTCTTTATGCGGTATCCGAAACGACTGGACTGGGAATCGCGGTCAATCGAGCGACACGGGCTGGGTTATTCGCAGCCGGCACGGCACTGTGCACGAATGTTGCGATGAATCTGTTGCTACTTCCCAGCTTCGGCAGTCGGGGGGCTGCAGCTGCGCTGGCCGCCAGCATCTGGATCTTCTTCTTCATGAAGACAGAGATTTCGCATCGCACTTGGCGCAAAACTCCTCGGAGGGAACTCTACGCTTGGACTTCGGCGACTTTGATGCTAGCAATAGCACACGCACTTGCGGGGGCAAAGCTGGGTCATTGGCTTGATTTAGCCTGGGGTCTATTCTTGATAGTTGCAGCGGTGAGCTTTCGCATCAGCATCTTCTTCGGTGCACGTACGATACGATCCGTGCTTAGCCGCGGCAACGGCAATTTACCAAACGGCGGATGATGAAAACCCATATGCACGTTCTATTCATCCCATCATGGTATCCGACATACCCGACCGACACGCTCGGCTGCTTTTTCCGAGAGCAGGCGCTCTCGCTGAAACAGCACGGCATGCAGCTTGGCGTTATTACACCGGCATTACGCTCATTGAGTACTGGCATATCAGCTTGGACCGGCCCATTCGGGATTAAGGAAGAGCTGGACGACGGCATACCGACCATGCGCTTTCACGGGATCAGAGCTTTCAGTTGGCACGACTGGCTCAACATGAAGTCATGGGAGCTTGCCGGACTTAGAGCTTTCAAGAAATATTGTGCAAAACACGGTACTCCGGACGTCATACACGTCCACGGAATGATCTTCGGATTATCCTGGGCAGCTGCGATCCATTGCGAGTACGGCATCCCTTTTGTTGTGACAGAGCACAGTACAGAGTTCGCTCTCGGCAACATCCGTCGCCCCTTGCTAAGCTACCTGACCGATGCCATCAACCACGCGGCCAGCCTGTTCGGCGTCTCGCGTGAACTCTGCAATCGCCTCGGCGTCCAAATTCCAGCACCAAATGGCAACTCTTGGCAAGTGATGCCAAATTTGGTCTCCTCCCGTTTCGATCTGCCAACTACAGCGGATAAGGAGCGCGTTAATAATGTTGACTTTGTCTTCCTCAACGTCGCAACACTGAGTCAAAAGAAAGGGCAGCATCACCTGCTGCGAGCGCTTGCTCAAGTAAGGGCCACCCGGCCAGAGTTGCAGTTGCGCCTTCGCATTGCGGGTGGTGGACCCGAAGAGAGAGCCTTGCTCAATTTGACGGCTGAACTTGGTATCGGCGACCGGGTGACTTTTCTCGGCGACTGTCCCCGCGAACGAATTGTTCAAGAGATGAAGAACTGCAACGCGTTCGTTCTCGCAAGTAGCTACGAGACCTTTGGCGTAGTTGTCATCGAAGCACTTATGTGCGGCAAGCCTGTCTTGTCGACACGCTGCGGCGGGCCCGAGGACATTGTGCGCCCTGGCAAGGACGGCTGGCTCGTCGAAAAAGACTCACCCGACGCTATCGCGGGAGGTCTTATCGAGATGATTGAAAACCATGCGCAGTTCAACAGCAACATGATTAGCCAAGACTGCATGATACGTTACGGCGAGGAAGCCTTCGTCCGACGCCATGCGGCAGCCTATGTTGGTGCCATTTCTAATCATGGCTCGCCAAAATGACAAGGGCATATCGGCCGGCCAAGACCTTTGTCATGTTTCTGCTGCTTCACGATCCGTTGATTACGCTGACGGGCGTGTCGCTGCCGGCACATGCCCTGATGGCCGCCAGCATGCTCTGGTTTGCCATTGAACTCGTACGGCTTGCCACGCTAGAGCGCCGAGTCCCCTGGAATGGCGGACGGCGCACTTTCCTAGCCATACTGCCACTGACAGTCTTTGGACTGCTCTATTGCCTATTGGACGGGGGGGATCTGAGCGTCAGGGCTCAGTTTCTTACGACTTTTATTCTTGTACCCTTGATCTGGTGCGCGTTTTCCCAGCTTGCAAGCACAGGAGGGAGCCGTCGCTCGGTTAGCCAGGTGATCCTACTTTATATCGCCGTCGAGTTCGGGATCATGTTGCTGCAGATTTCGTACTTCCTATTCGGCATCGGAATTCCCCCAAGCGAAACCTACCTCTTCATGATCGCAGGCTCTCAGTTCAACCTGAACAACCTAGCTTGCATGGTCCTTGTCCTAAGCATTTTCTACAACGCTGTATCGGGTGAAACGCCCCGTTGGCAACGCGTGCTGTTCAACGTCCTCGTCCTGGCTATTCTGCTGATTACCTTCTCCCGTTTGGCCATCCTGCTCTACATCGCTGATCGGGTTCGCTCACTCAGCCTACGCCGACTGGGCACCGTACTCGCGTTTGCGATCACTGTGCTCTGTGCCGGCTTGCTCATTGCAAACATGGACTACACCGGCAATGACACCATTGACGCGACCCTCTACAAGGCCAAGTCGCTTGCGACCATCGCCGAAGTCGGTTTTGAGGCCGATACATCAACCTCAGGTCGCAGCGAGTCCTACTTCAATTTCGCGGCAAAGCTTGGCACCCTGGGATTTGGCTCCACTGAGATCTTGAACTACAGCCGCTACACCTGGGATGCGCTTTTCTCCGACGAGACGCTCTACATAAATCCGCACTCGATGGTGATCGAAATCGGCTACTGGATGGGCTGGCCGGGACTTATATGCTTGGCACTACTGCTGACCATCTATTTACGCTCAGAACTCGGGAGCATCAACAATCGCGCTTTCCTGCTGATCACGGTACTGCTGGCCTCTTCCATCCCCTCCTCCGCAATTCCGTTGCCCACGCTCTGGATCGGCATGCTTCTGCTGGCCATGATCGGAGACTACCGCTCCCGCTGCCATCGCGACGACCTGCTCATCGCCGCCCACCACACCGGTGCCGCCCCTACGCCCCATCTTGAATGACTAAACACGCTCTGTTTATCACGGCCGGCGAATGGCCGGCGCGAAAGGGCCTGCTCGTTTCCCAGGTTTATGAAACGGCACGCGCGTTGCAAGCCCGTGGATACCGCGTATCTTGGTTTGCATCGATACCGCTGCTCTCGTTTGTCAAGCGTAAGATTCTGCGCGATCGCGACTTGGCCGAGATCGAAGCGTCGTGCCGGGCTGAAGGTATCGCCTTTGCGCGGGCTATCGTTCCGGTAACCTTGGGCAGCCCATACTCGATGCCGTGGCGTCGATGGTGGCACCGTCGACTCGCACGTCGCGCCTGTTCCCTGCTGAATGAGGTCCAGGCGACTTCTTCGGGCACCATACTGCATGCGCGCAGCTACTACGCAGCCGAGATCGGCTTGCTGCTGCGTGATATCGCGAGTGCCTCGGTAGATGGAACCGTCATTGCCTCCTTCGATATGCGCAGCTTCCTCGGACCGGAAGCGCCTATGGCCCACGGCACGCTGGGCACGGCGGCTTATGGCTTCCTCAAGAGCCTAGAGTTCGAACTGATCCGCGGCTCTGACGCCTCGTTCCTTCCCCTCAATGTCGGGCGTCGTCAATACCGGGAGGAAACAGGTCTCCACATTCACTTTGCGCCCATCCAGGGCATGGAGCGAGAGGCCGGCTGGTCGGTTGACTTCAACCATCGCTGGGCGTCCGCCAGGATTGGATATTCCGGTTCAGTCGGGCAATGGCACGATCCCGACCTGCTGCGCTCAATCTTCGGACTATTCCCCAACCTGACGCCCAAGCTTGCGGCGCGCAAGATAGGAGCTTTCGCCGATCTGGATTGCACCCTGTACAAACCTGCTGACCTAGGGTGCTACTACGACGGCCTCCTTGCCTTGGTCATACCCGGGCTCGCGGAGATTGACGGCTACTACCACACGCTACAGATGCGCTGCAATCTATTTTCAACAAAAGCCGCCGAGGCACTGTCGCGCGGCGTACCTCTGATCGTGTCATCGGAGCTTCAGGAACTCGCCGACTTTGTGCGTCTGCATCGGTGCGGCTTGGTCGTCGACGTTAACCAGGGAACCCCGACCTTGCCCGCTGGGCTCGACATCGACGACCCCAATCTATGGCGCCAACTCACCGATGGGGCTATCGCCATCGGTGCACGCTTCACCCGTCAGGCGGTTCTAGATGTCTATGAAACAGCTTGGAACCAAGCCCTAGAACGTCGAAGCCGCCTAGGCCAATGAAGCCGAAAGCAGGCTGGAATCAAAATGAAAATCGGATTCACCTTTACTAACTACAACAACTCTGCACTCAGCATACAGGCTGCACACTCCATCGCCGAGAACCACGGCGAGCACGAGTACGAGATCGTTCTCGTGGATAACGCCTCGACAGAGGCAGAGCGACGTATCCTCGCTGAACCCGGCGCGCTACCCGACCATTGCCGTGTGATCTGGAACTCAGTCAATGTCGGCTACTTTGACGGACTGAGCCATGGGGTGGATGCCCTGCGCGAGCGGGCAGACGAGCTTGATGCCATTGTCATTGGCAATAACGACTTGGTCTTCGAAGTCGCCTTCTTTGAGGGCCTGGTTCAGGCCGCGCCAGCGGCATCGCCACACGCCGTACTCTCACCGGACATCATCACGCTCGACGGCGTGCATCAGAACCCTCATGTCCTCGGGGGAGTCAGCCGATTCCGCGAAGTCGTCTGGGACCTCTACTTCTCGAACTTCACGCTCTCGCGCCTCATCGGCTGGGCCGCACGTACCGCCGGATCACTCGTGTCGCGTAAAGACTTTGAGCACCACGCCGATGAAGGGCCTATCGAGCAAGGCTATGGAGCATGCTATGTCCTAACGCCGCGCTTCTTCGAGCGCTATGGTCGGCTTTGGTCTCCTGGTTTCGTCATGGGCGAGGAGTTCTATCTCTCCCGTCAACTGATGGCCGGCGGCGAACGCATGTATTACCAGCCATGCATCAAGGTCCGCCACCACGACCACGCCACAATTGCCAAACTTGCTTCGCGACGCCTGTGGGAGATGACCAGGGAGTACCACCGCATCTACCGCTACTTCATCAGCCCATATCGGGTCCACATGGACAATCGGAAGACGCCGGCCGACTACGACCGCGATCATTCCAGCCGTGCCTGAATGGCGAGTTCCCACCGTCTGCCCACCGGAAAATACAGCATGTACCGAATCTGCAAGCGTTGCATCATGGACACCTCCGACCCGAACATCCAGTTCGATGCGCATGGTCTCTGCGATTACTGCAACAACTTCGATGCAACCATCCAGCCCAACTGGCATACCGACGAGCAAGGCGCACAGCGGTTGTCTCAGCTCGCAGATCAGATTCGTGCTGCAGGCAAGGGCAAGGACTTTGATTGCATCATCGGCCTGAGCGGCGGACTAGACAGTTCTTATGCCGCGTATGTCGCAAAAGAGAAGATGGGGTTGCGCCCCCTCCTGTTCCATGTTGATGCGGGCTGGAACACTGACCAAGCGGTTGGGAACATTGAGAAGCTGGTGGACGGCTTGGGCCTTGACCTCTACACGGAGGTGATCAACTGGGAAGAAATGAAAGATCTGCAGGTCGCGTTCCTGAAGTCGGGGATCCCGGACCAAGATCTGCCTCAAGACGCGTCGTTCTTTTCTTCTCTGTACAAGTTCGCCCGTCAATACAAGATCAAGCACGTCATCACCGGCTCGAACTTCTCGACAGAGTGCTGCCGCGAACCGGAAGAGTGGGGCGGCTACCTGGGCATCGACACGCTGCTGTTCAATGACATCCATCGCCAGTTCGGCAAGCGTCCGCTGGATACCTTCCCGCTCAAGGACATACTGGTCTATAAGCTGTACTACCAGAAGATACTCGGCATGAAGGTGCACCATCCGCTGAATCTGGTGCCTTTCGGAAAGAAGCAAGCCGAAGACGAACTGGAGCGACGTTTTGGCTGGCAGCGTTTCCAGCACAAACACCATGAGTCGCGTTTTACGCGCTTCTACGAGGACTACTGGCTGCCACGTCGCTTTGGCTTCCACAAGCGCCGCGCACATTTTTCAAGCCTGATCATGACGGGCCAAATGACGCGAGAGGCCGCGCTGGAACGAATTTCGCGGCCTGAGATGGACGAGCATTTCCTGAAGCAGGAATTCGAGTACGTCGCCCACAAGCTCGACCTGACGGTCGACGAGTTGCAGCAGATCTTTGAACTCCCAAAGAAGACCTACCGCGACTACCGCAACAAGCGCTGGATGATCGGCTTCGGCGCGAACGCGATGCGCTGGCTGGGCCTGGAAAAGAGGTACTTCCGATGATCCGCATCGTCGACTATGGCGTGGGCAACATCCAGGCATTCCTGACTATGTTCAAGCGCCTCGGCCTGGAAGCCACCCGCGCGCGCACCGCCGAGGAACTCGAAGGCGCCACGCGGCTGATCCTTCCCGGCGTCGGCGCCTTCGACACCGCCATGACCCTGCTCAATCAGTCGGGCATGCGTCCGCGGCTCGAGGAGATGGTGCAGGGACAGCAGGTGCCCGTCATCGGCATCTGCGTCGGCATGCAGATGCTCGCAGGCGGCAGCGACGAGGGCGAGCTGCCTGGCCTCAACTGGGTACCCGGCCGCGTCAAGGCCTTCGCCAACACACCCGCTTCCAGGAACCTGCCCATGCCCCATATGGGCTGGAACGACCTGAAGGTGCGCCCGGGCAACAAGCTCTTCACCGACTTCGAACCCGAGCCCCGCTTCTACTTCCTGCACTCGTACTACTTCGAGGCCAAGGACAAGGAAGACGTCGCTGCCACCGCCGAGTACGGCCTGGACTTCGACTGCATCGTCTCCCGGGGCCACATCCACGGCGTGCAGTGCCATCCCGAGAAGAGCCACCACTTCGGTGCGCAGCTCTTGAAGAACTTCGCGGAGCTCTGACCCATGCTGCGTCCACGCATCATTCCCTGCCTGCTCGTCCACAAGGGCGGGCTGGTCAAGACCCAGCAGTTCAAGGCACCGAAGTATGTCGGCGACCCGATCAACGCCGTCAAGATCTTCAACGAGAAGGAATCCGACGAGCTGATGGTGGTGGACATCGACGCCGCCGTGAACAAGGTCGAGCCCAACTACGCGCTGATCGCCAAGCTGGCCGCCGAATGCCGCATGCCGCTGTGCTACGGCGGCGGCGTCACCACCGCCGAGCAGGCCGCGCGCATCATCGACCTCGGCGTCGAGAAAGTCTCGGTCAGCTCCGCCGCCTTAGCCGACCCCTCACTGCTCACGCGCATGGCCGAGGCCATTGGCCGCCAGAGCGTCGTCGCCGTGCTGGACGTTCGCAAGAAGACGGGCTTGTTCAGCAAAGGCTACGAGCTCACCACCCATAACGCCAAGACCGCACACAAGCTCGACCCGGTTGCCTTCGCGCGCCAGCTCCAGGATGCAGGCGCTGGTGAGATCGTCATCAACTCCGTCGACCGCGACGGCGAGATGAAGGGCTACGACATCGAGCTCGCCATGCAGATGCGCGCCGCGCTCAAGGTGCCGCTGACCATCCTCGGCGGCGCCGGCTCGCACGAGCACGTCGGCGAGTTGCTCGCCGCCTGCGGCGTCATCGGCGCTGCGGCCGGCAGCCTGTTCGTCTTCAAGGGTCAGTACCGCGCGGTACTGATCAACTACCCAACGCCGCAGCAGAAAGACGACCTCTGCCGCGCCGCGTTGCGCTCGCACTCCAAGCTCTGAATCCAGTCATGTTCACCGACAAGACCCTACTTATCACCGGCGGCACCGGCAGCTTTGGCAATGCCGTGCTGCGCCGCTTCCTGGACTCCGATCTGCGCGAAATCCGCATCTTCTCCCGTGACGAGAAGAAGCAGGACGATATGCGCAAGCGCTACAACAGTCCGAAGCTGAAGTTTTACATCGGCGACGTGCGCGACGCCCGCGCAGTCGAGACCGCGATGCGCGGGGTGGACTTCTGCTATCACGCTGCCGCGCTCAAACAGGTCCCATCCTGTGAGTTCCACCCGATGGAAGCTGTCCGCACCAACGTGCTCGGCACCGAGAACGTGCTGGAAGCTGCCATCCGCGCGGGCGTGAAGCGCGTCGTATGCCTGAGCACCGACAAGGCGGTCTACCCAATCAACGCGATGGGTATCTCCAAGGCCATGATGGAGAAGGTCATGGTCGCAGCATCCCGCAACCTCGAGGGCACAAATACCGTTATCTGTGGCACGCGCTACGGCAACGTGATGGCCTCGCGCGGCTCGGTGATCCCGCTGTTCGTCGAGCAGGTTCGCGCCGGCAAACCGATCACGATCACCGACCCCAATATGACGCGCTTCATGATGACGCTCGACGATGCCGTCGAGCTCGTCTTGTACGCATTCCAGCATGGCAACAACGGCGACATCTTTGTGCAGAAAGCGCCGGCTGCAACCGTTGCCGTGCTGACCGAGGCCATCCTCTCCCTGATGGGCAAGCCTGATCACGAGGTCCGCGTCATCGGCACGCGCCATGGTGAGAAGCTATACGAGGCCCTGCTCAGCCGCGAAGAACGCGCTGCCGCCGAAGATCTGGAAGGCTACTTCCGCGTGCCGCCCGACGGCCGCGACCTCAACTACGGCAAGTTCGTCGAGCAAGGCGAGGTCAGCATCTCCGAGAGCGAGGACTACAACTCGCACAACACGGAGCGACTGGATGTCGAGGGCATGAAGCGTCTGCTGCTGAAGCTGGACTTCATGCGTCGAATTGCGGCAGGCGAGCCTGCGCATCCGGAGGAATGAGATGCGCATCGCCCTGACAGGCGGCCGTGGATTCATTGGCCGCAATCTCCAGGTTCGACTCCAGGAACTGGGCCACCAGGACCTGGTGCTGATCCCCCACGATGTGCCGGCAGCCGACCTGCCCGGCCTGCTGACTGGCGTCGATCATGTGTTTCACCTCGCTGGAGTCAACCGCCCTCAGGACCCGGCCGAGTTCAGCACCGGCAACCACGACTTCACACGTCTACTGTGTGAAGCAATGCTGGCTCAGCCCAGGCCGCCCAGTGTTGTTTACACCTCATCCACACAGGCGGCGCGCGACAACCCCTACGGCAAAAGCAAGCGCGCCGCTGAGGATGCGCTGTTTGCCTATGGTGAGCGTAGTGGGGCATCGGTCCATGTCTTCCGCCTGACCAATGTCTTCGGCAAGTGGTCTCGCCCCAACTACAACTCGGCTGTAGCGACCTTCTGCCACAACATCGCACGCGGAGAGCCGATCGTGGTGAATGTGCCGGAGGCGCCGCTCAAGCTGATCTACATCGACGATGTGGTGCGGCACTTCGTCGCGTTGCTTGAGGACGGTGCTCCCCCGTCCGGACTGCTGCAGGCAGGCCCCGAGTACGACACGACCGTAGGTGCTCTGGCCGACCAGATCCGCGCCTTCCATGCCAGCCGCGAGAACATGGTCACTGAGCGTGTCGGGACGGGACTGACCCGCGCGCTGTATGCAACATATGTGAGCTTCCTGCCTCTGCCGGCTTTTGAGTATCAAGTAGCGCGGCATGCGGACCCACGCGGCGTGTTCGTCGAGATGCTCAAGACCGCTGACAGCGGCCAGTTCGGCTACTTCACTGCCTTCCCTGGCATCACGCGCGGCGAGCATTACCACCACACCAAGACCGAGAAGTTCCTGGTGATCAAGGGCACGGCCAGCTTCGGCTATCGCCACATCATCACCAACGAGACCCATGAAATCGTCACCCGAGGTGGCGAGGGGCGCATCGTCGAGACCATTCCCGGTTGGACCCACAACGTGACTAATATCGGCGATGACGAGTTGGTCGTTCTGGTCTGGGCCAACGAGATCTTCGACCGACAGAAGCCCGATACGGTCATGCAGAAAGTTCAGCAAGCATGAAGAAACTGAAAATCGTGTCGGTGGTCGGCACGCGACCCGAGATCATCCGGCTCTCACGCGTGCTGGCACGCCTGGATGAGCATTGCGATCACGTGCTCGTGCACACGGGCCAGAATTACGACTATGAGCTCAACCAGGTCTTCTTCGACGACCTGGGCGTGCGCAAGCCCGATCACTTCCTCAACAGCGCTGGGACCAACGCCGCGCAGACCATCGGCAACCTGATCATCGCGGTCGACAAGGTTCTGGAGGAAGAGCGGCCTGAAGCGCTGCTGGTATTGGGCGATACGAACAGCTGCCTCGCGGTCATCCCTGCGAAGCGCCGCAAGATCTCGATCTTCCACATGGAAGCGGGCAATCGCTGCTTCGATCTGCGCGTGCCGGAAGAAACCAACCGCCGCATCGTCGACCACACAGCCGACATCAACCTCACCTACAGCGACATCGCGCGTGAGTACCTGTTGCGCGAGGGCCTGCCGCCCGACCAAGTCATCAAGACAGGCAGCCCGATGTTCGAGGTGCTCTCGCATTACCGTGATCGCATCGATGCCTCTGATGCACTGGCACGCCTGAGCCTGGAGCCCGGGCGCTACTTCGTGATCAGCGCACATCGCGAGGAGAATATCGAATCCGACCGCAGCTTCACCAAGCTGTGCGCAGTGCTCAACGGCCTGGCGGAAGATCATGATCTGCCCGTCATTGTGTCCACGCATCCCCGCACGCAGAAGCGCATCACTTCGATGGGTGTGAACTTTCATCCGCAGGTGCGCCTGCTCAAGCCGCTGGGCTTTCACGACTATGTGAAGCTGCAGATGCATGCCAAAGCGGTGCTTTCGGACAGCGGGACCATCACCGAGGAGTCCTCCATCCTGAATTTCCCGGCGCTGAATCTGCGCGAGGCGCATGAACGCCCGGAAGGCATGGAGGAAGCATCGGTGATGATGGTCGGCCTGGAGCTTGACCGTGTGCGCCAAGCCATGAGCATCCTCGAGACCCAAGCACGCGGCGCCGGGCGATCACTGCGCCAAGTGGCCGACTACAGCATGCCCAACGTCTCCGACAAGGTGGTCCGCATCGTCCATAGCTACACGGACTACATCCAACGCGTCGTGTGGCGCCGCTACGAGTAAGCAGGCGGTGCGGATTCTTGTTGTCAGCCAGTACTTCTGGCCTGAGACCTTTCGCGTCAACGAGATCGTCTCGGAGCTGACGGCACGCGGGCACGAGGTCACCGTGCTCACGGGCCGGCCCAACTATCCGGAAGGGACGCTGCACCCCGACTTCGTCGCCGACCCGGCGCGCTTCTCCCGCTATGCAGGGGCAGACGTGCTGCGAGTTCCCCTGCGTCCACGCGGCCAGGGTAGCCTCAAACTGGTGCTGAACTACTGGAGCTTCGTGTTCTGGGGCTGCTTGAAGGGCCCGTGGCTGCTGCGCGGCCGTGAGTTCGACGCGATCTTTGTCTTCGAGACATCCCCCATCACCTCAGCACTGCCGGCCATCCTGCTGAAATGGATCAAGCGCGCACCGCTGTCGATGTGGGTGCTGGACCTTTGGCCGGACACACTGCAAGCGGTGGGCATGGTCAAGACGGAGCGTCAGCTGAAAGCCGTCGGCCATCTGTGCCGCTTCATCTACCGCCGCTGCGACCTGATCCTTGGGCAATCGCGCGCCTTCATCGATCCGATCCGGCGCTGGGCGGGATCTTCCGAGCGTTTCCGCTACTTTCCGCAGTGGTCAGAAGAGGTCTTTGATGCCGATGCCGCGCCCGCTGTACCGGCAGCGGAAGTTAAAGCCTTGGGGCCAGGCTTCAACATCGTCTTTGCCGGGAATATCGGCGACGCTCAAGACTTCCCTACGGTGCTGCGCGCGGCTGAGCTGACGCGTGACCGTGAGGACATCCGCTGGGTGATCGTCGGAGATGGCCGTGCCGCGCCGCAGGTGCGTGCAGATATCGAGCGGCTCGGCCTGTCGCGCAATGTCGTCATGCTGGGCCGTCATCCGGTGGAGCGCATGCCGGCGTTCTTTGCGGCAGCAGACGCGCTGCTCGTGTCGCTCAAGGCCGAGCCCATCTTCGCGATGACGATCCCCGGCAAGGTGCAGAGCTATCTGGCCGCCGGAAAGCCGCTGCTGGGCATGCTGGACGGCGAAGGAGCCCGCGTGATCACAGAGTCCGGCGCGGGCCTAGTCGCGCCGTCAGGGGAGGCGCAAGCGCTGGCTGATCAGGCCAGAGCGCTGGCGGATCTGCCTGCCACGATACGTGTGCGCATGGGTGAAAGCGGCCGCCGCTATGGCGCTACTCACTTCAAGCGTGCCGCGCTGATGTCTCAGCTTGAAGGCTGGCTGGCCAACCCCAAGAATCCCTGATCAAGCCCGCCGCTGTAACGCAAGGGCAGCCGACCCAGCAGTTCCCGGGTCGGCGCGCCCTCACCGGTCCGCGCCCCTGTCGCCAGCGCGGTCAGCAAAGATTCGAGTGCTTCATCATCGGTGGCGTAGTCGCCCAAGCGGGCGATGCGCAGAGCGGTGATCCGTGTCGGCAGCGTAGTGTCTTCATCTGCCAGCAACTCTTCATAGAGCTTCTCCCCTGGCCTCAACCCGGTGAACTCGATCCGGATCTCCCTGAGATCCTTGCCACTCATCCGAATCATCGTCCGCGCCAGATCGGCGATCTTCACCGGCTCCCCCATATCCAGCACAAACACCTGCCCCGACTCCCCGATCGCCCCCGCCTGCACCACCAACCTCGCCGCCTCCGGAATCGTCATGAAGTAGCGGGTGATGTCCGGGTGCGTCACCGTGACCGGCCCACCCTTGGCGATCTGTTCCTTGAACTTGGGGATCACGCTGCCGCTGGAGCCCAGCACATTGCCGAAGCGCACGGCCATGAACTTGGTGGGCTGGCCCTTCTTCTCGCATTCACCGGCCATATGGCTGATGACCAGTTCGGCGGCACGCTTGGTGGCGCCCATCACATTGGTGGGGTTCACCGCCTTGTCGGTGCTGATCAGCACAAAGCGCTCGGTGCCGTGCTCGGCCGCAGCCTGGCATGCGTTGTAGGTGCCCAGGGTGTTGTTGCGCAGGCAGGCCCAGGCGTTTTCTTCTTCCATCAGCGGCACATGCTTGTAGGCCGCGGCGTGGAAGACGATCTGGGGCTTGTACTTGCCGAAGACGTAGCGCAGATGCTCCAGGTCCTTCACGTCGCCCACCAAGCGCACCAGGGGGATGTGGGGGAACTTCTCGCCCAGCTCCTGCTCGATGGTGTACAGCGCGAATTCGCTCAGCTCGTAGAGCACGAGACTTGAGGGGCCGTAGCGCGCCACCTGGCGGCAGAGCTCGGAGCCGATGGAGCCACCGGCGCCGGTGATCAGCACCACCTTGCCATTCAGGCATTCGCTGATGCCGCCCTCGTCCAGCTCCACGGGTTCGCGGCCCAGCAGGTCCTCGGGCTCGATATCGCGCACTTGGTCCACATGGCGGCCGGCCAGCAGCTCCTGGCTGCTGGGCACGGTGAGCACGGGCAGGCCCGTCTGGCCGGCCAGGTCCAGCGCACGGCGGCGCTGCGCGGTGCTGGCCGCGGGCATGGCCACGATCAGGTGGGTGATGCCGTGCAGCTCGGCAAAGTGCTTGGCCTGCTCCAGCGTGCCCAGCACGGGCACGCCGGCCACGCGGGCACCGCGCTTGGACGGCGCATCGTCCAGATAGCCCACCACCACCCAGCCCTGGCTGTGCTGGATGCCGGCCACCAGCAGGCGGCCTGCATCGCCCGCGCCCATGACCAGGGCACGGCGCTGCTCCTGGGCGCTGCCGCTGATGCGGCTGCGCATATGCTCGTAGAGCATGCGGTAGCCCATGCGCAGCATGGCCAGGCCCATCAGGGTGAAGAGCGGGTGCAGGGCCAGCACGGCGCGCGGCACTTTGCTGAGCTGGGCCATCAGCACCACGGTGGCACCCACCAGGCCGGCGATGGCGCAGGCCAGGGCCAGGCGCTTGACCTCACCAAAGCCCGAGAAGCGCCACATGCCCTTGGGCACCTTCAGGCCCTTGAGCACCAGGGCGTAGAGCAGCACCAGCCCCAGCAGCACCCAATGGTCATAAGCCGGCCGCGCGCTGAACCAGCGCTCGAAGCCCAGGCGGAAAAGATAGGTCGCCTGCCAGGCCAGGGCCATCACCAGCAGGTCCAGGCCCAGGGCCAGGGCCTCGCGATGCGGGCGGATGCGGGTCAGGAAGGCATCCAGGGACAACCAGTTCATAGTGTCAACAACAACTCATCAGTGGCGCAGCGCGCCCAGGGTGGCCAGGATCACGCGGAGATCGGTGCGCAGCGTGGCGCGGCGCACATAGGCGGCGGCCAGGCGCAGCTTGGTGGGCATCACCACCTCCACATACTCGCGCTCGGGGTCGGCCGCGGCCGCCAGCAGCTCGCTCTCGTTGCGAAAGCTCAGCGAGGCCGGATCGGTGATGCCCGGCCGCACCGAGAGCACGATCTCGCGCAGCTTGGGGGGATACAGCGCCACATAGCGCGGCACCTCAGGCCGCGGGCCCACCAGGCTCATGGCGCCGCGCAGCACATCCCAGAGCTGAGGCAGCTCGTCGAGCTTGGCTGCGCGCAGGACGCGGCCCGCGCGGGTGATGCGCGGATCCACGCCCACGGTGATCTGCAGGCCCGCGTTGTCCACCCGCATGGTGCGGAACTTGTGGATGAAAAAAGGCCGGCCGAAGCGCCCTACCCGCTCCTGGCGGAAGAACACGGGGCCTGGTGAATCGAGCTTGACCCACAGCGCGATCAGCAGCAGCACAGGGGCCAGCAAGAGCAGGCCCAGGGCCGAGAGCAGCAGATCGAAAGCGCGCTTGGCCATGGACTCAGCTCAGGGCGATTTCGCGCACGGCAGCAATCACGCGCTGCACATCGGCATCCGTCATCGCGGTGTAGAGCGGGATGCTGATCATGCGCTCGTAGGCTTTTTGCGAATGCGGGAACTGCGCGGGCGTGAGGCCATAGCGATCGCGCCAGTAGGGGTGCAGATGCAGGGGGATGTAGTGCACGCTGCAGCCTATGCCCTTGGCATACATGCGCTCGATGAAGACATCGCGCTCGACGGCGCAATCGTCCGCCAGCCGCAGCACATAGAGGTGCCAGCTGTGCGTGTCGCCTTCCGGCGCCTGCGGCGGCAGGATCAGGGGCAGGTCGGCAAAGGCCGCGTCATAGGCCGCGGCGATCTGCTCGCGCCGCGCCTGGAAGGCCGGCAGGCGCTTGAGCTGATGCAGACCCAGGGCCGCGGCGATGTCGGTGAGGTTGTACTTGAAGCCCGGCGCCACGATCTCGTAGTACCAGCTCGGCACCTTGGCGGTGAAGCGGTCGAAGGCATCGCGGTTCATGCCGTGCAGGCGCATCACCTTGGCGCGCTTGGCCAGCTCGGCGTTGCGCGTCACCAGCATGCCGCCTTCGCCCGTGGTCATGGTCTTGTTGGCGTAGAAGCTGAACACCGTGGCGTCGCTGCCCAGGGTGCCGATCAGCTCCTTCTCCAGGGTGGTGGGCAGGGCATGGGCCGCGTCCTCCACCACGCGCAGGCCATGCTTGCGGGCGATGTCCAGCACGGCCAGCATGTCCACGGCCAGGCCGGCATAGTGCACCGGCACGATGGCTTTCGTGCGCGGCGTGATGGCGGCCTCGATGGCGGCCACATCGATGTTCAGCGTGGCGGGGTCGATGTCCACCAGCACCACGTCCGCGCCCAGATAGCGCACCACCTCGGCGGTGGCGGTGAAGGTGTGGGTGGTGGTGATGACCTCGTCCCCCGGGCCGATGCCCAAGGCCTCCAGCGCCAGATGCAGGCCGGCGGTGGCCGAGTTCACGGCAATGCACTCGAGCTGCGAGTCCCCGGCGTTCTGCGTCAGAAAGGCGGCAAAAGCCGCCTCGAACTGCTTGGCCTTGGGGCCGGTGGTGACCCAGCCGCTCTTCAGCGTGTCCACCACCTCGGCAATCTCCTCCTCGCCGATCTCGGGCAGGGCGAAGGGCAGGAAGGGCAGTTCGGAAGCGGTGCTCATTCGGGTTTCTCAATCACGGCCAGCACATGGGTGCGCAGCCAGGGCATGCTGTTGAAGACGGTGTAAGCGGCGGGATGGGCACGGCAGACCCAACGGGCCAGCGGCGGCGCCAGGGTCAGGCGCTGCCAGCGCAGCCGGCCCTCGGGAAAGAGCGCACGCACACGCGCCAGCGGCACGCCCCGCACATCGCGGTTGCGTGGATTGTCGACGATGAAGTCATACCAGAGCACCGCCCCACCCGGCCGCAGCCAGCGCCACATGGCCTGGGCCAGGGCCTGCTGCACGCCATCGTCCAGGATGGACGAGAACACGGTGGACTGCAGCACCAGATCCTGGCTACCGACCTCCACCCTAGCCTGCGAGGCATCCCCCAGGCTCAGCTGCACGGCCGCCGGCAGCACGGCCCGTGCCAGGGCATGACGCTCGGGCAGCAGCTCGATGCCGGTGAGGTGTTCGGGGGCCAGGCCCAGGCGCAGCATCTCCAGCAGATTGCCCCCGGCGCCGCAGCCCACCTCGGTGAGCCGCCACTGCTCGGGGCGCCCGGGCCGGCGCGCCAGCTCGCGCAGCAGGGCGCGCTGGCGCTCCTGCAGCATCTGCCAGACCTCGGGGCGCAGCAGGCTGTAGCGGTCGCGCGCCACGGTCTCGGCCCGGCGCGCATAGCGCTGGGCGATGGCCTCCAGCTCCTGCTGCTTGCGCGGCGGGCTCATGACACGGCTTCGATGAACCGGCGCGCCAGCACCGGGTAGGTGTGGTGGGCCATCACAAAGGCGCGGCCGCGCTCGCCCATAGCGGCGCGCTCCTGGGGGCTCAGCGCGGCCAGGCGTCGCAGCCCGTCGGCGACGGCCTGAGCATCCTCGGGCGGCACGGTGAGGCCGGCGCCGGCCTCGGCCACGGGGTCGTTGCCGGCCTCCACCGAATGCAGCACCGGGCGGCGCGCCATCATGTAGTCCATCAGCTTGTTGGGCGCGATGCCAAAGCGGTAGATAGGCGTGCGCTGCCAGCCGATGTAGGCAATGTCAAAGCCCGACAGCAGGGCCGGGATCTGAGCTTTGGGAATGGCGTCGAACAGGGCCACGTTGGCAATGCCCTCGGCGCGCACCCGCGCGGCCAGGCGCGCCTTCTCGTGGCCACCGCCCACCATCACGATGTGCAGGGGCGGCTGGCCCGCAGCGCCCTGCGCCTGCAGCAGCTTGGCCGCGTCCAGCAGCACATCCAGGGCATTGGGCAGGCCGTGCGAGCCGGCGTAGCCCACCACCAGCTTGTCGGCGGCGCGCTGGGTGGCGATATGGGCGGCAATCTCGGCCTGCAGGCCGGGGGCCTGGCTCTCGTCCCACTCGTCCAGCGTGATGCCATTGGGCACGATGTGCAGCTTGCTCAGGTCCAGGCCATGAGCCGCCATGTGCTGCTGCACCTTGGGCAGCATGGAGACCACGCGGTCGGCATCGCGGTAGGCATCGTTCTCGGCCTTCTGGCACAGCAGGGCGAAAGGGTGCCAGGGCGACATGCCCGAGAGCTCGATGGGCGAGAGCGGCCAGAGGTCGTGCACCTCGTAGACCAGTTTGGCCTGGGCTAAGCGGGCCACCTTGCGGGCCACCCACACATCCATGGGATAGGTGCTGGAGGCGATGACCACATCGGGCGCGAACTCGCGGGCCAGGATGTCGGCGTCCTTGGCCACATGGCGGCAGAAGGCCCAGATATTGCGCAGGCGCCCGAAGCCATTGCCCGCGTAGGCGGGGGTCTCGTACCAGCAGTAGGCAATGCCATCGACGGTCTGGCCGCCCGCCTGGGGCTGGCGGCTGCGCACATGCGAGTGGCTGGCGGCCAGCACCAGCACCTGGTGGCCCATGCGCACCCACTCCCGCGCCAGGTAGTAGGGCCGGTACTCCATGCCCAGTTCGGGCGTGCCGGCGTAATGGTTGATCAGCAGAATCTTCATCGGGGGGCGGCGGCATGCGCCGGCGGGGGCGTGAGTTCGGTCAGGCGCGCCACAAAGCGCTCCACAGCGGGGGGAAAGAGTCCATGGGCGGCCACCCAGGCGCGATTGGCGCGGCCGGCGGCCTCGGCGTCCAGGCCCTCTAGCGTCGCCAGGCTCAGGCGCGCGGGATCGTCCAGGATCAGGCCCTGGCCGGCCTCGGGCGCGATCAGCTCGCGATTGGCCGGCAGGTCCGAGAGCAGGGGCAGGCATTCATGCGCCATGGCCTCCAGCACCGACACAGACACCGAGTCGCTCTCCGGCAGGCTCAGATACCAGCGGGCGCGGGCATACCAGCCGGCCTGGGTCTTGGCATCCAGGCGGCCCAGAAACTCCACGCGCTCGGCCAGGCCCAGCGCGCGCACCTGCGCCTCCAGGGCCGGGCGCAGCGAGCCGTCGTTGGCCACGGCCAGGCGCGCCTCGGGCTGCTCGCTAGCCACGGCGGCAAAGGCCGTGATCACCCGCTCGGGCCGGTAGATGGGCTCCAGGCCGCGGTTGGCAAAGAAGAGCCAGGACTGCTTCTTCGCGCCCTGCTTGGGCAGGGCCTCCAGGCCGAAGGGAAAGGTCATCACCTCGCCCGCGCCCAGCTCGCCCTGCATCACCGCCGTCATATGGCGCGAGTCCGAGGTGCACAGCTGCGCCGCGCGCAGCGCGCGCCGGGTGAGCCAGCGGTAGGCCGCGCCCTGGCGGGGCGTCACCAGGATGTCGCTGCCCCAGGCCGAGGCCGCGATCTGGGCGCGCAGGCGCCAGCCCGTGCGCGCCGCCCAGGCCAGGGTGCCGTGCGAGGTGAGGTAGTGGGCATTGATCCAGTCGGCGTCCACCTTGGCCAGCCAGGCGCCCAGGGCCGGCAGGGTCTTGATCACCGCGATATTGCCGCCGCCGTGCGCGCTGGCGTGGCCCAGGGCCAGGCGGCGCTGGGGCGGCAGCAGACGCTCGAACTCGGGCAGAAAGCCGCGGCTGGACGCCGCCCAGAGCTCCACCCGCGGCGCCAGGGCCCGCGCCCACTTCAGCAGATGCGGGCTTTCGCCATCGCCCAGCAGGACCAGCTTCATCTCGGAACCTCATGGGCCCAGGCTTCGTAGTGGGGCGCGAGCTCGGGGTACTGCGCCAGCAGGGCCGCATCGCGCTCACGCACATCACCCACCTGGCGCGCGGGCTGGCCGGCCATGATGGCAAAGGCCGGCACCTCGCCGCGCAGCTGGGCATAGGCGCAGATCAGGGCGCCACGGCCGATGCGGGTGTTGGCCTCGATCAGGCTGTGCGGGCCGACAAACACATAGGGGCCGATCTCGATGGGCCCCTGGACATAGCCCGGCACCGGCCCGCTATGGCTGGCATAGGCCCGACCCAGCAGGCGGATGGAACGGTGAGAGCTGTGGGTAACGATGCTGCAGAAATTGGTGATCTGCACACCCTCGCCGATCGTGAGCCCGGCCGTCGCGTCGAGAAAGTTGAACTGGCCGATGAAGACATGGTCGGCCAGGCGCAGGCCGGCCTCGCCCTCGATGCAGGTGCTGGGCGCGATGCGGCTGTGCGGCGCCCCACGCTCGCCAAAGACCATGCGGAAGAAGAGCTGGCGCCACAGGGCGCGGCGCACGCGGTTAAGCCAGGCTCTCATCGGCAGGCCCTTGGGCGGTGGTGGCAGTGGTGGCGTTGGTGAAGGCGGGAAAACGCTTCCAGGTCGCCAGCGACCAGAAGAAGAAACCGAAGTACAGGGCCATGGCCGCAGACACGCCCCAGGCCGCGCCGATCAGGCCGCCCAGCTTGAGGCCCAGGGCCAGACCGGCCACGAAGAGCAGCTGCCCCACCAGGGCCAGACGCAGGGCCCAGCCCTGGGCCTGCCAGGCCATGGTGGCCACCGACAGCGGCGAGGCAATGAAGTGCAGCGCGATATAGGGCGCCAGGGCCTGGGCCAGATGGCCTGCGTCCACCCAGCGCTCGCCAAAAGCCCAAGCAAAGAGCGGCCCGCCCCAGAGCAGCAGCACCACGAGCAGGGGCAGGGCCAGCACGGCCAGGGCGGCCAGGGCCTGGCGCACCAGGGCCAGGGCCTCGGCCGGATCGCGGGCATTGACCAGGCGCGGATACAGGGTCTGGGACAGGGCACCGCCCACCAGGCCGGCCGGCGCCTTCAGATAGCGCAGGGCCAGGGCCCAGTAGCCCGCCGCGGCGTCGCCGGCCAGGCTGGTGATGATGAGCAGGGCCAGGCTGTCCTGCAGGGCGCCGGCAAAGGCATGCGGGGTGTTGAGCAGGGGGAAGTCGCGATGCTTGCGCGCCAGGGCCTGCAAAGCCGCACGCGGCTGGCCCAGCAGGCCCAGCCAGCCGCCCAGCGGCGCCGGACGCGCCAGCAGCGCGGCCGCGGCCAGCCCCGCCAGGCTGGCGCCCAGCAAGAGGCCCCAGGCGCCCAGGCCCGCCAGGCCCAGGGCCAGCTGCGCCAGCGCGCCGCCGCCGTATTGCAGCACGCGGGCCACGGCCAGCTGGGCATAGCGCTGGGCGCGCGTGGCCCAGAGCGTGAGCCACTGGGCCGCGGCGCCGGCCAGCACGGCCAGGGGCAGGCCCAGTGCCAGGTCATAGCCCTGCCAGGCCAGCAGCACCGCGCCGGCCACGGCGCTGGCCGCCGTCACGCCCAGCAGCACCCGCAGGCACAGGCCCATCAGCAAGGCGGCCGGCCCCTCCTCCCGCTCCAGCGGCAGGGCGAACTCGTAGCGCGCGCAGCCCACCACTGCCACATTGGTGGCCAGAGCCCAGAGCAGGGCGAACTGGCCGAACTCGGTGGGCGAGTACAGGCGCGTGAGCCAGGGCCCCAGCAACAGGGGCAGGGCCTGGGCCAGGGCGCCACCGGCCAGCAGGGTGAGGGTAGCCCGAAAGAGGCTGCCCTGCATACGATCAAGCTCCCAGCGCCTGCCTCAGAGCGTTGACCACAAAATCCTGCTGCGCCTCCGTCAGGTCTGCACTCATCGGCAGGCTCATCACGCTGGTCGATGCCAAATCAGAATGTGGGAAAGACTGATCCGGCGCGAAATGCGCATAGGCCGGCTGCCGGTTCAGCGGCTTGGGATAGTGAATGGCCGTGGGCACACCCTTCTCCTGAAGCGCCTGCTGAATAGAAGGACGGTCCGTCAGTTGCAGGGTGAACTGCGCCCAGACGCAATCGCGATCGCCGCGCACAGCCAATCGCTGGACGGGCAAGTCCGCCAACAAATGCTGATAGCGCTCACCGATACGGAGTCGCTGTTCGATCTCCCAGTCGAAACGCTCCAGCTTGCCAAGCACAACCGCGCACTGCAGCGTGTCCATTCGTCCGCCAACACCGAGACGCGTATGGGTATATCGCTGACTCTGCCCGTGCACCCGGATTTCGCGGCTTGCTTGAGCAAGGACATCGTCATTCGTAAACAATGCGCCGCCATCGCCGTAGCAACCCAGTGGTTTGCTGGGGAAGAAGCTCGTGGCGCCGAAAGTCGAGAGGCCGCAGCTCTTGCGGCCCTTGTAGGTCGCACCAAAGCTCTGAGCCGCATCCTCGATCACGGCCAAGCCATGGCGAGCCGCAATCGCATTGATCTCGTCAATGTCCGACACCTGTCCGTACAGGCTGACAGGCATGATCGCGCGAGTGCGTGGCGTGATGGCCGCCTCGATAAGACTTGCATCGATATTGCAGGTATCCGGCTCGATGTCCACAAACACGGGAATGCCGCCGGCCAGAACAATCATCTCCGCCGTTGCGGCAAAGGTGAACGGTGTAGTGATCACCTCCTGACCCGGCTTCAAGTCCAAGGCCATCAATGCGATGAGTAGAGCCTCGGTCCCACTGGACACAGTGATGCAATGCTTCACGCCCACATACGCGGCCAGTTTTTCCTCAAGCTCCTTGACTTCAGGGCCCATGATGTACTGACCATGATCCAGAACCCGCTGGATGCGCGCATCAATGCTGGATTTCAGGGCCTGATACTGGGCCTTCAGATCAATAAACGGCAGCGCTTGGCTCATGCTTTTCCCTCCTCTACAAGCTCACATCGGCCATCAACGAGGCGATACCGATCACCCGTATGCTGACACAGGGCCTCTCCCGCCCCGCTCAGGGGTAGTTCAAGGCGCTCGCCGAAACGGCTCATCCAACCGATCTGTCGTGCGGGCACTCCCACGACCAATGCGTACTCAGGCACATCTCGCTGAACAACAGCCCCTGCGCCCACAAAGGCATAGGCATTCACGGTAACGCCGCACACAATCGTGCAGTTCGCACCAAGCGTCGCCCCACGGCGTACCAGCGTCCGTCGGTACTCATTCTTGCGAGCAACGGCTGCTCGGGGGTTGTACACATTGGTGAACACCATGGAAGGTCCGCAAAAGACATCATCCTCCAAGCTCACCGCATCGTAGACCGATACATTGTTCTGAATACGGACGTTGTCGCCGATCACCACATCGTTGCCAACATACACACCCTGTCCCAAGGAGCAGCGTGCGCCGATTCGGGCGCCCGGACTGACATGAGCGAAGTGCCACACCTTGGTGGCGTCGCCCAGCTGCGCACCCTCGTCAACAATGGCGGACTCGTGTTTCCAGTAAGCCATCGTTAGAACACCAGCGGCAGACCCACGCGCTGTCCGTCGCGCGCCGAACGGTAAGCGGCGATCAGGATCTCGAGGGAACGAAGCCCCTCATACCCGTCCACTTCCGCGTGCGCTTCGCCACGCAACGTCTTGATGACGTTATCGTAGTAAAGCGGGTGTCCAAAGCCATATACCGAGCCCGTTTCATAGCTGGCGTTCTTGATGCTCTCGTCATCGGGGTGCGGCTCGGCAAAGGCCCAATGCTCGATCTTGTTGACTGCAGTACCACCAATGCGCACGGTGCCCTTCTCGCCAAGAATGGTGACTGACCCCTCAAGATTCTGTGGGTAAGTCAGCATAGTCACGTTGATCGAACCCAGACCGCCGTGACGCAGACGCACACTCATCACGCCAGTATCCTCTGCCTCGATATCGCGCGCCAGGGTAGCGGTATAGGCATGGACCGAGTCCACCGGCCCCACCAGCCAGTCCAGCAGGTCCACATAGTGGCTGGCCTGGTTCATGAAGGCGCCGCCGTCCAGATCCCAGCGGCCGCGCCATTTGGCGGCGTCGTAATAGCTCTGGGGCCGGGTCCAGAACACATTGACCGTGCTCATGTAGATGCGGCCAAAGCGCCCCTGCTGGATGGCCTTGCGCACCAATTGCACTGTTGCGTTCAGGCGATTCTGCTTGACCACAAAAAGCTTCACGCCGGCATCACGGCAGGCCTGAACCATGGCCATACCCTGATCCAGCTTGGTGGCCATAGGCTTTTCGCTGAGAACATGACGCCCAGCCCTGGCCGCCTCCATCGCTTGCAGTGGGTGAAGGCCGCTAGGCGTTGCTAGGACAATAATGTCGGCGTTGCTATGCGCGAGCAGCTCGCTCAGGCTCGCATAGCCAACTGCGCCAGTCGTCTTAACAGCCGCGGCAAGGGCCTCGGGATCAACATCGCAGACAGCCACCACCTCAGCAGCTGGGCGGTGCTTTGCCAACGCATCGAAATGGTTCTTGGCAATTCGACCGCAACCAACCACCGCAAAACGGATTGGGCGATCAACAATCGGAATAGAGGGGGCCATAAATCAGACGACTTCGAGTGATTGCCTAAAGCACACGATTCTAGGCGGGTAAGCAGTCGACACTTAGCCCATGCCTGAGACGCGACAGCATCAAGGGCAACAAATTTGCAGGTCTTCGATTCTTCGAAGGGGCTTTGGTCTTACAGGCGCCAGACCTTGTAGCCCGCCTCGGCGAGCGCGCGCTGGTCAAACGCCGCCTTCACATCCACGAAGGCGCCGTTCTTCACCAGCTTCTTGCCCAGGTCTTCCAGGCTCAGGTCCGCGAACTCGCGGTGCGCCACCGCCGCCACGATGGCGTCCGAGCGCGGCAGATCGTCCCAGGCCACCAGCTTCACCCCGTACTCGTGCAGGGCCTCGGGCGCCTCGGCCTGTGGGTCGGTCACGAAGACCTCCACGCCGTAGCTCTGCAGCTCACGGATGATGTCGATCACCTTGGAGTTGCGCAGGTCCCCGCAGTTCTCCTTGAAGGTCAGACCCAGCACATTCACCTTGGCGCCCTTGATCATGCTGCCCGCGGCAATCATGTGCTTGATGGTCTGCTCGGCGATGAACTTGCCCATGCCGTCGTTGATGCGCCGCCCCGCCAGGATCACCTGGGGGTGGTAGCCCAGCATATCGGCCTTGTGGGTCAGGTAGTAGGGGTCCACGCCGATGCAGTGGCCGCCCACCAGGCCCGGCTTGAACTTCAAGAAGTTCCACTTGGTGCCGGCGGCTTCCAGCACCTCGGTCGTGTCCAGGCCGATCTTGTCGAAGATGATGGCCAGCTCGTTCATCAGCGCGATGTTCAGGTCGCGCTGGGTGTTCTCGATCACCTTG
>Ga0233424_10000447_pt1 | contig 52962 bp, 39 predicted proteins | sample Watercolumn_Towu_FD_181011 | JGI IMG/M metagenome (GOLD analysis project Ga0233424, IMG submission 181011) | Freshwater microbial communities from Lake Towuti, South Sulawesi, Indonesia - Watercolumn_Towuti2014_125_MG | ecosystem: Environmental > Aquatic > Freshwater > Lake | place: Indonesia...
GGATTCTTCGCTATTCTCAGTGGCTAATCTTCTGGTGTTTGGACGTCGCGTTTCCCCTCACCCCAGCCCTCTCCCTTGGGGAGACGGAGCCTGGGCCGCCGCAGTGGAAGAATCGAGCGCACTGGATCGCTCCGAGCACGGGATGCGTTGTTCGCTCTCCACGACCGGAGCAAGCAGAGGCCGCCAGGTTTTGGAGTGCGCCAGTCCTCTTCGCTTGCCGCCGCACTCCAAAGAGTCACCGACAACGTCGGGATGCACCAGAATTCCGCCAAAAGCGCCAAATGCGCTTGCGCCGTCCTTCGGTTGCCTTTTATAATCGAGGCATCGACACGGTGATCACATCGCGCTTCTTGGGCGCCTCATTGCCGGTTCCCAATGCCGCCGGAGATCTCGCGGGTTGGGTCGTCGGAGCCTTGATTTTAGCGGGCGCGGCGCTCTTGCTGCTTGAGACCGTTTTGCCCGGTTTGATCGCCGGGGTCCTGGGCCTCATCTGTCTGCTGGCCGGGGTCATCGTAGGGTATGCGAAATTTGGCGCGCCGACGGGCAACCTGATTCTTCTCGGAGTCGCCGCCGGTCTGGTGGCCGGCACGCTGGCGTGGATGAAGTATTTTCCCAGCAGCCGTATCGCAAAAGTCTTTGTTTCGGAACAGACGGTGGGTGAACTCGGCGTCGAGAAACCGGAACTCTTGAATCAAACGGGCGTCGCCCACACGAATCTCCGCCCCTCCGGCACCGCCGTGATCGACGGACGGCGTGTCGATGTCGTCACCGAAGGAAACATGATCGACCGCGGCACGCACGTCCGCGTTGTAGCCGTGGAAGGCATGAGAGTCGTCGTGCGGGCCATTGAGAACTCCTGAAACCCTTAACCCAAACCAACCATGGAAAATTCATTCTCATTCTTCGCGCAAGGACTCTTCGACGGAGTCAGCGGGTGGTCCCTGCTGTTCTTTGGCCTGATCGCCGTCGTCGGACTGGTGATCGCCATCGTGGTCATCAACTTTTTCAGCGTCTGGATTCGGGCCTTGTTCTCCGGCGCGCGAGTGAGTTTCACGGAACTGATCGCGCTGCGGCTGCGCAATGTGCCGGTGGGGATGATCGTCGATAATCGGATTACCGCCGTGAAAGCTGGCCTGGATGTCACCATCGATGATCTCTCCACGCATTTCCTCGCCGGCGGCAATCCGAAAATGGTCGTGGACGCGCTGATCGCGGCGCGCAAAGCGAGCATTCATCTTGTTTTTGACCGCGCCTGCGCCATTGACTTGGCTACGAAAGGCACGGGCAAAACCGTCCTCGAAGCGGTGCAGACTTCCGTCAACCCCAAGGTCATCGATTGCCCGAATCCTTCTTCCGGCAAAACCTCGATTGATGGCGTCGCCAAAGACGGCATTGTCATCAAAGCCAAGGCGCGCGTCACGGTGCGGACGAACCTGGACCGTTTCGTCGGCGGCGCGACGGAAGAGACGATCATCGCGCGCGTCGGTGAAGGCATCGTTTCCACCATCGGTTCGGCGGACACGTTCAAGGTCGTCCTGGAAAATCCGGACCGCATTTCCAAAACCGTTTTGGACAAAGCGCTCGACAGCAACACGGCCTTTGAAATCTTGTCGATTGATATTGCCGACGTGGACGTGGGCGAAAACGTGGGCGCGAAACTCCAGGCCGAGCAAGCGGAAGCCAACAAGCTCATCGCCCAGTCCCAGGCTGAAGTGCGACGCGCGGCCGCGGTCGCCCTCGAACAGGAAATGCTCGCCCGAGTCCAGGAAATGCGCGCGCGCGTTGTCGAAGCTGAGGCGCAAGTGCCGCTCGCGATGTCGGAAGCGTTTCGCCAGGGCAACCTTGGGATCATGGATTTTTACCGCATCAAAAACGTCCAGGCCGATACCAACATGCGCGACAGCATCGCCGGCGGCGGCGCGGCGCCCGCGCCAGGCAAACCGCCCGGAAACTGATTCGATCGCAGAGTGCGGAATGCGGATCACGTTCAAAGCCCACTGGAAACTGACAACTGATCACTTCCCCTACGGCCCATGGACTCATTACTCGGCACATTGGTGATCCTCTTGATCATGGCGGCTTCGAGCTGGCTACAGCGAAAGGCGGAAGAACTGCAGCAGCGGAAGCCGCCCGCCCGTCCGCCCATGCGTCCGCCAGTTGGGGCAGCACCCCCGCGTGGGGCAACGCCTCAAACGCAAACTCCCGCAAAGCCGGTTCGGAAAATAGATTGGCAAGAGGAATTGCGCCGGTTGCTGGAAGGGGATGCCGCACCACCTGCGGAACCGCCTCCAGTTGTCGTCCGCGAAGCCCAGCCTCCCGCACCGCCTCCCATCGTGATTGCGCCAAGACCAGCAGCGCGGCCCGTTTTTCTGGCGGAAGAGACGGAAGAGGGACCCCGGAGCAGCCGGCTCACGGAAGCCAGCGCGGCTTACAAGAAGGCACAGCAACTGCACGATGCCGCCGCCCTCCGGTTGCAGCAAGTCTCCGATCATTCCCGGCATGACCATTCGGGAAAAGTGCCTATCCAAGCCAAGGTTCGATCGCCGGAGATTGCCGCCGCGATATCGCTCCTCCGAAACCCGTCCACCGTGCGACGGGCGTTCATCTCATCAATTGTCTTCAACCCGCCAAAGGGGCTGGAGAATTAGCCCGGGCAACCCCGCCGCAGTTCGGTTCCGGGTTCAAGGTTCAAAGTCGCATCAGAGCCTCAGGACTCCTGATGTCGTGGAATCATTCCTTGTGGCCAGGCAATCCTATTCCCCTCACCCCATCCCTCTCCCGTGGGGAGAGGGAGAGCTGGCGACCGCGCTTGAAGTAGCCTGATGGCTCTGGATGTACCCACGAGAGCCGGACGAATTCCCTCTCCTGGGGAAGAGGGTTAGGGTGAGGGGAAAAGAGGCCAGCCAGATTCCAGCGGTGGCGGGATTCCTGCGCCGGGGTCGGGATTCCTGGAGCCTTGAAAAACTTGACCGACAAAACGGAACTTACTGACAACCGACGACTGCTTGCTTACCGCGGCGCCGCGCCTGCCAGGCTCAATTCGAGGACGATTTCGTCCGCCACTTTGTCTTCATTCCGTCCCGGTTGAATGCCGAAGTCGCGCCGGCGCACTGAGAAATTAGACCTCAAAACCAACAGGTCTCCATCCTTGCCCGGCGAGCGCTCTCGGAGCCGCCCCTTCAGATAGGTCAGCTTCACGGGCACAGTGATTTCCTTGGTGACGCCTTTGATCGTCATCTTGCCCGTCACATCGGCGGTCGTGACGTTCGCTTCGGTCTTGACGTTTTTTGCGCTGACCGCCTCGAAACTGATCTCGGGAAACTTCGCGGCGCTCATCCATTGATCGCCGTGCAGGTGCTCCTTTTGCACTGGATTCCCCAAATGCATCGACGCGGTCTGCACGATGATCTTTCCTTTCACTGCGCCGGGATGATCGGGATCAAAGGTGACTTTGCCGGAAATCCCTGTGGCCGTGCCGTTGATGGCTTCCAACGGCGCGTCCAACTTGAAGACGATGTTGTTCACGCCTTTGGAGTCCTTGAAATCGAACTCAATGGGCGCCGCGGAAAGCGTAGCCGCCAAACAAAACGTAGCAGTCAGGAGCAAAGAACTTCTTTTCATGATTCGAGAACGGTTTTCGGATATATGACGCCTGAACGGTTTCCTGGTTTCAAAAAGATTGGAAGCGTCGGTTGTTGACTGGAGGAAACGGGAACGGAGCATGTGACGCTTGGGCCGCTCCTCCTGACTTCAACCGCGGTGGTCGCGCTTCGCCTCCAAATTCCCTGCCCACTGTGCTGCCCCTTCGTTCAGACTACGATCAACCATGTAACCGATTTAACGATTCAACCCTTTTAGCCCTTTAACGAACCTACCTTGGCTATTTCACGGTCTGGATCGGCTTCACGCGGATGTTCCGGTAGCGCACGAACTGGTTCGTGTAGTTGCCGCCGCCGTGAACCTGAAGCGCGATGCCGCCCTGGTCCGGATGCCGCAACTCTTTCTCTTGCCACTCCATGATCTTCACACCGTTGATCCAGGTGGTGATGTGCGGCGGGTTGCCGACGATGCGCGCGCGCAATTCGTTCCACTGGCCGTGACGCCAGAAGTGCGGCCAGGATTCAGGCAACACCGCCAGGGGGAGAGGTGAATCGGGGACGGCGGCGATTTTCTCCGGAGCATCGAGGAAACTGTAATTGCGCACGCTCGGCTTGCCGCCCAGGCCCTCGCCGTAAATGCCCATGACGTTTCCCTTCGCGTGGTAATCAATCATCGCTTGCCAGGCCTTGCCGTCCTCGGTGCTGCGGAGGAACAGCCCGCTGTCCGGCCCGAAATCGTTGTTCATTTCTACCACCACTTCGAAGTCGCCGTATTGTTCGTCGGTGATCACAATGCCCCCGTTGCCGGGAATATCCTGGCTGCCGACGATGGCGCCGTTCTCCACCACCCAGCGGCCGCCCGATTGGTTCTTGCTCGCGCGGCTGTGGCCCGTCTTAGCGCTGACGTGCCAGCCTTTGAGCGTTTGGCCGTCAAATATGGAGACGAAGCCGTCATCCTTCGACTGCGCCCAAACGTAAACAGCCGACACGAGAACGACGACCAAACCGATCGTCGAAGCATTGTGGTTCTTCATAAGTCAGATAGTAACACGCGTTGTTGATCGAAAGCCGCCCCCTGCAGGGCGCCGGTCATTTCTCGACTGCTTTACCCGCTTTCTCCCAGGCTTTGAATCCCGGTTCGAGGTTGATCAAATGTTGGAAGTGGAGATCGCCCATTTTCGCGCACGCCTTGCTGCTGCGGACACCGCCGGCGCAGTGGATGAGGTAGGTTTTGTCTTTGGCCAGCGCGGCAACTTTCTTTTCAAAGTCCGGCGCATTGAAGTCGATGTTTACCGCGCCTTTGATGTGTCCGGCCGCGAATTCCTTCGGGGTGCGCACGTCCAGCACCACGTTCTTCTGGTCCGCGGCCAGCTTCTCGAATTCGTCCACGCCGACGTTCTGGTAGGCCGAGGGCGCGGCAGACGGCGCCGTCTTAGGCTTGGGGTCTTGAGCGTTGGACGCCACGCCCAGCGCGAGGATGATGGCAGCAGCCATCGGAATCAGAGTCTTCATAGAGTGAGTTCAATTTGCCGACTTAAGCGTGATGTTCGCGAGGTATTGATGTATCATTGGACCCGGTCTCGACAAGCAAATTGAACCTCGAATTCAGCACTTGCAACCGCCTGTGGCCGGCGCAAAAGTTCCTTGAAGCAAACCGCAATATGATCAGCGCGGCCTTGTTACGCCGATATTCAGCCCAACTTCATCCTTTCACTTTGCACCTGGCTGACGGCCGCAAGATTCGTGTTCCACATGGCGACCACATTTCTGTCCAACCGGAAGGGCGCGTCTTCTTGCTTTGGAAAGCCAAGGGGAATGTCGAGTTCATAAACCTGACGATGGTTACGTCGCTGCGCGGACGCCAACTCCCTGATGAAGTGGCGACATGACCAGTGGCAGGAGGCGTGAATGGAGAGGGTACTTCGATTCGCTCTCCGCTTAGAACCTGAAGGTCAGTTTCGCATAGACAGCCCGGTCCACTTGCACCTTGCTCGAAGTGATGATCTGCGGCGCGGCTTCACGATGGTGAGGATCGAGCACGTTGCGTCCGATGATTGACACCTCGCAGTTCGCCGTGGGCTTCCATGCCAGCCGCGCGTCCAACGCCGTGTAGTTCGGAATCCCCAGCCCTCGCCGATCATCCACATAGCGGACTCCCATCCCCCACTCCACGTGGCGCCCAAGGACCATATCCGACCAGACGAAGAATTGCTGCTGCGGATCGTACTTCTCGCTGTCTTCCGAGAAAGATCGAACCGGGCCGCGCGTGTGGAAATTCTGTTTGAGAAAACTGTAGCCGCTGCGCAAGCGCCAGGCGTCCAGAGGTTGCCACACCGCGGACGCTTCCAGGCCGTAACTCTCGGCGTAGAGATCGTTCTAAAACGTGGCAGGAATGAACAGGTGCGGTTCTGGCGCAAATCGCAGTTCCGCCGGGAGGGCGGTCGCGGCCGCCACGTGGTCGTAAACGTTGTAGAAGGCCGCGGCATCGAGCGTCAGCCGCTGGTGCGCCTGAACGCGATAACCGGCTTCGTACGAAATCAAATCTTCGGAGCCGAAATCCGGGTTCCCTCGCGCCTGCGCGAGAATCGGCAGCCGAATGTCCGAAAAGGGAACGGGCGGTTCCAGGTAAAAGCTCACGGTTCGTTCGGAGCGCGATGGCGTGCGTACCGCTCGCGACACGGCGGCCCAGAACGCGTGCCGTTCATGCGGTGTCCAGGCCAATCGCGCGCTGGGTTGCCATTCGAACCCGGTGAAATCATGGTGCTCGATCTTGGCCCCCAGTGTCAGCTTGAAGCGGTCCGACACCAGTGTGACTTCGTCCTGGGCAAAGGCGCTGAAAAGTTGCAGCCCGATTTTCGGATCGGTCAGCCTGAAGTCGGGGGTTTGGGTTTCCTCATCCGCGGAATAACGGTAGCCCGCGCCCCAAACAATTTCGTGGCGCGGTCCGATCGGAAATCGATGCTGCGCGTCGAAATCGAACGTCTCCCGGACCTCGCTTCCGAGACCAAAGTCGCGATCCGTCCGGTCGAAATACACCTGCGCAGACAGGTCCGATTGCTCGGAGGTGCGGTGCGTCCATCTGCCCAAGACGTTCGCGCCTTCTCCATGGCCGTGGAATTGAGTCGGAAATGCTCCGAAGGGCAAGGACAAGAGCCGAAAGACCTGGCCGTTCACCTCGCCGAAGTAATAGTCTCCTTGCAACGTCGCGGTGTCGGCCTCGGACGGATACCAGTCCAGCCGGAATCCGCTTTGCGTGCGCCACCAATCGTCGCTGGCGCCGCGGCCGTCGGTCAGCGTGAATTCGTCCCTATTGGAGTACTTCCCATACACGCGATAAAACACGTTGGGCGCCAGTTGGTCGCCGTACCGCACCGTGCCGAAGCCCCGCTCCTCCATGCCGCCGCCACCGCTGATCAACGTTCCCTGAGTTTCATTCGCAGGCTTGCTCAGGATGTTGATCACGCCGTTGACGGCGTTGGCGCCCCACAGCGTTGCGCCCGGTCCGCGAATCACCTCAATGCGGTCGATGTCTTCCAGGATCGTGTCCGCCTCCTCCCAATAAACCCCGGAGAATGTCGGGGTGTAAATCGAGCGCCCGTCCATCAAGACCAAAAGTTTGGTGGCGAAAACGCTGTTGAACCCGCGCACGGTTACCGCCCATTGATGGGAATTGGCCTGCGCGACTTCCATTCCCGGCACGGTGCGAAACAATTCCGGAATCGAATTGATGCCGGAACGCCGGATGTCTTCTTGCCGGATCACATAGATCGCCGCGGGCGCGCCGGATAAACTCTCGCTCTTTCTGGAAACGGTGGTGACTTTGATTTTCCGGAGATCTTCCAGGCTCAATTGGAGCAAGTCCGGATGTGAAAGGTCCACCTCCGGCGCGTCCTCCGCCATCGACAAGACCAGCCCGAGCGCGGCAAACGCCAGAATGGTCTGAGCCAACCGCCAGACGAGACTTTGCGTCCATCGCCTGGAGAACCGGAGCATCGCTGTGCCGTGCATGCGCCGACGTGATCCTACTGAGTGACGCGAAATTCACCAGACCAGATTCGCGCGGCGTGAATCACCGCCAGGGACGGATGGGCTTCCCAAGCCCCGCCAAGAGTCGCCTCAGAATGGACGTTCGCTAAACACAGCGATCGCAAGAGAAATTCCGGACGCGGTGGAACGCGGCATTACCAGTCTAAGGCTTAGCCGTATCCATTCCTTGAAAAGGTGAATCACCCTCACCCTGCCCCTCTCCCCCAGGAGAGGGAACCGCTTTTTCCCGCGCCGGGAAACGGTCACTAAACAGTGATGAGTCCGCGGGCGGTAAAAGTTAATCCCTCTCCTGGGGGAGAGGGCCGGGGTGAGGGTGAGCTTTTCATCGCACTGAATACTTACGGCTTAGAGTGTCATTGCTTCCGTCACGACCCGCAGCCCGGCGAGCAATGCGGCTTCGAGATCGGTTTCGGAAGTTACAGCCGCGTGAATCGAGGATTTCGTCAGCGCACGTCGCCAGCCTTCTGCCACGGCTCCGCTTCCGGTAATCCGGACGCTTTCTCCAGGTGCAAAGACGGCTTGCCGAATCATCGCCGCCAAATCCGCGCCGACATAAGCGCCGATCAAAAATGAAAGCCGCTGTTCCGGAGCGCCGACCCGATTCAATTCTAGCAACCGCACACAAAAGAGCGAGCGCGCCAACCCGGACCGCCGTTGCTCCTCCAAGCCCGCTTGACACCATTCCGGTTCGATCGACGCGGGACGTTCGCACGGCACGGCGCTGGCGAGAATCGTCTCAGTTTGGGTCGCGTGAATCAGTTCTCCGGACAGCGAAGTAAGACTCGAATGAATTCGCGCCCGCGCATCGAGCCGGATCGCCTTCCAGTGCGAACCTACGTTCAGCACCGTCGCGGGCGGTTGAATCAAACCCAGCGCCGCCAACCCAAGGCAAAGCGTTTCTTCGCCGCGCATGACATCGACCGTGGCGATGCTCTTCAGAGTGACGGCCTTCGGGCCGCAGCGCACGCCGGGGATCAGCCAGATCGGCAGCTCCGTGATTTCGGGAAACTCGCATCGCCGCGCGGCGCGAGCGAGTTCAGCCTTTCCGGCTGGCGCGGCGACGTGCGGAACCTCCGCCAATCCGAGCGGCGACGTGATCATGCCCGCGGCCAGGACACAACTCGGTCTCGCGCTCTGGCCTTTATCTCGGACCGTCTGGATCAGGTCGCGTAGCCCGGCTTTGATACGCGTCGGCGAGCCATCGCGCGCCGTGTCGCGCACGCCGATCCCAGCCTGCGCACGCGCCAGGACTTCGGCGCCGCGCACCAGCCACACGCGCGTGTTGGTCGTGCCCATATCGACACAGACCGCGCACATCGGCATCTCGGATGCGCCATTCACGGGTTCAAGTTGCGATCCTACGACCGCGGAAGCAAAATGAACTCTGCGTTCCCAGATGCCTCGAGAATTTCGTCGCAGCTCGCGATCAACTTTTTCATCCAGCTCACCGACTTAACGATTTAACGTTGTAACGAACTCGGCTGCCGCTGTGCCGCCGCCACGAAATCCCGCGCGCGCCCACGCAAGTCTTCCCAACCACGGTCGTTTTGAACGTCTTTCCCGAGCAATTCGGAACCCACGCCCACGGCCCATGCGCCGATCGACAAATAGGCCCGCGTCGTCTCCGGCGTGACCCCGCCGGTCGGAACCAGGCGCACCTGGGGCAACGGGCCGCGCATCGCTTTCACAAACCCCGGTCCCAGGCATTCCGCTGGAAAAAGCTTCGCGGCATCCGCGCCCGCTTGCATCGCCTCGACGACTTCCGATGGCGTGAAGCACCCCGGAAACGAGGCGAGTCCGCGCCGCTTGGCCGCGGTAATGACGCGCACGTCGCGATTCGGTGACACGATGAATTGTGCGCCGGCATCCGCCGCTCGGTCCACTTCCTCCGCCGCGAGCACCGTCCCGGCGCCGACCGCCATCATTGCGGAGAATCGTTTGGCCAGCCGCTGGATGGAATCCAGAGCGTCGGGCGAATTCAGCGTCACTTCGACGGCGGTGATGCCGGCGTCGAGCAAGACCGCGACAATATCCTCTTCCCGTCCGCCGAAATCGCCGCGCAAGATGGCGATAATTCGGCCTGCTTGAATGCGGTCAAGGGGCGTAGCCGGGTTCATTTCGAGTCCTCAACGCAGGATTGAATCACATCGCCTTTCCCATCGGGACCAGGACCCGCAAGTCCATCAGCGAGCTCACGCTCGCAGCTACGAGTGGGCGGTTCATGGAGAGTTCCCTGTTCCCAAAGGACCTGCTCACGGCCCATGAACCGCGCCTTGTATGTAGTCCCGGCTTTAGCCGGTCCCACGCGTCCAAACCGCCTGAAGGCGGGACTACGTACCGCCGGTTCATGCAAGTCCTCCCGTCCAACGTTGGACACGCATTAGTACCATCAACAATGCACATCCTAATTGGCCACGGCCTTCCGATCCTTCACGTGCCGCGCAAAGAATTCTCGCACGATTCGCGTGAGTTCCGGTCCGCCGAATCCGTGGCCTGCGCCTTTTACAGCGTGAAATTTCACCTCCACACCCGCGTTCTTCAGAGCCGCCTCGAGCAACTCGCTTTGATTGATCGGCACCAGCGGATCCTTGTCGCCATGCATGATGAGGAAGGGCGGATCGTCGCGGCTGACATAAGTGATCGGATTGGCGCGGGACGTTTTCTCTTTGTTCTCCTGGATCGGTCCGCCGATCAGGTGCGATTCGGGGGAATTCGCCGCATCGTGGTCCATGGTGCTCCCGGCCTTGTTCATCTGCGTGAAATCGGTCGGCCCAAACCAATCGCAAACCGCTTCGACCCGGCTGGAGTATTGCAGATGCCCGCCCTTCTCGAACTCCTTCACGTCGCCTGCCGTGCCGAGCATGGCGACCAGATGTCCGCCCGCGGAGGAGCCCCAAACCCCGACGCGCCCGGCGTCGATCCCGTAATGGCCGGCGCTGGCCCGCAGCCAGCGGATCGCCGCTTTGCAGTCCTCAATTTGAGCCGGGAAAATCGCGTGCTGGCTCAAGCGGTAATTGATGCTCGCGACAGCGTATCCTTCCCGGACAAATGAGAGGGCCGGACACGAATCCTTGCTCCCTGCGCGCCACGCGCCCCCGTGCACCCAAACGATGAGCGGGAACAGTTCTCCCTCCTTCGGCAAGTAGAGATCCAACCTCTGGCGTTCGTGCCCGCCTGGAACATATTCCAGGTCGCAAAACGCCCGCGCCCCATCCGGTAACGCGTTCGGGGAAGGACTGGTGGCGCCTGCGGTTTTGCTTGCATTCGCCCTTTCTTGAGCATCCGTCGGGCCGGCAAGCAGACTGGCAAGCCCGATCAACAACAATCCCGACTTCATTTCGATTCTTTTGTTCTTTAAGCCTTGGTCTTGGAGTATGCAAGCAATCGCGCCGGCAAGCAAAGGATCGCCCGGATCAATCCAAACAACCCTTCAACCACGAAGAACACCAGGCGAAACGGCAGCAAGACGAGCCAGACCAGCGGAAACACCAGCACGGCCAGCGGCCAGCAAAGCAGGAACAAAAGGCACCAGAGCACGAAGCCAATAAAGATTTTCATTTCAAACCGTCTGTTCGTTGTTGCACGAAATTCTGCACGCAGATGCAAACTTTCCGCTACTCATACCCTAACACACCTGGCCGCAGAATTTCTGCATTTTTTTAGCGGCCCCGCTTCAGGCGGTCCATCCTGCTGGGTGTCGGCGCGGCCAGACGCGTTGGGTCCGACACGCTGCCACAAATCTTTGTCGCGTACGCGATGATAATCCGTAGTTAGTTAACTGCCCCTTCAGGTGCGGCTTCCCATTATGAAACGACCGGTCCGGATGACGAATTCCCGAATGACGCTCAATTCGGATTCCCCGGCAATCGTGTGCTCCTTCTGGAATTCGTGCCACTCGATTTGCGCGCCGGCGGATTTGAGTAAGGCAATCTGCGACCGGACTGGCGCGATGGCGATGAGGCTGTCGCGCGTTCCGTGAGTGAGAAGAAAGCGTTGCTGTGTGGCCCTCGCCGAGAGTTCCTTCACGAGCCGCTCTGGTTGAAACGCGTAACCGCTAATCCCAATCAATCCCAAGAACTGATGGGGATACCGCAAGCCCATCTCAATCGTCATCAAGCACCCCTGCGAGAAGCCAAACATGAACGTGCTCTCGGTCGGGAATCCGGCGTCCCGCTGGCGGTCGAGCGACTCGAACAAGAGTTGCCGGCTTCGGCGAACGCCCGGTTCGGGATTGCCAGCGTAGTCATACCAGGAGAAGCCGCCGTAGTACTCGTCCGGCGCATTGACGAGCAGGTAGTTCAGCCAGGGCAACCTCATCAGTTGCGGCAGCCAGCGATAACCCTCCATGCTGTCGCCCAACCCGTGGAGCACGACCATCAAGTGCGCGGAGTTCTTCTCCTGGGCCGGGATCAGTTCAGTTTCAAGCATGCTCATTGCTGCGACCGCTTGATTTCCGCGCGCAGGACCTCGATCGCTGTCTCGATCTGCCGGTCGCGGCCCGCCAGGAAATCTTCGGGCGCGTTGTCCACAAGCACGTCTGGCTGCACGCCGTAGTTCTCCAAATTCTCGCCTCGCGCCGTAAACACTCCGACGCCCGGCGTGCGGATGCTTGAGCCATCCATCAAACGATACGCGCCCGTCCCGATCACCGCGCCCATCGTCGGCACCCCGATGACCTTACCCAGGCCAAGCGCGCGGAAGCCGTCCGGAAACATCTCGGCGTTGCTCGCGGAGCGTTCGTTCTGCAACACGGCCATCGGGCCGTAAAACGTCTGCACGGGGCGCGGAACGTCCACCGAGTCGCGCCGGCGGTAGAATTGATACTTCACGCGCTGGTTCAGAATCTCCAGCAACTCCTGGTCGATTCCGCCGCCGCCGTTGAAGCGTTCGTCCAGGATCAACGCCTTCTTCGCGTGGTTTGCAATCAGGTCGCGCTCGAATTGCTGAAGCGCGGCCGCATTCATCGCCCGGATGTGCAAGTAGCCGATCTCACTCCCGGAAAGTTTCTCGACCATGGCCTTGCGGTGGTCCACCCAGCGTTCGTATTCCAAATTCCCTTGGGCCGTAGCCGAGATCGGTTCCAGGCTCACGGACCAGGCGCCTTCCAGTTGCGGTTTCGAGTTCACCTTGAACTCAAACTTCCAGCCGGGAAGCACGTTCAAGAGCCGCCAGTAATTGTCGGCCGTTTTCATCTCCCTGCCGTTCACCGCCAGAATGAAATTGCCCGCAGCCAGTTTGACGTAATCGTGATCCGCCGGCCCTTTCTTGTAGATGTGCGAGACCTTGTAATAGCCGGACGAATCCGGTTCCAAGTCGAATCCTGGATAACGAGTCTCAACGCGCTCCGTTCCTTCACCCGGATCACCGCCTCCCGACACGCCCGTGTGCGACGCATTCAATTCGCCGATCATTTGCATGATGACGGTGTGAAGTTCCTCGGAATCGGCGACATGCTCCAGCAGCGGCTGGTACGCTTTCTTCGCCACGGCCCAATCCACGCCGTGCATCTTGGAATCGTAGAACCGATTCTTCATCACGCGCCAGGCCTCATCGAAAACCTGCCGGCGTTCGGCAACCTGGTTCACTTCCATTCGCACCGTGAAGGAAATGCGCCGCGGCGTCGAAGCGGAAGTTGTTGCCGCTGCCGCCTCGGCGCTGCCGCCCCGCCCACCCCGTCCGCCTCCGCGCCCTCCGGTGCCGGATGACGCGGCGCCGCTGTCCCCGGGGGGCACCGCAGGCGCGGCCACCGTGTAAATGCCGTTCGCCTGCAAATAGAAAATGTTCCGCCCGTCCTTCGACCATTGGGGATCGCTGAAACCGCCGCCGCCACCCCGACCGCGAGGTGATTCGCCGGAGGAATCCGCCGCTGGACCTTGCGTGACTCGCGTCAGGCGCGTGCCGTCTTCGGCAACGGTATAAAGCGCCGGCCCGCCGCCCCGCCCGCCCTCGTCCCCACCCGTGGCGACAAAAGCATACGTGCGGCTGTCTGGCGACGGAACGACCGTCGAAACAGAGCCGGACACGCGCGTGAGTTGCCGCATGCGGCGCTCGATCCCTTCCCATTCAATCTTCACTTCGACCTTCGCCGACGCTTCCGCGCCGGCGCCCGCCCCACGCTCGCGGTTGCCTTCACCCTCGTTTTGCTCAGCTCTGGCGGTCGCTCCTGATCCACCGGAACTTCGTCCGCGGCGCGCCACAGACTGCGCCGCTTGTGCCTCCGCCTCGGTGTCGATGTCGCGTTCCTCGTCCGGGTGTTTCTCGATGCGCGTGAGCGCCACGCTGTAAAGCTGCGTCGGCGTGCGATTCAAAGAAGCCATGGCCGGAGAGCCGATACCGCCGAGGAGCAGCAGCTTCTTGCCGTCCGGCGTCCATTTCGCGCCCGAGGCAATCAGGAACTCGCTGGAATCGATCCTGCGCTCCTCGCCGTCTTCGAGCCGCTTGACATGCACGTGCGAACGCAGGAGCGGGTCCAGTTTGGAATAGGAAATCCATTTGCCGTCCGGCGAAAACTGCGGCGTTCCAATCGCGCCCACTTCGCTGGAAACGATTTCCTCAGTCTTGCCGTCCTCCAGAACTACACGGCGCAGCTTGCGGTCCGAGCCGGACCAGAGCAACGACTTGGAGTCCGGCGCCCAGGCGATCGACGACTTGTCGCAGTCCGCTTCGCTGAGCGGTTTCAAATCGCGCCCGAGTTCATCGGCGAGCCATACTTCTTCGCGTCCCGAGCGATCCGAGACAAACGCGATCCATTGGCCGTCGGGCGACCATCGGGGTTCCTGCTCGCACCAGGGCGTGTCCGTCACGCGCTGCGTTTGGCCGCGATCCGTGGCGATGGTGAAAATCTCGCCGTGCGCAACGACCGCGGCGCGCTTAGTCGAAGGCGAAAGATTGAAACCTTCCGCCTCACTTTGAATCGTGCGCAAGGACACCTCGTTTTCCTTCGTGTCGGAATGAATGACGACTCGAATTTCGGCCGTCTTGCCGCTGGTCGTGTCCAGTTTCCACAAACCAAAGTTTTCCTCATACACGATGACGGCGCCGTCCGCCGAGATGCTGGGGAACGCAAGATTGCCGCTCGCGTGATGCGTCACCTGAACCGGCTCGCTGCCCTTTTCGGAAATCTTCCAGATGTTATAGACGCTTTTCATGACCTCCGGCCCGCCGAACTTGACCTTCTTTTCATCCGGCAAGCGGTCCGCCACGAAATAGATCTCGCCGTTGCGCCCGAACATCGGCCAGAGGTAATTGCCCTTGTAATCGCCGTCCCCAAGTCGGGTGAATTTCTTGGCGCCGATGTCCATCAGCCAGAGGTCGGTCGCATAACTGCCTCGATAATGTTTGCGAGTCCAGGACGCCGGATGCCTTGTGAAGGCGAGCTTCGTTCCGTCTGGCGAATAACTCGCCCCGGAGCCCCAGTCTGTTCCGATGGACTGCTCCATTCCACCATCGGCGGAAATCACAAACAAAGTCGCGACGGTTGGAAACACGCCCTGGCCTCGCGTCGAAACGAAAAGAATCTCGCGGCTGTCCGGCGTCCAGCCCGCCACGGAATCGTTCGCGCTGTGGAACGTGAGCCGGCGCGGTTTGCCGCCTTCGGCCGGGACCAGGTGAATGTCCGTGTTGCCGTCGCGATCCGACGAAAAGGCGATCCATTTCCCGTCGGGTGAAAAGCGCGGATAAATGTCGCGCGCGACGTGGTCGGTGAGCCGCTGCACGTTGGAGCCATCCTCGTGGGCGATCCAGATATCGCCGAGGTAACTGAAGGCGACGCGGCCGTTGGAATAGGTCGGGTGGCGCAGGAGCCGCGCAGGATTCGACGCCACTGATTCGGACGCACCAATCCGAGCTTCAGTCATGAGCATCAGCCCAACAACCAACATAGTTGCCTTCATGGGATTCCTCCTCGCGTAGCGGATATTTGTATCGCCCGAAATCGTCGCGGGATCGCCGGTTTTCGCTTGCGGTAGTGGCACGGGCGTCTCGCCCGTGCTTTGGGATTGGACATTTTTTCCGAAGAATCCCGAAGGGATTTCGCCTCAAAGCCCAGGGTTGCGAGGAACGAGCTCAAACATCTCCTGCCGCAAACGCGGTATCACGGCAATTCCTTGAGCCGAATGCGGCGATATTCCATCTGGCCGCGGTCGCCTTCGAGGCCGATGGGGCCGGTTTCCGGAACTTTCATCGCCGCTTCGAGCACTTCGCCGTTGCAGGTGCAATGGGCCACGCCGTCCTTCACCGTCACTTCAATTTCATTCCAGTCTTGCGGCTTGTATTTCTTGAGTTCCTTGTACGGCCCGGCGACGAGGTAATCGCGGCATTGCAGTTGCGGTTTGCGAATGAAGATGCCGCTGTCGGCATTCACGGCAGCGCGGAATTCCAGCTTCAAATTGAAGTTCTTGGGAAACTCGCGCGTCGTCCAGATCACCTGGAACAAGCGAGGTTCTCTGGCGTTGACCGTGAGGATGCCCTCTTTGGCCGTGTAGCGTCCGTCGCTGCTGGCCGGCTTTCCATCAAAGTTGTTCGTCCGGTAACCCCAGCCCGTCAGGTCCTTGCCGTTGAACAAGCTGAAGTAGCCAGGTTCGAGCTTGAAGTCATCGGCTGCGGCTGCGGCTTGAGTGGCGGAGGCAAGGAGGAGTACGGCCAGAAACATGCGTGGAGAAGAATTTGGCTTCATGATTTTGGAATGTGGTGCGGTCGGGAATCTGCGCACGCAGCACCGCTGTGGCAAGCCCGAAATCCACAACCGTTCTGATTTGGCTTTGGTTGGCCGCAAAAAAGCGCAAAACGCGCGAAATGGGATTCAGCATCGTGTTCTCGATCCTGCTTTTTTGAGATTTTTGCGCCTTTTCGCGGCGATCAAAACCTAATGAGAGTTGCTCGCGTCCTCTCGAAATCCGCCGCGCCTGTTGACAATCCAGATCGCCAAACTTATCAACGCAGAACTATGAAGACTCGCTGCCTCCGTCGCGTAACAATCTTGGCCCAAACTCCCACAGGGATGCTTTGCCTGTGGCTCAGCCTGACTGCCGCCGCTTCTTCATCTCATGGCCAGAGCGCAGACCAAACAATTCCCGTCCGCGGCCTTCACCTTTCCGCGCCGTCCAAACTTGATCTGCCCGCCGCCGTGGAGTTCATCCGGACGGCGCTGCCCAAAGAAGGAGTCAACACGCTCATTCTGGAGTTCAATTACGGCTTCAACTATCAGTCGCGCCCGGAATTCTCGGATCCTTCCGCGCTCGGCCGGGAGGATGTGCAACAGATCGCAAATGCCTGCCGGGAAAACGGCATTGAGTTCATCCCCGGCCTCAACTGCCTCGGCCACCAATCCTGGGCGAAACGGAACGCGCGGCTGTTGGAGAAATATCCGGAGTTCGACGAGACCCCGGGCAAGTTCCCGGAGAACGAGGGAATTTATTGCCGCAGTTACTGCCCGCTCCACCCAGGAGTTCACAAAGTGCTGTTCGATTTGATCGACGAGTTGGCCAAAGCGTGTGAGGCCAAATCGTTCCATGTCGGCATGGACGAGGTGTTCATCCTGGCCGACCCGGATTGTCCGCGCTTGCCAAGGCAAGGAAGCGGCGGACCTGTTCGCCGCTGAAGTCAAAACGCTCCACTCGCACCTCAAAGAAATCGGCTGCCGCATGTGGATGTGGGGAGACCGGTTCATCGATGGCCTGGCCACGAAGATCGGGAAATGGGAAGCGAGCGAGAATAACACGGCTCCCGCCATCGACCGCGTCCCAAAGGACATCGTGATTTGCGATTGGCACTACGAGAAAGCGCCGGAGACGCCGCGGTTTTTCGCCAGCAAAGGCTTCGAGGTCGTGGCGTGTCCCTGGCGGAAACCCAGTGTGGCGCTGGGCGAACTGGCGCACATCCGGGGGATGCGCGCGGGCGGCGATCCGGCCACGGCGCGCCTCGCTCTCGGCCTCGTGCAAACCACCTGGTGCGGTTTTGCGCCGTTCATGCGGGCCTACAACGCGCTGACGTCCGGCGCGGCCCCCGAGAAGAACTCTGCGTCTTAAGCCGCGCAATGCTTCATCACTCTTTTCAAAACGATCCGAGAGGTTCCCCAGAGCGCTCGGCCTGGTTTATGACCTTTCCTATCAGATCCCAAATTTCACATTTCACATTTGAGATTGGAGACGGTGGCTGTTCGGTTCCTCAAACTCCCGTCCGACGCGCACCCCCGACAACGCCAAGTCCAACCTCAGGGCGCACGCTATGATTCTCTGCCTGGGAACAACGCCCGCGGTGCAGCGCGTCATGCGGTTTCGCAAGCTGACTCTGGATGCCGTGAATCGGGCCGTTCAAACGTTGGACGGCGCCGCAGGCAAATCAATCAATGTGGCCAAAGTGCTCCACACGCTCGGCGAACATCCAGTCGCGACTGGTTTTTTAGGCGGCGATCGCGGGGAGTATCTGCGCGCGCTGCTTGAGTCACGCCGAATCGAGTCGGATTTCATTCAGGTGGCCACGCGAACCCGCCAGTGCGTAACCCTCATTGACGAATCGAACCGCGCCGTCACGGAATTGGTGGAGGAGAGCGGATCGGTGGCAGCGGAGGATTTCGAGAAGCTGCTGGCCATTGTCCGTCGTCGCCGGCCAAAGTGTCGGGCGCTGGTGATGTCCGGAACCATCGCGGCCGGCGGCCCCGTTGATCTCTACCGTGAGTGCACTCGCCTGGCAAATGAAGCCAGCGTGCTGTCCGTGGTGGATGCCCAGGGAGCGGCGCTCCGTGAAGCTTTGAAGGCGAGTCCAGGAGTGGTGAAGCCAAACCGATTGGAACTCGCCGCTAGCGTGGGACGCGAACTGAAAAACGAAGCCTCGGTGATGGAAGCAATGCAAGAACTCGCCGAGCGCGGTGCGCAGCACGTTATCGTGACCGCGGGCAAAGAGCCCGCGCTGGGCTTCGACGGACGCTCTTTCTGGCGAATCACGGCGCCAAAAATCGTTCCGGTGAATCCGATCGGCTCCGGAGACGCCTTCACCGCCGCGCTGGTGTGGCGGCTTCTGCACGGCGACGATCTGGGCGAAGCGTGCCGCTGGGCCAGCGCCGCCGGCGCGGCGAACGCGCTCACTCCGCTCGCAGGAGAAGTGCATCGGGAGGATGTCGAGCGATTGGCGCGCGAGGTAAAAGTGGAAAGCCTTGGCACCGGCCTGCCCAAGCCGTAACAATTCAATAGGGATGGGGAGCGCTCGCGGCTCGCGGGCTGTGTTCGGCAGCTCGCCGAACACTTCAGCAGAGAGCGTCCGCGCTCACTTTTAAGTGATCGAAAAATGCGCCGAGAAAAGTCGCCGCCGGGCCGGCGGCGACGGCACGCGAGCCCCGTGCGCTCCCCAACCGATTGAATAGATACGGCTACGTTCAAGCACCCGTGAAGACCAGAACCAGCGCCGGCCTCTTGATGTATCGAATCCGCGAAGGGCGGCTGGAAGTGTTCCTCGCCCATCCAGGCGGGCCGTGGTTCGCGCGTAAGGACGAAAACCACTGGAGCATTCCCAAAGGCGAACTGGACCGCGGTGAGGATTTGCTGGCGGCGGCGATCCGTGAATTGCACGAAGAAGTCGGCCTCGAACCGGCCGGCGAGTACATTCCGCTGGGCTCCATCCAACAGAAAGGCGGAAAAATTGTTCACGCGTGGGCGTTTCGTGGCGATTGGCCGGAAGGACAAACCCATCGCTGCAACACATTCGAAATGGAATGGCCGCCGCGCTCCGGGAAAATCCAGGAGTTTCCGGAAATCGATCGCGTCGGATTCTTCGCTCTCCCGGAGGCACGGCGAAAACTGAAACCGACCCAGCATCCCTTCCTGGACCGGTTGGCTGCGGCGCTGACCATGGCGTAACGCCGCCATTCCTGCCGGCAGGTTCTGAGGCATTCATGCCTCGCGGTCCGCTGATCCGGTGGAAATCTCCCGGACTCGTCTGGTCGCGATCCTGCAACCTTTTGTTGCAGATGCAACAAAGGGTTGCAGGATCGCTCTGTCGGCCGGGTCCAGCCAGAATCCAAGGTCTCATCGACTTTGGGGCGCGGGATCAGGAAACCTGAGTCTGCGGAATCGCCGCCTTGGATTTATAGAGGCGCGTCTCGGAGCGAGGCAGCGACGTCCACCATGCGAAGCCAACGGTGAGTCGCTCTGCTCTGCCCGCACTCCTAAGAGCGTGTCCGAAAATTCCAAAGGGTCCTGTTTTCGCGGAAAAGGCTGCCTGGCGAGGCGCGACGAAGGAGAATATCCCTGGCGGATCTTCGACTGAGGAGGAACGAAGCCGGGCGGCCTTTTCCGCGAAAACCCTCCGGGCGGCGGGTCTTTTGCCTGCGGCCCGCGTTGGCTCGCCGTCACAGCCCGCTGCGGGGATGCTCCGGCCTCGACGCCTTGGCCGCAGCCAAAATCCCTCGCCGCAGGACCCTTTGGGATTTTCGGACACGCTCTAAGCCGTAAGTATTCAGTGCGATGAAAGGCTCGCCCTCACCCCGGCCCTCTCCCCCAGGGAGAGGGAGCAACTTTTACCGCCCGCGGACTCATTCCTGTTGAGTGACCGTTTCCCAGTGCGGGAAAGAGCGGTTCCCCCTCTTGGGGGAGAGGGTTAGTTAGGGTGAGGGCGAGTCACCTTTTCAAGGAAGAGATACGTCTAAGCGCTGGCGCGCAGGAACCGGCTGATGATCGCCTGGCGCATCTGCGAATCGTGGAGCAACGATACTAACGTCACCTCATCACGCTGCCGACTGTTCCGCCTCATCTTGCAAGTAGGTTTTCCCTTTGTAAATGCCAGCCACCACGACAAACAGGATCGCCGTCACGGCCATCACTTTGGCGAAGAAAAAGAAGTAAGCGGCGCCGCTCAGCTTCACCGTGCCGTCGGGGTTCTGGATGAAGAAGTTCACGGCGGCGGTGAAGACGTTGCCGAGTGAAATCGCTCCCAGATACGTGCACATCACGAGCGATTTGAGCTTCTTCGGCGCTTGCGTATAGGCGAATTCAAGGTGCGTGACCGAGACCATGATTTCGCCGGCGGTGAGCACCACGAACGCGACCACTTGCCAGATGATGTTCGGCTTTTCTCCGGCGTCGATGCGCGTTTGAATCCAGGCGACGATCAGAAACGCGGCCAGGTTCACGAACAACCCGATCCCGATTTTCCGCAGCGGAGTCAGCCGAAAGACTTTGTCGATGGCGGGATAGATCGCGTAGGAAAACAAGGGCAGCATGACGAGGATGAAAATGGGATTGACCGTCTGGATCTGCGCCGAGAGCCATTCGCGGCCAAACAGATTCCGGTCCATCGATTCGGCCTGGAGCACCCACGAAGAGAAATTCTGCTGCCAGAGCGCCCAGAACATCGCGACGAACGGAACGGGGATGAGGAGATTGCCGAGAATCTTCAGCGTTTCACGAGTGAAGATTTCCTTGGCGTAGTTCTTCAGCCCGACCGGCGGTATGTGCACGAACTTTCCCCGGCCAAACCAGAAAATAACGGTCGCGATCAGCATGAAGATGCCGGGAGTGCCGAAAGCGAGCGCGGGCCCGCGGGTTTCCAAAAAGTGCGGAATCAGGATCGTGGAGAAGGCCGAGCCGATGTTGATGGAGAAGTAAAACCAACTGTAAACGCGGGTCAGCAAGTGCTGGTTCGTGGCGCCGAACTGATCGCCCACGTTCGCGGAAACGCACGGTTTGATCCCCCCCGCGCCAAGCGCGATGAGCGCCAGCCCGACCATCAAACCGCCTCGCGTGTGGCTCAGCGCCAGCGCCAGATGGCCGAAGCAATACACGACGGACAGCGCCATGATCGTCCGGAATTTTCCGATGACGGCGTCGGCCAGGATCGCGCCCAGGACCGGCAAGAAATAGACTGCGGAGACGAACGTGTGGTACCAGGCATCCGCTTGCTCCTTGGTCATGTGATCGGTGGCGCCGGTCGAGTCCAACATGTATTTGGTCATGAAGATGACCAAAATGGAGTTCATGCCGTAATAGCTGAAACGTTCGGCGGCTTCGTTTCCGATGATGCAGGGAACGCCCGGAGGCATGCCGGAGGTCTTGATCGGCGCGGTCAGATATGAAGTGGCCATGAGGTGTGGTGAAAGTTCTAGCTGGTTCCCCTTGGCCGGACAACTCTCCTTTTGTGCGCAACGCGGACAGCGGCGCATTCCGAAGTTGTGTGTGGATTCCGGCTTCTCGTAGCGCTGGCTGCAAACGCCAGATTTTACAGCTTGCGTGGGAGCGCCGCGTCATGGGAAAAGCCCTTAACCGTAACTATTCAGTGATGAAAGGCTCGCCCTCACCCCGGCCCTCTCCCCCAGGGAGAGGGAGTAACTCTTGCACGCCAGTGGACTCATCACTGTTCAAGAAGCGTTTCCCAGTGCGGGAAAGAGCGGTTCCCAATGCTGGGGGAGAGGGGGAGGGCGATTCACCTTTTCAATGAATCGCTACGGCTCAGCATCACCTCCTCGCTGACGCATGAAGATCGCGATTCTGACCAACGAATACCCTCCCTACGTCTATGGCGGCGCCGGCGTGCACGTCGAGTACCTGACGCGCGAACTGGCCGCGCTGGATGACCGCGCGCACAGTGTCCAGATTTTTTGCTTCGGCGATCAACAGGAGCAGCGCGGCAATTTCTCCGTGGAAGGCGTTCAGCCAAAGCTGAAACTCTCCGCCCATGATCCGCGCCACGAGAAGTTTCTGGATACGATTCTTCGAGACATTGTGATGGCCGGATTGGCGAAAGACGTGGACATCGTTCATTGTCACACGTGGTACAGCCACTTCGCCGGCTGCCTGGTCAAACAACTTTGCGGCGCCTCGCTGGTGCTCACCACGCACTCGCTGGAGCCGCACCGCCCGTGGAAAGTGGAGCAGCTCGGGACCGCTTACCATGCTTCCACCTGGATCGAACGCACGGCTTATCAGAACGCCGACGGCGTCGTGGCCGTGTCGCAATCCATGAAGAAAGACGTGCACGACCTGTACGGCGTGCCTTCGGAAAAGATCCGCGTGATCCACAACGGAATAGACCTTCACCAGTACCGCCCAACGCCCCATCCCGAAACGCTTCGCGCTTACGGCATAGACCCGGCCATCCCTTACATTCTTTTCGTGGGCCGGATCACGCGCCAGAAAGGCATCATTCACCTGGTCAATGCGATCAAATACCTCCGGCCAGGGGTTCAAGTCGTGCTCTGTGCGGGCGCGCCGGACACGAAGGAAATCGGCAAGGAGATGGCCGAGAAAGTTGAGCGCGCCCGCAGCGAAACCAAGAACAAAATCATCTGGATCGCGGAGATGCTGCCCAAGGAAAAAATCATCCACCTCTATACGCACGCCACGATCTTTGTGTGCCCGTCGGTCTATGAGCCTTTCGGAATTATCAATCTGGAAGCGATGGCGTGCGAGACACCGGTGGTGGCGTCGGCGGTGGGAGGAATTCCGGAAGTTGTGGAGCACGGGGAAACCGGCCTGCTGGTCACGCCGGAGGCCAGCGATCCAACCGATGTTGAACCGTCGCATCCGGAGCAATTCGCCCGCGACCTCGCCTCCGCCGTCAACTCGCTTCTGGAATCTCCCGAGCAGATCCGGGCCATGGGACTGAAAGCCCGCCAACGGGTCGAGCAATCCTTTAGCTGGACCAGCATCGCGCGCAAGACACTGGGTTTCTACAGCGCGTTAGCGCGCAAAGCGTGAAACCGTTACACCTCGGCGAACAATCCACCGGTACAGTTTCCTGCCTGAAGGAACTGTCCTGGTGGAAACAACTTTCCGCTGCATCTGTTCGGCATCTTTGGCGTGCCCTATCCTTTCGCCATGAGAATGACGAATGCGCTTTCCGAGTTGCTCACCGTCCGAAGCCGGCCCGTGGACGTCCGAATCTACTGCTCCGACGCCAAGGAGAAAGCAGTTGCGCCCGCGCAGATACACGCCCCGGCCAACAACTCGCGCGAACTCTTTTGGGATAATCTCGCTTTCGGCCTGGTCTGGCTCGGCGCGCTGTGGGCAATCGGATATTGCTTCCTGGCCTTCTTGTCGCTGAGTGAGCGGCTGCCCTAAATAACTGTCCCGTGCGGGATGGCTCCGTTCTTCGGAATGATCACGATTCCGTCCCGGATGTAATAAAGCGGATGATCGAAATCCTTGGGCTTGTCCGCCGGAGAGACCGAACAATCTTTCCCGATCCGCGCGTTCTTGTCGATGATGGCATTTTCGATCCGGGTATTGCGCCCGATCCCGATCCGCGGCCGGCCCAGGGCTTCGTTCTTGGAGATGGATTCCGCCGATTCGTAAAAGTCGTTCCCCATCACGACGGTTCTTTCGAGGTGACACCCATGTTCCACGACGCTGCGAATGCCGAGCAGGCAATGCCGAAAGGACGAATGGTTGAGGATGCACCCGTCGGAAATGAGGGAGTGCTCGAAGTTTCCGCCGTTGATCTTTGAAGCCGGCAGATAACGCGGCTGGGTGAAAATCGGCGCGCTCATGTCGAAGAAATTGAAGCGCGGCAAGACCGACGTGATTTCCAGGTTCGCTTCAAAAAACGCGCGGATCGTCCCGATGTCCTCCCAGTAGCCCTGAAACACATAGGCAAAGACCCGATGCGTCCTGATCGCTTGCGGGATGACGTGCTTGCCGAAATCCATGAAGTCGTTGTCGAGCATTTGCACGATCACTTCGCGGTTGAACACGTAGATGCCCATCGACGCCAGGAAAAGCTCGGCGTGGCCTTCAATTCCCAGCACGGGATACATCTCGCGATCCAGAGGCAGGCTGTCTTGGATCGCCGGGTCCTTGGGCTTTTCCACGAACCGATTGATCCGCAAATCCGGCCCGATTTGCATGATGCCAAAACCCGGGACGTCGCGCCGGGGCACGGGAATGGTCGCCACCGTGACCTCGGCCCGTTTCTTCACGTGCTGGTCCACGATGGCGCGGTAATCCATGCGATACAACTGGTCGCCGCTCAGAATCAGGAGATAGTCAAAGGTGTGTCCGAGGAGATGGATCAAGTTCTTGCGCACCGCGTCGGCGGTCCCCTCATACCAGGACGTGTCCGTGAGCGTTTGCTCGGCGGCGAGGATTTCGACGAATCCCCGGGAAAAATGATCGAACTTGTAGGAAAGCGCGATATGGCGGTGCAGCGACGCCGAATTGAACTGGGTCATCAAATACATCCGTTTGTAGCCGGAATTGATGCAGTTCGAGATGGGGATATCGACGAGTCGATACTTGCCTCCGAGCGGCACCGCGGGTTTGGCGCGGTCTTGGGTCAAAGGAAACAAGCGCGTGCCTTGTCCTCCGCCCAGGATAACGGCGAAAACGCCGTCGGGGCCAACTGAACTCTGCCTTTGCTCCTGTAACATAGGTTGCCTCTCTCCAAACAACGATCCCTTTTACCCAAAGCCTCCGAGGCAGTGCAAGCGGCATCAATCACACGCAGCAATTCTGCCCATGAACCGGCCTTGGTTTGTAGTCCCGCCTTCAGGCGGCTCCGGCGCTGCCGACCGGCTAAAGCCGGGACTACTTGCGGCTGCGCGCACTCGTCTGTCGCCAAAATAAGAATTGCTGAATCACACGGATCACACGGCACGGCGGCCCGGCCGCGCCGCCCTGCATTCGAGGTGCGCCTATTCCAACTCGATTCCCACCGGGCAATGGTCTGAGCCACGCACTTCGGCTTGGATGAAAGCGCGCTTGAGCCGGGGGCGAAGGGACTTTGAGATGAGGAAGTAGTCAATGCGCCAGCCGATGTTCCGGGCGCGGGCATTGGCGAAGACGGCCCACCACGTGTAATGCCCACCGCGGTTCTCGAATTCGCGGAACGTGTCCAGAAAGCCCGCTTTTACGAATGCGCCGAAGCCGGCGCGTTCTTCAGGCGTGAAGCCGTGGTTGCGGACGTTGGCTTTGGGGTTTGCCAGATCGATCTCCGTGTGCGCCACGTTGAGGTCGCCGCAGAAGATCACCGGTTTGCGGCGTTCCAGTTTTTTCAAGTAGCGAAGGAAATCCCGGTCCCATTGCTGGCGATACTTGAGGCGCGTGAGTTCGCGCTGCGAATTGGGAACATAAACATTCACCAAAAAGAAGTCCGCGAACTCTGCGGTGAGCACGCGGCCTTCGCGGTCGTGCTTGGGAAGGCCGATGCCCGCTGTGGTGCGCAGGGGACGCGTCTTGGCGAATATGGCGGTGCCGGCGTACCCCTTTTTCTGCGCCGGGTTCCAATACGTCGTGTAGCTCGACGGCCAGAGTGGCTCGACATCGTCCGGCTCGGCTTTCGTTTCCTGGAGGCAGAGAATGTCCGGCTTCTCAGCGTCCAGGTACTCGAGGAAGTTCTTGCGGAGAACGGCGCGCAGGCCGTTGACGTTCCAGGAAAGGAGTTTCATTCCGAAGCTGTTTAGCAAATGATCCCAAAATCCGAAGCACGAAATCCCAAATCCGCAAACAAACGTAAACGTTCGCAACGCGGGTTTATGGCAAGCTCCCTTGGTCTCAGAACTCTGCTCACGGCCATGAACCCATCGATGATAGCAAGGCGCTGCCGCGCCGCCGTATCGATGGCAGACTGGCTGCGCGGCAACGCAGCCCTACCCGACGGTTCATGGGAAGCCCTGTTCCAAAAAGACCTGCTCACGGACAATGAACTTCGCCACGCCGAGCGCTCCATGGAGTGCGCCGGCAGAGCGCAGCGGCGACGGCGCTTTGGCGTGGGCCGCGCCTTGCGGTCTCGAAACCAAAGCGAGGTCGCTTGCCCCCGCACTCCATAGCGTCGTCGGTTGTTGTCAGGTTCATGGAGCCTCCACGAATTCAACCTCCCGCATTGGGACCATGAACCCAGATCGTATGGGGAGCGCGAGCGTCTCGCCTGCTGTGTTTGGCGTCCTCGCCAGACACTCAAGCGGTGCAGCGGTTCGTTCCGTTCGGCGAGACGCCGACCGGAGCAACCGAGACGGTCGCGCTCCCCAGACCCAATGCCGTCGGTTCATGGGAAGGTGTGCGGGCCGGCAGGTGTTGCGGTTCGTTCTTCCAGCCACGCGATGACAGGCTCCACGAGTTCACTGAAAAAGTAGGGCGCCGCCCCGTGCGTGGCTTGGGGGAGGATCAGGAGCCGGCTGGAAGCGCTCGACAGCGCGTGCAAGCTCCGCACGTCATCCGCAGGGGCAATCGGGTCTTGGCCGGCTGCCACATACAACGCAGAAGCCGGTGACCTTCGAAGCACGTTCGTAAGGTCGAGTTCGGCCGCGTCAGCCCGGAGAATTTCTGGCAAGCGCCTCAACGCAGCTTTCACGAGAAAGGCCGGCACGAAGGCAGCATTGTGGGCGCGCATATTCAGGATGGCCTGGGAGAGCACGGCGTAGGGCGTGATGGCCACGGCGCGCCGCACGCGCGGTTCGGCACTTGTCCAACGCAAAGCGAGCGCGCCTCCGTAGGATTCGCCCAGGGCGAACACGGGTTCGACCAATTGCCGGTCGCCCGCGAGCTGGTCCAGGAGCTGGCTGAGATCGCGGGTTTCGACAAGGCCGAAGTGAATGCGGTTGCCGGTCGATTTGCCATGGCCACGCAAATCGACCAGGACACACCGCCAGCCTTCCTGGGCGAGGCGGAACGCCCAGGGCACCATGCGGCCTTGGTCCAGGCTGTAACCGTGGAGCAGCACGACGGTCCCGCGCGGCGCCTCTGTAAAAGGCGTTGGCGCGCCGGGAAGTTGTTGGCGGAACGTGAATTTGAACCAGGTCTCACCGCGCGCCTGCCAGTTGGTGGAAGCGAACGACAGGCTGTAATCGCGCGGCTCAATCACCCGGTAGCGCAGCCGAGCAGAAGGCGGTCCGACTTCCACGAAGCGCGGCGGAAAATTCGTCAAAGCTTTTGCCCCGACGTCCAGATGAACCGGCATGGTCCGTTTGATCCAATCCGGATAAGTGTTCGGGGCTTGCGCCAATCGCTCGGCCAGAAAACGGCCACAACCCACGCTGAGCAGGATCAACGTGAAAACCAGTGTCAACAGCAGCCGTCTCAAGAGCATGGCCCGGATTGGATAGCGGGTTTTCAGATTGGAGGAAAGCTTTCGCTCCGAAACTTGGACGCGCGCTGGGGCTTGAACGGAAGCGCCTTCCGCGCGCCAGCGTCGTGGAGTGCGGCAGTCCTCTGCCGCTTTTGGCGCGGCCGGGCCGATCGAACGCGCCAGAAGACTGGCGCAGTCTAAAACCTGGCGGTTCATGGGAAGCCTCCATGGATCTCATCAAAGAAGCCTCGGCAAGTCGGCCAGCGAACGAATGATTTCAGCGTTTGAGCCTGGACTGCTGCGGTCAAGCCGAACGGCTCGCAATCCAGCGCGCTCGGCGCCTTCGATGTCCTCCTTGATGCTGTCGCCAACATGGAGGACGGCTTCGCCAGGCAAGCCCAATTCCTCCAGGGCATGTTGGAAGATGGCCGGCGCCGGCTTGTGGTGGCCGAATTCACGGGAAACGACGACCACTTCAAAAAAGCGCTCCAACTTCAGCGCCCCCAAAAGGGGCCGAAGGCGTTCGTCCCAGTTGGAGATCACCCCTAGCCGAAGCCCGCGCGCGCGCAACTTCTCCAGCGTCGGCGCCACGTCGTCGTAGATGCGCATGGATTCCGCACTGGCAAATCGATTGTACAGGTCCGCGAAGAAGCTCGGTTCGACCTCCGTGGCCTCCGGCCCGTCGAACGTTCGGGCAACCATCTCCGCCCAGACTCGACGCGAGTAATCGAAGTTGGTCTTGGCCCGCCAGGCTTCGGCGAAACGCCGGTTCAAGATTTCGGGATCGGCGTCGCTGAAACCGTGCTGTCTGGCGACATCCGCATAGACATGGCCGACCGATGGCCAGGGATCGATCAGCGTCCCGCCGACGTCGAAAGTCACGGCCTGGATGTCGTTGTGGCGAATCATCGTCACCTGCGTAATGTGTAATGCGTGAGGCGCGACTGATTACTGATCACTGATTACTGACCGAACACTCTCAACTCAAACTCCTCTCAACTCCGTGACCGCGGTCCATTCGTTCAATCCGCGTTCATTCAGCGCCGGGCTTGACGAGAGACGCAAGGCTTCAATCGCTTCACCCACGAAATGCAGCGAGCCGGTGATGAGCACCCGAGGATCGGAGGCGGTCTGGTGAAGCGCATCGCTCAAGGAGGCGCAGGCGACGATGTCCGCCGACGGATCAAGTTGCTCGCAGAATTCGCGCATCGCTTGCGGGCCGGCGGATCGCTCGCTGCTCACCGGCGCGAGGACCAGGCGGCTCGCGAGTGGCGCCAGGGTTCTGCACATGGCCTGCCAGTTCTTATCCTGCATGACTCCGAAGATAAGAGTCATCCGCCCAGGAAACAACTTTTCGACCGCAGCGCGGAGGGCTTGAACGCCGGCGGGATTATGTGCGCCGTCGAGCAGGATGGTCCGGCCGGGCGGCAGGCGGATAATCTGAAGGCGGCCTGTCCAGGACACGTTGAGGAGTCCCTCTTCTGTCGCGTCTGCCCGGACAGGAATCTGATCGACCAGCACGCGGACGGTGGCCAGCGCCAGCGCGGCGTTGCGGCGTTGATGCTCGCCAGGGAGCGGCAATTTGAGGTTGGCCAGCGGAGGATCATCGAGGTCAGCCTGCGTAACCTGTCTGAGGAGGCTTTGGTGGCTGGCCGCCATTTGCGAAATCACGCCCCACGCCTCGGGGCTTTCCTCAGCCGTCACAACCGGGACACGCGGCTTGATAATCCCGGCCTTCTCAGCAGCGATTTCCGGAAGCGTGTGTCCCAGCCATTTTTCGTGGTCGAACTGGATGTTCGTGATAACGCTGGCGAGCGGAGTGACGATATTCGTCGCGTCCAGTCGTCCGCCCAGCCCCGTTTCCCAGATCACCAAATCAACTCTTTGTTCCGCGAAATAGCGCAGCGCCATGATCGTGACGACTTCAAAGAAGGTCGGGTGCGCCGAGGCGGGAAAAGTCCTCAGCCACGGCTGCATGTCTTCCACCAGCCTGACAATGTCCGCCTCGCTGATAAGTCGCCGGTTCACCTGGATGCGCTCGCCAAATGCGACGAGATGCGGCGAAGTGAAGAGCCCCACCCGCAGGCCCGCCGCGCGGTAAATGCCTTCGAGCATCGCGCAGGTGGAGCCTTTGCCATTGGTGCCGGCGACGTGAATGAAGCGCAAACGTTCGTGGGGATTGCCCGCCAGCGCAGCCAGCTTGAACGTGTTTTCCAAACCCAGTTTCGCCCCGAACCAGCGAAGGTTGTAAAGGAACCGAATGGCGTCGGCGTAGTTCATTTGGTCTTGATCTTCAGCAGCACCACCGCGGCTTAGAAGCGGATTTCACGATTCGGATCCTGCAACACTTTTTCAAGCGCCGGAGCGGCTGCGTGGACGATCGAACCCAGAGAAGCCAGGCTCAACGCGGCTTCCCGCCGAATCGATGGCTTTGAGTCCCGAAGCGCTTCGACCAGGACATCCACCGCCTCGGAGTCGGTCGGGGCGATCCTCAACACGGCCTCCGCTGCGAAGACGCGGTCATAGGCGACCTGAGGATGGACTCGATACTCGGCGGGTTTCGATTGCGCAAGCCGCCGCAGTGCCGGAACGGCCGCTTGGGCTGGATTTCAAAACTCCCTGAGACGCTGTGCGATGGATCTCTTTCCTCGGCCATGGCGCGATGAGAGCAGACTACAGCGGTTTGTGGTGAATGTATTGATGGCAGGCGGCGATGAAACCCCGGAAGAGCGGATGCGGCGCGCTGGGCTTGCTCTGAAACTCCGGGTGAAACTGGCTGGCCATGAAAAATGGATGGTCCTTCTGCTCGATCAATTCCACGAGCTTGCCGTCCGGCGAATTGCCCGTGAAAAGAAACCCGGCGTGCTCGAATTGTTCGCGGTACGCGTTGTTGAATTCATAGCGGTGGCGATGCCGTTCATTGACCACAAACGCGCCGTAAAGATGGGCCGCCTGTGTCCCCACCGTCAACTGGACGGGCTGCGCCCCTAGCCGCATCGTGCCGCCTTTCTTGGTCACCTTCCTTTGCTCGTCCAGCAGCGCGATGACCGGGTGCGGCGCGTTGGGATCGAACTCGGTCGAGTGCGCGCCCTCCAACTTCAAAACGTCCCGGGCAAACTCGATGGTGGCGACCTGCATACCCAGGCAAAGGCCGAGATAGGGGATTTTCCGTTCGCGAGCGAATCGCGCGGCCTGGATTTTGCCTTCGATCCCGCGTTCTCCGAAACCGCCCGGAATCAGGACTCCTCCGACGCCTTTGAGAATTCTCTCCGGCCCGTACTTCTCGATCTCTTCGGCGTCGACTTTCTCGATCTCGACGCCGCAATCATTGGCAATGCCGCCATGGCTGATGGCTTCATAGACCGATTTGTAGGCGTCGTTCAGGCCGATGTATTTTCCGACCACGCCGATCCGGACGCGATGCTGGGGCGCGACCAGCTTGCGAATGATGTCCTGCCAGTGGCTCATGTTGGCGGGCGGCGCGTCCAGGCGCAAAAGCTGGCAGACCAGGTCGTCCAATCGTTCCCGCTGAAGCATCAGTGGCACTTCGTAAATGGAGTGCTCCACGTCCTTCTCTTCGATGACCGCCTCGTACGGGACGTTGCAGAACATCGAAATCTTCTGCCGAAGTTCCTTGTTCAACGGCTGCTCGCATCGGCAAATCAGAATGTGCGGGGCAATCCCGATTTCGCGCAACTTGGCGACCGATTGCTGCGTCGGCTTGGTCTTCAACTCCCCGGCCGCCTTGATGAACGGCACGTACGTGACGTGAACGAAGAGAGCATTGTTATGGCCGACGTCGAGCGCGAACTCTCGGATCGCTTCCAGGAAAGGCAAACCTTCGATGTCACCGGTGGTTCCCCCAATCTCGGTAATCACCGCGTCCGGTTTGGTGAGTTCGGCGATCTGAAGGATGCGGTTCTGAATCTCGTCGGTGACATGCGGAATGACCTGGACGGTTTTGCCCAGGTAATCGCCGCGGCGTTCCTTGTCCAAAACGGTCTGGTAAACCTGGCCGCTGGTCAAGTTGTTGACGCGCGTGAGCTTGGTGTTGGTGAAGCGCTCGTAGTGGCCCAGGTCGAGATCCGTCTCCGCGCCGTCGTTCAGCACGTACACTTCGCCGTGTTGATACGGACTCATGGTGCCGGGATCGACGTTGAGGTAGGGGTCGAACTTCTGGAGCGTGACTTTGAGGCCGCGATTCTCCAGGAGCGTGCCCAGCGCCGCGGCCGTCAGGCCTTTGCCCAGCGAACTCACCACGCCGCCCGTGACAAAAATGTATTTCATCGTCGTCAAACCATTCAGGCGTTGCAGCGCTGCAGCGTTGAAGTGTTAAAGGTCTCAAAACCGGCGAAGCGCGACCGAGGGTTCGCCCGTTTTAACGTTGTAACGACCTAACCCATTTAACCCATTTAACGCCTCAACAAGGCTTCCACTCTCGCCACATCGTCAGGGACATCCACGCCCACGCTATCGTACTCTACTTGCGCGACCGCAATTTGAATTCCGTTTTCCAGGGCCCGCAACTGTTCGAGCCTTTCCGCCTTTTCCAGGCTTGAAACCGGACATTGGATGAGCCGCAACAGCGTCTCTCGCCGGTATCCGTAAATCCCGAGATGCTTCCAAAAAGCAAAGGCCGCCATTTGCTCTTCGGTCGAACGACTGGCGGCATCACGCACAAACGGAATGGTGCGACGCGAGAAATATAGAGCGCGGCCGGAAGAATTGACAACGACTTTTACGACGTTCGGATTGTCCAGCTCACGCGGGTCGCGAAGGCGAGTTGCCGCCGTGGACATTTCGGAATGTCCCAGGGCGTTGGCGACCGCGTCGATCACTGCGGGATCGATGAGCGGTTCGTCTCCCTGAATGTTGACCACGGCATCGCAGTCGCAACGCGCCGCCACTTCCGCGACTCGGTCCGAGCCGCTGGGATGATCCAAGCGGGTCATCTCCACTCGGCAAAACTTCCGGGCCAAATCCCGAATGCGCGGATCATCCGTGGCGACGATGACTTCCGCCAGAGATCGAGCCTTCTGGCATCGTTCGACGACGTGCTGGAGGAGAGGCTTGCCCGCAATGGCAGCCAGCGGTTTGCCGGGAAATCGCGTGGAGGCAAAGCGGGCGGGAACGATGCCAACGACTCGTCGAACACTGACTGCATTCACATTGAGGATAAAATCTCGTTAAATCGCTGCAACTTTGTGCTGATTCCACATGTCAGAAGATCTCCAAATGGCTGGAAGATCTGCAGCGCAAGGGACGGACGGATTTTGATTTGACCATCCGCTTGCGGCAGAGGCGTGAGAATAACGTCGCCCGGCTTCACTGAGATGCGGGCTGTTTGGGGACGGCCGAATAATCTGGTTCATCATCATCATATGCGCGAGCCAGAGATCGCTTCCACAGCGCATACCACTCCTCGTCCTCTACCTCAGGTTTCGGCGGAAGCACGGTGACCAGCAACTGAGCCGATGCAGGGAATTCAAACGGTTCATCCAGACAAATCTTTTGGCCGTCCAAATGCGCCTTTAATGAAACGGTCTTCATATTCCCTTCGTAGCCCAGTCCACAGGAGTCCGCAAGGGAGGAAGTCCGGGCCGTTCTCAGCCGAGCGATGGTCTAGACTTCCCTCCGGAACTTTCAGGGTCGAGCTGCATTCAGAGTGAGGAGGATATGAGCGTGCCCCAAAAATCCAACAGCAAAACTCAGCAAAACTCAGCGAAACAATCCGTTCCGCTTGCGCCAAATCGAGGAAGCGTTTACCACTCCGGACGAAAAGGGCTTATGTTGGCCGCCGATCAAAGCGTTCTCCCGCTCGTCTTCAATGACGACCGCAAACGCATCACGACCGACCAATTTGCCGCAGAACTGGAGCGTTTCCGCGAGTTCGGCAAAGCAACCCGAAAAATCGCGACTTCCTTCACAGCGCCTGGCGGGGCAACCTGCGAAGTCGAGACGTTCGTCAATGAGTTCTGGACGGCCTTGCAGCGCCAGGCCAATCGGCTCCACGAAATCTCGTATCGCGCATGCTTCAAGCCGCAATTGCCCCGCTTCTTCATCGAACGCCTGACTGATCCCGGAGGCGTCGTGTATGATCCGTTCATGGGCCGCGGCACGACGCCGTTGGAAGCGGCGTTGTTCGGTCGTATCCCGCAGGCCTGCGACATCAATCCCCTCAGCGTGGTGCTAACGCGTCCGCGGCTCCATCCCCCCCAGCTTGCGGACGTCGCCCGGCGCTTGAAAGAAATCGGCCTGAGCGATCACGATGAATTCCCGGAAGAATTGCTCGTCTTCTATCACCCAGAAACGCTGAAGGAGATTTCGTCGCTCAAGAAATATTTGCGGCAACGCCGCGCCGCCGGCTCGATGGATGCGGTCGATGAATGGATTTGCATGGTGGCCATCAACCGCCTGACCGGGCACTCCAACGGCTTTTTTTCGGTCTATACCTTGCCGCCCAATCAAGCGACCTCGGTCAAAGCGCAACAGCGGATCAACGAAAAACGCTCGCAAACTCCCCCTCGCCGCCACGTGCGCGAAATCATGCTGAAGAAGTCCCGCATCCTGCTGAGCGAATGCGATCCGATAGTGCGGCAGACCCTGACCAGCGTCGCGGGCCAGTCGCGGCTTTTGACTCAGCCGGCCGCTTCGACGCCGCAGATCGCCAGCAATTCGGTGCACCTCGCCGTGACTTCGCCGCCGTTCCTGGACGTGGTTGATTACGCCGGGGACAACTGGCTGCGCTGCTGGTTCCTCGGCATCGACGCGAAATCCGTTCCGATCACCAAGTTGAAGAACCTGGAGGATTGGCAAGAAGCAATGACGGCGGTCTTCCGCGAGCTGCGCCGGGTTCTTGCGCCCGGCGGCCATCTGGCGTTCGAGGTGGGCGAAGTCCGCGGCGGCACGGTCAAACTGGAGGAAGCCGTGCTTCCTTGCGGCGTGCGGGCCGGCCTTCAGCCAGTGCTGGTGCTGATTAACGACCAGGAATTCACAAAAACCGCGAATTGCTGGGGTGTGGACAACGGATTCAAGGGAACGAACACGAACCGGATCGTGCTGTTCCGCAAAGCTTAGTCTTACCCTTAGCCCGGATCTTTCACACTTCATGGGGAGCACACGCGCCCCCGCGTGTCCCCGTCGGCGCCTCGCCGACGGGTCCGGCGTCGGCCGACCCTTCAAAGTATTTCAAAGCCCAGGTGCTGCGAGGCGCGTGCGCTCCCCATGAAGGAGTGTGAAATATCCGGGTTAGGCGGGCATCCAGCCGGTTTTCCCTCTGGTTTTCCGCCTTTCTCGAAACTATCAGACCTCACAAAAACAGAAGAATCAGGACAGGGACTGTAAGCGATTCAATTCCCCGACTTCTCCGTTCTCTCCGTTACCTCCTGTTCAGAAAACAGAAGGAAACGGAGCAAACGGAGAAGGCAAAGAAAGGAATTCAGTTTCCACATCGGGACTTAACCAACATCGCTCTTTAGTGAGTTCTGAACTTTATCGCGAACTTTGTCGATTTTTCCGAGAGAACTCGGCGGGTTCGACAAAGGTTGCGACGAAGTCGTTTCTTCTGGACCGGCGAGAACTAACTGGCCGAGGCAGCGTACCTCTCAAACTGGCCCTCCAGCCACGTTTTGCCTGCGCTTCCCGTGTAAATCAGGACGCGATAGCGGAACTTGCGCTCGCTTCCGGCCGCCAACGACCAGTCGCCCAGCATCGACACCGCCGGATTGATCAAGCCTTGTTCATCCACGCGCCAGCCGGAAGGATGATTTAGATTGCCCGGATGATCCAAAATCGCGATGCCGAAAGTGTCGTTGCCAAACGGACGCTCTACGTTGCACCATTTAGCGCGCTTCTGCTCGCATTCGCGGTCGCGCAGGCCATTTGAATTCAGATGCGTTTGCTTTGGATTAGCTTGATCCCAGGGCATTCGAGCGGCCAGTCCGCCCACGCCGAATTTGCCGTACGTCACGTCCTGGCTCTTGGCGCGGAGAAGAAACTCAAAATCGATGATGTAGCAGGGAAGTTCTTCCGTGCCGGGCGCTCCCGCCTTTATAGCCACCGGGGAATGAACCGCAATGGCTTGTTCTTCTTCCAGCACCACGCGCGCGCCTGGATCGACCAATTCCGTCAGCGACCGCCAGGACACGCGCGTGTCAGATTGGTTGGATTCGAGGAGCTTCACGAAGCGTTGCCGCCCTTCGTCTTCCTTCCAGTAATTGAAGCCGTTGACTCGGTGGAATCCGGTGAAGATGCCGTGCTGCCACGGATGATCCGCGGGCCGATTATCCGTGAGCACCACGCGCCCGCTCGGATCGCGCACGGGATGAAAATACGGGCGCAACGCCGGATCCGTCACATAGGTGAGCCACTCGCCCCAGTCGTCCTTCGCGTTGCGCCGGGCTAAGACGCGCAGTTCCTTCGCGGCTCGTTCGATTTTCAACTTCGCTGCTTGAAGATAGAGCGATGTGCCCTCCGGTCGGCTGCGGGGAATGGTTGCGTCTTGCGCCTTGGCCAGGCCGCAAACCACGGAAAGGACGACAAACAAACTGCGGTGGGAATGCATGGTAATGCTAGGACAAGCCCGCAACCTCCCACCCTTTCCGATAGGCCCGCCGAACGTATTGGTTCGCCACCTCCTCGTTGGTGAACTTCAAGGTCTTCGCGTTCCATTTCAGCGTGGTCTTCGGGAAACGCGTCGCCACGCTGCCGAGCAAGACGGCTTCGGTGAGCGGGCCGGAATAATCGAAGTTCGCCGCCGCCTGGCCCTGGCCGCGAATCGCATCGACGAATTGGTGCCAGTGATTGGAGCCTTCCACGTCCGGGGATTTGAAGTCCTTGAAATCCGCTTCCGGCAGCAGCTTGGGTCTCGCGACGTGCGGCAGGACCATTACGCCTTTCGTGCCGAGAAAAACTGAACCTTGGTCGGGAATCTTCCCGCCAGCCAGTGTGAGGATCTCGCCCGGCGGACGTTGATCGCCATCGTACCACGTCACGTTTACTTCCTTCTCTGCGGTGAACGCCGTGCCAGGGAAAACGTAATGAATGATCGCGTCCGTGGCCCACGAATGATCGTTCGGCGGATCGCCTTCGCTGCGCACGCGGATCGGTGCCGTGAGCGCGAGCGCCTTGAAGACCGGGTCGTAAATGTGGCAGCCCATGTCGCCGAACGTCCCGGTGCCGAAGTCGAGCCGCTTGCGCCAGGTGCCTGGATGATACCAGCCGCCGCCGATGAACGGCCTCGGTGCGCACACCCCGATCCACAAATCCCAGTCGAAACCCGCCGGCACAGGATCGACACGCGCGGGCAGCGGGCCTTTGTCCCCCCATTTCTTGCTGCTCCAGGTGTGGACCTCTTTGACCTTGCCAATGGCGCCGTCCTGAATGAGCCGCACCCCCAGCCGATACTCGGCGTTGGAATGGATTTGAATCCCCATTTGCGTGACCAACTTCTTGCGGCGGGCGACTTCGGTGAGCTGGCGTGATTCGTAAATGTCGTGCGTGAGCGGTTTCTGGCAATACACGTGAAGGCCGCGTTGCAGCGCGCTCATGGCAATCGGGCCGTGCATATGGTCCGGCGTGGAGACGTTCACGGAAATGAGTTCCTTTTCCTTGTCGAGCAGCACGCGCCAATCCGTGTAAACGCGCAGGTCGGGCCATTTCTTTTTCAAATCGTCGGCTTTGGCCGGTTCCACGTCGGCGACGGCCACGAATTGTACGTTCGTGTGACGCGAGATCTCGGTGAAGTCCGCGCGCGCCATGCCGCTCGCGCCGAAACTGGCGTGCAACACCCGATCTGAAGGCGGCGCGCTGAACAAACGCGGGAGGAAGAACGGAGCGCTGGCAGAGGTGAGGGCAACTTGTCTGAGAAAGGAGCGACGGGTGACGAAGAAAGGTCGATTCATAAGGTCTTATTAACGGAACTGTGCGTGAAAAATCAAAGCAGAACTCGCCAATCAAAGCCTCCTGGATGCACTGCAGGCACTGCCCGATCAGAACGTAATAGGTTGCGCCTACAAAGCTCGGCAAACCCATCTCCCGGTATCTTCGTTGGCAAGGGCGACGCACGGGTACCGACATCCTGCCACCAACCGAGGACAAACAGGCCACCGATGAAGGTGCACGAGATCACTATGCCGATTGCGACCCGACGCTTGGTCAATCGAATTCGCATGGTACGAACACTTCCGCCTAACGAAAAGCTCACCGACAGCCGCCTGACCGTGAACATCGGCGGACAATCCGATGTTCGACAATCCGAACGCACTGGCTCGCGCCGGCGCGGGCGGCTGTTCGGTGGAGCGTCTGGTTATACCACATTCGGGCGGCTCGACTCCCCCGGCTCCGGCGGGACACTGTCTCTACTCGACCAGTTCATGCGGAGCGGCGACAGCCTCTCCGGTCCCTGTCCGATCCACAAGGGAACCAACCCGACACAGTTCCGGGTTCGGACGCGAGGACATCGCGGTTCACCTATCCCGGTTCGCGTTTGTCCGCGTTCACGTGTTCGGTGAAAAGGACAGTAGTCGGAGTACATGGAAGGCGCGGACAACCAATGGCGCTGGCTGCCGCAGCAATTCGACGCCAGCATCCTCTCCGACGAAGCGACTGCGCCCGGCCTTTCGAGCTTTAGTTTCCAATCGGAGCCATCAAGGTTCGGTTCATCACAAAAGCCGCGCGGGTGTTTTCGAGCGCCTTAGCCCTGAATTCCTGAAATTTCGCCTGGTCTTCTTTGGTAAGAACCGTCTCCAGCCGCGGCGTCGCTCGTGTGTAAAGGGAATCAAGCAGGGCGAGGCCCTTTTCTCCTTCACTTTCGGAGGCGATGTTGCGGAAATTCAGCATCGGGACCAACTGATAATCGGCCGGCAGACCAGCGCCTGCCAGCACAGCCTGCGATTCCTCTTTCAGGATCTGCAACATTTGTTTGGCCTTTTCCTCCTTGGCCACCTTGTCCCCGGTCATCATGGATTGGAATTGTTTCGCGCTGATGGTGCTGACGAGGTTCATCGAATAATCCTGATATTTCTCGAAAGCTTCATCGCCCACCAATTCTCGAATCTTCGCGTTCAAATCCGCTTCCTGCGCGCCAAACATCTGTGTCAATTGATTCGGACCCATCTTCTCGCGCAAGCCGATCGTTACGTTCTCGACGTTGTCCATGATGTGGTCAGCCAGGAGATCATTGAGCTTTTGGGTTTGTGGCTCGGTCAGTTTTACGTCCAGTGCAAAACCCTGGTAGATCGCGCTCATGCCCATCTTTTGTTGTTCGCGCATCATCTTGCGCGCTTCCGGATTGGCGGTCACCTTGCTCAGGCCGCTGGTGGAGCCCAATTCCTTCTTCTCGCGGCGGAGCTGGGAGACTTCGCCGCGGAGCTGGAAGGTTTCGTTGGTTACAGGCCTTCTCGCGGCGTTCTCCGCGAGCAGAGCAGCCACTTGCTTTTTGGCGCGGTCGTGCTGGGCTTGAAGCTCCTGGACCTGGTTGTTCAAGGCGGCTTGATCCTGTTGCTGGCGATGGAGGACTTCGATTTGTCCGCGCAGGTCATTGACTTGAAAGCCTTCGTAGATTGCGATGCCGATCGCGCCGGCGGCGATGAAAGCAGTGACGGTAAGCTTTTGGGTGGCGGTCATGGTAAGGGCGATGGTTTTAGTGATGGCAGTTGTGGTTGAAAGGGCGGTGAGGCCGGTGACGGCGGTGGTGGCCACCGAGAGCGCGAGTCCGGCGGGAGCGGCTTGAATCGCGTTCGCGGAAAGGAGTCCGACGATCGCCGCCGTGCCCGCGTTAATTTTGTGTTTTGAAAAATGTTCGCGAAGGCGTTCGACCGCGCGCGTGACGCGTTTTTGCGCGGCGTCTTCGCTGACGCCGAGCGCTTCGCCAACTCCCCGCAGCGACTTGTTGTCGAAATAGCGAAGGAGCAGCGCGGTGCGGTCGGTGGCGTCGAGCGAATCCATCGCTTCGTCAAGGAGTGGTTCGATGTGGGACCAATCGGCGGACGGATCTTGGAGTTCGCTCATTTGGAAGGCGATTTGTTCGCGGGCTTGCCGGCTGGCTTCGCGGCGGATGACATCGACGGCGGCGTGGCGCGTGACCTGGTAGAGCCATGCGGTCAGCACGGTGTCGGGCGCGATTTTGGCGGCATGGCGGGCGAGGTTGGTGAACACCGTCTGCGAGACTTCCTCAGCCAGTTGGGGAGAACGGACTTGGCGAAGGGCCGCGGAATAAACCAGGTTGAGGCGGCGATTCACCAGCTCGGTGAACGCGTCCTGCGACTGTTCGCGGCTGAACCGCCGGAGCAACTCATGGTCTTCCATCGACATAACCGGAAAGATAACGAGACTGAGCTCGAAAATCCGACAAAGTTTTTCGCCGGCCAAGTCATTTCAGCAGCGCGCGACCTCGAATCGGACGAGTGGGCCTCGACTCCGGACTTGAGCTTGTGGTATAGGGTTCGCCGATTTCATGCGACTCTATCGGTCAAGTCGATCCCGTGTCATCGCGGCGGGTGTTTGCCTCCTGAGCGGCCTTGGAGCGGAGCTTAGAGCGTGTCCGAAAATTCCAATGGGTCCTTTTTTCGCGGAAAAGGCCGAATGGCGAGGCGCGACGAAGGAGAATATCCCGGGTGGATTTTCGACTGAGGAGCCACGAAGCCAGACGGCCTTTTCCGCGAAAACCCTTCGGGCGGCGGGTCTTTTGCCTGCGGCCGGTGTTGGCTCGGCCGTCACAGCCCGCAGCGGGGATGCTCCGGCCTCGCCGCCTTGGCCGCAACCAAAATCCCTCGCCGCAGGACCCATTGGAATTTTCGGACACGCTCTTAAGTCTGCGGAACCAGCCTCCGCGTCGCTGCGCGCTTACGTGGAGAAGAACCAGCGCCGGCAGGCTTACGGTGTTTATCTGAAGAACCACAAATTCGGCTGGGCCATCGATGAGTTGAAGCCAGGCCGCCACGACGGCCACGAAGTGGCCATCGCGACGTTTGAAATGCAAGGAAGCTTTCTTTCAGGCGGTGAGCGAACCCGCTTTGAAGACAAGTCCACCACTTGTTTTGCGCTCGATGGAAGCGGCGAAATCGTCTTTGGAGAAGAACGAACTCTGGAGGACAACAACGAAATCACGCGCGTGGCGGTTCGCGAAGGCGCTGAAATGGTGGTGACGACTCGCTTCCGGGGAGGGGAAACCAAACGGCGCGTGCCGGTCCCACGGGAAACGCTGCGATTGGCCCGCGCGCTCGAGGCCTGGCTGACCAAACCGCCGAAGAAGGGCGCCAAATTTGAGCATTATTCCGCGTCCTGGAACGAAGAGAAGATCGACACCCAAGAAGTGTTCACGTATCGCGGCCGGAAATCGGTCCTCTGGGGCGGAGTGAAGACGGACGTCCATCTGGTGGACGTCAACATCGAAGGCATGAACGCGGCGTTCGAGGTCCTCTCTGACGGCACTCCACTCCGAGGCATGTTGGGCGGGTTGTTCGAACTGCGCGCGGAGGAGGAAAGCCTGGCGAAGACGCCGGGCACGACGTCGTTCGACATGCTCCTGGCCTCGTCGATCGCGATCAACAAATCCCTGGGTGATCCCGAGAAGATTGAGTCGCTGCGTTTGAAGATTACCGGGCTGGAAGGATTCTCCATTCCCCATTCGCATCGGCAGCAGGTCCGCTCAAAACGTGGTAACACGGTGGTTCTCGAATTGTCGCGGGACCGCAGGCTGGAGAAGGCGGCTGCGTTGCTGACGTCAGAGCGCGAACCGTATCTCAAGCCGACGCCAGCCCTCCAGTCGGACCAGCCAGAGATTCGCGCTTTGGCCGCGGAGATTGCCGGTGACGAAACGGACGCCTTCCGCAAGGCGTCAAAATTTCAGGATTGGATTTACAAGAACGTTCGCCAGACGATGGCGGCCAACGCGTCTTCAGCTCTGGACGTGGCGAAGAATCGCGCCGGTGACTGCACGGAGATCACGCTGCTCTTTGTCGCGCTGGCCAGAGCCGCTGGAATCCCCGCGCGGGAAGTCGGCGGGGTGATGTATGCGGAGGAGGAGCCGCCCGTTTTCGGCTGGCACGCCTGGGCTGAAATTCACGACGGCCACCAATGGGTCAGCATCGATCCCACCTGGAACCAGGTGTACGTCGATGCCGCGCACATGAAGCTGACCGAAGGCACGCAAGACTGGTCCTGGGTCAATCTCCTGGGGCGAATGAAAATTCAGGTGCTGAAGCTGACGACAAGAAAGCCGTGATCGGCTCATCCTTGCACTTCTACCGGTTGAGAAAAATTCCGCGTGGTTCAAGGTCGCCCACAAGCATCTTGATATTCTCAGGCTCCGATTTCTTACGTCACTTCGGGTTTCTTGTAGCTCTGTCGGATTTTGAACCGCGGTGACGGCTGAAGCCAGCACGTCGCGCCGATTCCAACTGGCCCGCGAAGCCGCGCGTTGCTCGTCCGTCGTCGTGGCAAAAGCAAAAGTGAGTCCCCTGTTTGCCCCGCTCCGTTTGCTCCGTTTCCTTCTGTTTTCTGAACAGGAGGCAACAGAGAGAACGGAGAGGTTGGGGAATTGAATCGCCCACGACCCGGTCCAGATTTCCTGTTTTTCGGAGATCTGAAGCTGCTGCGGGCGAGATCGCCCGCGCGCCGTGCAATCTTTGGAAAGTGTCGCTGTAGTGTTAAGTCCTCGCCCGGTTTCGAATATCGAGCAGGCGTTTCATCACGTCGAAAAGATTCCCCTGCCACGCGCGCGTGCCGAAGGCGTCGTGCACTGTGCGGTAGAGGGTGTAGAGCTCGCGATAAACTTCGTGGGCTTGCACGTCGGGTCTGAACACGCGGGGCTTGAGACCCGCCATGGCTTTTTGGGCCGACGCATAGTCCTGGTAGGCGCCTCCCACGACTGCCCCCGCTATGGCAGCGCCGAGCGCGCAGGTCTGAGCCGAGCGCGAGACCTTCATCGGCCGGCCCGTGACGTCCGCGTAGATTTGCATCACCAACGGATTCTTCTCCGCGATGCCGCCGCAATTGACGACCTGCTCCACTTTCACGCCGTATTGCTCGAAGCGGTTGATAATCGTCAGCGCGCCGAACGCCGTCGCTTCGATGAGCGCGCGGTAAATTTCCGCCGGGGTCGTGTAGAGCGTCTGGCCCAGCAGCAGACCGGTCAGCCGCTGGTCCACGAGAACCGTGCGATTGCCATTGTTCCAATCGAGCGCGAGCAAGCCGGGTTCGCCGGGCTGCAGCTTCGCCGCGCCTTTCGTGAGTTCGTCGTGCGAACCGAGTCTTCTTCCACCGGGCTGAAGATAATTGACGAACCAGTTGAAAATGTCGCCGACCGCCGATTGGCCGGCTTCGAGTCCATAGAACCCGGGCAGGATACTGCCCGGGACGATGCCGCAGAGGCCGGGCACGTCCGCCAGATTCTCGCTTACCGGGACAACCATCATGTCACACGTGCTGGTGCCGATGATTTTGACCAGCGTGCCCGGCGCGATGCCGCTCCCCACCGCGCCAAGGTGCGCATCGAACGCTCCCACGGCCACCGGCATGCCGGGCCGCAAACCCGTGCGTTTGGCCCAGGCATCGGTCAAGCCGCCCGCGGCCCGGTCGATGGCGAAGGCTTTTGGCCGAAGGCGCGCGCGCAGTTCGCCCAGTCTTGGATCGAGCGCGCCGAGGAATTCCGCGTCCGGATAGCCGCCCCAGACGTCATTGTAAAGGGCCTTGTGTCCGGCGGCGCAGACGCCCACGGCAAGTTTGTCCGGCGCTTCAGTGCCCGTCAGCATCGCGGGAATCCAATCGGCGCACTCGACCCAGAGATAAGCGGCGTCGAAGACGTCCGGCGCGGTGCGCAGACAATGGAGAATTTTGCTGAAGAACCATTCGCTCGAATAAGTGCCGCCGCATTTCGCGAGGTATTGCGGCCGGATTCTCGCTGCCCGCGCGGTGATCTCGGCCGCCTCCGCCACAGCCGTGTGATCCTTCCAGAGCCAGGCCATCGCGGCCGGGTTTTTGGCGAACTTCGAGCCGAACGCCAAGGGTTGTCCGTTCCGGTCCACCGGGAGCGGCGTGCTGCCCGTGGTGTCCACACCGATCCCGATGACTTGCCCGGCCTCGAAACCGCGCACACTTTTGCGCGCCTTGGCCAAAGCTTTCCTAATCGAGGCTTCCGTGCCCTGCACGTAGTCGGCTGGATGTTGGCGAGCGAGATTGGGGTCCCGGGAGAGAATGACTCCGGCTTGGCCGCGCTCGTAATTCCAAACCGCGGCGGCGACTTCCTTGCCGGTGGCGGTGTTGACGATGAGAGCGCGCACCGAATTGGTGCCGTAATCCAGGCCGAGAGTGTAGGGAGGCTTCATCCGTCTTTCCGGCGCCCTTCAGCTTGGCGCCGCGAATCGCCCTCACCCTCTCCCCCAGGAGAGGGAACCGCTCTTTCCCGCCACTGGGAAACGCTCACTAAACAGTGATGAGTCCGCCGGGGTGCAAAAGTTGCTCCCTCTCCCTGGGGGAGAGGGCCGGGGTGAGGGCGAGCCTCTCATCTCACTGAATAGTTACGGCTCAGGCTTGGATTGACCACGCCGATCGTTCCCGCTGAACCGGGCAGGCCGAAAGCAGGTCGCTACGCGGGCTGGGGTTGTTCGGCGGGCACCGGGACTGGCTCACTCGGCTTGTTCGCTTCAATCGCGTCGATGCGGTAGCGCTTGCGGTCGCCGTCCATCTCAAATTCAATCACTTCACCTGCTTTGTGGTTCAGCAACGCCTGCCCCAGCGGCGTCAGGTAGCTGATGATGTTCTTCTCCGGGTCGCCATCCCAAGCACCCAAAATGGACAACGCCTCTTCGTGGCCGCCGTCCATCTCGGTGAGCTTCACTTGAGTGCCCAGGCCGACCACGTCGCTCTTGGCATTTGAGAAATCCATGCCTCGGGCCCGCACGAGTTGGGTCTCCAGCTCGGATTTTCGGCGCATGAGAATCCGGTGCATTTCTTTGGCGGCTTTGTACTCGTGGTTTTCCCGGAGATCCCCATAGCTGCGGGCGATGGCGATTTCCTTGGAGTTGGCCGGAATGCGCTTTTGCACCAGCTCGTTGTATTCGGTTTTTCGCCGCTCCAGGCTCGCCCAGGACACAAAGAAGTTCGTGTCCTGTTTGGTGTGTTCACCCGTGATCAGAGACTGCACGGCGGGATGGCTCTTCACGATGCGGGCGAGCAGCGAGCGCTTGTCCATGTCGTCAAAACAAGGCGACAACTGCAACGCGCGCGTCAAATCCTTGATCACTTCCAGGTCTGCCGACCCGATCAACTCCACGATCAGTTCCTGGTCATCGAGGATGAGATCCCGGAGGCGGTTGGATTTCTTCTCGTTGAACTGGTCGCGTTCCATCGCGGTCAACATGGCGCGGAAAACTTCCGGACCGAGGATGTCGGCGAAGGCGTCCGAGCGCTCTTTGCCGAGCCAGAACAACAATTCGCTGCTGGCCTGGTGCTGGCTGACCAGCCGGGCCAGTTGTTCCTTCAACAGGTCGAGCTTGCCTTCATGCACCAGCAAAGCCGCGCATTCGCTGCAGAGCTTGGCCGAGACCGAGTTGAGCGCGCCGAGGAGAAACTCCACCCAGCGATCCGGGTACATTTCCCGAAACGATTGAAGCGCTCCTTTATGCTTGGCGGACGGGAGAGCCTCCAGCACCTGGCCGGGTTTGTTGGTTTGGGACCAGATGTCTTTGTCCGTCAATTCGCCCTCTTGAGGCGGGAGTCCTGCGGCGGCCCGAAGTTCGTCGCGTAGAAAGACGGCTTCGAGAGCCAGCGCCGACATCGTGCGTTGATGGCTGGCAATGTCAGCGTTCAGAGCATTGATAACTTCGGTGGCGGCGGCTTTTGGGTCGGTCAGATCCGGGAGACTCTTCAGCAACTCGGTGGCGACCTGAATCTTGGCTTTCAGACCTTTGGCGGCGCGAAATTCATCCAGCAGCCTGCTCTGCAAGGAAACTTCCTTCGCGTGGTAAATGACCGGCTCGGATTTCTTGAGGGGCACCTGGAAATGGCCGTCCTTCTTCAACTCCCGCTTGGCGACCTCCCACCATTTCTTCCAGTCTTCAGTGATGACATCCGGCACCAGGACCTGCTGAATCTGGTCGAGCGTCGCTCTCCCGCCGTAGCTTTGAATGACCAGCTTGATCAGGTCCAGGTGATGCAGCGCGGCCATCTGGCGCAGCGAAGCGAGGTCGGCTGCTTTCCGAACGAGGATGTGGTCGGTGGGAATGGGTTTGAGCGATTCCGCGGCAAACGAAAGGTCCATCGAATGCCCGGCCTTGCCTTGAAAATCAATGCTGAACCTGCAGAAGACTGTATCCACCGTGGTGATTTTTCCGAATCCCCAACTGCGATGCGTGCAGTACCCTCCCTTGGCGAGCTGCAAAAGCGGCTCCAGGTGTTGCCGGCTGATCTTGCCGGCCGCGACTAGCTTTTCAAACTCTTCTCTCATAGATTCATCAACGGGCCGTCTCACGGCCCTTTATATATTTAAGATTATTATCAGTGACCCCGGAAAAACCAAGAGAAATTGCCGTGCGCGCCGTCGAACGCTGGGAAAAAGGCGCGCACTTCATCGAGGACATCCTGCAGCAGGCGTTGGCCAAAAGTGAGTTGAGCGGGCCGGATCGCGGGTTGGTCCAGGAATTGACCTACGGTGTGGTGCGATGGAAGGCGACGTTGGACTGGCTGATCGCACACAAGACCGATGACCGGCGACAGAGCACGCTGGTCCGGCTTCTCCTGCGTCTGGGTCTGTATCAGATTTTCTGGCTGGACCGAGTTCCGGACCACGCCGCAGTGCATGAGACGGTGGAGATGGCCAAGGGCTTTGGCCTGGGATCCAAAACCGGTTTCGTGAATGCCGTCCTCCGGAACTGCCTCCGAGAACACGCCGCGATTGAGAAAGCGCTGGAGGAATTGAAATCCAGCCAGCCCGCCGTGGGTTATTCCCATCCTGATTGGCTCTTGAACCGTTGGATCGCGCGGCGCGGGAAAGCCGACGCGCTTAGATTGGCGCAGTGGAATAACCTGCCGGCCGCCGTGTTCGCTCGCGTCAATACGCTGCGGATTGAACCAGGGAAGCTGCTCGGACTTTGGCGGGACGAAGGCGTCGCCTGCGCGCCATTTTCCCGGAGTTGGATACCGGAGAACCTCGCCTTCGAACTGAAGAACGCCGCCGGACTGGCCAGCCTGCCGAGCTTTCGGCAAGGGCTCTTCTACCTCCAGGACCCCAGCACGCTTTTAGCGATTGAAGAACTGAACCCGCAGCCGGGCGAACTTATCCTCGACCTTTGCGCCCCGCCCGGCGGCAAGACGACTTTCATCGCGCAAAAGATGCAGAACCGGGGGCGAATCGTCGCTCATGATGCAAAGCCGGATCGGCTTGCGCTGCTCCGAGAAAATTGCGCCCGGCTCGGGGTCACGTGTGTTGAGGTTTTCCGCGAAACCGGTAGGGCTGCGCTGCCGCGCAGCCGAATTTCTGTCGATTCGGCGGCGCAGCAGCACCCCCCTACCAGCGACGGCTTTATGAGCCACTCTCACCGCCCGAAGGCCACGGAATCTTCCTGTGACGCCACTACGCGACCCTTGACAGGGAACCCTTCCACGCATCACGCATCACGCATCACGCATTACGACCGCATTTTGGTTGACGCTCCCTGCTCCAACACGGGCGTCATGCGCCGACGCATCGATTTGCGCTGGCGCATTCGCCTGGAAGAAATCGACCGCCTCCGGAAAATCCAGATTGATTTGCTGCACTCCGCGGCGCCGAGATTGAAGCTGGGCGGAATTCTGGTCTATAGCACCTGTAGTCTGGAGCCGGAAGAGAACCGCGAGGTCGTAAACCAATTCCTGGCCGAGCACGCCGATTTTACCCTGGAACTCGAACGGGAGCTCTTGCCGTTTGTGGATGGAGTGGATGGCGCGTACGTCGCGCGCCTCAGCCGCCGCAAATGGGCGGCTAACCACTGAACAACCTGGAAACGGCGATGAACCCCTGATGAACGCAACGCGACCAGGCGGCAACCGAAGTCGTTAAAACGTTAAAAAGGTTAAATCGTTAAATCGGTGAAAATTTGAGGGCAGCCTGCGAAGAACTTCCTAACCCATTTGACGATTTAACGATTTTGACGCGCCAATTCGTGACCCGCTACTTTCGGATTCGATTCTACAATCTATGAACTTCCCAGCAAGATCTCTGGCCAAAGTAGAACAGGCTTCCAGCCTGTCCAATCCTTCCGCGCTCTCTGTTTGGCTCACGGCTTTCCTGTGGTTGACGCTCTTCGCACGGTTCCCAATCCACGCCGAGGAGTTGCTCCCCCTCTGGCAACTGCTTCCGAGCGACCGCTCCTACCTGACCACGGACAACAGCCAGCGCGGCCTGGCCTTCAACCCGGCCACAACCAATCTGGTCCTGGTCAATCGCGCCGGCGGTTTGAGCGTGAGCGTGCTCGACGCCGCCAGTGGCGCCGAAGTGCGCACCTTGAACACCGACGGCGTCGCCGGCGGAACCTTCGCGTTGAACATGACCGACGTCACCGATGATGCACTGCTGCACGCGAGCCAGCGAGACGAATCGAGGTTTGACGGTCCACGGTCGCGACTTATACTTTAAATATATGCACGCCAGCCTCGCCTCCCTTGCGGAGCACTGTTCGGGTTTCTCAACTTCCGCGCTTGTCCTGGTTGCGCTGACTGCCCTGGCTAAGCCTGCTTCCGCGCAACCTGCGATTCCTGTCACGCCGCAGTCCTTCGAAAGGAACATTCGCCCTTTGTTGGTCGAATTCTGTCTGAGCTGCCACTCCACCGAGAAGCAAAAGGGCGAACTCGATCTCGAGCAATTTGTCTCGCTCGACCGAGTAAAGCGGCACCCGAAGGTCTGGCAGCGCGTGGCCGAGCAGCTCGCGGATAATGAAATGCCGCCCAAGGACAAACCTCAACCGACGCCGGCGGAACGCGAGCGATTGTCGCGTTGGGTGCAAGCGGTTCTCGATGACATCGGGCGCGAGCGGGCCGGCGATCCGGGCCCCGTAGTCCTGCGGCGGCTCTCCAACGCCGAATACTCCTATACGATCCGCGATCTGACTGGCGTCGAGTCGCTCGACCCGGCGCGGGAGTTCCCCGTGGATGGGGCGGCCGGCGAAGGCTTCATGAACACTGGCAACTCCCTCGTGATGTCTCCGGCGCTGCTGAGAAAGTATCTGGACGCCGGCAAAGAGATCGCGGCTCACGCCGTGCTGTTGCCGGATGGAATTCGGTTTTCTCCAAAGACCACACGCCGCGATTGGACGGAGGAAATCCTCGCGCAAATTCGCGGGTTCTATCGCGAGTTCACTGACGCCAGCGGCGGGTCGTCCGTCAATCTGCAAGGGATCAAGTTCAACACGAACGAAGGCGGGCGGCTTCCGCTGGAGAGATATCTGGAAGCTACTTTCGAACTCCGGTCGGCGTTCGCCTCGGGTGCGTCCAGCTCCTTCCCCCTCACCCCGGCCCTCTCCCCCGGGGAGAGGGAGTCACAAGGCGCAGCGTCCCGAGACCCGAATGCACCCGACCCAATCCCACCGCGGGACAAGATTCACCCTCTCCCCAAGGGAGAGGGCCGGGGTGAGGGGGAAGCACACGTCAGAACTCAGGAGGGGTTGATTATTTCGACCGCAGCCAAACGCGGCTTGAGCGCGAAATACCTTCGTACGCTTTGGAACATTCTGAACGCCAAAGAACCTTCGCTTTTGCTCGACCCGCTTCGCGCGCAATGGCGCCAAGCCAAGCCAGGCGCCGCCGCCGTTCTCGCCGCCGAATTCGCAAGGTGGCAGAATGTTCTGTGGAAATTTGGGAGCGTCGGCCACATCGGAAAAACCGGCGGCCCGAAAGCGTGGATGGAACCGGTCGATCCGATCACCGCCAAAGAGGAAATTCGCCTCAAGATTCCACCGGCGACCAATCGCAACGAAGTCACGCTTTATCTCGTCGCCACCGACGCTGGGGATGGCAATGACCGTGACTTCGTGGTCTGGCAGCAGCCGCGGCTGGTCGCGCCTGGACGGCCAGATTTGCTGCTCCGCGACGTGCGCGAGTTCAGCCAGCAGCTCGCGCGGCGCCGCGAGCAAGTCTTTGCCAGCACGGCCAAATGCCTGATGGCCGCGGCTGAAATAGGCGACAAATCAAACCCCGATGTCGCTGAATTGGCCAGCCTTCATGGGGTCGAACCGGACGCACTCACCGCTTGGCTCGATTTCCTGGGGATGGGTTCCCTCGGCGCGACGAGGATTGACTCCTATTTCACCAACAGAATCCCAAGCTCGGCAGGCTATGACTTCGTCAAAGGCTGGGGCAGCCACAGCACGCCGTTGCTGGTCGCCAATTCCTCGGATCAGCACGTGCGGATCCCGGGCAACATGAAACCGCACAGCGTGGCCGTGCACCCGTCGCCGAAATTGCAGGCTGCAGTCGGATGGCGCAGTCCGGCCGCCCTGACATTGCGCGTGGAAGCGAACATCACGCACGCGCATCCGGAGTGCGGCAACGGCGTCACATGGTCGCTGGAACTGCGCCGCGGCGGGATAAGGCAGCGGCTTGCCAACGGCATCGCGCAAGGCAGCCGCGAAGGCAAGGCCGGCCCGATAGAGAAACTCGCCGTGCGAGCGGGCGACCTTGTGTCCCTCCTGATCGGACCGCGGGACGGAAATCACTCATGCGACCTGACGGCCATTGATCTGTCCCTTGCGGCGAGCGGTGAAGCGGGCCGCGAATGGAACCTGGCGCGGGACGTGTCCGACGACGTGACCGCGGGAAATCCGCACGCAGACCGCCTGGGACATGAGGGCATCTGGCACTTCTACACGGAGCCGGATGGCGCAGGAACCGAGTTGAGACCGATCGTCCCGGCTGGTTCGTTGCTGGCGCGATGGCAAGTCGCCGCCAGCGTGGAAGAAAAGCATAAGCTTGCTGAGGAATTGCAGCACTTGCTCACGTCCGGCGCAGCGGCCGTCAAAGAGAGCTCTGACGCAATGCTATATCGGCAGTTGGCGTCGTTGAGCGGACCCTTGTTCATGGGGATGATTGGAGAAGGAAGTGGTGCCGCCACCAGTGCTGCTTCTTCAAAATCGAACGCATCGCCCCCCCTCACCCCAGCCCTCTCCCTCAGGGAGAGGGAGGTGCGCAACTCGCCTCCCGGTAATCAGGGTGCCTCGAACTCCGCTCCAGCGCGGGATGGAGTTCTCCCTCTCCCCAGGGGAGAGGGCCGGGGTGAGGGGAAACGGGCGCGAGAACCCGAAACGGAAAATGGCGACTGGGCTCTGGATCCCGCGCTCTTCGGCCGTCATCCAAACGGAGAATCGATTGACGCCGCGAGCTTGTGCGTGCAAGCGCCATCGGTCCTTGAGATTCGATTGCCTGTGGAGCTGGTCGAAGGTTGCGAGTTTGTAACGACGGGCTTGCTTCATCGCGAGACGGGGGCAGAAGGCAGCGTTCAGATTCAGGTGCTCACGGGAAAACCCGCGCGCGAATCCGGACTGCTCCCCAGCGAGTTGACCGTGACCCAGGTGAACGACATGTGGACCTCGAATAACCGAAGAACGTCGCACGCCACGCCGATCGTCGTCACCGAAGGCAGCCAGGCGCGCCGGCGCATCGAAACCGATTTTGATCAATTCCGCCAAACGTTTCCCGCCGCGCTCTGCTACACCAAAATCGTGCCCGTGGATGAAGTCGTGACGCTCACGCTTTTTTATCGCGAGGACGACCACCTCCGCCGCCTCATGCTCGATGAGGCGCAGTCGGCAACGCTGAACCGGTTGTGGGATGAACTGCGCTACGCCAGCCATGATGCCTTGACACTCGTGGACGCCTTCGAACAACTATGGCAATACGCGACGCAGGATGCCGACCCGAAGGTGTTCGAGCCGCTCCGCAAACCAATCCAGGACCGCGCCGCCGCGTTTCGGCAGTTGCTCATCGCCACGCAGCCGAAGCACCTCGACGCGGCGTTGAAGTTCGCGGACCGCGCTTATCGGCGCCCGCTCACGGAAAGTGAGAAAGAGGAATTGCGCGGGCTTTATCGCAAGCTGCGCGAGCAGGAATTGCCGCACGAGGAAGCAATTCGCCTTACGCTGGCGCGCGTGCTGGTCGCGCCGGCCTTTTTGTACCGCCTGGAGAAGTCCGGCCCCGGCCTTGAGCCTTCGCCAGTCTCGGATTGGGAAATCGCCACGCGCCTCAGCTACTTTCTCTGGTCCACCATGCCGGATCAGGAGTTACGGCAGAGCGCCGCGGCGGGCCGGTTGCGCGACCCGGATGTGCTCGCGGCGCAAGTCCGCCGGATGCTGCGCGATGCGCGGGTGCGGCGCCTTGCGATTGAGTTCGCTTGCCAGTGGCTCCACATCCACGGGTTCCAGGAACTGGACGAGAAAAGCGAGCGCCACTTCCCCACCTTCGCCGATTTGCGCGGTGCGATGTATGAGGAGCCGATCCGGTTCTTCACCGATCTGTTCCAGCGCGATGGTTCGGTGCTTGAGATCCTGGATGCCGACCACACCTTCGTAAACGAAGCATTGGCGAAGCATTACGAAATTCTTGGGATCACGGGCGCGGCCTGGCAGCGGGTGGAAGGGGTGAAACAGTATTCGCGAGGCGGAATTCTGGGACTGGCGGCGACGCTCGCGAAACAGTCCGGAGCTTCGCGCACCAGCCCGATCTTGCGCGGCAACTGGATCGTGGAAGTGTTGCTGGGCGAAAAGTTGCCGCGCCCACCCAAGGAAGTGCCGCGTCTGCCCGAGGACGAGACCGCCACCGAAGGTTTGACCGTGCGGCAACTCGTCGAGAAACACACCTCCGATCCGAATTGTTCCCGCTGCCACGCGCGCATCGACCCTTATGGCTACGCGCTCGAAAGCTTCGACGCCATCGGTCGCCGGCGCGAGAAGGACCTGGGCGATCGCCCCATCGACACGCGCGTCAAAGCGATGGACGGTGCCGAGTTTGATGGCATCGATGGGCTGCGGCGTTACCTGCTGACCGGGCGGCGCGACGCTTTCTTGAAGCAATTCTGCCGGAAGCTGCTCGGCTATGCGTTGGGACGTGGCGTGCAGTTGTCCGACGAACCATTGCTCACGGAAATGCAGGCACGCTTGAGGTCAAACACGTATCGGATCGGGTCTGCCATTGAGACCATTGTGCGCAGCCGGCAGTTCCGGGAAATTCGCGGCGGTGAGTTCGCAATGGACGAGTAAGCATGATTATGATCAAACAAGTCCTATGACCACACACCAATTCTCCCGTCGCACGTTTCTCCGCGGGGTCGGCGTGACGATAGCGTTGCCCTGGATGGAATCGCTCACCG
>Ga0233424_10000448_pt1 | contig 52877 bp, 48 predicted proteins | sample Watercolumn_Towu_FD_181011 | JGI IMG/M metagenome (GOLD analysis project Ga0233424, IMG submission 181011) | Freshwater microbial communities from Lake Towuti, South Sulawesi, Indonesia - Watercolumn_Towuti2014_125_MG | ecosystem: Environmental > Aquatic > Freshwater > Lake | place: Indonesia...
TCGTCGTGTCGATCTTCCTGCTCTTCGCCGGGCACAACCTCCCCGGCGGCGGCTTCGCGGGCGGGCTCGTCGCCGGCATGGCGCTCGTCATGCGCTACATCGCGGGAGGGCGCTGGGAGCTGGGCGCCGCGGCGCCGACCGATGCCGGTCGCCTCCTCGGCACGGGCCTGATCCTCGCCGTGGGCACCGCGGTCGTGCCGCTGTTCTTCGGCCTCGCGCCGCTCACCAGCACCTTCTGGGAGTGGGAGATCCCCGGCATCGGGCACATGGAGTTCGTCACCTCGACGATCTTCGACATCGGCGTCTACCTCGTCGTGATCGGGCTCGTGCTCGACGTGCTGCGCAGCCTCGGTGCGGAGGTCGACCGGCAGGCGGCGCTCCGCCCCGGCGAGAGCACCGCCGTCGACTTCTCCTCGCGGACCGGGGGGAACGGCTGATGGACGTCTCGCTCGCCCTCATCGCGATCATGGCCGTGCTCTTCGCCTGCGGCGTGTACGCGATGCTGGAGCGCAGCCTCACCCGCGTCCTCATCGGCTTCCTCCTGCTCGGCAACGCCACGAACCTGCTGCTCCTGATCGTGATGGGCGTGCCGGGCAACGCGCCGTTCTTCGGTACCGAGGGCGATCTGAGCGACCCGCTGCCGCAGGCCCTGACGCTCACCGCCATCGTCATCACGTTCGCGGTCTCCGCGTTCCTGCTCGCGCTGATCTACCGGTCGTGGCAGCTCGGCCAGGCGGACACGGTCGAGGACGACGAGGCCGACATCGCGCTGCGCGCGCGCACCGACGAAGACGAAGACCTCATGGACGACGAGTCCGAGACGGACGACGACGACGCCACGACCGACTTCGTGGGCGTGCAGACCGCGCCGATCACCGTCCTGCACATGCGCGACAACCCGGCCATCCACGATGACGCGCCGTATGACGCGCCCTACGTGCCCGAGCCGGAGCCCGAACCCGACGGCGCTGCAGACCGGGACGACGACACGACAGACGGGGAGGGCAGGCCATGACCACGCTCGTCCCGCTCCTCGTCGCCCTGCCGCTCCTCGGTGCGGCGATCACCCTCGTCTTCGGTCGCAACGCGCGCCTGCAGGTGTTCGTCACCGTCGCCACGCTCGCGGTCGTGTCCGTCATCGCGGCCGTGCTGCTCGTCGTCGTCGACGCGGGCTCCCCTCTGGCGGTCTCCGTGGGCGGATGGCCGGTGCCGTTCGGCATCGTCCTCTACGTCGACCGTCTCGCCGCGCTCCTGGTGCTCGTCTCCAGCGTGGTGCTGCTCGCGGTCCTCCTCTTCTCGATCGGTCAGGGTGTGGCCGACGGGGCGGATGAGACCCCGATCTCGATCTTCAACCCCTCGTACCTGATCCTCGCCGCCGGCATCTTCAACGCGTTCATCGCCGGCGACCTGTTCAACCTGTACGTCGGGTTCGAGATCCTCCTCGTGGCCTCCTACGTGCTCATCACCCTGGGCAGCACCGAGTCCCGCATCCGCACCGGTGCCGTCTACATCGTCGTCTCGCTCGTGTCGTCGATCCTGTTCCTCGCGTCGATCGCGATGATCTACGGCGCCCTCGGCACGGTCAACATGGCCCAGATCGCCGAGCGGATGTCGGAGCTCCCGCAGGACACGCAGCTCGTCCTGCACCTCATGCTCGTGGTCGCCTTCGGGATCAAGGCCGCGATCTTCCCCGTGTCGTTCTGGCTGCCCGACTCCTATCCGACGGCCCCCGCGCCGGTCACCGCCGTGTTCGCCGGCCTGCTGACCAAGGTCGGCGTGTACGCGCTGATCCGGACGGAGACCCAGCTCTTCGCCTCGAACAGCATCGACACGCTGCTGCTCATCATCGCGCTGGCGACGATGATCGTCGGTGTCCTCGGCGCCGTCGCGCAGGCCGAGCTCAAGCGGATCCTGTCGTTCACGCTCGTCAGCCACGTCGGCTACATGATCTTCGGTCTCGCGATCGCGACCCCGGCGGCGATCGGCGCGACCGTGTACTACATCGTCCACCACATCGTCGTGCAGACCACCCTGTTCCTCGCGGTGGGGCTCATCGAACGCCGGGCCGGCAGCACCTCCATCCTCCGGGTCAAGGGCCTGCTGAAGATCGCCCCCGTCATCGCCCTGCTGTACTTCATCCCCGCGATCAACCTCGGTGGTCTGCCTCCGTTCTCCGGGTTCATCGGCAAGTTCGCCCTGTTCGAGGCCGCGGCCTCCGTGGGCACTCCGCTCATGATCGTGCTCATCTTCGGCGGCATCATCACGTCGCTGCTCACCCTCTACGCGCTCATGAGGGCCTGGAACCTCGCGTTCTGGCGTGAGGAGGAGGACTCGACCGAGACCGAGGGGCGCATCTCGTACCTCACCGGAGCCCCCGCTGCGGATGAGCAGCAGGAGCGCCGGCACATCCCGAGGATCATGACCGTGGCCACCGCCGGGATGGTCACCGTGACGGTGGCCCTGACGATCTTCGCCGGACCGCTGTACGCTCTGTGCGACCGTATCGGGGCGGGCCTGCTGCAGCCGGTCAACCTCGTCCAGCTGGAAGACGAGGTGGAGGGATGAGCCCCGAGACCAAGAGCGTCTGGCGGGACATCGGCATGCAGCTGCCGTTCCTCGCCTGGCTGATCGTGCTGTGGATGCTGCTGTGGGCCCAGTTCACCGTGCTCTCCTTCCTCACGGGGCTCGTGGTGGCGATCTTCGTGACGCGGGTGTTCCGCCTGCCCACGGTCGAGCTCTCCGGGCGCATCAACCTCTGGTACGGCGCGCTGTTCGTCGTGCAGTTCCTCTTCGCGATCCTCCGTGGCGCGCTCTCGGTGACCGTGCAGGTGTTCGACTTCCGCCGGCAGCCCGGCACCGCCATCATCGCGGTGCCGCTTCGCTATGCCGACGACCTCGTCATGACGCACGTCGCCGTGGTGTCGTCGCTCATCCCGGGCTCCCTGGTGGTCGAGGCCGATCGCGACCGCGGGATCCTCTACCTGCACGTGATCGGCGTGCGCAACCGGGAGGATGTCGAGAAGCAGCGGCAGGGCGTGCTCGGCTGGGAGAAGCGCATCGTCCGGGCGCTTGGCAATCCGACCCAGTACCGGGCGCTCAAGGCCGACGAGCGTGCCGGCCGCATCGACCCCGCGACGATCGGCGGTGCCCGATGAACACCCTGCTCCTCATCATCCTCGCCGTGTTCGGTGTGGCCGCGATCCTCGCCGTCATCCGCATCGTCCGCGGTCCGTCGATCCTCGACCGTGCCGTCGCCGCCGACGTGCTGCTGACCGAGGTCATGTGCGTGCTCGGCGCCGAGATGGCCATCAACGGCCACACCCGCAACATCCCCGTGCTCCTCATCATCGCGGCGGTCGGTGTGTTCGGATCGATCGCGGTCGCCCGGTTCGTCGCGAGAAGGGACAACACGACACCATGAACGTGTTCGGTCTGATGATCCCTGACGCCGTCGTCGACGTGGCGGTGCTCGTGCTCATCCTGCTCGGGGCGATCCTCTGCCTCTCCGCCTCCGTGGGGCTCCTGCATTTCCGCGACGTGCCCACGCGACTGCACGCCGCGACGAAGCCGCAGGTGCTCGGGCTGCTGCTGATCTGTGTCGCGATCGCCCTGTCGCAGCGGTCCGTCGGCGGTGTGCTGTTCGGCCTCGTGCTCGTCGCCCCCGTGGTGCTCATGCAGTTCGCGACCGCGCCTCTGTCCGCGCACATGGTCGGTCGCCAGGCCTACCGAAACGGCACGATCGAGCAGCGGGGTCTCGTCGTCGACGAGCTCGCCGAGTCGAAGCAGACCCCTCCCGCCGCCGGCTGACCGCCTCGCCGCCGACGTAGCCGGTTCCGCTCGCTGTCGGTTCACAACTCAGGAGATCTGCGGCGTCATCGGGCCGCGCGTTCGCTCAGGTCGGATGGGGGATGGATACTCCTGAATTGTGAACGCCGTGCGCGGCCCCCACTTCTCCTCCACCGCCTCGCGATCCGGAGCGGACACTCCACATCCGGCCTCACTCCCCGTCCCGCCGTGTCGCGCCGGGCATCCTCCGGGATGTGATCGCCCACTCCGGACCCGAGCGCGCAACAGAGGTCTTCGACTCCACGGTCTTCACTCGAGCGGATCTTCGCTCCGCGGGGCTGAGGGGGCGTGAGCTGACCGCCCTGGTGCGGAGCGGGCGGCTTCTGCGACTGCGTCGGGACCGATACGCCCGCCCGGATGTGGATCCTGTCGTCGCGGAGGCCGTGCGCATCGGAGGTCGCGTCACCTGCGTCTCCCTTCTTCAGCTGCTCGGGGTGTTCGTGCTCGCGGCCCACGGGGTGCACGTGCAGGTCGATCCCCATAGCTCGCGGTTGGGGCGTCGAGACGCGGACGCTCACAGGGTGCACTGGGCAGAGGACGGCGCAGCGAGTGCGCTGCACGTCACGTCCCTGGATACGGCCGTACGCCATGCCGTCCGATGCCAGTCGCCTCGGGCGTTGGTGGCCACCCTGGACAGCCTCCTCCATCAGCGCCTCATCACGATGGACGAACTGCGCGCGATCTTCGCTCGGCTGCCGCAGCGGTTCGGCGCAGTGCTCGCCCTGGCCGACGCGTCATCCGAGTCGGGGCCGGAGACGTTCGTGCGGCTCCTCCTCCGGTCGCTCGGTGCCTCATTCGAGACACAGGTCCACATCCCCGGCGTGGGGCGAGTCGACTTCGTCGTCGATGGATGGCTGATCGTCGAGTGCGACAGCCGCGCCTTTCACGAGGGATGGGCGAAGCAGCAGCGGGATCGTGCGCGGGACATGGCGGCCGCTCGTCTCGGCTATGTCACGATCCGGCCGCTCGCCGCTGACATCCTCTCCGACCCCGCAGGCACGCGAGAGGCGCTGCGGGAGGTTCTGGACGCGCTCGGCCCCCGGCTCGTCGGCGCTCGCCGTTCACAACTCAGGAGAAAGGGCAGCCGCAGCCTGCCTCAGCCGCCGAACCGCCCCAACGCGCCGCGATCTCCTGAGTTATGAACGGCCGACGGACCCGAGGGGCGCGGGCAGCGATTCGGAGGGTCAGGTGCGGGCGGCGAAGGCCTCGATGAGGCGGGCGGCGGGCTCGGAGTCGCTGATGAGGGTGCCGTGGCCGTGGTCGGGGATGACGGCCAGCTCCGCGCCGGGGATCGCATCCAGGATCACCTGGCACCAGCTCATCGGGGCCAGCGGGTCGTCCTCGCCGCGCAGCACCAGGACCGGGCAGGCGATGCGGACGAAGGCCTTCTCCGGCTTGTGGACGATGGTCGCCCGCATCTTGCGGATCAGGTGCGGGCCGCCGCGGAGGTACTCGCGGGCGCCGCGCCAGATCACGAGCGGCCGTTCGCCCACGAGGTCCTGGAGCAGGTATCGGGCCTGCGCGCCGACGTTCCTGGCCGCCTTGTCGACGGTGGGTCCCGCCAGCACGACGCCGGCGACGAGCTCGGGATGCCGGGCGGCGAGCTCCGCGGCGATCTGACTCCCCATCGAGTGCCCGATCACCACGACCGGATCCGCGTCGACGTGACGGAGGTACGCGGCCACGAGGTCGGCGTGCCGCTGCATGGTCAGCGTGCGCGTCGGCTCGGGGGCCTCACCGAAGCCCGGGAGGTCGAGCGCGATCACCCGCCCCTGCAGCCGCTGGGTGAGGTCGAGGTAGACGCTGCGGCCCATGCCGATGCCGTGCAACAGGAGGTAGGTGGGCGGTCCGTCGCCGAAGGTCTCGGCGATCAGGGTCGCTCCTGCGTGCTCGAACTCGAGGAGGGTGGCCGGCGTCCCCTTCGGGGCGAGGTAGCTGGTGGGCACCTGTCCACGCTAGCCGAGCACCCTCCACGCGCCTCTCAGCCGGCGGGGGTGAGCGTCAGGGTGTCGACCGTGGCCGCCTTCACGGCCTTCGGAGTGAACGCCCACGGCCGCTGCACTCCCGTGGACCAGTCCTTCGTCTGATCGACGTAGTGCTCGTGGAACGCGTGGCCGGAGGCACCCGTGAGGTGGATCCAGGTCGAGTCGTCGAAGTCCGCGAGGTCGACGACCATCCGCATGGACGGGACGGTGGTGGTGGCGTACGAGACGCCGAGCTGCCACCCGGTCGCATCGACCACGGAAGCCCCGCCCCCGACCGGATACGGGCCACGGTTGAACAGGGCCTCGATCGGCGCGATGCCGGACGACCCGAAGGTGTCGCTGGTGAGTGTCAGGGCGTGCAGGTCGCCCCAGTTCCATCGGGCGACATCCGTGCCCTGGATCCCGGACAGCTCGTCGTACGCCTCTTCAGCCGACAGCGCGAGCATCGCGTCTCGCCCCTCGACGTCGAGACGCGGGTTGCTCCACAGCGGGTCCTCGGGGTCATCGAGCATCGCTCCGACGACGGTGAACAGGCGGCCCTGGCCGTCGATGGGCAGGGGCTGCTCGCGCTCCGCGAAGATGTTCTGCACCAGGTTCGACCACAGCACGTTCGCGTACGCGGCTCCGGCCGAGGAGGCGCTGTTCTGCGCATCCCAGCCGCGGAGCAGCTCGACGGCCTGCTGCGGTCCCTCGCCCTCGACCTCGATGTCCCCCATCGCGGCGGCGAGCTGCTTGCCGATCCACATCTCGCCGTCCATCTGGATGTCGCGCATGTCCTGCGCAGTCAGCGGGCCGGCGGCGGCGCGTCGTTCGATGAGGTGGGCGATGCGGGCGGCGCGGTAGCCCTGGTCCCAGTCCCGGGAGAGGAAGTGCTCGTAGTCGTCGGTGACGATGGCGTTGTTGGCGGTGACGATGTACCCCGAGCTCGGGTTGTACGACACGGGCAGCTCCTCGAACGGGATGTAGCCGGTCCAGTCGTAGCTGCTGTCCCAGCCGGGCTGCGGCATCCAGCCGTCGCCGGCTCCGCGGATCGGGAGGCGGCCGGGGGTCTGGTAGCCGATGTTGCCGTCGACGTCGGCGTAGATGAGGTTCTGCGCCGGCACGTCGAACAGGGAGGCCGCGCGGCGGAAGTCCTCGAAGTCCTGGGCGGTCGACAGCGCGAAGATCGCCGTCGCGGTCGTGCCCGGGTCGAGCGCCGTCCACCGCAGGCTCACGGCGTACTCGGCGGCATCGGAGCCCGGGACGGCGGGGACGCTGCCCCCGGCGGTGAGCCCAGGCGTCGGATCGTCCGCGATCGCCGTGAAGTCGCCCGTGAGGCCGGAGATGATCGGTCCGTGCACGGTGGAGCGGATGGTGAGCTCGATGTCGTCCCCGCCGGCGACCTCGATGGTCTCGGTGCTCTCCTCCAGCGGCACGAGCTCGCCGTCCCGCCAGTAGGAGTCGCCCTCGATGCGCTCGACATACAGGTCGGTGACATCGGTGGTGAGGTTGGTGAAGCCCCACGCCACGCGCTGGTTGTGGCCGATGACGATGCCGGGCAGGCCGGAGAACGAGAAACCGCCCACGTCGAACGGGCAGTCCTCGTCCACCGTCGAGCACTTGAGCTGCACCTGGTACCAGACCGACGGGAGCGAGGCGCCGAGGTGCGGGTCGTTGGCGAGCAGCGGCATGCCGGATTCGGTGAGGTCGCCGGAGACCACCCAGGAGTTGGAGCCGATGCCCTCGCCGACATCGCCCACGAGCACGCTCGCCGCTTCGATGACGGAGGAGGTCTCCTTCCACTCCACCGTGGTGAGCGCCTGCTGCGCCTCGCCGTCGCCCTCGGACACCGTGAACGCCGCGGGCTCGGCGCCGGTCTCCAGCGGCGGGACGGTGGAGATGGTGGGCACGATCACCGGGTTCCGGTCGAAGGGGTAGTCCGGGTAAAGCGTGCCGAGGAGTCCGTCCACGTCGGCGTCCGGGTCGTCGGCAAGCTGACCCGCGAGCAGTGCGCGCTCGGTCTCGTCCTCGACGTTGGTGCGGAGATCCCAGGCCATCGCCTTCAGCCACGCCACCGAGTCCGCCGGCTCCCACGGCTCCGGCTCGTAGTCGGGGTTCTGCAGCCCGAGGACGGCGTACTCGAGCGACAGCTCCGCGCCCGAACGGGAGGACAGGTAGGCGTTGACGCCGTCCGCGTAGGCCTCGTAGTAGCCGCGGGTGACGTCGTCCATCGCCTCCACCTCGGCCTCGGCGGTGGTGCGCCAGCCCAGCGTGCGCAGGAATGCGTCGGTACCGGCCTGGGAGGCGCCGAACAGCTCGGCGACCCGGCCGGAGGTGACGTGTCGGCGGAAGTCCATCTCGAAGAACCGGTCCTGCGCGTGCACGAAACCTTCGGCGAAGAAGAGGTCGTCCGAGGAGTCGGCGGTGATCGTGGGCACGCCGCTGGCGTCGCGCTGCACGGTGACGTCCGCCTTCAGCCCTGCGAGCGCGGTCGACCCGGAGGTCTGCGGGAAGGAGCGCTGGATGGTCCAGGTCACGAAGAACGCGCCTGCGACGGCCACCACCACCAGCGCGGCGATCACGACGAACGCGATGCGTCCGATGCGGGCGGCCAGAGAAGGACGCGGGGAAACAGCGGACGCCGTCGAATCGGTCATCATCGTCGAGAACTCTTTCGGGTAGCCAGGTGGGACTCAGTCCCACCGAGCCCCAGTACGCGTTTCACGGGTACGCGCTCTCGCATCATAGCCGCCCCGCGCTCGCCGCGGGACGGTCCGCGGCGAGCGGGAGGGCTCAGCCGATGAGGCTGGGCTGCAGATCGCGGAGCGTCCGGCGATGCGTCATGCGGGTCACCCCGATCATCGCCAGCAGCAGCGCCCCGACGAGCCAGGCGCCGAGCACCGCCAGGTCCCAGCCCGCGCGGGCGTAGTCGCCGCCGTACATGAGTTGTCGCATGGCGTCGACGACGTAGCCGAGGGGCAGCACATGGTGCAGCGCGGCCAGTGGGGCGGGCAGCGTCTGCCAGGGGAACGTGCCGCCGGCTGTGACGAGCTGCAGCACCATGAGCACGAGGCCGAGGAACTGCCCCACGGAGCCGAGCCAGACGTTGAGGGCGAGGATGATCGCGGCGAACGTGGCCGAGGCGAACATCATCACTCCGAGCGTGCCGAGCGGATGGTCGAACGTGAAACCGAGCGTCAGCGCCAGGATGCCCATCAACCCGAGCATCTGCACGGCACCGAGCATCGCCGGGGTCAGCCAGCCCGCCAGCGTGATCCGGATCGGGGAGTGCAGCGCCGTGACGGCGCGACGGGAGATCGGCTTCACGATGAGGAACAGCGCGTAGATGCCGATCCACGCGGAGAGGGCGGCGAAGAAGGGGGCGAGGCCCGCGCCGTAGTCCTCGGCGGAGGCGACTTTGTCGCTGGACACCTTCACCGGGTCCGCGATCGTGTCGGCTTGCAGGGAGCGCAGGTCGGGGGTGGAGGCGGGGATCGCCTGCACGCCGTCGGCGAGCCCGTCCCGCAGCTCCGCGGTCCCGGAGGACAGCGTCTGCAGGCCGTCGCGCAGTTGGGCCGCGCCCGAGTTCGCCGCGGCCGCTCCCGTCGCGAGGGTGCCGGCGCCGCCGGCGAGCTCGCTCGCCCCCGATGCCACGGACGCAGACCCGGCGGCGAGCTGGTCGACCTTCCCGACGGCGTCCTGCACCTGGGCGTTGCCCTCCTCGATCCGGGCGCCGAGAGGGTCCAGGCGGGCGAGCACCGCATCGATCTCCTCGGGCGCGAGTCCCTGCTCGGTGAGGACGTCGGTGATGTCCGCGCGCACCTGCGGCAGCGCATTCGTCGCCTCCTGCACCGCGGCTCCGGCCCGATCGGCGACGTCGGCGAGTTGGCGGTTGCCCGCGCTCACCTGCTGGGCACCGTCGGCGAGCGTCTTGGCCCCGGAGGCGAGTTGTGCCGAGCCGTCGGCGAGCTTCGCGGTGCCCTCGGCGAGCGTCGTGCTCCCGGAGGCGGCGCTGCGTGCGCCGTCGACGAGCTGTGTGGCGCCGTCGGTCGCGGAGATCAGGTTGTCGCGCACGTCGCTGAGGCCCGTCAGCAGTCGCTCCGCGGCCTCGCTGCCGACCATCTCGGCGACGGAGCTGCGGATCTTCTCGACGGCCTGCGATCCCATCGACGAGGCGAGGTAGTTGTTCGCGTCGTTGGTCTCCAGCTCGATTCGGGCTTGATGCGGATCGTCGCCTGAGGCGGAGGTGAGGGCGGCGGAGAAGTCCGAGGGGATCGTCACGGTGAAATCGACCTCGCCGTGGCGCAGCGCATCGGCGGCCTCGTCCTCGGTCATGCGCTGCCAGTCGAAGGCGTTCCCCTCGATGAGGTTCTCCGCCACGTCCTCGCCGTAGTTGACGTTCTCATCGGTCGCCGGTTCCGTGCCGGTCGTCGGGGCGGGAGCGCCCTCGTCGTCGACCACCAGGGCCACGGGGACCTCGGAGAATTTCGCGTACGGATCCTGGTTCGCCCAGAGGTAGAGGCCGCCGTAGAGGATCGGCACGCAGATGAGGGCCACGAGGGCGAGGATGCCCATCCGGCTCGCGGTCAGGCGGCGGAGCTCGGCGGCGATCATGGCGGGAACCTTCATCGCGCTTCTCCTTCCTCGTCGGTCGTGGGTTCGTCGTCGGTCGTGGGGTCGTCGGTGGGGGATTCCTCGTCGGCCGTGGGGTCGGTCGGCGCGGGTTCGCTCTCCTCCGGCGCGTCCGCCGCGGGTTCCGGACGCTCGAGCACCAGAGGCTCGATCGGTCCGGACGCGTTGATCGCATCGAACTCGTGCATGCGCTCGAGGGCGACGGCGGCGGAACCGCCGACGATCACGAGCATCGCGTACCCGCGGTCCGCGAACTCGGCCGCGATGCGCCACCATCCGTCCGGGCTGCCGCCGTGACGATCCGGGGCGACGAGCACGATGCCCTCGACGCCCTCGCGGAGCACGGCGAGCTCGCACAGGATGCGCACGCGGGCGGCCGGGTCGACCGAGCCGATGGGGACGGAGGCGAGCTCCTGGTATCCGACCCGCCCGAGCCAGCGGCGAGCGTGGAGCGGGGTCGCGCCACGTCCGGCGAACATCAGCTCCTCGCCGACCACCCCGGCGAGGGTGATGTCCGGGTGCGGATCGCTGACGTCCGGCGCGTCCACGAGGGCGACGCGGCGGCGCAGCTCCTTCGGACTCGCCGCCGCATCGATCGTGACGCGGCCCGTGTCCGGACGCATCCGCCCGCTCGCGATGAGGCCGAGCACGGTCGGCCGCTGCTCGGTCTCCGCGAGCGCGTAGCGGACGGCGCCGGAGTGGAACTCGAGACTCATGGACGGAAGCGCCTGGCCGGCGCGGCCCTTGCTGACGCCGTTCAGCGTGATCCTCATGCGCGGACCTCCTCGTGGTCGGCGGCGATGTCCGGATGGGCGCTCAGCAGTTCGTCCGCCTCGCGCCAGGAGAGTCCGGCGATGCTGAGCACGGCCCGGACCGCGAGGTCCTCGGCGCCGCTGCTCTGCACGTCGGTGCGGGAGACGACGGTGCGCGCCATCTCCTCGATCAGCCGGGCGAGCGTGGGACCGGCGAGGTCCGTCCGGAAGCTGCCGTCCTGCTGCCCCCTTCGCACGAGGGCGGCGACACTCCGGCGCAGCGGCGCCAGGGCGGCGGCGGTGTGCTCCACGTGCGCCTCGTCGAGGGCGAGCGCGGCGGCGACCTGGATGTGCGCCGCCTCCTCCCAGAGCCGGGCGGCCAGCCGGGCCAGGGCGAGGCGGGCGTCCGGCTCGTCGATGGAGGCCGCGATGGCGTTGAAGCGCTGGGCGCCGGTGGAGACGAGTTCCCGGATCAGGGCGTCCCGATCCTCGAAGTGCCCGTAGAGGGTGCGGCGGGACAGGCCCGCGGCCCTGGCTATCGCGTCGAGGGAGGCGTGCGGGTCGGTGGCGAGGGCGCTGCGGGCCGCGGAGAGGATGCCGGCGCGGTTCTCCGCGGCGTCGCGACGAAGGGCGCGAGTGGTCATCCGTCCATGGTAATAACATGCACAGAGCTGTGCAAGATAATTCAGCAACCTCGCAGTGTGCTGCTCCCGCGGTCGGCCGTCGAGTCTCCTCCGGGGTGCACCGTGGTATGTTACGCGTCGCGCTTCGGCGCATTCTCAGAGGAGAGACCGGTCCGGACCGGGACTCCGGCGGGATCGGTCCTGGAACGGCGGGGGGACGCCATGATCGAGAAGAAGAACGACGTGGATGCCGGGAGCGGGGCACCGGCGGGGGATCGGCACGGTGGTCTGCAGGGCAGGCTGACCGATGGGATCGTCTCGGGCGCGCTCGCTCCGGGGACACGGGTGGACGAGCGCGGGCTCGCGGCCGCCTTCGGTGCCGGGCCGGCAGAGGTCCTCCGGGCCCTGGACGGCCTCGCCGCCGCCGGCCTCATCGCGGTGCGCCGCGACGGCACACGGTGGGTGACCGCGCTCGATGGCGACCGGGCGCGCGATGTGGTGGCTCTGTTCGGCGACGTCTGGATCGGCTCGGTCCGGCGCACGATGGCGCTGCTCCGCACCGACGACCTCGCGTATCTCGACGAGCTCGTCGACGATGTGGCGCTGGCGGTGCGGTGGCGGGACGGCTCGGCCTTCGGCGGCGGCCTGCGCGCTCTCGCCGTCGCTTTCGCCCGGATCGAGGGCAACACGGAGCGGGCTGAGCTCGTCGGGAGTCTCGGGACGCTTCTCGAGTGCGTCGCCCGTCGTGCCGGGAGCGTCTTCGACTGGTCGGATGTGCGTACGTCGGTCGCCCGGATCGCCGTGGTGCTCGCCGAACGCGACGCCACGGCGATGCGCACCGCCCTCATGGACCTGTTCGACGATGTGCTGCCGGGAAACGTGGACCGTGCGGCGACGCCGGCGCTTCCGCTCGCCGCGGCGTCCTGATCGCCGGACGCGGGCCGGGCGCCCCGGTGACCGCGGCGCCCGTCCCGTGTGCTCAGTCGGTGCCGGAGTCGAAGGCCGCGCGCTCGGAAGCGGTGTCGACGGCGTCCGCGAGGTTCTCGTCGGCCTCCGAGATCGAGCCGTGCACGGACTCGGTGATCTCGGCGGACTCGCCGGCGGTGACCCGGCCGACGAGCTCGCCCGTCGCGCCGCCGACGAGGCCGAGGCCCGCGTACTGCTCCAGGCGCGCACGGGAGTCGGCGATGTCGAGGTTGCGCATCGTGAGCTGGCCGATCCGGTCCACGGGGCCGAAGGCGGCGTCGCCGACGCGCTCCATCGACAGCTTCTCCGGCCCGTAGGACAGGTTCGGGGAGACCGTGTCGAGGATCGTCCAGTCGTCGCCGCGGCGCAGGCGGATCGTCACGGTGCCCGAGATCGTCGAGCCGACCCAGCGCTGGATGGACTCGCGGAGCATGAGCGACTGCGGCTCGAGCCAGCGGCCCTCGTACATAAGGCGGCCGAGGCGGCGACCCTGCTCGTGGTACGTCGCGAGGGTGTCCTCGTTGAGGATGCCGTTGACGAGGCGCTCGTACGCGATGAAGAGCAGCGCCATGGCCGGGGCCTCGTAGATACCGCGCGACTTCGCCTCGATGATGCGGTTCTCGATCTGGTCGCTCATGCCGAGGCCGTGGCGCCCGCCGATCGCGTTCGCCTCCTGCACCAGGGCCACCGGGTCGCTGAACTCGACGCCGTTGATCGCGACCGGACGGCCGCCCTCGAACGTCACCGAGACGTCCTCGGTCTCGATGGCGACGGACGGATCCCAGAACTTCACGCCCATGATCGGGTCGACGGTCTCCAGCGAGACGTCGAGGTGCTCGAGCGTCTTCGCCTCGTGGGTCGCGCCCCAGATGTTCGCGTCCGTCGAGTAGGCCTTCTCGGCCGAGTCGCGGTAGGGGAAGCCGTGTGCGACGAGCCACTCGCTCATCTCCTGCCGACCGCCGAGCTCGGTGACGAAGTCCGCGTCGAGCCAGGGCTTGTAGATGCGCAGGCGGGGGTTGGCGAGCAGACCGTAGCGGTAGAACCGCTCGATGTCGTTGCCCTTGTAGGTCGAGCCGTCGCCCCAGATGTCGACGCCGTCCTCGCGCATCGCGCGCACGAGCAGCGTGCCGGTGACCGCGCGGCCCAGGGGCGTGGTGTTGAAGTAGGTCTTGCCGCCGGAGCGGATGTGGAAGGCGCCGCAGGAGAGTGCGACGAAGCCCTCCTCGACCAGCGCCGTCTTGCAGTCGATGAGGCGCGAGGCCTCGGCGCCGTACTCCAGCGCGCGCCCGGGGATCGAGGCGATGTCGTCCTCGTCGTACTGCCCCAGGTCGCCGGTGTAGGTGAAGGGCACAGCGCCCTTGTCGCGCATCCAGGCGACGGCGACGGAGGTGTCGAGTCCTCCGGAGAAGGCGATGCCGACGCGCTCGCCGACGGGCAGGGACTGGAGGACCTTGGACATGGCTCCCAGTCTATCGGCGCGCGACCCACCCCCTTTCGTGTGTTCCGGCCCTTTTCGCACGCACGCAGGGGGGTGGCTCGCGCGAAAAGGGGTGGGTCGACGGGAAGATGGGCGCATGGGTGGAGCGATTCTGTGGGGAGCCGTCGCGGCGGCGCCGCTGTTCGTCGGTGCGGTGCTCGCGATGATGCGCACCTGGCCGCCGCGGTGGCTGGGCATCGTCCTGGGCTTCGGCGCCGGAGCCCTGATGGCCTCGATCGCCTTCGAGCTCTGGGAGGAGGGGCTCGACCGCGGCGGTCCCATCCCCCTCGTCACCGGCGTCGCCCTCGGAGCCCTCAGCTACTACATCGCCGCCCGCATCCTCGACGCCAGGGCCGCCAGGAAGAAGGGCGAAGCTGGGGGAGGTCAGCTCGCGGTGGGGGCCCTCCTCGACGGGATCCCGGAGCAGCTCGTCCTCGGCATCGGTCTCGCCTCGGGGGAGCCGGTGAGCATCGCGCTCGTCGTCGCCATCCTCGTCTCGAACCTCCCGGAGTCCATCGGCTCCGCCGCCGACCTGCTCGACGGCGGCATGCGACGGAGCAGGGTCCTGCTCCTGTGGGCCGGGGTCGCCGTGGTGTGCGCGCTCGCCACCGTCGCCGGATTCGCACTGGCCAGCGTGACCGGCGAGGTCTTCCGCTCCGGGGCGAGCGGTTTCGCCGCGGGTGCCCTGCTCGTCATGCTGGTGGACTCGATGGTCCCGGAAGCGCAGTCGAAGGCGAAGGAATCCACGGGGCTGGCGACCGTCCTCGGATTCGCGCTCGCCGCGGGTCTCGCCTTCGCGTCCTGAGCGGAACGCCCGGACGGGCGGCTCAGACGCCGCCGGTGCGGGCGTCGCGACGGACGCTGCGGCCGGTGATGCGCTCGATACGGAACGACAGCGGGAGGTCCCGGTCGTCGCCGGCCCAGGGGTGCACCCGCGCAGCCGCCCCGGCAGCGTCCTCCTCGGGCACCCGCGACAGGACACCCTGCATCAGCACGCTCCACCCCAGGCCGCCGATCGGATCGTGGTAGTCGACCTCGAACGAGACCTCGGCCGACTCGCGGGAGAGCGTCGCCAGGTGGCCGTGCGGTGACGTGCGCAGGAGCAGCTCGTGCCCCGAGACGACGAAGTTCACCGGATGGATCTGCACCAGGCCCTCGTCGACGAATCCGATGCGGCCCACCGTGGTGGTCGCCAGCAACTCGTAGGACTGCTGCTCGTCGAGTTCGTGGATCATGCGGACACTCCCTCCCCCTGTGCCGCCAGTGTAGCCACGGCGCCGCAGATCATCGAGGGCGCCCGACCGGAATCACCCGGTGAGGTGTCAGGACGACCATGCCTCCAGCTCGGCGGTGAGCGCAGCGAGGTACGCGGGAGGGCCGGCTTCCGCGAACCACAGCCACAGCTCCGCAGCGATCACCGGGTACCACGCGCGGACACGGTCGGGATCGGCGCCGTAGCCATCGATGAGCGCCCGCTCGGACCGCGGGTCCTTCCTGGCGGCTCCCCACGCGGCTCGGGCGAGCTCCCGCAGCGGGTCGCCGCAGTGCGCCGCCTCCCAGTCGACGACCCCGGAGACACGTCCGTGCTGCGCGAGCAGGTTGCCGTCGGTCCAGTCGCCGTGGCAGAAGACGACCCCGGACGACGGCGGGATGCGCAGCGGGAGGCGAGGCCCGCCGGCGGCGCGGTACCGCTCGATGATCGTCGCATCGTCGGGTGCGGGAAGGAGGTCGTCCGGAGCGGCGAGCCGATGCAGGGCACGGAGCAGGGGCGCTGATGCCCCGAGGCCCGCGAGCCGGGCCTCGGCGTCGGCGTCGTCGAGGCGGGCGCCGGGGAGCTCCGTCATGAGGATCGCGCCCGGCCGCTCCTCGACCACCTCGGGTACCGGGAGTCCGGAGCCGACGAGACCGCGGAGGGCCCGAAGCTCGTTCTGGTGCCGTGCCGGATCGGCGAGGCGCTTCTCGACCAGCCGTCGTCCGCCGCGCTCGACGAGCCGCACCGCGCCGACCGCTCCCTGCCTCATCCCGTCATCCTCGCACCGGGCGGGTGATCACTCGAAGCCGGGGTAGTCCTGCAGCCGCTTCTCGAACTCCGCGCGGTCGGCCTCGCTCAACACCTTGCCGGCGATGACCACGAGCTGGAGCCCCTCGACCGGCTCGCCCGTGCGTGCGCTCTGTGCCTCCCGCGACGCGCGGAAGCCGCCGTCGGCATCGTTCGACAGATCGTAGATGTTCGCGTAGAAGCGCAAGGGATCGGGGTAGTTCTCCGTGTAGTACTCCCATGTCGTCTGCGTGCGCGGGTCGTCGCTGCCGTAGAGCTTGGCGATCATGGACGGGTCGATGCCGGAGTTCGCGGGGTCGTTGAACGAGTACAGGTTCCACAGGCCGTGCGCCGCCACCACCTCGTCGATCGCGGCCATCACCTCGAGCTTGCGCGCGTAGCCCTGCACGGGCTGCTCGGTCGCCCAGGCCGCGGACGTGTACTCGGACAGCATCGACTCCCCGCCGTAGCCGTTGCGCTCCGGCCGGATGTCCTCGTCACCCACCTGAACCCACGTGAACCCGAAGTCGGCGGAGAGCCGCTCCCGGATGTCCGTGAAGAGAGCGTCGGCCTCGGCGCGCACCTCCTCCATGGACTGCTGGGTGAGCGCTTCCTGCGGGGCCGTGCCCTTGATGCCCGGGTATGCCTCCGCGTGCCGCTGTTCCGCGGTCTTCACGCCTTCGTAGTTGCCGGATGCCGAGGTGCGCAGCGCGCTGAGCGCCCCGATGGTCGCGACGTTGAACAAGATGGTGAGAACGAGGGCGACGATGCCCAGGCGGCGCCCGCCGGTGGTGACGAGTGCGGCGACGATCACGCCGAGCACCACGAGCTGCAGTGTGATCATCGTCACGCCGTACAGCAGGTCGGTGCCGCCGACCACGAGCGTGCCGAACAGGATCAGGACGAAGAGGATCGCGGCCACCAGGGCGATCCAGCCGAGGGCGTTCGCCGCTGGTTTCTTCTCCTGGGGCGGCAGCGGGGAGAGGACGGGCCGCGTGGGACCGATCTGCTGCTGCCGCCGGGCGCCGCGATAGCCCCCGGGCGGCGGGACGGGTGGGGCGCCCTCGGTGCCGCCGACATACCGGGCGCGCTGTCGCTCGTGATCGCTCACCACGGCTTGTCCGCTCCGGTGCCGCCGGGTTCGTCGCCCTGCTGCTGATCGCGTTCCTGCGTCCCCTGCTCGAGCTTGTCCTGGAGATCCTGCAGCTTGTCCTCGGACGGCTGCGGCTCCTCCTGCTGTTCCTGCTCCTCCTGGGGCTGCTGTTGTTGCTCCTGCTCCTGCTCCTGCTGCTTCTGCTTGAGGCGGTCCTCGGTGCTGTCGAGGGTGTCCGCCATGTCGCGCTCGGGATCGGGGGACTGCTGCTGCGCCTCCTCGCTGTGGCACTCCTCCGGGGTCTCGACGGTGACAGTCAGCGCCTCGCCGTAGAGAGCTGTCGCGGCGGCGCCGTCTCCCTCGGCCCTGGCGGCATCGCCCATCCGCTCGATGACGAGGGCGAGGTTGATCCGGACCGGGCACACCTCGAGCCCGGTCGCGAGGTCGAGTGAGCGCTCCAGCTCCGCGCGGGCGGCAGGGAGCTCCTCGGCGCCGGCCATCGCGGTGCCGATGTTGTACGGCGCCTTGTACGGCTCGAACCAGTTCAGGACGTCCTGTCCGCGCGCCGAGGCCTCGGAGCCGGCGAAGTCGTCGACGACGTACGCGGTGATGGCCTGGTGGGCGAACGCGTACATGCTCAGCAGCTTGCCCACGAAGAGCAGGGCGGCGAGGGTGAGCGGGATCGTCCCGATCGCGACCCAGCGGCGGATGAGGCGTCGACGGCGGTTCGAGCGGAGGAGGGCTGCGGCGGCGTCGTCCTGCGCAAGCGTCACGACCCACCTCCTCCCCTGTCGTCGGCGTCTGAACATCCTATCCGCGACGGTCCGCCCGGACCGGCGTGTGCGACGAACGCCGGCCCCGATCGAGGCCGGCGTTCGTGACGGGGAGTGCCTGTCCGGCTACTCCGCCGCCTTGACGCGGAACGTGTCGAAGGACACGCCGAGGGGCGCAGTCGCGCTCGCCGAGCGGCTGCCGCTGAGACCCACGCCACCCGCCGGAAGCGGGGTGGCGTCGGTCGCCCGCAGCTGCCAGTCGGCGGGCTCCGCGGCATCGCTCGTCCAGAGCTTCGCGACGAGGGAGGTCTTGTCCGCCCCCGTCACGGCCGCCTTGAGTGTGTAGGTGGTGCCCGGGGTGACCGTGACGCCGTTCAGGGTCCGGGTCGCGAGGACGGTGCCGTCTCTGTGCGCCACGAGCCAGACCGTGCCGTCCGGGCGGAGCCACGCGCGCACGAGGTACCGGCCGGCGGACGAGTCGCGGGCGATGACCCCGATGTAGGAGCCTCCCGTGCTCGACGGCTGATCGACGCGGAACGTCGTCTCCAGCGCCGGGTTCAGCACCGACGGTGCGTTCAGCGTCGCGTGGCGGGTGTCTCCCGCGGCCAGCTTCAGCTGCCCTGAGCCTTCGGCGACGCTGGCCGCGGCTGCGGACCCGCCGGCGATCTTCCATGCTCCGCCCGTGAGGGCTTCTCCCCAGCCGGGACCGGCCGTGCGGTCGAACTCGTCGCTCGCGAGCGGCGCGGGTTCCGCCACCACGGCTTCCCGCGTGGTCGTGGCAGAGCCGCCGATGTCGGCCGTCACCGTGAGGGTGACCGTGCGCGTCCCGGCCGCCGCGTACGTGTGCGTCGCCGATGCTCCCTCACCGGTCGTGCCATCACCCCAGTCCCAGCGGTAGCTGCGGATGGTGCCGTCGGCGTCCGTCGAGGCAGACGCGTCGGCTGACACCGTCAGCCCCGAGGCCGAGAGCGTGAACGAAGCCGTGGGCAGCGCGTTGGCGCCCTGCACGACGACACGCTTCGCGACCGAGCCCACGAGATTCTGGCTGTCGGTGACCGTGAGCTTGACCACGTACGTGCCGGGCTTCGCGTAGGCGTGCGACGGCGTCTTGCCCGTACCCGTCGTACCGTCCCCGAAGTCCCAGCGGTAGTCCGAGATCGTGGTGTTCCCCGGCGGCACGGAGGTGCTCGCGTCGAAGGCGACATCGAGCCCGGTGACGGCTGTGGTGAAGGCGGCGACCGGAGCTGTCGAGCCCTTGCCGACCAGGTAGTGCGTCTTGACCTGGGCGGCGCTCAGTCCGTACGGGTACACGGCGAACTCGTCGACGTTGCCGGTGAGGGAGACCGACTTCGGGGTGTTCGGCCAGTTGGCGAGCTTGCCGCTGCCGATCTTCCAGAAGCCCTCGTAGTCCTGGCCCTTGGTCACTCCGGTGATCTGATCGTTGAGTTGCCCGTCGACGAACAGCTTCATGCCTTCCGGGCTCACCGAGGCCACGACGTGGTGCCACTGGTTGTCGTTGTATGCCGACTTCGTCGTGATGACCTTCGTGCCGTCGCTGTACACCCCGAAGTTCAGGCGCCCGTCGTTCGACATGTACACGTTGCGATCGTGGTTCCTCGAGAAGCCCGCGGCCGAGCTCTCGAAATCGAACAGCAGACCGCCGCTGGTCGTCGACGTCTGGAACCACATCTCGGCCGAGTACGCCCCGGGCGTCGGCATCTTGGTGGTGGTGTCGACGCGCCCCGTCTCGGTGCCGTCGAGGGCCGTGGCACCCGCCACTCCCTTCGGCACGCCCGACGTCGACGGCTTCGCCCCCGCGCGGAAGATGGGGTTGTTCGTGCCGGCCACGTCCTGACCGACGGTTCCCAGCGGGTAGTAGAGCTGCGGTGCGTCGGCGAGCACGGCGTCGGAGTACGGAGGGGTCGAACCGGCCACCGTGACGGTCGCCGTCTTGCTCGTGACCGTGTTGCCGTCGCCGTCCGTGGCTGTGAACGTATACCTCTGCTGCGAGCCGGCCGGAGCCGTCGTGTCTTCGAAGGTGATGGCGGGCAGGTTCCACCAGGTGGAGTCCGCTTTCGTGGTGAACACCGGCGCGGTCGAGCCGGCGCGGCGCAGTTCATAGGTGAGCGTGAGGTCGTCCCGGTCCCAGTTGGACGGGATCGAGACCTTCACGTGGCCGGGTACGAGCGAGGTCGCGGTCGGCTCCCACTTGTCTCCGGAGAGGCGGGGTCCGTCCTTCGGGCCGCCGGGAGGAGTCGTCGAGAATCGCACGAGTCCTTCGAACTGCCCGTTGTTGACCGAGCGGAACTCGCCGCCGATGGAGATCATGTTCCCGGTGCCGGTGATGGAGAGGCCGGCCTGACCCAGACCGGTCGTCACGCCGACCGCCCAGTCCGGAGACCACGCGTACGGCGACGGCGCCGGCGTGCCGCCCCAGTCCTTGCGGCCCGGTGCCGCGGGCTGGGGAGCAAGCGTCCCCCTGGCGTCGGCGGTGTAGGCCTCGGAGTAGCGGTGGATGCGAGGAGCCTGCTCCGGGTGGAGCCCGAGGGTCACGCAGGTGTGGGTGTGGCTGGTGGTGTAGACGACCTTGCCGGTGGAGTAGACGCCGTAGTGGTCGCCGATGCAGTCCGCGATCCAGCGCACCTTGCCGGTGCCGGCCTCGGCGGCGAAGGTGCCCTCGAGGCTGCCCGTCGCGGCGTCGGCGAAGCCCCAGCCGGTGCCGTACACGCCGGTCGCGTCGGTGGCGAGACCGAAGGTTCCGGCCTTGCCGGCGTAGATGCCCGATCCGGCGCCGTTCTTGACCGTCTTGGCCAGTTCCCACTCGGTGTTCAGGGCTCCGGTGGTCTTGTCGACGGAGGCGCTGCCGCGCATCTCGGTGTTGCCGTTGACCTGGGAGAAGCGTCCGCCCACGATGGTGTCCGCGCCCGCAGGGTCCATGACCATGGCATCGACCTGGAGGTCGGTCTGTGGAGCCCAGGGACGGAGCGCGCCGTTGGTGGTGTCGAAGGCGGCCAGGTTCTTCCGCGGCGTGCCGTTGGCCTGGGTGAAGAGGCCGCCGGCGTAGACGGTCGTCCCCGACGTCGCCAGCGCGTAGACGCCGGATCCGCCGATGGAAGGCACGAAGCCCGGGACGAGCTCACCGGTCTTCGCGTCGATCGCCGCGATGTTCCAGCGGTCCTTGCCGTTGACCTTGTTGAACGAGCCGCCGATGTAGATGCGGGAGCCGTCGGGCGAGGCGGCGACGGCCTTGATCACGCCGTTCACCTGTGGGGCGAACGGCAGCAGCGCACCGGTGTCGATGTTGTAGGCGAGCACGTTCGAGCGTGCCGTCAGTGCGGTCCCGGGAGGGGCCTTCGGCTCGCGGGCGTTGTCGAATTTGCCGACCGCGTACACGATGGACCCGATCGCCGTCTGGGCCCAGACATACCCGTTGTCGATCTGCACGGTCGGGATCGGATCGGATGTGACGACGTTCTCGTCCCGCTGCAGCAGCGGAGGCATCCCGCCCGGATCGTCGGCCGCCGCGGCGGCTCCGCCGCCGAGGGCTACCAGCCCCGCGGCGACCATCACCCCCGCGATCACTCCGGCCACGCCCGTGCGCGCGCTCTTCCAGACAGCACTGTTCCCCATGTGTGTTCCCCAGTCATTCGATGGCCGACCCCACGTCGGCACGTCATCGTCGGACGACCGACCGCGAGAGCTCCCCCAGAGATGCTCGGACCGCGGCGGTTCGTTCCGACGAACCCCCGTCGAAGGCGCAGAAGCCTCCGACGGGTAACACAATACCATCGCCGGGAGCGGAGTACACGCCGTACCCGCAGGGATCCTGGGGTCTCGCGTGCTGTCAGGGGGCGTCGAGCGGAGCGGGCCGCCCCGCGCGAGGCGCGCGAAGACCTCGGAGTCGGGCGACCAGGATCGTCGCGCGGGTGAGTTCCACCCCCAGCGCGGCGAGGACCACGAGTGCCGCGACCCAGTACAGCTCGATCACGTTCCCCACCTCGCCGGCGTCGGCGTAGGCGGTGGTGCTCGACGGTGCGGCGGGGAGCGACGGGGCGACATCCGCCTCCCGGTGTTCGTACCCGACGCCGAGCTGCCCGGCGATCGTCTCGAGGTTTCCCTCGTCGATGACGGAGAGTGCATCCGCACCCTGGTACTGGATGTACTCGGAGCCGTTCTGGTCGAGCCCGCCCGTCGTGACGCGCATGGGACCGCCCTCCGTCGTGCCGTACCCGAAGACGGCACCCGCGTCGGTGTAGCGCGCGCTGTCGGCGAAGGACTCCGGGGCGGACCCCGTGGTCTGCTCGCCGTCGCCGAAGTAGAAGACCATGCGCGAACGGTCCGGCGACGACTCCGCCGCGGCGGCGAGGGTCTCGCTCAGCAGCGGAGCGGCCACGCCGATCGAGCTGCCGCGCGACTGGCTCGTGACCTCGGGGCGCAGCACGTCGAGTGAGCCGAGCAGGGCGGTGGTGTCGGTGGTCAGCGGGATCCGCAGCTCGGCGGCCGCATCCGAGGTGAGGAGGGCGAAGCGGGCTCCGGGGTACTCCTCCACGAGCGCGCGCACGTCGGCGCGCACACCGTCGAGCCGGGGAGCGCCGTCGTCCCAGTCCTCGGCCACGATGCTCGCGGTGGTGTCGACGACGAGCACGATGTCGGTGTCGGTCGCCAGGGTCTGCGTGGAGCCGCCGGGGAGCCCCGGCCGCAGCAGCATCACGGCGCAGGCGAGCACCATCACGAGGCGCAGCGCCCAGAGGGACCGATGCACGGCGAGAGCGCGTCGGTCGGTCACGACCTCGCCCCCGGCACGCGGCGCACGCACGAGCATCCAGACGGCCACGCCGGCGACACCGGCGCACAGCAGCAGGATGAGGAACATGGGGAGCACGGGTTGGAAGATCACAGGCGCACCCTCCAGACCAGCACGACGAAGCCGAGCGCGAGGACCGACAGGACGGCGATCCACAGGTTCGGAGTGTCCGTCCAGACCACCTGCGCCTCGCCGCGCAGTGCCGTGGCCTCCTGCTTCTGCACCTCGTCGATGATGTCCCCGACCGTGGTCGTGTCGCGGAGCCCGTAGGCGGCGCCCCCGGTGGCCTCGGCGGCGGCGGCCAGCTCGGCGCTGACGGCGGCGTCCTTGCCCTCGACCGGGTTGATCGCGAACACCCGGACATCCTTCGAGGCCGCATACGCCGCGGCCTCATCGAGCGTCACGATCGAGGCGCCGTTGATCTCGTTGTCCGTCGCGAAGATCACGGACCGGGACCGGTCGTCGTCCGGGTGATCGAAGCCCATGGTGCAGGCCGCGAGTCCGTCGCCGATGAGGGAGGCGCCGTCGCCGTTGAGCGTGCCCAGCCAGTGCTCCGGGATCTCATCCACGTAGTCGAAGCTCGACATCATGCTCGCGAGGTGCTCGCGGATGAAGTCGTAGTCGTCGGTGAGGGGGAAGATCTGTACGGGAGAGCTGTTGAAGATCGTCAGGCCGATGCGCTCGCCCTCGAAGCCGTCGAGCAGCTCGTCGAACACGGAGAGCACCTCGACGTCGACCTCCGACATCGAACCCGACACGTCCAGGCACAGCATGATGTCGCGGCTCGTGTCGACGGGTTGGACGGTCTGGGCGGACATCGGACGCGCGGCCACGACGCCGGCGACCAGCGCGGCCCCCGCACCGAGGGCGAGCAGACCCGTCAGGGCGACGGCGCGACGGGATAGCGCCTGGCGGAAGGACGGCAGCGCTCGCAGCCGCTCCGCCCTGGCCACGCGAGCGGTGTCCGCGGCGCGCCGGTCCCGGTGGCGGCGCAGGCCGACCGCGAGACCGATCGCCACCGCGGCGACGACGACCGCCGCGGCGAGGACCAGCATCCAGACGTTCGCTAGTGCCACGCGCGTACCACCGTCCTGGCGGCTTCGGCGCCGGCGGCCGGATCGATGGCGGGCCCCTGCCGGAAGATGCTCGGATAGTAGTGGCGGCCCATCGCGTCGATGAGCGCAGGGTGCACGCCGCGGGAGACGAGGTCGTCGAGGGTGAGCACCGGTGCTTCCAGGCCGCTGTACTCGTTGACGAACGTGCGCACGACGCGGCTCAGCTCCAGGTTCGCCTGCCGCGCGGAGAGGTGGCGGTCACGGTAGTCGTGCTCGACGCGATCGATGCGGTCGAGGTACTCCGAGCGCAGAGCGGACAGCACGTCGAGCGTGGACGGCTGACCGGCATCCGCGGCCGCTCCGGAGGCGGCGGTGCGGGGGCGAGTGAGCCGGAACAGCAGCCACGCGCCGACGATCAGCAGGGCGAGGATGCCGAGCGCGAGCAGCATCCATCCCCACCCGTACTGCGCGGGCGGGTAGAGCTCGTCAGAACCGGGCATCGGACCTCCGGTTCAACAGGTGCAGCAGCTGCGGAACGGCGTCGTCCTGACCGTCGAGCGCGCCGTGACTGATCTCCATCCGCGTGAGCAGGTCGGCGAGCCGGGCGGCGTCGGCAGCCCGCTGCGCACCGAGCTCGTTCACGATCGCCCGGTCGCCCTGGATGAAATCGGGGACCTCCCAGAGGCTGTCGACGTCGGCGCGCAGCCGGGCGGAACGGTGGTCGAGCACCGGTTCGGCGTCGCGCAGGGTGAGCCAGAGCACGTCGTGCTGCACCCGCAGGCGGCGAAGCAGGCGCTCGGTCTCGGTAGTGACCGGGGCCTCGTCAGTGAGCACGACCACGATCATGCGCCGTGCGATCGTCCGCGTGACGAAGGACAGCAGGGCGTCGCGATCGCTGGGGGCCGCCGCGTCGTCGACCGCGCGGTCGATCGTCCGCAGCGCGTGTTCGAGGGCGCCCTCGCTGCGCCCCGGTGCCAGGCGACGGACGCGGGAGGCGTCGCCGTAGACGACCGTGAAGTCGTCGCCGTGCCGGAGCGTCAGCACGCCGAGGGCTCCGGTCGCCAGGATCGCCAGGTCCTTCTTCGAGCGCTCGTCCGCGGCGAGAGCGGTCATAGAGCGTCCCGTGTCGACGACGAACATCACCGTGTGCATGCGCGTGGCCCGTGACCGCTTGACCAACGGGGTGCCGAGGCGGGCGGTCGCGCGCCAGTCGATGTCGCGCACCTGGTCGCCGTACTCGTACTTGCGCAGGTCCTCGAAGTCGAGGCTCCGCCCGTGCAGCAACGACGCGTAGGCGCCGTCGAGCGCGTGCAGCGACTTGCGGTTCGAGTGGATGAAGAGCTTGCTCTTCACCTGCGTGATGAGGCTGGGCATCTGGCGCGGGATCCCTGAACGTGTCGACGGGTCAGGGGGTGGGCACGGCGGCGAAGATCTGGTTGATGATCTCCTCGCTGCGGATGCCCTCGGCGTCAGCCTCGAACGTCAGCAGCACGCGGTGCCGCAGCACGAGGTGTCGCAGGGCGCGGATGTCCTCGGGAAGGACGTGGGTCCGGCCGCTGAGGAGGGCGAGGGCGCGCGAGGCCTGGAGGAAGGCGATGCTGGCCCGCGGGCTCGCGCCGTACTTGATGAAGCGGGCGCGCTCGTCCCCGATGTACGGCGCGGGATTCCGGGTCACGTACGCGATCGACACGATGTAGTTGCGGATCGCGGGGTCGACGTAGATGCGGCTCGCGACGTCCTGCAGCAGGTGCACGTCGTCCAGCGTGACGGCGCTGTGCACGTGCCGGTCGGGGTCGAGCACGCCCGAGTCGATGCGGCTGAGGATCTCGAACTCCTCCGCCGGGCTCGGGTACTCCACGATCTCCTTGAGGAGGAACCGGTCCATCTGCGCTTCGGGCAGCTCGTACGTGCCCTCCTGCTCGATGGGGTTCTGCGTCGCGATCACGAGGAACGGCTTCGGCAGCGGGTGGATCTCGCCGCCGATGGTGGTCTGGTGCTCCTGCATCGCCTCGAGCATGGCGCTCTGGGTCTTGGCGCTGGAGCGGTTGATCTCGTCGAGCAGCACGAAGTTCGCGTGCACGGGGCCGAGCACCGTCCGGAAGCTGCCCGTCGCGGCGTCGTAGATCTGGTTGCCCGTGATGTCGCTCGGCAGGAGGTCGGGCGTGCACTGGATGCGCTTGAACTTCGCCTTCACGGTGTCCGCGAGCGTGCTGGCGGCAGTGGTCTTGGCGAGGCCAGGCACGCTCTCGAGGAGGATGTGACCGCCGGCGATGAGCGCCACGAGCAGGCTGGTGCGCAGGCGCTCCTGGCCCACCATCTTCGCGGAGTACGCGTCGGAGATCGTCTGCAGCACGGAACCGGCGCGCGCCATCTCGGCGTCGGTCGGAGCGGCGGCGGGGGCCGCTGCGGCGATCGGCGCGGCGGACGCGGGCGGTGGCGGGGGTGCGGAGATCGTCGGCGGGGTCGGCGCGTCGGCGTCGGTCATCGGTCTTCGTCTCCCTCGGTCACACGCGGGCCCGCACGGCGCGCCCCTCCGCCGACCAGCGTAATCGCAACCTGCGCGGAGGTCGCCGCTAAGCGGCCGGATGAGTCTGCTCCAACGCCTCCATTGACATGCAACGTTTTACCCGCTGATACTTGGCTTGTTAGATACCGACCCGACTATGCGAGAGGAGGAGCTATGTCGTTCACAGTTCGGGCAACCAAGGAACGTGACATCAGCTGGGGTGTTCTCTGAGAACGCGCACGCCACCCCGTATCGCTCGGCCTCCTCGGTCGAGCGATACGGGGCCGGAAGGAACTTCATGCGACCGCAGATCAAAAGAGCGCTACCCATCTATTGGCTCGCTGACGATGTCGTCCGCATCGGCGCGCAGCAGGGGATTACGAAGGAGCTCACCGACCCGCAGGGCCAATTGCGCGTCCTGTTACCGCTGCTCGACGGCAGGCGTGAGTACGGCGAGGTCCTTCGAGAGGCGTGCCAAGCCCTCGGCGACCTGTCTGAAGACGACGTGCGCGAGGGGATCCAGTATCTCGACGCAAGCGGCCTCATCGAGGACGCGTGCTCTTACGACAGCCTGCCCGTTCGGCTGGAGGCCAATCAGACGTTCTTTGCGGCCGCCGCCGAGAATACGCAGGCAGCGGCGAATCGTGCCCAGCACGTTCTCCGCGAGTCTCATGTCGTTCTGCTCGGGCTCGGAGGGGGCGGAAGCGCAAGCCTCCCGCAGCTTCTGGCGTGCGGCCTCCGTAAGCTCACCATCCTCGACTACGACGTCGTAGATGAGAGCAACCTCAACCGGCAGACTCTGTTCCGGACGAGTGATATCGGGCGGAAGAAGACCGACGTAAGCGCAGAGTATTGTCGAGCGTTCGCGCCGGACGTCGATGTCGAGGTGTTCGATCTGAAGGTCGCCTCGGTGGACGACATCATTCGGGTCGCGCGGGGAGCCGACGTCATCATCTGCGCCATCGATGAGCCTCGGTTCATTGCCCAACGCCGTGCGAACGCCGCGGCGGTGCGGCTCGGAATCCCCGTCGTCATCATGCTCACTCAGCACACCAGCGGCCGCTTCTTCTCGGTGGTTCCGCGAGAGTCCGGCTGCCTCGATTGCTTGCACATCTTCGACGAACTCAACACGGATGGCTTCCTGCGTCAGTTCCATGCACTGATGTCGCCGGCGAGAGACGCGGCGACCGCGGCGATTGCGCCGCACATTCAGAGGCTCACGTCCTTCGGCGTGGACGAGGCGATGCGCCTGATCACCGGATACGCGGCCCCTTTGGGTCTCGGCCGACAGGTCGAGGTGAACTACATCTCAGGAGCGCTCCGCATCATCATGAACTGGGATCGACACCCGGGCTGCCCGACGTGCGGATCGGGCGACTCCCAGTTCGACTACATCTTCGATGCCGACCCGCTGTGAATCCGCCTCGGCTGGGTCTCTGGCGCGTCCGCGACTATCGGGCGTGGTTCGCCGGTGACACGCTCACCCAAGTCGGCCTGAGCATCGGGGCCTTCGCCTTCACTCTTCTCGGCTACTACGTCACATCCGACGCCTTTCTCGCAGGGCTGATCGGCACTGTCTCGGCCGTCGCGCGGGCGGTGTCGACCCTTCCTGGCGGCGTTCTCGCCGACAGGTTCGACGCCCGAAGGCTGATGATCTGGTCGGGCGCGTCCGCGTTCGCGATCTACGCAGGGCTGTCGGCGATGTACGTCACGGGCACGCTGACGACAGCTGCGCTCATCGTGATCGCGGCAGGAGAGGGGCTCGTCGTGGGGCTCTTCTTCACGGTCACGGACGTCGCGCTCCCGCGCATCGTCGGGAAGCGATTCCTGGCCGAGGCATCCGCAGCCAACCAGTCTCGCGACGCAGCCATCCGGCTTGCGGCGGCACCGGTATCGGGGCTGCTTTTCGGTGTGCACCCTTCGTTGCCGCTGATCGTCTCGGCGGTCGCTCGGCTCGGAGAAGTCGGATCCGCCCTCGCGATACGCAAGGACCTCAGCCCCGAGGGCCTCGGTGACGAAGCGGGGGTGCGATCGCTCGCCGCAGGTCGTCGTTGGCTGGCGGTGTGGCGTCAACCGCGAACCCTCATCGGTCTGATCGTGCTGGTCAACTTCTGCCTGGGTGCCTGTGGAATGACCATCGTGCTCAGCCAGCAACAGACAGGCACCCCCGCGTGGCAGATCGGAACCATCCAGACCATGCAGGGCGCAGGCGTGCTCGCAGGTGGAGCCGTCGCGGGATGGATACTCCGCCGATACAGCGGGCGCGCGATCGTGCGCCTATCGATCTGCATGATCACTCTGGCGTTCACCGCTCTTCTCGTTACTCAGAGCGTTCCCGCTGTGGCGGTCATCGGCTTCGTCGCCTCGATGCCGTTGATACCTCTCAACGCCGTGCAGGGGTCGTACCTCGCGTTGATCATCCCCGACCAGATCCGCGGTCGCGTGCTGTCGCTTTCGTCCTTGCTCGGAGCGCTCGCCGGCGGTGCCGCGCCTCTGCTGGCCGGAGCGCTTCTGGAGTACGCCGGTTACTACCTTGCGGTCGGGGTGCCTCTCGCCATCCTCGCGGGCACGGCGGTGGCCGCCGCGCTCTCCAGGGCGGTCGGAGCTATTCCCCGGAGGAGCGAGTTCGACCAGGTCGAACCGCTTCCCCTGTCCGCGGGTGCCATCGCAGACGCGTGATGAGCACGCCGAGCAGGCACAGCGCGCCGCCCACGAACATGAGCGGGGTGGGCACCTCCTCGAGGATCAGCCAGGACAGCAGGATCGCGAGGGCCGGGACCACGTACGTCGTCGCTGAGGTCTTCCCCGCGGTGCTGCGCTGCAGCACGTACGCCCAGGTGGTGAAGGCGATGGCGGTGGGGAAGATCCCGAGGTAGACCACCCACAGCGTCGCGTCGAGCGGCGCCGTCTGCACGTCGGCGATCAACGCGCCGAGCCAGGGAAGCAGGGCGATCGTGCCGGCGGCCGCCCCGAGCCAGGTCAGCGTGGTGGCGTCGGCCCCCGAGGTGAGCAGGTGTTTCTGCAGCAGGGTGCACCCCGCGTACATGACCGCGGCGAGAAGGGCCAGCAGGAGGCCCGTGAGGTCGGGGCCGGTGCTGCTGGTGGAGTTCATGCCGATGAGGACCACCCCGAGGAAGGCGATGGGGGCGCCGATCACCAGGGGGCGGGGGAATCCCTCCCGGAGGAAGAGACCGCTGAAGACGACGACCATGAGTGGCGCCAGGTTCACGACCATCGCGGCGGTTCCGGCGTCGAGGGTGCGTTCGGCGCTGTTGAGGGCCAGGTTGTAGATGCAGAACCATCCGACTCCCCACACGGCGATCAGCAGCCAGTGGCGGCGCTCCGGGAGCCGGATGCCGTGCCGCAGCGCGATGATCGTCAGCACGAGGGTGCCCACGGCCATGCGCAGCAGCGCCAAGGCCCCGGGGTCGTAGTGCGGCCCCGCGCCACGGATCCCGATGAAGGCCGAGGCCCAGAGCACCACCGTCACCGCGGCCGCGAGCAGGACCAGGGCGCCGCGCGATCGCGCCGGCGAGCCCTGCGGGTCGAGCCGCTCCGATGCCCTGATGTCCTGTCGCACCGTCCGATCCTGGCACCGGCCGCCGACATCGGCGATGCGCGGAAGCGACAGCCGTCGTCGCATTCCCGCCAGCGTCGCCGCGGGGCACTGCTAACGTCGAAGAGCAGCCACTGTCCGGGCGGGTCGAGCGTTCCGCTCCCACCGGGGAAGAACTGTCCTCCTCTCCCGGATACGGCTGCGCCCGATACATGACGGAAGAGTTTGAGGACGATACGTGACGAACAGTGAACGAGTAGCGATCATCGGCGCCGGCCCCTCGGGGATGGCGCAGCTGCGGGCCTTCGAGTCCGCGGCCCGTGCGGGGGCGGAGATCCCCGAACTGGTCTGCTTCGAGAAGCAGGCCGACTGGGGCGGCCAGTGGAACTACACCTGGCGCACCGGGCTGGACGAGCACGGCGAGCCCGTGCACTCCAGCATGTACCGCAACCTGTGGTCGAACGGCCCGAAGGAGGCCCTGGAGTTCGCCGACTACACCTTCGACGAGCACTTCGGACGGCCGATCTCGTCGTACCCGCCGCGTCCGGTGCTGTGGGACTACATCGCCGGGCGTCTCGCGAAGACGCAGGTGCGCGACCTCATCCGTTTCGAGACCGCGGTGCGCTGGGTGGAGTTCGACGAGGAGCGTGAGATGTTCCGCCTCACCAGCGAGCATCTGCCCACCGGACGCACGACCACGGAGGAGTTCGACCGGGTCGTCGTGGCCAGCGGTCACTTCTCCTTCCCGAACGTGCCGCACTTCGACGGCATCGAGACCTTCCCCGGATCCGTCGCCCACGCGCACGACTTCCGGGGCGCGGAGGCCCTCGCCGGGCGGGACGTGCTCGTGATCGGGTCGAGCTACTCGGCGGAGGACATCGGCAGCCAGGCGTTCAAGATGGGCGCCCGCTCGGTCACCGCGAGCTACCGGACCGCGCCGATGGGATACGACTGGCCGGAGGGCTTCGAGGAGCGTCCGTGCGTCGAGCGCTTCGAGGGCCGTACCGTGCACTTCGCCGACGGCACCTCGAAGGAGGTCGACGCGGTCATCCTCTGCACCGGCTACCTGCACAAGTACCCGTTCCTGCCCGCGGAGCTCGCCCTGTCCTCGCCGAACAACGTCTACCCCGACGGGCTGTACCGGGGGGTGCTCTGGCAGGGCAACCCGCGCCTCGCCTACCTCGGCGCGCAGGACCAGTGGTTCACGTTCAACATGTTCGACGCGCAGGCGTGGTTCGTGCGCGACGTCATCCTCGGCCGGATCGCCCTGCCCGACGAGGGCGAGCGTGCCGCGTCCATCGTCGCGTGGCGGAAGCGGTTCGCCGAGATCGACTCGGCGGCGACGGAGATCCGCTTCCAGGCCGACTACATCCGCGACCTGCTGGAGTGCACCGACTATCCGGCGTTCGACCTCGATCGCGTCGTGGAGATCTTCCTCGCCTGGAAGCACGACAAGAAGGCCGACATCATGGGCTACCGCGACCGCGTGTACCCCTCGGTCATGACCGGGACGCTCGCCGCCGCGCACCACACCCCGTGGCTGGACGAGCTCGACGACTCCCTCGAGCGCTATCTCGAGGCCGACGCGCTCCTCGTCTGATCGCCGACCCACCCCCTTCCGGCCGTCCCACCCCTTTTCGTACGTTCGCAAGGGGGTGGGGCGCACGGGAAGGGGTGGGTCACCGCCGGGCCCGACGCCGCCCGATCCCCACGACGAGCGCGGCGGTGGCGAGGATGATCGCGGCGATGAGGAGCACCCAGAGCGCGACGCCGCCGTAGCCGCCGTTCAGCGCGGGATCGAGGAAGGGGTACGGGTACCACCACGGGTTCCCGGTCGCGGGTGCGGTCACGAGGTTCGCGCGGAGCAGTGTGTAGATCACCCACACGATCGGGAAGATCGCGGCGACCCCCACGGTGCCCCAGCCGAGTGCACGACGACGCGGCGCGAACAGCACGTCGGCGAGCAGGACGAGCGGGACGACGACGTGCAGCACCTCGTTCGACCAGGCGACCGTCGCCCCCTGCGGCAGCGCGATCCCGCGGAGCAGCGTGTTGTAGACGACGCCCGTGACGATCATGTAGGTGCTCGCGCACACGAGCAGCGTCGCCAGCCACGTCGGTTCGACTCTCGCGTCGCGGTGCGTCAGCCCCCAGACCCCGCCGACGGCCAGCACCACCGCTGCCAGCACGTTGGAGAGGATCGTGAAGAAGCTGAAGAAGTTCGCGAACACCGTGGGCAGGTGCGCGCCCCACGCGGTGTCTGCGGCGAGGGCGATCTCCAGGGTGCGCACGAGCTGCGCGACGATCGCCGCCACCGCGAGCGCCGCCGCCCCGAGTCGGATGTAAGGCCACCACCGCGTCATCGCCACCTCCGTCGCCACTGTAGCGGGATCGAAACCGTGCCTCCGCCCCGGGTGTGGGATCGAAACCGTGCCTCCGGCGACCCCGGGAGGAGCGTATTCCGTCCCGTATCGCGCTTCCCCGGCGGACTAGCTTCGGCAATGATGGTCGAGATGGCGTCACGAAGGCCACGGACCCGCCGGAGGTAGTCATGTCGTACGACATCGAAGTGTATGGAAAGCTCCGGCTCGCACCGTCCGAGGTGCAGACCGGGACGAGTTCAGTCACAGCGAGCGAGATCGCTGGCGAGGGGCTCGTTCAGGCCTTCACTCATGATTCAGGGGAGTACTGCTTCATCGCCGACGGGCCCCACGACGTCGGCGGCGAAGACATGGACAGTGTTCCCACCGGTCTCCCCGACAACGTGCGCTTCCGGTACAGAGTCGTCGTCGAAGGTTCTGCGCAGCCGCATATCGGACATGCGCTGCGTTTCGCGGATGAGCTTGCCGGGGTGGTGGGAGGGGTCGTGCACGACCCACAGGTCGTCGTGGAGGAGACGTCCGACCCTCGATACGTGTCACGGAGGACCGGGCCCAGCCGCGAGAAGTTCCTGCACGTCGAGTGGTTCCGGCGCTTCGACGAGGAAAGCCCTTCGTTTGCCCAGATGTATCTCGAGTCAGCGAAGGAGCATCTTCCGGCCGCACTGGCCACCGTGTTCGGGTTCAGCGAGCCACTACGAGGAAAGCTCGCAGCGGAGGGGGCGGAAGGGGTCGACCGCATCTACCGAGAGGATGGTGACCGCAGCAGACTGGTCCTCCGAGGGCGGAAGCCGCTCATCTCGGGATTTGTCAGTGGGTGGTCCGATCAGTCCATCGCTGAACAGCAGCGCGTCCGGCTCGTCTTCGACGCGGCTGCGCTCTCCAAGCCTCGGTTCGTCAGTGCCTTCGAGAGCTTCTTCATCGAGTTGGCACGGCGTTCGAGCAGCTTCTTCTCGTACGCCGAGGTCACGCAGTCCCGCTTCTCACCGACGATGGCGCTGCCGCAATGGGGTGAGTGGCCGGGGCTGCCGCAGAGCCCTCCGTGGCTGAGCTGGTTCTCCACGGAGTACGCCGACCTCGTCCGCCCGCATCTGACCGCGGGTGCGCATCGCGAGCTGAGCGGCGGCATGGTCTATCGCTCGAACATGCCCGCGACGAGCGTCAGCGCTTCATGGACGGAGCCGGGGGCCTGGGTCCCCTCCGAGTTCGTTCCTGTTCAGGCGGATCCTGACAACCACCGCAAATCGACGGCTCGCGCGAGCGAGATGCCCGTCGCGCTCCTGTCATCGGACTACTTCGTCAAGGTCCGGTGAACGCGAGTTTTCGCACGATAGCGTCGGTGGGGCCGCTCGGAGGGCAAGCTTCCTGGCCAGTGCGAGGGGAAAAGACGGGTGTCATACGATCTTGACGTTTTCGGGAGCGTGAGAGTGAGCCCTCGTGAGTTGGCGAAGATCGCCGCACTACATGGCCGCCACCCGATCTCGTGGGCTCGGTCCGCACCACACCAGGCGGTCCCCGTGGGATCGCACAGGCGAAGGTCGTGCCGGAATCGCTACGAGTCCCTTCCTCGTGAGCGGAAGTGCTGGTCCTCGGTGAGCCTTCGTCGACGAACGCGCGCCACCGCCTGATACGGGATCGAAACCGCGCCCCCAGGGCCTCGGGCCGGTGTGTATTCCGTCCCGTATCGCGCTTCCGAGGGCTGTCGGAGGCCTGCCGATAGGATGGGAGAGCCCGATCGGGCCAGCTCATCCGCCGGTGGAATCCCGGCGAGAGGCATCATCCAGGGGGTTACCCATGCCAGGAATCGTTATCGTCGGCGTGCAGTGGGGCGACGAAGGAAAGGGCAAGGCCACCGATCTGCTCGGTGAGCGCACCGACTGGGTGGTGAAGTTCAACGGCGGCAACAACGCCGGGCACACCGTCGTCGTGGGCGATGAGAAGTACGCCCTGCACCTGCTGCCCTCCGGCATCCTGTCGCCGGGCGTGAACCCGGTCATCGGCAACGGCGTGGTCATCGACCTCGAGGTGCTCTTCTCCGAGCTGGAGGCCCTGTCCGCCCGCGGCATCGACGTCTCGCGGCTCAAGGTCAGCGCCAATGCGCACATCATCACCCAGTACCACCGCACGCTCGACAAGGTCACCGAGCGTTTCCTCGGCAAGCGCAACATCGGCACGACCGGCCGCGGCATCGGTCCGGCCTACGCCGACAAGATCAACCGCGTCGGCATCCGCGTGCAGGACCTCTTCGACGAGAACATCCTGCGCCAGAAGGTCGAGGGCGCCCTCGATCAGAAGAACCACCTCCTGGTGAAGGTCTTCAACCGCCGCGCCGTCACCTGCGACGAGATCGTCGACGACCTGCTCTCCTACGCCGAGCGTCTGCGTCCGATGGTCGCCGACACCGGCTACCTCATCGACCAGGCCCTGAGCCGCGGCGAGGTCGTCGTGTTCGAGGGTGGTCAGGCGACGATGCTCGACATCGACCACGGCACCTACCCGTTCGTCACCTCGTCCTCGGCCACGGCCGGCGGCGCCTCGACCGGCTCCGGGGTCGGCCCCGGCGCCCTCGACCGCATCGTGGGCATCGTCAAGGCCTACACGACCCGCGTCGGCTCCGGTCCGTTTCCGACCGAGCTGTTCGACGAGCAGGGCGACTGGCTGCGCAAGCAGGGCTTCGAGTTCGGCACCACCACCGGGCGTCCCCGCCGCGTGGGCTGGTACGACGCCCCCATCACCCGGTACGCCACGCGCATCAACGGCATCACCGACCTCGTGCTCACGAAGCTCGACATCCTCACGGGCCTGGAGAAGATCCCCGTGTGCGTCGCCTACGACGTGGACGGGGAGCGGTTCGACGAGGTGCCGGTGAACCAGACCGACTTCCACCACGCGAAGCCGATCCTGGAGTACTTCCCCGGGTGGAGCGAGGACATCTCGACCGCGCGCACCTTCGAGGACCTTCCGCAGACGGCGCAGGACTACGTGCTCGCGCTGGAGGAGATGAGCAACACCCGCATCTCGGTGATCGGCGTCGGTCCGGAGCGCGATCAGGTGATCGTGCGCCACGACCTGCTCGACTGACCGGCATGACGCGGTTCTGGCTCGGGGGCTACGGCCCGGCGATGGAGGGCTCCGCCGAGGGGATCGGCGTGCTGGCAGGCGACGAGGGTCGGGAGGCCACGACGCTCGCCTACCGCGGGCCCGTGACGCAGACGCCGTCGCCGTCGTGGCTGGCGGCGCATCCGTCCCTCGACGTCGTGTACGCGGCGCTGGAGGGCGATGCCGCCGTGCAGGCGTTCGCGCGCACCGGGGAGCTGGCGCTGACGCCGCTCGGCGATCCGGTGGCGACGGGGGACGGCGTCTGTCATCTCGCGGTGTCGCCGAACGGCCAGACGCTCGTCGCCAGTTGCTACGGCGACGGGCGGGTCGTCCGGTTCGCACTCGCCGCCGATGGTCGTCTCGTGCCGGCCAAGGAGGATGCCGCCGCGGCCCTGCGCGCCGCCCTGTTCGGCGACGGCGATCCGGATGCGGCACCGGCGACTCCCGCCGGGGACGGCGTCGCGGCGGTCGACCCGTACGGCGACGCGGGCCGCGCGTCGCACGCGCACGCCGCAGCCTTCCTGCCGGACGGGCGCGTGGCGACGACCGACCTCGGCTTCGATCTCGTCCGGTTCTGGCGCCTGCAGGGCACCGGGCTCGTCCTCGATCAGGAGGTCGTGCTTCCGCGCGGCACCGGTCCGCGCCACATGGTCGTGCATCCGAGTGGTCACCTGCATGTCGTGACCGAGTACTCCTGCGAGGTCTTCACACTTGCGGCGGCCGCCGACGGCACCTGGGGCGTCGTCTCCTCGGCTCCGGCGAGCCCCATCGCGCAGATCGGCGTGGACTTCCCCGCCGAGCTCGCCCGCTCGAAGGACGGCCAGTTCCTCTACACCGCCCTCCGCGGCAGCAACACCATCGCGGCGCTGCGAGTGCGCGGCAGCGGTGAGGCCCTGGAACCGGTCGCGCTCGCCGACTCCGGAGTCGACTGGCCGCGACACCACCTCGTCTACCAGGGCAAGCTCCTCGTCGCCGGTCAGCGCTCCGACACCGTCATGCTGCTCGACCTCGACGACCGCACCGGGGTCCCGCTCGGAATCCGGCACGAGGCGCAGGCTCCCGCGCCGACGAGCATCCTCCCGCTCCGCTGACGCCGGGCCGGTCGTACTCTTCTTTAGAGGCTTGACCTCAACCATTCTTGAGGTTCTAGCGTCGTCCTCATGACGACCGAGACCGGGCGCACCGCGCCGTCCACGCCCGCTCCGCCCCGCATCCTCGGCAGCGAGTACGTCTGGATCACGATCGGCGCGTGCGCCCTCGTGTTCCTCGGCGCCTTCGAATCGCTGGCGGTCACCACCGTGATGCCGGCGGTCAGCTCCGATCTCGACGGCGAGCGGCTGTACGCGCTGGCCTTCGCCGGACCGCTGGCGACGAGCGTGATCGGCATGGTGGTCGCCGGCAACTGGTCCGATCGGCGGGGTCCCGTGGTGCCGCTGTACGCCTCCGTCGCCCTGTTCACCGTGGGGCTGCTCGTCGCGGGGCTCGCGTCGACCATGGAGGTGCTCGTCGCGGGACGCTTCGCGCAGGGGCTCGGCAACGGCGGACTCATGGTGGCTCTCTACGTCGTGGTCGCCCGGGTGTACCCGACGTCCCTGCATCCGGCGATCTTCGCGGGGTTCGCCGCCGCGTGGGTCGTCCCCTCCCTGATCGGTCCGACGATCGCGGGTGCGGTCACGGAGGTGTGGAGCTGGCACTGGGTCTTCCTCGGGGTCGTGGTGCTCGTCGTGCTCGCGCTGCTGATGGTCGTCCCGGCCCTCCGCGGGCTCGCGCGCAGCGGAGACCCCACCACGCCGTGGGCTTTCGGGCGGCTGGGGTGGTCGGTGCTCGCCGCCTCCGCTGTGCTCGCCCTCGACCTCGTGGGCGAGGTCCCGGTCGCCGGGCCCTTCCTGTCGGCGGCCGCGGTGGTGATCGCGATCGCGGCGGTGCGCCCGCTCCTTCCGCGGGGCGCGCTCGTCGCCCGCCGGGGCCTGCCGTCGGTGATCCTCGTCCGTGGTCTCGGGGCGGCGGCGTTCTTCGGGGCGCAGATCTACCTGCCGTACCTGCTCACTGATCGGTACCTACTGTCGCCGACCCTCGCCGGGCTCGCGCTGACCGGGGGTGCGCTGGCCTGGTCGGCGGCGGCGACCGTCCAGGGGCGAATGGGCGAGCGCCTGTCGAGCGTGACCGCGGTGCGGGCGGGGACGATCCTCGTGGTCGTCGGGATCGCCCTGATCCTGGTGATCACGGTCACGCAGGCCGCCCCGCTGCTCGCCGCCCTCGCCTGGGTCGTCGCGGGTGCGGGCATGGGGTTGATGAGCCCGCGATCCAGTGCGCTCGTCCTCGCGATGTCCTCCCCGGCGGAACAGGGCTTCAACAGCGGAGCCATGACCGTGGCCGACTCCTTCGGGAGCGCGCTCGCCCTCGCCGTCACGGGCTCGCTCTTCGTCACGCTCGGGGCCGTAGCCGGCGTGGATGCGTTCGCGGGAGTCTTCGCGCTCGCCGCGGTGATCGGTGCGGCGGCGGCCGTCCTCGCCCCGCGGACAAGGAGCACGGAGCCCGCTGCGGAGTGATTTGCGCGGGCTGTGCGGGCACCTCTACCCTGGTGAACGGTGTTCAGGTGAACACCGTTCAGGAAGGAACACCCGATGGCATCCACCCCCCGCGACACCTCCGCGACCCTCGGCCGCGTCGCCGTCTTCGCCGCGCTCATCATCGTGCTCGGCACGGTCGTCGTCCCGCTGCCCGGCGGGGTGCCCATCACCGGACAGACGCTCGCCGTCATGCTCGCCGGTCTCGTCCTCGGCCCGCGGGTCGCACCGTGGTCGGTCGCCCTCGTCCTCCTGCTCGCGGCGGTCGGACTCCCGGTGCTCGCGGGTGGGCGCGGAGGTCTCGGGGTCTTCGTCGGCCCCACGGCGGGGTACCTGCTCGGCTGGATCGTGGGCGTCGTCGTCATCGGACTGCTGATGCGCACCGGTCGCCCGACCTGGTGGCGTACCGCGCTCGCGGCCTTCGTCGGCGGTGTGCTCGTCGTCTACGCCTTCGGCATCCCCGTCCAGGCTCTCGTCACCGGCGTCCCCTTCGACCTCACGGCCCTCTCGACCTTGGCCTTCCTGCCCGGCGATCTCATCAAGGTGACCGCAGCCACCCTCATCGTCATGGCCCTCCGTCGCGCCTATCCCCGGGCCTTCGCGGACCCCCGCACCGTCCCCTCCGTCGTCGCCTGACCCTAGGGCCGCCCCTGCTCGTCCCGTCGACTCCCCGTCGTGCACCCGGAAGGTCGGAAAGCGGATCCGACACCGCGAAGGACGGGCATATCGGCGGACGGGAACAACTCACCCGTGACTCGACGTTCCTCATGAGCGAGACTGGGCCACGGGCCGCCGCGGCCACGAGAGGGGCGAGCATGACTGCTGCCGACAAGACCGACGAATACGACCTCATCGTGCTGGGCGGTGGTCCGGTCGGGGAGAACGTGGCGGACCGTGCCGTGCAGGGCGGTCTCACCGCGATCATCGTGGAGAGCGAGCTCGTCGGCGGGGAGTGCTCCTACTGGGCGTGCATGCCGTCGAAGGCGCTGCTCCGCTCGGCCCAGGCGCTCCGTGCCGCGCAGCACGTCGCGGGCGCCGCGCAGGCCGTGACCGGGGCCCTCGATGTGCGCGCCGTGTTCGAGCGCCGCGACTCCTTCACGAGCAACTGGTCCGACGACGGGCAGGTGAAGTGGCTGGAGTCCGCTCACATCGACCTCGCCCGGGGTCACGGCCGGCTGACCGGGGAGCGCGAGGTCACGGTGACCGACCAGGACGGCGGCACCCGGGTGCTGCGCGCGCGTCACGCCGTCGCCATCAGCACCGGTTCGGATGCGGTCATCCCGCCGATCGAGGGCCTGCGGGAGGCCTCGCCCTGGACGAGCCGCGAGGCGACCAGCGCCGAGGAGCTGCCCGACAGTCTCGCGGTCATCGGTGGCGGTGTGGTCGCGGTCGAGATGGCCACCGCGTACGCCGCGCTCGGCTCGTCGGTGACGCTGCTCGCGCGCAGCGGGCTGCTGGGCGGGATGGAGCCCTTCGCCGGAGAGCGCGTGGCCGACGGCCTGCGTGAGCTCGGCGTCGACGTCCGCACCGACACCGGCACGACGGCGGTGCACCGCGACGGGGACCGGGTGACCATCACCCTCGACAACGGGGAGACGGTGACCGCGGCGGAGGTGCTCGTCGCGACCGGGCGCTCTCCGCGCAGCGCCGACATCGGGCTCGACGTGGCTGGCCTTGAGCCGGGCCGCTGGATCGAGACCGACGACACCCTCCGTGTCCCCGGGCACGACTGGCTCTACGCCGTGGGCGACGTCAACGGCCGCGTGCTGCTGACCCACCAGGGCAAGTACCAGGCGCGTGCCGCGGGTGACGTCATCGTCGCGCGGGCGAAGGGCGAGAGTGTGGATGACGCACCCTGGGGGCGTCACGCCGCCACGGCCGACCACGCCGCGGTGCCCCAGGTCACCTTCTCGATCCCGGAGGTCGGGTCCGTCGGCCTCACCGAGGCGGCAGCGAAGGACGCCGGCACTGCCGTCCGGGTCGTCGACTACGACCTCGGGTGGGTGGCGGGCGCGAGCCTGTACGAGGATGGCTTCGCCGGGCAGGCGCGCCTGGTCGTCGACACCGACCGCGACGTCGTCGTCGGTGCGACGTTCGTCGGCCCCGAGGTCGCCGAGCTCGTGCAGGCCGCGACCATCGCGATCGTCGGCGAGGTCCCGATCGCCCGACTCTGGCACGCCGTGCCCTCCTACCCCACGATCAGCGAGATCTGGTTGCGCCTGCTGGAGGGCTACGGCCGCGACTCGGCCTGATCCGGGCAATCCGATTCCGGTCGCGTGACGAACAGGACGCGCATTGTGTCCCAGATTGACGACCCCGCGCGCAACCCGGTGCCGGATGTCGCACCCGTCTTATACGCTCGAACCCACATCCGAGGAGGCAGGACCATGAAGGCTGTACTCGCAGGAAACGTCATCGCCGAGGCCGACCAGGACGACCTCATCCGCATCGAGGGGAACTGGTACTTCCCGCCGGCATCCGTCGCGCCGGACGCCCTCGTCGAGAGCCCCACCCCGTACACGTGTCCGTGGAAGGGCGAGTGCCAGTACTACTCCGTCCAGGTCGACGGGGAGCTGCACAAGGATCTCGCGTGGTCGTATCCGCATCCGTATCCGTCGGCGTTCGACCGGGTCGGCAAGGACTTCTCCGGCTACGTCGCCTTCGCCCCGGGCGTCGAGGTCTCGGCCTAGTCCCGCACGACGCACGACCGCACGTCCGCACGACCGTCGGAGAGACACCCTCATGATCGAGTTCCGCAACGTCACGAAGCGCTTCCCCGACGGGACGCTCGCCGTCGACGACTTCAGCCTCGTGCTGCCCTCCCGCAAGACCACCGTGTTCGTCGGATCGTCCGGCTGCGGGAAGACCACCCTGCTCCGGATGATCAACCGCATGGTGGAGCCGACGTCGGGGGAGGTCGAGATCGACGGGGAGAGCGTGCTGTCGGGCGACCCGGTCGCCCTGCGCCGGCGCATCGGCTATGTGATGCAGAACTCCGGGCTCATGCCGCACTTCACCGTCATCGACAACGTGGCCACCGTGCTGCGGCTGAACGGGGTGAAGCGTAGGCAGGCGCATGAGCGTGCTCGCGAGCTGCTCACGACCGTCGGCCTCGACCAGGCGCTCGCCGAGCGGTATCCGAGTCAGTTGTCGGGTGGTCAGCAGCAGCGCGTCGGGGTGGCCCGCGGACTCGCCGCCGACCCGAACATCCTCCTCATGGACGAGCCGTTCGGTGCGGTCGACCCCATCGTGCGCGCCGACCTCCAGCAGGAGACCCTGCGGCTGCAGCACGAGCTCGACAAGACGGTCGTGTTCGTCACGCACGACATCGACGAGGCCTTCCTCCTCGGCGACCAGGTCGTCATCCTCGACAAGGGCGCCCGGATCGTGCAGGTGGGCAGCCCGAGCGAGATCATCGAGAACCCGGCCGACGACTTCGTCTCGTCCTTCATCGGAGCCGACCGCGGCCGCCGTGCGCTGCACCTCAAGCAGACTCCGCGGGGAACCGTCGTCGTCGACTCCGAGGGGCGCACGCAGGGAGCGATCGTCGACGCGCCGGAGGGCGCGGTCGACGGAGCCGACACGGTGAGGGCGGCCCCGTGAACTGGGTCGGCGACAACCTCGGGCTGATCCTCGAGCTCACCGCGGTGCACCTGCAGCAGAGCGCGATCGCGATCGTGCTCGGTTTCGTGCTGGCGCTCCCGCTGGGGTGGGTGGCCTGGCGCTATCAGCTCGTGAAGGGTCCGGTCATCGTCCTCACCGGGCTGCTCTACACGATCCCCTCCCTCGCCCTCCTCATCCTGCTGCCGTCGGTGGCGGGCTACCCGGCGCGCAGCCCGGCCAACCTCGTCATCGGCCTGACGATCTACGCGATCGCGATCCTCGTCCGCGCGGTATCCGACGGCCTGGACTCGGTCGACCCCGCGATCCGGCAGTCGGCGGTCGCGATGGGCTACGGCGGGTTCCGCCGCTTCTGGACGGTCGACTTCCCGCTCGCCGGGCCGGTCATCCTCGCGGGCCTCCGAGTGGCGGCGGTGAGCACCATCTCGCTCGCGACGGTCGGCATCCTCGTCGGCGTCACGAACCTCGGCTACCTGTTCACGAACGGCCTCCAGCGCCGCATCCTCGCCGAGGTCTTCACCGGCATCGTCGCCGTCGTCGTCATCGCCCTGGTCATCGATCTCCTGCTGGTCCTCCTCGGGCGGGCCCTCATGCCGTGGACGCGGGCGGCGGCCACCCCTGCCGCTGCGCGGCGGACGATCACGCTGAGGACGGCCGCATGAACGTGTTCACCGAGGCCTTCGCCTGGCTGTTCTCACCCGACCGCTGGGTCGGGACGTACTCCCTCCCCGTCCTGTTCGGCCAGCATGTCTTCTACACGGTCATCTCCGTGCTGATCGCCGCGGTGATCGCCGTACCGCTCGGCTGGCTCATCGGGCACACCGGGAAAGGGCGGGAGATCGCGGTCGCCGTCTCCGGAGCGGCCCGCGCCATCCCGTCCTTCGGCCTCATGGTGCTGCTGGTGCTCCTGCTCGGGGTGCTGCGCACGCCCCTCGCGGCGATCATCACCTTCGTCGTCCTGGCGATCCCGTCCCTGCTGGCCGGCGCCTACACGGGCCTGGAGGCGGTCGACCGCCGAACCATCGACGCCGCGCGGGCGATGGGGATGACCGGCTGGCAGGTGTTCTGGAAGGTCGAGGTGCCGCTCGGCATGCCGCTGCTGGTCGGCGGCCTCCGCTCGGCGCTGCTGCAGGTCATCGCCACGGTGACGATCGCGGCCTACGTGAACCTCGGCGGCCTCGGCTGGCCGATCATCCAGGGCATCCCGCTCCGCCGCTTCGACCAGGTGCTCGGCGGCGCGATCCTCGTGGCGGTGCTCGCGCTCCTCGTCGACCTCCTGCTCGCGCTCGCCCAGCACGCCGCGGTGCCCCGCGGTGTGCGCACCCGTCCGCAACGACGCCGCGCTCGGGCGACCGCCCCCGCGGCCGCACCCGCCTGAACCACAGCATCGTCCCCCAGAGAAGAGGAAGTCCATGTTCACCGCACGAAAGTCCCGCCTCGCCCTTGCCGGCGGCGTCGCGCTCGCCGCCGCCCTCGCCCTCTCCGGCTGCGCCAACAGCAACCCGCTGGACGCGCCCACCGACGACGCCGGCGACGGTGGTGGCAGCGACACCATCGTCATCGGCTCGCAGGCCTACTACTCGAACGAGATCATCGCCGAGATCTACGCGCAGGCGCTCGAGGCCGCCGACTTCGACGTCGACCGCCAGTTCAGCATCGGCCAGCGCGACGCCTACATGCCGGACGTCGAGTCCGGGGCGATCGACCTGTTCCCCGAGTACACGGGCAACCTGCTCGAGTACCTGGACAAGGATGCGACCGCCACCAGCCCGGACGACGTCTACGCGGCCCTGAAGGACGCGCTCCCGGACGGCCTCACCGCGCTGGACTACGCCGAGGCCTCCGACCAGGACACCTACACGGTGCTCAAGAGCTTCGCCGAGGAGAACGACCTCACCTCGATCGCCGACCTCGCAGACGTCACCACCCCGGTCACGATCGGCGCGGCTCCCGAGTTCGAGCAGCGTCCGTACGGTCCCGCGGCGGCCAAGGAGGTCTACGGCGTCGACCTGGCGTTCTCCGCTACCGGTCCCACGACGCTGGAGTCGCTGCTCGCCGGCGAGATCCAGGTCGCGGACATCTACTCGGCCGATCCGGCATTCCAGACCGAGGACATCGTGGCGCTGGAAGACCCGGAGAACATCATCCTGGCCTCGAACGTCGTCCCGATCGCTTCCAGCGACGTGGCCGACGAGATCGCCGACGTCATCAACGGCATCAGCGCCAAGCTGACCGCCGAGGAGCTCGTCGCCCTCAACGTGCAGAGCACGGTCGACCAGAAGTCGGCGGAGGACATCGCGAAGCAGTGGCTGACGGACAACGACCTCGTCTGAATCGTCTCCCCGCGAAGCGCCCGGCCCTCAGGGGGCGGGCGCTTCGTCGTCCTCGACCGCCGGCGTGCACAGCTTCGGAGATCGCGCCCGACACGCCGCGGAGGACCCCGGGCTGACGGTGTGTCGCCCCGGATCTCGGAAGTTGTGCCCTGGGCGGGGGTGGGATCAGGTGCGGGAGTCCTGCTTCGGCACGACCACCTGCTTGACGATGATGAGGATCGAGGCGGTGACGGGCACGGCCACGAGGGCGCCGAGCAGCCCGAGGAGCGTGCCGCCGGCGAGGGCGCCGATGACGACGAGCGAGCCCGGCACGGCCACCGCCTTGTTCATGACCCGGGGGGTGAGCACGTACGCCTCGATCTGCATGTAGACGAGGTAGATGGCGGCGAAGACCAGCGCGGCGATCGGGTTCGTGAACAGCGCGAGGATGGTGCCGATCATCCAGAACAGCACCGAGCCGACGAGCGGGATGAGCGTGACGCAGAAGGCGATCGCGGCCATGAGCGGCGGGAACGGCAAGCCCAGCACGGTGTAGAGGATGAGGGCGAGAGTCGCGTTGCAGAACGCCAGGACGACCATCCCCATCACATAGCCGCCCACGGAGTCGGTGATCTGCTGGGAGATGTCGCCGGCGCGGCCGCGGTCGCGGGCCGGGACCAGGCGCAGCAGCCCCTGGCGCATGGCCGGCAGGGTCGCGAGGAAGTACAGCGTCAGCACGAGCACCACGATCGCGCCCGAGATACCGCTCGCGATGGACGCGCCGACCTGGAGCGCCCCGCCGCCGATCGTCGCGAGATTGCTGAAGTCCGAGAGGAAATCCTCCACTTCCGACACGAGGTCCTGGAACTGGTCGCCGAACTGGTCGTCGAGGGTGGCGTAGAGGTCGGACTTCGTGAAGTCCTGGATCATGCCGGGAACCGACTTCACGAACCCGGCGATCTGATCCACGACGATGGGCACGATCATCCAGAGGACGAGGGCGACGACGACGATGAGGGCGAGGATGGTCACGACGACGGAGAGCGCACGGGAGATGCCGCGACGCTCGAGGAAGCGGACGGCCGGGTCGAGACCGAGCGCGGCGAACAGGGCGAGAGCGATGTAGATGAGGACGGTGGAGAGGCTGTAGAGCGCGCTGCCGATCACGATCGCCCCGAGACCGCCGAGGGTCACGAGGAACCCGAAGACGAACGGCCGATCGATCCGCGTCCAGAATGAGCGACTGGGCGTGGTCGGCTCGATCACCACGGGGACGGACGGCTTCGCGGCGGCGTCTGGCGCCTTCACCGCGGCACCGACCAGCGCGGCGTCGACGGGGGCGGGGACGGAGTCCGGGGCGGGACCGCCCTGGCCGTCATGCGGAGCGGAGGCCGGCGACTGGTCGTTGCTCATGAGCACACGATAGCGGTGCCCCTCGTCGGAGGCCGGGTGATCCGCGGCTCTAGAGTAGGGGCATGACTGCCGCTGAGGATCCGAAGGCCGAACTGCTCCGGCTGCGTGCGAGCATCGACAACATCGACGCGGCCCTGATCTTCCTGCTCGCGGAGCGGTTCCGCGCCACACAGCAGGTGGGACACCTCAAGGCCGAGCACGCGATGCCGCCGTCCGACCCGAACCGCGAGGAGCAGCAGGTCGCTCGGCTCCGCGCGCTCGCGGAGGACGCCCACCTCGACCCGGAGTTCGCGGAGAAGTGGTTCAACTTCGTCGTGGCCGAGGTCATCCGCCACCACACCGAGGCCGCCGAGGGGCGCTGAGCCCGCGCGTCATGCCCCGCGCTCGGCGAGCAGCCGGTCGCGCACCTCGCGCCGCAGCACCTTGCCGATGAGCGACCGGGGGAGGTCGTCGACGGCGGTGATCCGGCGCGGCACCTTGTAGGCGGTCAGGTGGGTGCGGCAGAAGTCACGGAGCGCGTCCATGTCCGCCGCCGCGCCCTCGCGGAGCACCACTGCGGCGGCGACCTCCTCGCCGCCGCTCGCCCGAGGGAGCCCCACGACGGCGGCCGCGACGACGTCGGGGTGGGCCTCCAGCGCGCTCTCCACCTCGCTGGGCGCGACGTTGAAGCCGCCGGTGATGATGAGCTCCTTGCGGCGGTCGACAATGGTGACGAACCCGTCGGGCGAGACCTCGGCGATGTCGCCGGTGCGGAGCCAGCCGTTCGGCAACAGGGTCTCGGCCGTCTCGCCGGGGCGCCCCCAGTACCCCTGGAAGACCTGCGGTCCGCGCAGCAGCAGTTCGCCGGGCTCACCCGTGGGTACGTCGACATCGGGGTCGTCGGGGTCGACGACACGGATCTCCGTGCTCGGGAACGGGACGCCGACGGTACCGGGGCGCCGCGTCGGACCCATCGGGTTTCCGAGCGCGACGGGGGAGGCCTCGGTCATCCCGTACCCCTCGACCAGCAGTCCCCCGGTGGCCTCCTCCCAGCGTCGCACCGTCGCCACGGGGAGGCTCATGGCCCCGGAGATCGCGAACCGCACCGTGGAGAGGTCCACCGTTCCGCGTCCGGCCGCGCGGGCCAGCTGATCGTAGATGGGCGGCACCGCGGGGAGGAAGGTCGGCGGGCTCGTGCGGGCGGCGTCCGTGACCAGGCTCACATCGAAGGCCGGGAACAGCACCACCTTCGCCCCGATGCTCAACGCGAACGTGAGGCACAGGGTGAGTCCGTAGGCGTGGAAGAGCGGCAGCACGGCGTAGAACGTCTCCTCGCCGTTGCGGAGTCCGGGCACCCAGGCCCGCCCCTGCATCGCGTTGGCCCGCAGGTTCGCATGGGTGAGGATGGCGCCCTTGGGGAGCCCGGTCGTCCCGCTCGTGTACTGCAGGACGGCGGTGTCGCCCAGCGACGGCCCGGGGGTGCGGCGGGGGAGCCGCCGGTGCGACACGAGCTTCTTCCACGGCGTCAGGTGGCGCGCGCGTGGCGTGCTGGTCAGCTTCGCCCGCGATGCCCGGGCCTTCGGGACGGGGAGTCGCAGCAGGAGGCGCTTCGACAGGGGCATCGCCGCCGTGAGGTCGACGCTCACGATGTGGCCGACCCGGAGATCGTCGGGGAACCCCGCGACGGTATCGGCGACCTTGTCCCACACGATCGCGACGCGGGCCCCGTGGTCCTCGAACTGATGCCGCAGCTCGCGCGCGGTGTAGAGCGGGTTGTGCTCGACGACGATCGCGCCGAGACGCAGGACCGCGTAGAACGCGACGACGTGCTGCGGGCAGTTCGGCAGCACCAGCGCCACCCGGTCGCCCTTCGTGACCCCGAGGTGGCGGAGTCCCTCCGCGGCGCGGTCGATCTGCTCGCCGAGCTCCCGATAGCTCGTGACGGCGCCGAAGAACTCGAGGGCGGGGCGACGCGAGTACCGCCGGATGCCGGCGGCAAGCATCTGCGGCAGGGTCTGCGTCGGCTCGTCGATGTCGGCCGGCACGCCCTCGGCATAGGAGCGGAGCCAGGGACGGGAAGACAGCGGCGCGTCGGTCATGCCCTCATCCTCCGACATGGACCTGTGCTCCGCCTCCCCCTTGCGCTCACCACCGCTCGGCGTGCAGTCACCCGTCCGCGAGTATGCCCATGACGATCGCGTCCACCCATTCGCCGTCCCAGCGCAGCGCCTCCCGGCGCCGGCCCTCGACCATGAACCCGGCCTTCTCGTAGGCGCGCTGCGCCCGCGGGTTGAACGCGTACACCTCGAGCTCCACGCGGTGCAGTCCTACGGTGTCGAAGGCGTGACGGATGACCGCGCGCGTCGCCTCCGTCCCGTATCCGGCGCCGAACCATCGCGGGCCGGCGAGAGCAATGCGGAAACCGGCCGAGCCATTGTCCTCGTCCAGGTCGCTGAGGACCACCTCGCCGATGTGCGCGCCGTCTTCGCGACGGAGGATCGCCCAATCCGCCCGGTCGTCCCGGTCGTCGAGCGACCGGAGCCAGGTCTCGACGCCCTCGCGGGTGAAGCGCGCGTGGGTGCCGGTCAACCGCAGCACCTCGGGCTCCTGCAGCGCCGCCCAGGTGCCGTCGAGATGCTCGGGTCCGAGCGGCACGAGGTCCAGTCGCTCGGTGGACAGAGCGGGGACGGGAGTGAGGGAGAGCGCCATCAGACGGTGAGCACCCGCCCCGTGACGATGCCCTCGACCGCGCGCACGTACGCCTGGCCGACCTCGTCGTCGGTGACCGGGCGGTGCCCGGGGAAGGTCGAGAAGTACCCGGGGGAGTTCGCCAGCACGTCGGGCGAGACCGCGTTGATGCGGATGCCCCGCGGGGCCTCGGCTGCCGCCGTGATCACGAACGACTCCAGGGCGCCGTTGGCCATCGCCGCCGCCGCTCCCGACGCGATCGGCTCTCGCGCGAGCACGCCGCTGGTGAGGGTGAGGGAGCCGCCGTCGGTCACGTGGTCGAGGGCGATCCGCACGACGTCGAGCTGCGCGAGGGTCTTCCCGGTGAAGGCGGACAGATAGTCGTCGCGGTCGAGATCGGTTAGCGGCTTGAAGGGCACGGAGCCCACGGCGACCACGACGGCGTCGACCGGGCCGACCCGCTCGAAGAGGCTGCGGATGGAGGCGGGGTCGGTCACGTCCACGCTCTGCTCGCCGGAGCGGGACGCCCGCACGACCTCGTGTCCGCGAACGTCGAGGGTGGCGGCGACGACCCCGCCGATGCTGCCGGTCGCGCCGATCACGAGTGCCTTCATGCGGATTCCTCTCCCAGGACGGACCGAGGCGACGGGTCGCCGCCCCGCGGGATCGAGTCTTCCATCCCTTCCGGGCGGGAGAGGACGGATGACGGGCGCGTCCGTCAGCGCGGGCTGAACTCGGCGGCCACCACGCGGGTCGCCGCGCCCAGCAGGACGGCGTCGTCGAGCGCGCTCGGCACCACGGCCGGTCCGAGCGAGGGGTGCGAGGCGGCACGGACCGCGGCGGCCGTCGCGTCCACGAACTCCGGGGAGACGATCCCGTCCGGACCGCTGAGGACGATCGTGGGCAGGTCGACGGCGGCGGCGATGACCGAGAGCGACGTGCCGAGCCGGGCGCCGGCGGCGGTGAGCACCGTCGCGTGGTCTGCGCCCGGGGTCTCCAGGCGCCGGGCGATCGCGGGAGCCGCGGCCCACGCATGGACGCAGCCGTCGCGGCCGCACAGGCACAGCTCGCCGGGGTCGCCACCCGCACCGACGTGCGCGAGCTCACGGGCGCCGATGGATCGTTCGACCGGGGCGCCGTCGTCGCCGACGACGCGGATCGCGGTGCCGATGCGGGTCCCGAGGCGGACGAGGAGGAAGTCGGTGCCGACGGCACCGAACCGCTGCTCGGCGTCGGCCACGAGATCAGCGTCGTCGAAGAGGTGCACGGGGGCGTCGAGGATCTCCGCGAGTCGCGGTCCGAGACCGATCAGCGCGGAGGAGCCGGTGGGCACACCGATGCCGATCCCGAGCGCGGGCCCGTCGGTGAGGCTGCGCAGTTCCGCGACGAGACCGGCGACGGCTTCCGCGGCGTCGGGGGTACGCGGCCGATGGAGGCGATGCGAGAGGCGGCCGTCGGGCGAGGCCAGCGCCCCGATGACCTCACCGGGCACGGAGAGGTCGAGCGCGATGACCTGCACGGCCCGCTGGTCGAACTCGAGCATCACGGCGGGCTTTCCCGGCCGGGACTCCTGACTGGGTCCGCTCTCCCGGATCACGCCGTCGGCGAGCAGATCGCGCACGACGTCGGAGACGGTGGGGCGGGCGAGGCCGGTGAGCCGGGAGAGATCCGCGCGGCTGAGAGCCGACTGCTCCATGAGCGTGCGCAGGACGAGGGCGCGGTTGCGTTCCCGGATGCCGCGGGCGTGGCCGTTGGACGACGCCTGCGCGGCTCGTGCCCGATCGGCGGGGCGCTCTAGGATCTGGGGGTAGCGCATGATGCTCCTCCCGATCGACGCTCGGGCTGACTAAGTTCAATGAATAAACTAACGGACCGAGCGTACGGAGCGGTACGCGCGCTGTCAATCGACGGACCTCGGCCCCGAGAAGGAACTCGCAGATGTTCACCCACGACGACGCGCTGGACACCCAGGCGGCGGTTCGGCGAGCGAACCTGCGGCGGGCGCTCCAACTCGTCTTCCAGGCGTCCGGTTCGCAGACGCGCGCAGGGATCGCGCGGGCGACCGGCCTGACAGCGGCGACCGCGTCGTCCCTCGTCGCGGAACTCATCGAGCACCGGCTCATCGCGGAGGGCGAGCAGGCGGTGAGCACGGGGGGCAAACGCGCGACCACGCTCAGCATCGACGCGGAGCATCATCTGATCCTCGTGCTCGTCGTGCAGCCGACCAGTGCGTACCTGGCGCTCGTCGCCCTCGACGGCTCCGAGGTCGCCCGCCGCAGCATCGCGTACACCGTGCAGACGCGCGACCGGGTCCTGGACGAGACCGTCGCGGAGGTCGTGGCGACCTCCGGGGAACGGCTGCTCGCGGTCGGTGTGCAGGTCCCGGGGACGACGGACGGCCGCACGGTGCTGGAGAGCGTGCAGCTGGAGTGGCACGAGGTCCCGCTCGCGGACCGCTTCGAGAGCATCACCGGCGTCCCGGTCCTCCTCGTCAACGACGTCGACGCCGAGGCCATCGCGGAGGCCGGGCTGGACGCCGCGCCCTCGGGCTACCGGCTGTTCATCCACAGCGGAGGCGGCATCGGCGCCGCCGTCACCCTCGACGGGGAGCTCGCGCCGGGACCGCGCGACCGCGCGGGGGAGATCGGGCACGTGCAGGTCGTCTTCGGCGATGCCGCGCGTCCCTGTCGTTGCGGCCGTCGCGGCTGCCTGGAGTCGGCGGCTGCGATGGGACCGATGCTGGGGGAGGAGTTCTCGGACGCGCTGGACGTGCCGGCCGTCCGCGCTCTCGTCTCCCGTGCGGATCAGGCACTGATCGACGATGGGGCCCGCGCGTTGGCCCGCGCCATCAAGCTCATCGGGGCGCTGCTCGATCCCATCGAGGTCGTCATCGGCGGTCCTGCGACGGAGCTCGGCCCCCGGTTCCTGGAGCGGGTCCGCGCCGAGAGCGGCTATCCCGCCCGCGGCACCGCGGACGTCCCCATCCGATATGCCGATCCGCGTGTCACCCCGTCCGCGGGTACCGCGCAGGCCGCCCTCACCGCCGTCCTCGGCGTGCGGTGGAGTCCCGACCAGCTCCGCGCCGGCGGCCCCCGCCCCTGACCTCGCCGTCCCCGACGTTCCGGCTGCACGACCCGGATACGGGTGCACGACCGGACCCGTCCGGAACACCTGCACGCATGCCGCGGTCGTGCAGGTGTTCCGGACGCGTTACTGGGTTACTTCACGCTGCCGGCGGTGAGGCCGCCCACCAGGCGCTTCTCGATGAGCATGAAGAGGATGATGACCGGCAGGATCGCCACGATCGAGACGCCGAACACGTACTGCCAGCTCGTCTCGTACTGACCGACGAACTTCGTGAGGGCGACCGACAGCGGCTGGTTCTTGTCCGTCGACAGGATCACCAGCGAAGCGGCGAACTCGTTCCAGCAGGCCACGAACGTGAACACGATCGCGGTGACGATGCCCGGCCAGACGAGCGGGAGGTTGATCCGGAACAGGACCGTGAGGCGTCCGGCGCCGTCGATCTGCGCCGCCTCGTCGACCTCCTTCGGGATGCCGGCGAAGAACGAGTGCATGATCCACACGGCGAACGACAGGTTGAAGGCCGCGTTGATGAAGATCATGGCGGTCCAGGTGTCGCCGAGGCCGAGGACGGTGAACTGCCGGAACAGACCCGACGTGAGCACCGCCGGCTGCAGCATCTGCGTCACGATCACGAGGAACAGGAACACCATGCGGCCGGGGAAGCGGAACCGGGCCGTGTAGTACGCCGCGGGGAGCGACACGAGCAGCACCAGGAGCGTCGCGAACACGGAGATGACGATGGTCGAGACGAGGTTGTACGGCAGCGGCGTCTCAGGTGTCGACCACATCGTGAGGTAGTTCTCCCAGTGCCACTCCACCGGGAGGTAGGTCGGGTCGACCGAGCGGATCTGCGCCTTCGTCTTCACCGATCCGAAGAACATGATGAGGTACGGCAGCACGAAGATCGCGAGCACGAGGAACCCGGCGGCGGTGCGCAGGATCACGCGGGGCAGCGACACCTGATCCGCGGTGTAGCGGCGCCGGCGGCCGGGGATGGGCGGGGTGCGTCGTCCGCGGGAGTCGGCGGTGGTCACGAGGGCGGTCTCGGTCACGGTCATGATCAGACCTCCTTCATGGGCTTGACGATCTTGACGTAGGCCGCGACGATCGCGATCACGATGAGGAAGGCCACGACCGACAGGGCGCTCGCGACGTCGACCTTCTTCTGCAGCTCGATGTACTTGAAGATGAGCGTCATGATCGTGTCGGCGCCGTAGCCCGGGATCGACCCGGTCATCACCTTGAGGATCGGCAGCGAGTTGAAGACGTTGATGATGTTGATGAGGATCGCCACGGCGAGGGCGCTGCGCAGCTGCGGCAGGACGATCGACCAGTAGGTGCGGGCGGCCCCGGCGCCGTCCATCTTCGCGGCCTCGATCGCGTCGGCGGGGACCGCCTGGAGCCCGGCGAGGATCGTGTAGGTCGTGAAGGGCAGCGACACGAACACCGCGATGACGATCGACCACGCGAACGCCGTCGTCGGGTTCTTCGTCCAGCCGTAGCCCACCGCGTCGTCGGAGAGCCCGATGTCGTAGAGGAACTTGTTGAAGACCCCGAAGTACGGCTCGAGGCTGTAGTAGAAGACCATCGTGGTCATCACCACGGACGCGGCCCACGGCACGATGACCGCCATCCGCACGAGCTGGCG